>Ga0160423_10000058_pt1 | contig 70751 bp, 55 predicted proteins | sample CRUFie14St8metaG_FD_108191 | JGI IMG/M metagenome (GOLD analysis project Ga0160423, IMG submission 108191) | Marine microbial communities from the Costa Rica Dome - CRUD Field 142mm St8 metaG | ecosystem: Environmental > Aquatic > Marine > Oceanic > Photic zone | place: Costa Rica: the Eastern...
AACGAGCTATACAACAATAGCCAAAACTAGCCCCATAATTAAAACGTAAACAACTGGCTAATAACTAGACCATCAACCAATGACTTATGACACCTTTGGATAGGTTACCAAACCTTGGACGTGCTATAATGAAATGCCTGTAAATGAGGCTTATACTACTATAAATAGTAATATAACCAGTATAAACTGGGATATATATTGATAAACTAGAATATATTGGAGTTTATTAGAATTGAAAGACTGGTATAGGTGGATTTGGGGTGGATTTTGCTGCTTTTGAAAAGACTACTCCAAATATGGGATGCAAGTACATGGTTAATAAGTTTGTTTTTCTTATTTATTCATACTTTTTCAAGGAGAAGAATTGCCAAGCTTTTATGTTATTACCTGTTTTAAAACTCTTTTCTGTGTTTGAGATTCCCGCCTTCGCGGGAATGACGGGAGGGGGGTTGCCAATTGATTGAGAAATTTAAAAGCTATTTTTTAGATTTTTCCAAATTGCTGCGCAATTGTTTGGGATGACGATTGAACGTGTGTTGAGTGTTAGGTTTTGTATTCTTTATTTATACTTTTTATAGATTACGCATCTAGTCACCAAAAGGTATGCAAAATGCTAGGCGATTCAGACTAGGCTGCGCCGTCCGGATATGCGCCTTCAAAGGGGGACAGGCGTTTAGCTTGCAGCTATTACTGCGAATCGTCGATAGTTTACTTTTTCAAAGAGAGAAATTGCCAAGCTTTTGTGTTATTACCTTTTTAAAACTCTTTTCTGTGTTTGAGATTCCCGCCTTCGTGGGAATGACGTGAGGGGGACTGCCAATTGATTGAAAAATTTAAAAGCTAGTTTTAGATTCTTCCAAATTGCTATGCAATTGTTTGGAATGACGTTTATTGAATTTTGGGATTTTTTTACTTTGTATAATAACTGGTTTTCATTCATCTATGGTTTAATAATTAACTACTTATCTGTTACGTTCTTTAAAATCTAAGTAAAAGAGGAATCCAGCTAGGACTATTAGAGAGACAGTTATCCAAGGATTTTCAGACCAACCTAATCTATAATTTATTTGGTTACCCAAAAAATTTGCACTTCCACCCACAAAAATTTCTAAAATGTTCAAAACCGAACTAATCCCTACTAATGATGTTGCCACCCGCCAATATCGCCTTTCGGAACTGAACCAATACATAAAAAACAGGCTTATACCGCTAACTGCTAGAAAGGTTAAGAAAAAGGGTATTTGAAAGTAGTATAGACCTAAAACGCCTATTAGTAAACCAAGTGTTATCGAAGTTATTAGCCTGATAAACCAAGGGGATTTATAGTATGGTTTTGTGTTTGGTACTTCGGCGGGCTTAGTATCCATATGGGTATGTTTGGGTTTTGTACTTGATACTTCGACAGGCTCAGTATCCGCATATGTGTATTTGGGTTTTGTATTTGATACTTCGGCAGGCTCAGTATCCATATGGGTGTGTTGTGATTTTGTGTTTGATACTTCGGCAGGCTCAGTATCCATATGGGTATGTTTGGGTTTTGTGTTTGATACTTCGGCGAGCTCAGTATCGGCATGTGTGTGTTTTGGTTTTGGGTTTGATACTTCGACGGGCTCAGTATCCACATTTGTTTGTTTTGGGTTTGATACTTCGACAAGCTCAGTATCCGATGGGGTTAAACCAACTGTGCTTTGTGCACTCGTTCTTGCTGGTTCTTCTTCAAAATTACCATAAAATGAATGTTGTTTGTGTGTAAATGAAATGTCGTAGTTACTGAGTAATTTCTTGATATTTATTTTAGTAAAGGAGTGTTTTTTACAAATGATAGTGAATTCACCATGCTTTATACTTTCTATTAAATCCTCTTCAATATCAAAGTAGGTTCGTGGCTGTTTTGATTCGTTAATGTTTTGGCAATTACAAGGTATTTTTTTAAAGTGCTTTACATTGTTGAATTGCTCCGTATTTATCTTTTCAATTTCTTTACGAATATCCCGCAACAAAAATTTGCATTCGCCTGCATTGCCCTTTACCTCAATATCAATAACCGATATGCCTTCGTGATTGGTTTTTTCTTGCTCCCATACCTTGGCTTGGCAGCCGTTTTGCTTTAAAACAAAGCCCGATTTACCTGCAACGGGTTTGCCGTTTTCCCATTCTAATAAATGGCTAAGGCGCACCAACAAACGGGTGGTAATACCTAATGGCAAAAAGGGATAATGATACCTAAAACGTAAGGTATCGGCGCTATCCCATTGCAACCAAGTGTTTTCGGTGGGGGTGTCTTTCATTAAATAAGGCACGATGTACTGGTTGGGGGTTTCCTTATCCTCAAAACAGACCTCGAAATTGCCTTGGAAAAGCATTTTCATCAGGGTTTCGTATTCCTCGGTTTCGTAGTCTTGGCTTTTCCAAATTTTTTCGGCTTCGGTGCGGCTAAAAAAACCTTTGCGCTTTACAATATCCTCATCTTTTAAAAGCGCATAAACGGCATCCGATGCCCAAGTTGGGCTTAAAATAATGCGGTCTTTCAGGTTAATATCTTCTTGAAAATGGAGGATAAAACCCATATCGTGCAGGCGGCGGCTAATATCTAAATGCGTTGCCTTATTTTCAATCTCTTCCTCATAGCAAAGTGCATGGTATCGTTCCAAATTAATAAAGGTTTCGGTTTGGCTCAAGCCCTCTAATTTGGCTTGTACGGCCGACCATTGCACTGGAAAAGGCTCTTGCAAGTGCGGCAGGTTTTTAAGGGCTTCTTTAATTTTATGTAGCAGTGTTTGGTAATCGGCGCGATTAACAAAGCCCAAATCCATTTCTTGCTCGTCTATATCTAAATCGGGGAATTGCTTTTGGTACTCGCTTAACTCAAAATTGGAAGGCATATTTTGCTGCCCCATTTTATTAAGCGCCACAATTACGGGGCTGTAAGCGCCCTCGCCATTATTGCCGTATTTATCCTTGCCCAATAACTGGATGATGCGGAACCAATAGGGGAAATGGGTGTGCTGCTTGCGGTCGTCGCTAAGGAGGATATAAACGGAACGGGGCGTTAAAAAGAATTGATGGGTGAGGTATTGGATTTGCTGCCCTCCAAAATCCCAGATGTAGGCACTAAATTGACCGCCATCGGCTTGTGGGTAATCGAATGGCCAAGTTTCGATATTGATGCCCGTAGTGCTTTCATTTTTTTTACTTCGAGTTGGTAATTTATACTTAGGGTTTAACAATTTACGCATTAAGGATGTTTTGCCTGCCCCTGGCTCGCCAACAATTAATAGCTTGGCAGCATATAAGGGCTTGGGGTCGCCAATACTAATGCTTTCATAATAACGGATAACGGCATTAGTACCTTGTTCAATGGCTTTTTTTAGTTCATTGGGAAGAGGGTTACCATCCAACCTTATCTCGAATTGCTGAGGATATTGATTTACGGAAAAAGATAGCTGTGATTGCTGCGCCAATGGTACAAGTGATTGAATATCTGATATTTGGTTATTAACAAGGCCGAGGATGGTTAAGTTTTTGAGACCAGACAAAGGCTGGCAATCCGATATTTGGTTTGAACTAAGGAAAAGCTTTTTTAGACTGTTAAGGATTCTCAAAGCACTAACATCGGAAATTTGGTTATTTGTAAGGTTAAGCCTAACTAATTGATTGAGCTTTGCCAATGAACTAATATCTTTAATTTGATTATGACTAAGATTAAGCTCTGATAATGTAGTAAGTTGTTCTAAAGCAGTAATATCAGTAATCGCCCACTTATTTTTCCAAGTACCGTTAACTCTTAAAATTTGAAGTTGTTGTAGTTTTTCAATTTGTTGGGGTATTTTTCTTAAGTTATTGTTTTTCCCCTCATTTTTACTTTCAAACCAACCTTTACCATAAACCCAATATTGATTACTTAAAATCAATTCTTCTAACCAAATGCATTTAAATACTTCTTGGGGTATTTCGGTTAGGCCGCATTTGCCTAAGTCTAAGCTTTTGCTTTTAGTGGCTTTGCAATGGTTAATGAGTTTTTGGGCCTGTTGGGTCATTGGGTTTTAGTTTATGTTCTTTTTATTCTTTTACCACCCCTGCGACTTGGTCTTTCCGACCACGTCGCTTTCCCCTCCTTATTAAGGAGGGGGATTGGGGTTTGTTAAGATCCTTCGACTACCACTTCGCACTGGGCTACGCGCCCCGGGCGTGCCCACAAGCTCAGTGTCCGCTCAGGATGACATTGTTTTTTATTAATTCCCCTGAAAATCTATCGATTTTCTTCCGAGTCGTCGGACCGCCCCTTTACAAAAAGGGGGGCAGTTGGGATTATAAATATAATTAGTGATTTTTGAAATATTTGGGTTTTGTGAGGTTTTGTTTTTAACCACCCCTAACCCCTCGAGTGCGAGCCCAGTCCTAAACTAGGAGGGGAATTTAGGATTTGTTGAATATGGACACTTCGACAGGCTCAGTGTCCGCTTGAGTGCAAGCCCAATTGAAATGACAGGAGTGATAGGGAGATGAGACAGCTCAAGATCACGGATAAATCTTTACAGATTTTGCGAGATGACAATAGGATTGATAATTGGGGATTTGTAGTTTTTAGATTTCTCCATTTCGGTACTTCGATAAACTCATTATAAACAGGCTCAATGTTCGAATGCGAGTCCAATCCTAAAACAGGAGGGGTTAGGGTTTTTAAGTTTTGACGCTTCGAGCGCCTCAGCGTCCCCTTCCTATTAGGGGAGTTTGGGGACAGGTGAGTTAAGCTTGCAGCTATTAGTACGAATCGTGGTAGTTTTAACCGTTTAAATTATCATGGTTCGATATGCAATGCATTAGCGTTAAGTTAATATTTCCTTGTAATCGCTGTATTGCAGGTGTTTGCTTTCGAGATTTTGGATGAATGGGAGGTGGGTGTCGAAAATGGTTTCGAGCAGTTCGGTTAATTTTTGCTCAAAGTATTGTAGGGTTTCCTTTTCAATGGGTTTGCCATCTAACATAAATTGTATGCCTTTGTTGATTTCTTTTAATCCGTAAAGGCCTGTGTTTATTGATTTTTTTGGTTGTTTTTTACTGAAAATAAAGGCATAAAACATGGCTTGAAAGGCGGTTTTTTCTTCTTGTTTTTCAAACAGTTTATCAATAGTTTGTTGTGGGCTAGTTTTTCGGCTGCCACTTGCTAAGCTGATATTGCCTGTTTTATAATCCATTATGCGGGTAATGCCATCTTTTTCGTCTATTCTATCCACTATACCGCCAAGCTTTACTTGGTTGCCGTTGTTTAACTTTATTTGGGTGTTAAAAAGGTTTCTTTCTTCTAATGATAAAATTTTGAAAGGAGCATCTTTATAGTCGTTTTTTAGCACTTTTTTAACAACATCGTAAATAATATCTGATTGCAAAAGGTTGTTACCTTCAAGTTGGTTTTGCGATTCGGCTAAGTTTTCTTCTTGTAATACTTTATCCAAAATTTCAGCTATAATATCATCAGATAGCCATGATTTAATGGTTTGTTTATCAATGGTTTGCCCAATATAGGGGCTGTAAATAATTTCGAGAATTTTATGGGCGATATTACCAAAATCAAGTTGTTTTATCTCGTCTTCCAACTCGTTTAAAGGTTTTAAACGGGCGGTATGTTTAAAGTAAAACTCAACTGGGCATTTAATATAATCAGTTAGGGCGGTGGGGGAAAGGAAGCGACCAAATTGCCCTGCTTTAGTGGTGAAATTTTGCAATTTTTGTTGAACACGAGCCGATTTGGCTATTTGCATCGGCTCAATTGTACTAGGGGGCATTTGCTTTAGTGCATAGTTTTGAGTAGAATAGGTTTTTTGGTTTTTATCGAGCAGGCTTTGCAGTTGGAGAATGAAACGGCTGCGCTCGCCCGAGCCATCACGATTAATTTCGGCATCGGAAACGAGGTAAATATTGTTGGCTTTTTGCAATAAGCGGTAAAAATGATAGGCAAAAATGGAGTCGTTTTCCTCGAAAGTGGGCAAACCAAATGTTTTACGCACAGAAAACGGGATGAGGCTTACTTGGCTTTTGCCAAAGGGTATTTTACCTTCATTTAATCCGAGGATAATAACATTTTCAAAATCGAGTACGCGGCTTTCGAGGAAGCCCATAATTTGCATACCTTTTAGGGGTTCGCCCGAAAAAGGGATAGAAGTATTATAAATGGCTTCGAAAATTATTTTTCGGCAGGTTTTTAAGTTGAATTCGTAATGGTAATTCTCAATTTTGTTTTGATAGGTAGTTAGACATTTTAGGTAGTGAAAAACGATTTCTTGTTCTAAAGTTCGCTTACTTTTTTCTATTTGTTGGTGGTTGTAATTTTGGTAAATATTGAATAGTAAGTCAATAATTTGAGAAAGGAGTTTACTTTCTTTTTCAATTGAAAAAATGTTTGTTAACTCCTGATTATCAATTTTTTGCAAAATATTTTGAAGGCTCGACCAGCGTTGCCGATGTTCAATAATATCATCAATAATACTTTGTCGGTTTTCGCATAAATGATGGATAAATGGGTTTTGCAGCAATTGAATGAGGGTACTTGATTTTAGCCAAATTGTATCCTCGCTGTTACGTTTGTTAATGTGTAAATCAAAAATGTTTTGGATGAGCGCCAAAAGTGGGGAGTGTTTGGCTGGATAACCCATGGTAACATTTAGTTTTTCTACGCTTTTAGGAATGCTGTAAAGCAAGGGGAAAATGGCGGTTTCGTCGCCCATTACGATGGCGGTTTTTACAGGCGCAAGCTCACCTTTGTTTAGCGTTTGTTTGAGCCATTTGGCTTGCCCCGTTTTTTTAGGAACGTTTACAAATTGGTAGTTTTTTTCGGTGTTTATATGGGCTTTATTACTTATTAACCATTTTGATTGATTGGATGGCGGAAACTGCTTTATCTGACGGCGCAAAAACTGCCCAGCCTCATATTGTTGGTTGTTAAGGTAAAGAGTGTCGGCATCCCAATATAAAATGGCTTTGTTTTGTTTGTGTAGGTGCTTAATTATACGTTCTTCTACTTTAGTAAGGGCGTTAAAGCCGCAAAAACAGTAAAAATCGTATTGGTGTTGCAATTGGTTGTTTTCGATTTTGTGTAGTAGGCTTTTGTACATTTTGCCTTCGTAGGCAATGCCTTTTTTTTCAATTTCGTTGTTAAAGGCATTATAAATGTGGAGCATATTTTGCCAAAGCTGCAAGAATTTTTGGCGCAACTCGCTCTTTTTATCTGAATTAATGACCAACCTAAAGCGTTCAATAATTTCTTTTAACTCCTCGTCTAAATTATAATCGTGGCTAAGTTGAGCAATATCTTTTAAGGTTGAAAAAACCTTGTCGGGCGGGGCAAGGTATTTATCAATATCATTAAAATCTTTGATGATTTGTTGCCCGAAAGAGTAGAATTTGTCGATAGCCAATTCCGCCTCGATATAATCAATATTAGCGTTTTTTTGAATTTGCAAATACACCCGATACAACTCAAGTACCAGCGAAAAATCGTCAGCTAAAGTTTGTCCGCTTAGTTGCCCAACAAAATCCTGAATGCTATAAACTTGAGGCATAAAAAAAGTGTCGTCAGGAAATCGTTTACTTAAAGCATCCTTAAAATAAACCAACGCACGACGGGTAGGGAAAACATAGCATCGCTTATGCAGTTGAGGCAGCATAGCCGCATCAATATCATTAACAATATGTTGGATAAAGGTGGTCATATCGCAATAATTTCGAGGGTTTCGGTATAAACCAAATATTTAGAGATGTTAGGGAATTGCATTTTTTTTAGTAGTTGCTCGTAACGGTTAATTTGTTGTTGGTGTTGGTTGTTTTGCTGCTCTTTTTTATAGTCGATAATAATGGTTTGTTGGCTATTGAAAATTACCCTATCAGGTTGGTAGCTTTTGCCTTGGTGTAAAATTTCACGTTCTGCCAATACCTGCCAATTGGGTGTAAACCATGATGCAAATAATTGATTATTAAATAGTTGATTGGTTTTTTCTTGTAATCGTTTAACGTCGGTTTGTTGTATTAGCCCTTCGTTTAGCATTTGGTGAATGGTATTGTTAACTTGGTTTTTGTGGCTAATTCGTTCAAGCAAAGCGTGTAATTGCAAACCTTCGCGCACTTTTTTACCTGCCTTATTGTTAAACAACTTAAAGTAGTTTTCGGCATTATCTCGCAATTGTATTTTGTGTTGATAGCCTATTGATTTTGAACAATTTAAATAGACGGTTTCATCTATTTCTTCATTTTTTTGCTTAGTTGTGGCTTGCCCTATGGCAAGGGTTTGGGTTTCGGCATTAAATTGCGCCGCCCAATCAGATTGTTGGATGGTTTTTTCGATTAATAAATTGTATTTGTTTTTATTTTCCTTTCGTGCATTAGCCGAAACGGTTTGGGTGAAAATATACAATTCGCTTTTAGGGCGAGTAAAAGCTACATACAGTACGTTTAGTTTGTCAAGCAAATCGTTTTCAAATTCCTGTTGGTAGCTTTGGGCAAAAAGTGAGTTTTTAAGTTGCTCATTATGGTTAACGGGAAAGATGCCGAAGTTAGTTAGCTGCTCAGGTAATTGATTTGTCCAAATAAGTTTGTTTGAACGCCCACTTTCCAACATAAAAGGGCAGATAACAATGGGCTTTTCCAAGCCTTTTGCTTTGTGAATGGTAAGTATGGTAACGGCTTCAATGTTTTCGGGGGTACTTAGGTAAAGGCTGTTTTGCTTTTGTTCCCACCATAATAAAAAGTCGGTTATACTTAGTGTGCCACGGTTTTGCAGCTCTAAAATTTGGTCGAAAATAAAGTGCAAGTAAGGGTTGGCAGAGCTATCAAAATTAAGGCGGATGCAAATTTCTTCTGCAATTTCAAATAAGGAACGCCCTTTTAGCCCCTGGACAAAATCTGCTGCAAAAAATTGCTGTATAAATGGCTGCTCATCTTTTTTTATAAGGTCGATATCTTGGTCAAATTCTGCTAACTCTTGTTTTCGTATTTGGCTGTAACGGTAAAGCAAAGTTGTTTTTGATAAGGCATCGTGTGGGTTTAATAAAACCCTGAAAGCAGCTATTAAGCACTTGATATGTAGGGAGTTAGAGAGTTTTAAAGAACTTTGAGAAATGATTGGAATAGCTGCATTTTCAAGAAATTCTGCTACTTCACTAGCATCATCATTTTTTAAAACCAGCACCATTATATCTTTTAAGCTGTAACCCTTTTGTTGGATATGAGCGATGATTTTTTGGCTTTGTTCAAGTGCGGTTTCTTTCCATGATTTTACTAATTTGCGTCCCTCTTTTTCATCTTCAAAAAAGTTGATTTGAACATAACCACCTTCCGCCTTTTGCGGTTTTTGGTAAATACTTTGGTAAGCTTTTTCAATTGATGTTAGCTCTGGGTATTGTTGGCTTAAAATTCTTGTGGCTATTTCAAAAAACTGGTTGTTAAACTCAACAATTTGTTGGCGGCTTCGCCAGTTGCTTTTTAAAAACTTATTTTGGTAAGCATCGGGGAATTGAGGTTTAAATTCCTGTTCAACTTCATTTAATAATAGGTTTAGATTGCCCCCCCGCCAACGATAAATGCTCTGTTTAACATCGCCTACTATAAAAACGGTGTGCCCATTGCTTAATGAGTTGTAAACCAGGGGCTTTAGGTTATGCCATTGGTTGTTTGAGGTGTCTTGAAATTCATCAATAAAAATGTGTTTATAGTAACTGCCTATTTTTTCGTAAATAAAAGGGGCATCGTTATCGCCAATGGTTTCGCGCAACATAAAATTGGCATCGGCCATTAGCATAAGGCTGTTTTCGGTTCGGTATAGCTTTAACTCGTTGTTTATTAGGCTTAAAATACCGTAGGCATAAATGTTTTGAAGGATGATTTTATAGGTATTGTAAAGCGGAATATTATCTTGATAATAAGCGACGGCATTGTTCGCCAATTCATTTATTTCATTTTCGAGCGATTGAAGTAGCTCTTTTTTGGGTTTTGTGGCGGTGTACCAGTCTTGGTTTCCTGATAAAACATCTAGTAGTGTTTTATTGGGTTCATCAAGCTTTTTAACTGCAAAAAACCAATTGGTGGTATTGTTTCTAAAATCAGGTTTTTCAAGTTCTTTTGATGCGATAAAATCTAAAAACTGTTGTTTCAGGTTTTTAACGGTTGTTTCAAAATTTTTGGTTTGCGTTTTACAATCTTTTATTAATTGGTTTAGGCGGTCAAAATCGGGTTCGGCATCTTTTATCCAAGCAAAAACTTCTTCTTTAAAAATATCTTTTGCTATTTGCTTAATGCTATGCTCAATATGCCAACCTTTATCATTATCTAAGCGCGAAAGGGCAAAGCTTAATAACCACTTGCGCAAATCTTCGTTTTTATGCACTTTTTGAATAAGCTTGTCAATAGATTCGTTGGTGGCATGCTCGGTATCCAATTCAACATCGTAACGAAAAGGCAACTGTAATTCCTTTGCAAAGGAGCGTATGATGCGGGTAAAAAAACTGTCGATAGTGCTTATTTCAAAGCGGGAGTAATCATGCAGAATGAGGTTTAAGGATTTTTCTGCCTGTTGTTGCAAGTGGGCTAGGGGTTGGTTTAACTCTTCAATTAAATGGCTTTGCATATCCGATTGACCAAGTACAAGGGCGCGCAACTCTTTAAGGATGCGCTGTTTCATTTCGTCAGTTGCTTTGTTGGTAAAGGTTATAGCTAAAATTCGCTTGTAATCGTAGGGATTTTGCAGTACGATTTTGAGATACTCTTTTACTAGTGTGAAGGTTTTACCCGAACCAGCCGAAGATTTATAAACAAGTAGTGGCATTTTACGAAATTGCCTTAAAGATAGGGTGTTGATTAGGAGGTGTGTTAGTTTTGATTATTTTTTAGCTAGTACTCTACTGGCTAAGTGTGTAATTGATTTTTGAGGTAGTAGTTTTTATTTATTCTTTGTCATTGCAACAAAGAACCAAAATGCTAGACGATTCAATGTGATTTTCATATGAAACCGCTGTCAAGCTTTAAGCTACGCACTTATTGCTTTGCAATGTGTCTTCGCTTAGCTTGCAGCTATCACTACGAATCGTCAAATTTAAAGTTTTTAATAATTTTTAGGCTCTTACTAAAACTAGCTTTTTATGAGAATGGTATTTACATTGTGCAAAAGGCTAAATCTTCGTAGTTTGGGCGGTCGGCGGCGGATTGGTGGATGAAGAATTTTACTATTTGCCCTTTGTGCATTAAAAAAATGCCTGGCATTTGCATTGAATTGCCTAACTCTTTACCGATACCATATTTGCGTACTGCTCCAGAAATTAATCCTCGGAAAAGAACTTTTAGCCCTAATAACTGACTTACCGTACCGTTTTTAAGTTTGAATTTTTTGTAAAGAATATTTTCTGGGTCGCTAATATGGGGAATATCTGAAAGACCGTATTTTTCTAATTCGGATTGTGCCGTTTTGTAATCAACCATATGAACCAGGGCAATACGTGTACCTTTAATTTCAATATTGTTCCTTTTTTTAGATAAATCTTGCAGGGCTTCGCGGCAAAAAGTGCAGCCAAAGTGACGCAAAAAAACTAATAGGGTAGGGCTACGATGAGTCATTTCATTAAGATTTGATCCGTGGCTGGTTTCAAAATCGTTTAAGGTAATTGTATTGTCGTTTGCCAATAAGGCTATCATCGCATTATCGTTAAAAAAGCTTCTGTTATAAACAATATAAAGCATGTAAATGAGTGGCGGCAACCATATTAAAAGATTGATAATCAATAGCCAAACAGATTGTATGGGCAATTGCCCTTGTGCGAAAAGAACTAGCCAATATGTACTTGCAATTATTTTTGTTGCAGTACCTGTAGCAATTATAGCCCAATTGCTTAGTGGATTATTTGATGCCAAGCCATAACCAAAACCTAATAAAATTGAAAAAAGAGCGATGCTTTGCCAAAGGGGCGGGTTGGGGATTGTTTGGATGTTTGCTAAAATGTAAAACGTAGTTGGGAAAATTAAAACAAACAGACCAAACAAAATGCTATAGGCACTTAGGGCTAGTAGTACTTTATTTATCCAGTTTTTATTGTAGGAATTGCCTTGCATTTGATTAACATTAACTATGGGGTATTAATGCGTAAAAATCGATAAAGTTTATTTTAACTGTCGATTTTTTTCTTCTTTTTATTTTTCCAGGCACTTAAATGGGTTGAAATGGTAAGGTGGTGATAACTACCTGCGCTGCTTAAAACGCCTATGCCGTAATTAAAATCGAATTTTTTAGTGTTGATGCCTAAGCCAAAAGAGAAACCTGCCAGGCCTTTGCGTTGGGCGAAACGCATTTCTTGCGCACGTTTATGATTATAGGCAAATTGGATACTTAAAGGTTTACCCAAATAAAATTCTCCTGAAAAAATAAAGTGGCGGAACATCTCATCTGCCCAAGTAGATTTTTGTTGTTGTTCTTCGCCAAAAATGTTACTGTTTTGCTGTTGTGTAGGGTCATCGTAACGGATGTTCCAGCGGTGTAAATTGTGCATGTTAACGGAGAATCGGAAAGGCACGTGCTGCAGCCGTTGTGAAAAGCCTAATTGAATATCTAGTGGGAGTTTTTCGTCGGTTTCTAATTCAGAAAATGAATTGGTTATTGCGCCAAAATTTTTAATGGTTGCGCCAAATGAGGTACGCTTTTTTTGCCAAATCAAACCAGCATCAAGTGCAACTGCATTTGCACCATAATTGTCGATAGCCGAGTAAATTAACTTAGTTGTTGCCCCGAAAACCCAATGACCTTTTTGCCAGCTTCCGCCGATATTCAATGCTAAATCAACCGCCGAAAATTCGCCTAGCTCGTTAGCATTTACATCGGTTTCGGTAAAGTTGCCATAGTTAACAAATTGCAGGCTTGCCATACCGTTAAAGCCTTTTTTAAAATGGTGGGTATAAGCTAAATTCCCCGATTGGATTCCCGCCGGCACAAACATGTTGGAGAAAATGAAGTGCTGGTGTAAAGTATCAGTTAGTTGGGCGGCGTTGTTAGCAACCAATTGTACATCGGCATCGTAAAAGGCGACTTGCTGACCACCAAAAGCGGTAGTACGCGCATTAGCAGGCAGCTTTAAAAATTGGAAGATTTCATCTTCTAAATACTGCCCATTAGCTGTTTGGCTTAGCAAAATAAATGTTACTATGGCTAGTAATCGTATCATCCAAAAATAAAAGCGTAAAAGTAGGGGGTTTAGTATAATTTTAAGGGAATTAGTTTGGGGTTTTGCAACAACTTGGATTTGGTCTTTGATTTTTATTTCAAACTTTTTCATCGCAAAAAAGTATGCAAAATGCTAGACGATTCAAGGCGATTTTGTCCCAAAGGACAAACCGCTGACAAGCTTTATACTACGCGCTTTGTTGCTTTGCAACGCGACTACGTATAGCTTGCAGCTATCGCTGCGAATCGTCGTTAAGGCATTATAATAATGTTAATGGTTCTGTTGTTTTTCTAAACGGTAACTGAATGAACTCACAAAATAGTGGTTGATTGAAGTGGACATTGTTGCGAATTAATTAGATGTTGAATTAGTAGCTTATACAAACAATTCCAAAATAACGATTTAAGTGGTTAAAGACTGTTTATGAACTCGCTTGGCTTAATTTTTTCCTGCTTGCCAGTTTCTAAGTTTTTAAGTGTGATTTCTCCGTTCTCAACTTCTAAACCGCCGATGGTTATAACGTTTGGTATGCCTTGTTTATCAGCATAGCTAAATTGTTTTTTGAGCTTTGCATTGGTAGGGTAAACCTCTACATTAACGTCTTTGGTACGCATTTTTTTAGCTAACTCAAGGCAGTGCATTACCGTATCTTCAAAATTAATGATGAGGTATTGGGTTCGACTTTTACGGTCGTTTAGTAAGCCCAATTGTTGCATGGCGGTAAATATGCGGTCGAGGCCGAGGGATGTGCCCACGGCTGGCGATTCAACACCGCTAAACAAACCGATTAGCTCGTCGTAACGCCCTCCGCCTGTTAGGCTGCCCATGTGTGGGTGTTCGGGTAGTTTAGTCTCGAAAATTGTACCCGTGTAGTAGTCTAATCCGCGGGCTAGGGAAATATCGTATTTTAAGTTTTTGGCGGGTACGCCATTGGCATTTAAAAAGGCGAATAACTCCTTTGCTTCTTTCAAACCTTCTTGCGCTAAATCAATGCCTGCAAACAGTTCCGAAAGTTTATCGAATATGCTTTCAATGGGTGCTTTAATATCAAAAACTGCTTTTATTTTTTGGATGGCTTCGTTGTTTACTTCCTTGCTCTTTAGTTCGTCGGCTACTTCTTCAAAGCTAATTTTATCAAGCTTATCAATGCTGCGGCAAACGGTTTGGGTAAAACTGCTATCTAAACCGATATATTGTACTAATCCGTTAAGAATTTTACGGTTGTTGATTTTGATTTGGAAATTATCAAAACCCAATTCCTCCAAAATTTCAGACGTGATAGTGATGATTTCAGCATCTACCATCATTGATTTACTGCCCACCGCATCAATGTCGCATTGGTAAAACTCACGGAAACGCCCTTGGTGCGGTTGTGGTCGGTCGGCGCGCCAAACGGGTTGAATTTGGTAGCGTTTAAAGGGCTTTGGCAATTGCGGATTCATGGCAATAAAGCGGGAGAAAGGCACGGTTAAATCGTAGTGAAGAGCGGCCTCGTCCTTAGTACCTGTTTTATAGTTAAGGCGATAAATGAGGCGGTCGGCATCCTCGCCGTATTTGCCGCTTAGAACTTGCAAATACTCAATTGCTGGGGTTTCAATAGGCGCAAATCCATATTTCTGGAAAACGCTACGCATAGTATCAACAATGCGTTCACGCTCTATCATTTGCTCGGGTAAAAAATCGCGAGTGCCTTTGAATATACGTGCTGGTAACTTTTTAGCCATAATTGTTGGTTGTAATATGTTTGACTAAGCAAAAATGCTTGGTAAATTGTTCAATGTTGTTTGAATATCAGCATGCAAAAATCGGTCTTCCGCCATAAAAGAGACGTGTTGGCGTAAATTATTGTAACAGTTTTTTGTGTTTGTTGCCATTTTAGGCATTTGTAAACCTAATTGGGCAAACTGATTTTGGCGTAAATCAACGGCTTGTGCGGCTGTTAGTAAGTGGATTGCCAATATTTTTTCGACATTATGCAGCATTTCTAGTGCCTGGCGGCCCGCAATGGGGCCCATGCTTACATGGTCTTCTTGGTTGCCGCAAGTTGGGATAGAATCCACCGAAGCGGGATGTGCTAAAACCTTGTTTTCAGAAACCAAAGCGGCAGCGGCATATTGTGGAATCATCATGCCCGAATGCAAGCCTGCATCCATTGCTAGATAAGCTGGTAAACCATCGTTATGATGCGGATCGCATAATTTATTGGTTTGGCGTTCGAGCAGATTACCTATTTCAGCGATAGCAATTTTTAGGTAATCCAAAACTAAAGCGATGGGTTGCCCATGAAAGTTACCACCAGAAATAATATCGCCTGTTTCGGGTAGCATGATGGGATTATCGACAACGGCGTTTAGCTCACCTTCAATAACGTTTTTGGCATGTTGAATGGCTTGCCAGCTTGCGCCTAAAACTTGTGGCGTACAGCGGATAGAATAGGCATCTTGCGGGATAGCTTTTTTAACGGCAAAACGGACAAAAGGCTGCCATTTTGCAGGGATTTGATTGCAATCTTCAACCGATAATTTGAGTAATTGCCCAGCCTTTACTTTTTCAAGATTAGCCTTAACGGATGGGGCTAAGTTATCGTAAATCTCGCTAGGGATAAGGTTTAATAATTGCTGGCAAGTTGAGCCAATCATGGCACTATCTTCAACTATATTATTGATGTATTGGTTGATATGGTTCTGCCCATCATGCCTTCTAAGCTCATGAATTTGGGGGGTAAAAGCGGCCTTACGTGCGCCTATGGCTTCAAACGCCAAGCAAGCTACCATGGTTGAATTTTGGCAAAGTTGTTCTGCTTTATGCACTAAAATTGCCCCCAAAGCAGCCATTAAGGTTGTTCCATTGTTAAGGGCTAAACCTTCTTTGTAACTTAATTTTAATGGGGAAATGCCCAAGCTTTTGTAAAGCGTTTTTATATCCTCGCCTTCGTAAACTTTAGCTTGGTAGGTTACTTTGCCTTCGCCTAAAAGAGCTAAGCCCATATGGGAAAGGGGGCATAAGTCGCCACTTGCACCAACTGATCCTTGCGATGGGATAACCGGTAAAACACCTTTATTAATAATTTTTTGGAAGGTTTCTATTAAAACCACCCGAACGCCCGAATGCCCTTGCAGCAAGGTGTTTAGGCGGATAATCATCATGGCTTTAACAATGTTGTTATCCAATGCTTCCCCTGTTCCGCAGGCGTGCGAACGCAGCAGATTGGTTTGCATTTCTATGGCGTTTTCGGGGCTAATGATTACATCTACATTTGAGCCAAAGCCAGTATTTACGCCGTAAATTACATCGCCAGCGGCAATTTTATCTTCTAAAACTTTACGGCAAAAAGCCACCTTTTCAAGAGCTTTTGCATCAATATCAATTGCCCAATTATTATGGATTGCCAACATTAAATCGCTAATGTTTAATGTTTGTCCAGTAAGTGTAAGTTGGTTTTTCATTTCGGGTGTAAAAATATTAATTTGTAGGCTTTAATTAATGTTTGAACCCTAAGCTCATAAATATGTTGCATTTATGATGAATTTGAAGACTCTTATATCCTTTTATGTGTGCTTATCGGTTTTTGCTGTGGGTGCAGTAGGGTTAATAATGCCTGAATATAGGGCAATTTTCGCAGATTTTAGTTGGGCAAATTTGTTAATGGTATTTGGCTTAATGGTTTTAAATCATACGGCTATTAATAAAACTTTTTGGCGATTTATCGGAATAACTTATTTAGTTGGTTTTACTGTTGAGTTGGTTGGGGTTAATACGGGCTTGCTATTTGGCGAATATGTATATGGAAATGCATTAGGATTTAAACTTTTTGGTACGCCATTAATGATTGGCGTTAATTGGGTGATTTGTGTTTGGAGTATTGGAGCGGTTTTACATAATTGGATGTTGCCCGTTTGGTACAAGGCTGCTTTGGGAGCTGCAATTTTAGTGGCTTTAGATATGCTGCTTGAACCCGTTGCAATGGCACTAGATTTTTGGCAATGGGCAGGTAACGAAATTCCTACTCAAAATTATTTGATGTGGTGGTTGGTGAGTTATGTATTACTGAATTTATATTTTAGGTGGATGCATGAAAAACCAAGTGTTTTTACACAATTTATATTTTGGTTATTATTGGTGTTTTTTGGCCTTTTAAATTTTATGATTACTTGATGAAAAGCGGCGTAAATACTGAGCCTTTAAAAGCTGCCAAGGAAAAACCAAAACTAACAGTTGGCAAAACTTTGTTGCTTTTTGGTTTGGGAAGTAGTACCGCCTTGTTTTTGTGTTTTTTGGTGGCTTATGCTTATAGTCAACCGAATTGGGCTTGGACGCGCTTTAATTTTCCTGTTTTGTTTTTGTTGAGTGCCGTTGTTTTAGGGGCGAGTAGTTATACTATTAATCAATTAGGGAAAAACTTTAATGTTGGCAATGCTAAGCGATTGAAGTGGATGTTTCAATTAACCATTGCATTAACCTTGGCTTTTATTGTTTTTCAAGTTTGGGGATGGGGGCAATTGTACGCCAATAACATACATATTGGAGGTAAGCCCGATGGAAGTTATTTATACCTTATTTCGGCGATACATGCTTTGCATGTTCTGGGTGGCGCTGTGCCTTTGTTGTGGCTTTACAATAAAGCAAAAGGTGCATTAAATGGTTCGGTTGAACAGTTTATGTATTTTAATGATAAGGATGAACTAAACCGTTTGCACTTATTGGAATGGTACTGGCATTTTGTGGATGTGGTTTGGGTGATAATCCTTTTGTTTTTCTTGGTGAATCATGTGTGAAGAGGATGTGTTTTATTAATAGACCTCGGATATTTCTTATAGAAATTCCGAGGTGACAGAAAATGGAATTTTATTCGGATTTAATGTAACTTGCCCAGCCCGCTGACTATGTCTAATCAACCCCGTCAGCACCCCTCCCTTAAATGGAGGGGAATTATTTATCGCTAAATCGTGATTTCGGGGAGCTTGCATATTGTTAAAAACTAAGGCATAAGCTTGTGTGTAATATTCTGAAACCATTGTTTTCAATGGCTTTAAGCGAGCCTAAATTATCATTACTACAACTACAGATTGCTTGTTGGTTTTTTGATTTAGCAATGACTTTTGCTTTGCCCAGCAGGTAAGTTCCGTAGCCCTGCTTTCGATAATTGGGCGATACAACAACGCCTAAACTGGCTACATTGGGGTTAGTGCTTGTCGTCCGAGCTTCGGAAGTGCCAATAATGCCCTTTTCAGTTTCCAGTATAAAAAATTCTTCCCTGTCAATCCAATTGCCTATATAGTTACGTAGCCAATCTTTTGGGGCTTGTAAAGCAATATGCGAAAAATCAACTAAAGCTTCAAGATCATCTTTTTCTGCTTGTCTAAAAACGCCTTCTTTTTCTTTTAAAGGAAAGTCGATTACATCTTTAAACAGATAGCCATCTACCTTTACCGAATGTTGAAAGGGCATAGCAGTGGATAGAAATACTGGGTTGTTGGTGTAAACAAAACCTTTTTTTATCGCTTGTTCTTTAATAAACAGCTCAAAAATATGCTTGCCAAATTTTGCGTATTCGGTGGTAAGATAAAACTGTAGTAAGTTGTTGTTTTTAGATACGCAGGCATATCCAACAAGTTTATCATTTAGAATTAAAGCCCAATATTGACTTGTTTCGATAATCCAATCCCAATAATCATCATTAGGAAAAGTTAAACTATTGCGCCACTCAGCTTCAAATGTTGAAATAAGCGTTTTGTCATTTACTGTTTCAAAGCTGATTTGTTGCATTGGTTAACACCTTTTTATAGGTAGCTTTATTAATAGACCTCGGATATTTCTTAAAGAAATTACGAGGTGACAGAATGGAATTTTTTTCTAGTTTAGTTAGTTAAACCGACAAATCGTAATCCCTAAGTGCTTGGTTGAGGGAGGTTTTTTTGTCGGTGCTTTCTTTGCGTTTTCCGATAATTAGTGCACAGGCTACTTGAAACTCGCCAGCATTGAATTTTTTGGTGTAAGTGCCGGGGATTACCACCGAACGGGCAGGTACTCTGCCTTTCATTTCAACGGGTTCATCGCCGCTTACATCTATAATTTTAGTGGATTGGGTTAGCACTACGTTTGCTCCTAAAACGGCTTCTTTTTCAACATGTACGCCTTCAACCACTATGCAGCGCGAGCCGATAAAGCAATCATCTTCAATAATTACGGGTGAGGCTTGTATGGGTTCGAGGACACCGCCAATGCCCACGCCCCCACTTAAATGCACGTTTTTACCAATTTGTGCACAACTGCCTACGGTTGCCCAAGTATCTACCATTGTGCCGCTATCGACATAAGCACCGATATTTACATAGCTGGGCATCATAATTACATTTGGGGCGACGAATGCGCCGTGGCGCGCTATGGCATGGGGTACAACGCGCACGCCTAAGTCGGCATAATTTTGTTTTAAAGGAATTTTATCGTGAAACTCGAAAGGACCTACTTTTATGGTTTCCATTTTTGACATAGGGAATAAGAGCAGCACTGCTTTTTTAACCCATTCGTTTACTTGCCAGCCATTTGTAGTAGGATCGGCAACTCGAATTTTGCCTTTATCTAAAAGATTGATTACTTGTTGAACGGCTTGTTGATTTTCGGGTTTTTGAAGTAAGCTTCTATCGTCCCAAATTTTTTCGATTATGTGTTGTAATTCCATTTACTTAATTCCTCTTTTTTTAATGTCAGAAAGTTTAAACTCGCTTAGTTTACCATTCATGTAAACCTCAACTTTTGTTTTGCGGTAGCCATTTTGTTGAAAGTATTGAAGCACAGCTTCGGCTTCGGCAACGGTTCCTAGGCGACCTAAACGTACGATTTTACCTTTTTTACCCCGTTTGAAATAGCTCGCTTTTAAATCAAAATCACTGATTAGTTTTTTGAGTTTGGGCTCAATTTCAGGGTAAGGACCAAGCAATATATCGTAAGTAAAACCATCAATACGGTCGGTTTGTTGAACAATTGGTGGTTTTAAAGTTGGTACTTGCGTGCTAACTACTTTTTCAAGAGGTTGAGTTGTTTGCTCGTTTACTTTTTCGGGTGCTTTTTGTTGTTTAATTTCAAGTAATTCTTGCTCGGTTTTAAAGCGGTTTTTATAGGCCTCGGCTTCCCAAATAATCATACGGTTATTAATAACATGCTGGCTTTCGGTACAAGGCATATTGTCAATACACTCATTTAAAATAGTGTTTTCGCCACGTGGGATTAGTTTGATGCGACGTTTGCTAACATCGTTGGCGATAAAATATTTTGCCAAATTATTTAATTGCATTTCGGTAAGGTTCATATTGTCGATATAATCGCCGCGCGAATCGGTGTAGTTTTCGATTACAATATTAATGGAAGGGTGTTTTTTCATGTAATCAATAAGCGGAACGATTTGGTTATAGGTTTGCTCCGAAACGTTTACATCTTTTGGTAAAAAAGCAACGTTACCTAAATCAAGCAACACATTTAAGCTGCGTTTTAAGTAGGGTATAGGGGCTTTTTCAGCCTTTACGATGGCGTTTTCTTTTTTCTTTTTGGTTTTCTTGGTAGGTTTGTTTTTGGTCGTTTTTTCGGTTTTTTGATTTGGTGGTTTTGTTTTTTTAGGTGGTTTTTGTGTTGGTTTTTCGGCTATGGTTTTATCTTTTTCATTAACTGGTTTGGCCTCTTTTTTCTTAAACTTATCTAGCAGAGATTTTTTAGGTTTCTCCGTTGGTTGTGGCTGTGTTTGCTCAACTTGAGTTTCTTTTTTCTTTTTATTCTTTCCCTTTTTTTGTTTACCAATTTGGTTGAAAGTTAATGGGTCTGTTGGCTCGAAACTGAAATTATAAACTGGTTTGGCTACCCGTTTATTACCAGGTTTAAGCTTAGGATATTTTAAGGTTTGCATTAAATCATAGCGATAAATATCGTCGCTACCTTCGCCGCCATCGCGGTTTGAAGCAAAAAAGCCGCCTTTGCCATTAGCATCTTCAATAAGGGTAATATCATCTTTAGCCGAGTTGAAAGGTAAACCCAAATTGATGGGGATGCTCCATTTACCTTTTATAGGTTCAGTGAAAAATAAATCGAAACCGCCAAGACCAGGATGCCCATTAGAAGCGAAATATAATCGCCCATTAGGGGTAATGGTCGGGAACATTTCATCGTCGGGAGAGTTAATATCGGGACCGAGATTTTGGGGTTCTCCCCAAGTGGTATCTTGCCGAACGCAAACGTATAAATCGGCACCACCGAAACCGCCTGGCATATTGGAGGAGAAGTATAAAAGATTGCCATCTTCGGACAAGCTAGGGTGGGCTACGGAGTACGTTTTGTCGTTATAATCGAATGGTAAAACGTTAATCCATTTGCCTTTTTCATTAACATCGGCACTATACAATTGTAGGTGTAGTTGATTGGTACGTTGTTGTACGCCTTTGCCCTTGGTTGGGCTGTTACGGGTAAACCAAACTTTTTTGTATTGCATATCGAAACATGCAGGCCCATCGTGCAAATTACTGTTGATATTTCCGCCCAAGCGTTTAGGGGGCTTAAAGCTGTTTAAGCCTAAAGGGCTGGTAATGAATAAGTCTAAAAAATCTTCTTTACGTTCGTAATAATCGTTTTGAGGTTTGTAGTTACCAGAGCGTGAGCTGGTAAAAACCAACTGATTATCCTTAAAAAACATGGGTGCAAACTCTGCGTTTGGGCTGTTTATAGGCAAGCCTTTTATTTGAACTTTGCTTTGATTAGCATACCATTGTTGGTGGTTGTCGCAGGCATCGGCGAAGATTTTGGCACGTGGATATAAATCTTGGTATTTGACGTACCAGTTTTTTGCTTCGTCGTATTTGCCTTGACCTTGCAGACTTTGCGCCAAGTAAAACTCAATATCCCTATTTGAGGAGTTTGGCATAATAAGGCGATACCAATATTCGGCTTCGGTAAAGTTGCCTACCAAACGGTAGCAGTGCGCCAAGTTCATTTTGGCTTCTTGTGCGTTGTCAAACATTAATACTTCCCGATATAATTCGATAGCGTCGTAGTATGCTTGTGCTTCGTAAAGGCGGTTGCCCTTTTTAAGCATAGCATCAGTATCCTGCGCATGCAGTTGGGGCGAAGCTGCCCAAATAAAAACCGTAAGGATTGCAGAAAGCCAAAATTTCACGCTACAAAATTACCTTTAGCTATTGGTATGACCAAGAGGAATGGCGAAAGTGAAAGGAAGACGGCAGTTTTTTTGAGTTAATTATGAAATATAGCTGGTGTAATGTTCAATAGGTGCATGAGTTATTCAAATTTTACTTTTTTAGATTGTGTAACCTGTCGCAAAATTAAATTAAAATCCCCCTACGCAAAATCTTGTGATTTTGCGCTTTCCCCCTTTTATAAAGGGGGACAATTGATCACTCCTTAAAAATAAGTACTGGGATTTTGGAGTGCTTGCTTAGTTTTTCGGTGTAGCTAATGGTAAATAGTTTGTTAAGATTGCTTTTTTGGTGTCGTAGTAAGGCGATTATGTCCACATCGTTTTGTTGGGTGTAGGAGTTTAAGCCTTCAATAACATCTACATTTTTAATGCTGATAATGTCGAATTGGTCTTCGCCTAAAACCTCATCAACGCTTAATTTAAAGTTGGTTTTTGTTGATTGGAAACTGCGGGTTGCCTCTTGTATAATGTGGATGAAATGAAAATTGGCATCGAATAATTTTGCAAAATCATCAAGCTGTGCTAATGCTTGACCTTCCATTTCTTTTAAATCGGTAGCGAAGGCGATGTGTTCTATTTGTTCGAAAGTGGCGTGTTGAGGAATGGCCAAAACGGGTAAATTAGTTTGTCGAATGATTTTTTGGGAAACGCTGCCAAACAACATATCACTGATATTGCTTTTGCCTTTAGTGCCAATTAACATTAAGTTGTGCTTGTTTTGGCTTAGATAGTTTTCAATTTGTTCATCGGCATTGCCCGTGCCGTAAACAAAGTTGATGTTGGTCGGTGCAGTACTCCATTTATCTGCGTAGTTTTTAAAAGCGGTGCTGAAGTTTCCTTTTTCGTTGGTGAAAGTGTTTGATTCTTCCTTTTTCTCGTCGATGTAAATAACGGAAAGTTGGACTTTGGATTTGGCGCAGAAATGTATTGCATAACGCAGGGCGTTATCCGCCATGGGTGATAAATCAGTTGGAAGTATTACTTTGAGCATGCTTTACTAAAAATAAAGGGATTTGCTGTAAAGTGGAAATTTTGTGTTGTGATTTAACTAGAGGGGTTTTGTTTGTTTCTTTATTTCAATAAATATGATTTGAACTAAATAGTTGTACTTCTTCTTTGTCTTGACACAAAGAAGCAAAAGTCAAGAGCTACATTCAGTTGACGCTAAAAATCAATTGTCAAACTAAACCGAACGATGCGCCAACAAGTTGTCCGTTCGCTTTTAAGCGTTTAACAATTTAATTTTCTATACGCTAACTGAATGATGCTCATTCTGAAAATTTTGCTACTTCTTAGTGTTTTTGTTGCTCTTTGAAAGAAAGATTTTTAATGGAAATTGTACAATTTTCATCCTTGGATTGGACTCGCAAATGAGGGGTGATGATAAAGTGGGCGAGATAGATTTTGTTTTGCCATAGCCTTGGCATTTGTGTCTTTACTTGGATTTATAACATTTTTCCTGTTCATGAGATTCCAGACAAGACATCGACTGGGCTCGCATTCGAGCCTTTCTGGAATGACAGGGCGGAGCTTAGTACTCGACTGGGCTTGTATTTGAGGAGTGATTAATCTAAGTTAATGGAATAAAGGAGATTGAGTCAGTCGAAATCTCCAGTATATATGAAGGACACTTCGGCAGGCTCAGTGTCCGCTTGTTTTGGTTTGGGGCTTTTCTTTGCTTGTGTTTAAATTATTCTTATTGAATAGCTTGTCAAAATTCAGTTTTTACCTAGAATCTCTGTTTTCACGCAGTTTGGAGGGGTCGTGTTTTTTTACTGGGTTGGCGTGCATTTCGGCATGTTGTGTTCTGTTTTTGGTAATGGCTATTGCCTCAAAAATGGCTTGCCGGAAAGAACTTGGGTCGGCGATGTTTTTTCCAGCAATATCGAAAGCCGTTCCGTGGTCGGGCGAAGTACGAACGATTGGTAGGCCTGCAGTTACATTTACCCCTTCACCAAACGAAAGGGTTTTAAATGGCACAAGCCCTTGATCGTGGTACATGGCTAAAACAGCATCGTAACTTGCGTAATCACCCGAACCAAAAAAGCTATCAGCAGGGAAAGGTCCGAATACCAATAATTTTTCTTGCTTGGCCTGCTCTATGGCTGGTCGCACAATTTCGTCATCTTCTTTGCCAATGGTGCCATTATCACCTGCATGCGGATTTAATGAAAGCACAGCGATTTTAGGTTTTACAATCAAATAATCTTGCTTTAAACTACGGTTTAAAATACTTAGTTTTTTTAGTATCGCCTCTTTAGTAATGCTTGAAGCAACATCGCTAATTGGTAGGTGGTTACTAACTAGTCCAACTCTAACATGGTCGGCAGTCATAAGCATTAAGCTATTTGGGGCTTGGCTACGGTTTGTAAAAAACTCCGTTTGTCCTGTAAATGGTTGGGCATCGGTATTTATCAATCCTTTGTTTACTGGCGCAGTTACAATGGCATCAATTTTTTTTTCAATAGCATCGTAAGCAACAGCTTCTAAGGCTTTAAGGGCGTAATTACCTAGTTCGGCATTGGCTGTGCCAACGTTTATTTGAGGGGCATCTTCCCAACAATTAATTACATTTAAAGTATCGGGCTTTGCGTGTTCGGTTGATGAGATATTGTTGAATCTAAAGCTTTCCATTTCCAACACATTGCGGTGGTAAGCCATAGCTTTACCCGAACCGTAAACAATGGGAATGCAGTATTTAAACATCCGCTCATCGGCAAATGTTTTCATAATTATCTCTATGCCGATTCCGTTTAAATCGCCTATGCTAATACCAATTTTAGGTAAATTCATTTATGCTTCTGCTTTCTGTTTAAAAAAATGATACAATAATCGAACGCCTACGCCAGTTCCGCCAGTAGTAAGGTACTTTTTTTTGCTGTGTACCCACGCTGGTCCAGCAATATCTAGGTGAATCCAAGGGTAATCGGTAAAATGTTCAAGAAATTTTGCTGCTTTAATAGCACCAGCTGATGAACCACCTAAATGTTTGATGTCGGCGATTGATGATTTAAGGTCGTCTGCGTATTCCTTCCAAAGTGGTAATTGGATTAGGCGCTCATAAGTTGCCCAGCCTGCGTTTTTCATGGCTTGGGTTTCGCTTTCGTTAGCGGTGCTGCAAAGTACTGATGTGTCTTCGCCTACGGCACGTAATGCCGAACCTGTAAGGGTGGCGGCATCAATCGTTAATTCGGGCTTGTATTGTTTTGCAAATGCCAAAGCATCGGCCAATAGCATACGCCCTTCGGCATCGGTGTTCATTACCTCAACGGTAGTGCCGTCGTACATTTTAATTACGTCGCTTGGTACGTAGGCATTTTTGCCTGGTCGGTTGTCGGTGGCAGGTACTAAAGTGATGATATGAATCGGTAATTTATTTTTTGCAATGGCATAAGTTGCGCCAATTACTGCGGCTGCCCCCCCCATATCGCACTTCATAAAGTCCATTGAATTTTTAGTTGGTTTAAGGCTTAAACCGCCCGTATCGAAAACAACACCTTTACCAACCATTACATATGGCTTTTTGTTAACCGCCTTTTTGGGCTTGTATTCCATAATGGTGAATGAAGGTGGATCTTCGCTACCGAGGTTTACGGCTAATAGGCCGCCCATTTTAAGGCTTTCTATTTTTTTCTTGCCATAAATTTCAACCGAAATGCCTGCATCTTTCCCCAATTTTTCAGCTTCTTTAGCTAATTGGGTGGCGGTTAAAAAGTTAAGGGGTTCGTTAACCATAGTTCGCGCAGCATAAACTGCTGAAACCAAGTTGTTTAGATCGGTGGCATCTTTTTTTGAGTAGTTGCCCTCAACATAAACTTTTTCAAGTTTGTTTTTTTCTTTTTCGGTTTTGTATTTTAAAAATTGATAATTAGCTAATGCCATTCCTTGTAGGAAATTATCTAATTGTTGATTTGATTGATTGCCACCTTTTACATCGGCTTTTGCATAGTTTAAATGGTTGAGGTAGTTGGCAATTTTACTGCCTAAAATTCGGATATTTTCGTTGGTAATGTGTTGGTTTTCGTCTTTTTCGTAAAAACCAAAAATTAGCGATTGACCATTGTTCAATTCAAATAAATTAACCTTTGCTTTTGCCTTCGCAAGTACGGCTTTTTTTATGTTTTCATCAAGATTTTGCAGTTGAGTCGCCTCTTTGAAACTGGCAAAATAAATGGTAGAATCGGTTTTGGCGGGTTTAGGCTTATTAAAAAGAGATATATTCATGGCGTGATTTCAGAAAAAGGTAAAAATCTTTACAAAAGTACGAAATTGATAGCCAATGGTTTGGCAAGGCAAAGATGATTAAGTTAAAGTGAAGAAGAAAAAATCATTAGGGCAGCATTTTTTGATTGATCATAGCATTTTGCACGATATAGCTGCAGAGGTAAATGTAATTAAGTTCAAAAATATTTTGGAAATTGGACCAGGCGAAGGGGCATTAACTTCTTTGCTTTTAGAAAGTAATCCTAATTTGTTTGTGCTTGAAAAAGACGACCGCTTACCTGCAATTTTACAATCAAAATTTCCTGTGTTAAAAGGAAAAATCATTCATGAAGATGCTTTAACCGCAGATTGGAGTCAGGCTTTTGATGGCGATGGCTTTTTGTTGGTTGGTAATTTTCCATATAATATCTCAAGTCAGTTAATGTTTAAAATGCTGGATTATAAGGAGCAGGTTCAATATATGGTGGGCATGTTTCAAAAGGAAGTTGCTGCGCGAATTTGTGCCAAGCCAAGTACTAAGCAGTACGGGGTAATTACCATTTTAATACAATTATATTACAAGGCTACTTATTTATTTGATGTACCTGCCCATGCTTTTGAGCCACCTCCAAAAGTAGTTAGTGGGGTTATCCGCTTGGAAAGAAATAGTGAATTGGATGGACAGTTTGATTATGAGCTAGTGCGCAGGGTGGTAAAAATGGCTTTTAACCAAAGGCGTAAAAAACTAAGCAATGCTTTGGGGGCAATTAGCGTTAATTGGGAGAAACTGCCAAATGAGTTTGCCAATAAACGGGCGGATCATTTAAGCGTCAGAGATTATATAAATTTGAGTAAGCATGTTGAATTTTAAAAGTGTTATCGCCCTATTTGCACTGGTTTTTGGTTTTTATGCACAAGCCCAAAACATGGGGGCTTTTTTAGATAGAAGGGGGCATTTTTTTATTTATGATAATGGGGTGGTAAGTAAGCATGAATTTTTGCCAATCAAATTTTTTAAGGTGGGCGGCGATTGTGTTGTTTACGAAAATATTAAAGGCGAATACATTGTCTATGGCAATGGCAATAGCCAGCGTTTTACCGCCTTTACCAATCCTGACCAATTGCAGTTTAGCGAAAATTTTATGCTAACCAGAATGGCGGGGCTTTTAACGGTTATTACCAATAGCCAGGCCAAAACAATAAGCTTGCGCAACAGGGTTGAGGTTGCAGGTGGTAATGAAAGTATTGATGTTTACGATAGGAACAGAAATAAATTCCTTACCCAATCATTAGATGATGGGAGTTTTGCCTTTGGAGATAGAACAATTGCCTTTGTGGATTATGATGATCGATTCAAGATTTTTGAAGGGAAAGAAAACAAAGAGATTGAGTTTGACCCTCCTTTAAGCTATGCGGTGTCGGATGATATGGTGGCCTATATTGATGAAACGAACCAACTTAAACTGTATAGTGAAGGGCAAACAGAAATTATATTTAATGATTTTGTGAATTATAGAGTGGGCAATAGTTATTTGTTTTATGTAGATGATAGTTATCAGTTAGTATATGTGGATGCTAAAACATTGGAGAAAAAAAACTTAGCAGAAGATGTACTGGACTATATTGTTGGCGATAATGTGTTTGCCTTTTTAGATTACTATGATGCTTTTTTTGTGGTTGAAAATGGCGAGGCAATTGAGTTGTTCGACTATCCGCCTGATAATTATGCTTACTATGGTGATATGTTGTACTATGAGGATGCCCAAGGTATTTCGCATGTACGCTATAAAGGAGAAGATTTTCCATTAGAGGTTTACCCATTAAACCGTGTACAATTTTATGATGATATTGTGGTTTATATTGACCGCGAAGGGTATTTAAAAGGGGTTTACGAGGGCGTGCCTTTTCATTTAACCAATGAGCAGGTTACGCAGTTTGATTTGCAGTTCAGAGTTATTGTTTACCAAACGGGTAATCAAGATTTTCATATTTTTCATGATGGGAAGGTGGTGTATTGAGATTTAAAAGTAGTTAGCCTTTTTGGTACATACTTATAATCGAATGCTGTTTATTTAAACTTATTACCTGTTCTTTGCCGACTACGCGCCCCGTTGATGCAAAGAACGAAAAATCAAGAGCTCCATTCAGATGGCACTAAAAATCGAAAGTTTCGCTAAACCGAACGAATGCCAACAAGTTGACCGTTCACTTTTAAAAGCTACACTTTCTGATTTTCTTAACGTTATCTGAATGAGGCTCCTTACTTAGATAATAGAAGCCATAAATTTCTCTTCTTTTAAGGAGAGGTGGAGCAGTATTGCGACGGAGTGGTTTTTTAATTTAAACCTTTTGAAATAGATTGTGGGGATTGTATTTGAACTTTGTGGTGCACAAATAAGACATGACAATTTTATTCTTTTAACAAGAAGTAGAAACCCCACTATTTATCCAAGCTTTATTGTATTTTAGTTGCCTTTTGATTGAAAAGTACAATGGCTGAAGTTGCAATAGAAAATAACGAAGAAGAAAAAAAAGAAATTTTAAGCGAATACCGCAAGCTGATGCGGATGGCGAAGCCTGTTATAAGAGGCAAGGAAGATAGAGAAACGATTAGAAAGGCTTTTGAGATTGCTGCGGATGCCCACCATGGAACACGAAGGAAAAGTGGTGAGCCTTATATTTTGCACCCTGTAGTGGTAGCACAAATCGTTGCTAAGGAGATAGGCTTGGATTCCGTATCCATTGCATGTGCGTTAATGCATGATGTGGTTGAAGACTCTGAATATACTTTGGCGGATATGGAGGCTAATTTTAATAATGAAATTGCCCGAATTATTGATGGTTTAACCAAAATAAAAGGTGTTACCCGCAATACTAGCGTGGTTAAAACGCAGGCTGAAAATCTTAAAAAAATATTGTTAACCCTTTCGGATGATGTAAGGGTGATTTTGATAAAAATTGCTGACCGTTTGCATAATATGCGCACGATGAAATCAATGCCTGAAAGGAAACAGGTTCGTATATCATCGGAGACCTTGTATTTGTATGCTCCGTTGGCGCATAGGTTGGGTTTATATGCTATAAAAACAGAGTTAGAGGATTTATCTCTTAAATATACCAGTCGCGAAATTTATTCGGACATTGCAAAAAAATTGGCTGCAACAAAGAGAGACAGAGATACTTTTGTACGCAATTTTATAGGACCATTGAAGAAAAGGTTAGAGGAAAGTGGGCTGAAGAATTTTAAGGTTTATGGTCGCCCAAAATCTATTCACTCTATTTGGAATAAAATGCGTAAGAAAAAGGTTGAGTTTGAAGAAATTTATGACCTTTTTGCCATTAGAATTGTAGTGGATACCAATATGGCCGACGAGAAGAAGGATTGCTGGAATGCCTATTCAGTAGTTACTGATTTATACCGCCCCAAGCCCGACCGTTTACGGGATTGGATTAGCAGCCCCAAAACCAATGGCTACGAAAGTTTACATACAACGGTAATGGGGCCAAAAGGGCGTTGGGTTGAGGTGCAAATCCGATCAAAACGGATGGATGAGGTGGCAGAACGTGGTGTGGCAGCGCATTGGCGTTATAAAGGTGGAAAAAGTGGTAGTAGCGATGTTTTAGAAAATTGGCTTGAGCAAGTAAGGGATTATTTACAAGATCCTGCTGCAAATCCGTTGGAGTTTTTGAATGACTTTAGGCAAAACTTACATGAGCAGGATATTTATGTTTTTACTCCTAAAGGGGATTTGCGTACCATGCGTAATGGCTCGACTATCTTAGATTTTGCTTTTTCAATTCACACGGAGGTTGGTTCGCAATGTATTGGTGGTAAGATTAATCATAAGTTGTATGCAATAAGTAAAAAGTTAGAGAATGGCGACCAGGTTGAAATTGTAACCTCTAAAAAACAAAAACCAAATGAGGATTGGTTGAATTTTGCCCAAACCACTAGGGCTAGAGCAAGGATTAAGGCCATTTTAAAAGAAGAGAAGAGGAAAGAGGCCGATAATGGGCGTTTGATTTTAGAGCGGAAATTAAAACAGCTTAAAACAACCATTAACAATGATTTAATTGAAGATTTGGCATCGCATTTTAAGCAAGGCGATTCGCTTAATTTTTTGTTCAATATATCTGTTGGGCGGTTTGACATTAACCAGTTGAAAAAATTGGTGATTGTAGGGGGTAAAATACAAACCTTAACCGAGCGCAAAGCCAAACCGATTGATGAAGAGGCTTTTACGGAAGAGGTAAACCCCGATGTTGACATCCTATTGTTTGGTGGGCTTAATCAAGTTGAATATACAACGGCAAAATGTTGTAACCCTAAAGCTGGCGATGCTGTTTTTGGTTTTATAACCATTCATAAGGGCATTAAAATTCACCATGATAATTGCCCTAATGCCAACGAAATGAAAACTCGTTATCCTTACCGAGTAGTGAAAACAAAATGGGGTAGAGAAAATAAGGTGGCTTTCCTTACGGGCATACGAATTACGGGTATTGATGATGTTGGATTGGTAAATCGGTTAACGAATGTGATTTCGAATAAACTAAAAGTGGATATGCGCTCGATATCGTTTGATACGGTTGATGGCGTGTTTGAAGGCATCATAAAAGTATATGTTCGCGATAATAAAGAGATGAAAGCTTTGATGAAAGAATTAAAGTTGGTTGAAGGTATCCACGATGTTAGAAAGTTTGAGGCATAAAAAGTTGCAGGCTAAGTAATTTTGTATCTTAATTATGGTTTATGACAGTTGATGTTTTATTAGGCTTGCAATGGGGCGACGAAGGAAAGGGGAAAATTGTTGATTATTTAGCCCCTAACTATGATATTGTAGCTCGCTTTCAAGGTGGTGCTAATGCTGGGCATACGCTTTATGTAAATGGTCAAAAAATTGTTTTACATACGGTTCCTTCTGGCATTTTTCATGAAGGTATTATAAACCTTATTGGTAATGGTGTGGTGCTTGAGCCAATTACCTTACAAAAGGAAATACAATCAATTAAAGATGCGGGCGGTAAACCAGAATCGCAATTGTTGGTTTCTCGCAAAGCGCATTTGATTTTACCTACCCACAAAATTTTAGATGCGGCTTCAGAAAAGGCAAAGGGGAAGGCAAAAATAGGTTCAACTTTAAAAGGAATTGGCCCAGCTTATATGGATAAAACGGGGCGTAATGGCTTACGGGTCGGCGATATTGAGTTGCCCGATTTTCAGCAAAAATATGAAGCTTTAAAGGCAAAACATCTTCAATTATTAACTATTTATGATTACGATTTTGACCTAAGCCAAATTGAAAAAGAATGGTTTGAGGCGGTTGAATCATTACGCAATATGAATTTGGTTGACGGCGAGTTTTATATTAACAAAGCCTTAAACGAAGGCAAAAAAATATTGGCAGAAGGTGCGCAAGGTTCAATGTTGGATATTGAGTATGGTACTTACCCTTTTGTTACTTCATCAAACACTTTAACAAGTGGGGCGTGTACAGGCTTGGGCATTGCTCCTTCAAAAATTGGAGAGGTTATAGGCATATCAAAGGCTTATTGTACACGTGTTGGAGGTGGTCCTTTCCCTACTGAATTGGAGGGTGAAATAGGTGAAGAATTGCGTAAAATAGGAATGGAGTTTGGCGCAACTACTGGTCGGCCTCGTCGTTGCGGTTGGATTGATTTACCAGCATTGCGGTATGTAATTATGTTAAATGGAGTTACCCAATTGGCGATTACCAAAGCTGACATTTTAAATACTTTTGAAAGCTTAGAGGTTTGTGACGCTTACGAGGTAAACGGTAAGCGCACTAAGGATTATCCTTATGATATTGAAAAGCTTGACCCAAAGGCTTTGTATAAAACGATAAAAGGTTGGAACTGTGATTTAACAACCGAGGGCGAAATGCCCTCTGCTTTGCAGGAATACCTGGATTATTTGGAGGAGGAATTAAACGTTCCTGTACGCTTTTTATCAATAGGACCAAAGCGTGATGAATTAATTGTGCGCGAACAATTTGCTGAAGCATAAGCACTAATATTGATTGAGCATTTAGAAAAAATCCCTTTTTCAGTAGCCGATTTGTTTTGGGAAAAGGCGGTTGTATGGGCGAACAAAAACTATAAATATGTTTGCTTATTTCACTCTAATGCTTATCAGCAAGATAAGTATGGTGCCTATGAAATGGTTTTGTCTATAAGCAATAATGAAGAAGGAGTTTTTAAGGGTGGTTTAAGTGAGTTGGATGCTTATTTTGATGGGAAAAAAAATCCTGCATTTGGATTTTTGACTTATGATTTAAAGAATGAAATTGAAGAATTAGAATCGGAAAATTTTGATGGGGTGGAGATGCCTGATGCCTTTTTCTTTGAACCTGAAATTCTGTTGGTCCAAAAAGGAGGTGAATTATACACGAATGATAAATCTGCGATTGAAGGCATACAAGCAATAGAATTAAAAGCGGTTGAAATTGAGCGGAATGTAAATCTTAAAAGTAGGATTAAAAAGGAGGAATATTTATCGCGGGTTAATCAAATAAAAAAGGATATTGAAGAAGGGGAGGTTTACGAGATGAATTTTTGCATGGAGTTTTTTGCAGAAAACTCAACAATAAATCCACCGCAAGTTTTTAATAAATTAAATGCAAGGGCAAAAGCCCCTTTTTCTTGTTTTTTTAAGTTAAATAAAAAGTACGCCCTTTGTGCCAGCCCTGAACGTTTTTTGCAACGGAGGGAAAACAAACTTATATCGCAGCCAATTAAAGGAACGATAAGGCGTGGTAAGGATGAGTTAGATGATTCATTTTTGAAAAATCAGTTGTTTTTTGACCCAAAAGAGCGGTCGGAAAATGTGATGATTGTGGATTTGGTGCGTAATGATTTTAACCGAATTTGCCAGCCAGGTAGTGTTAAGGTTACAGAGTTGTACGGCATTTATACTTACGAAACAGTACACCAAATGATTTCAACCGTTGAAGGGAAGTTGAATGGTGAGCAAAATTTTGAGGATATTTTACAGGCTATTTATCCGATGGGGAGTATGACGGGTGCGCCTAAAATTGCTGCTATGCAAAAAATTGAAGCTTACGAAAAAACGAAACGTGGCTTATATTCTGGCAGTATTGGCTATGCAATGCCCAATGGCGATTTTGATTTTAATGTGGTTATCCGCAGTATTATTTATAATGCTGAAAAACCTTATCTATCAATACAAATTGGTAGTGCGATAACAATTGATAGTATTGCCGAAAAGGAATATGAAGAGTGCCTTTTAAAAGCTGAGGCCATGGTTAAGGCGTTGGGGGCTTAGAATTGGAGTTTAAATGTTTCAATGATTTTCTTTAATGTAGATTCTTTTAGAAATCCTATGTTCTTTAAAACTAGAGAACGATGAATATTTGCAATTTTACTTATCCTTACATAAGATACTTTTGGAAGAGTACCTTCTTTTAAATCTGAGTTAGTTATTGTTATTGTAGGGTTGTTGCTTTGTTTTGATTGCGCAGTAATAGCCAAAACAATTAAATCTTGTTCTTGATTGTTCGATTTTGATATTACCAAGCATGGTCTTTTTTTTGTTGAACTTAAATCCGAAAACGGAAATGGGATTAATATAATACTTCCTTGCATCTTAAAGCGTGTTCCAAATTTCGTCCTCTTCATTATTCCAAAAATCAAACGACTTTTCGTTTAATGATTGCCAATCATAATCGTTGGTAACAAATGATACTTTAAAACCATCTTCTATTTCTTCAATTTTTACTTCAACATTCTTTTTTAAGTTCTCTGCTAATTTATTTGGTAATAAAAGATGGTGTTTCCCATCAATCTTCTTTATTGTAGCTCGCATTGCATAAATTTAAACTAAATGTAAAACAAATGAAGAGGTTTAAGTGAGTAGTTGTTTACATCCTTTAAAAAACAAGCCGCTTACTTACACTACCATTAGTTGTTTCAACTTGAATAATGTAAATTCCACTTGGTAAATTTTGAATATTGATTTGAGTTTTAGCAGTTGATTCCACTAACTGTCCATTAATATTAAACAAGTGAATTTGTACAAACCGCTCGGCATTAACCCTTATAAAACCATTTGAAGTTGAAACCTTAACTGATTCATTTATTGCATTAATGTTAGTATTTATAGGTGGTGGCAAAACGGCTGTTTGATATTTTAAAAGTCCGTTTTCTAAATCACTGTAAATAATATGAAATTGTCCATTTGCATAAGTAATGTCAGGGTAGCGTTCGCTGCCATTAGCTGTACTTGAGATATTGATAAAGTTGGATTTTAAGCCGCTGAAACCAGTGTTTGACCATGCCATCATTATATCTGATTTACCTAATAGATTTTCTTCCCAAACAATAGCTATATTGTCGCCTTCGCCTGCAATTTTGGGCAGATTTTGAATTTCTTCGCCTGCATTATTTAATGTTACTTGGTTATCAACTTCCATTGTTTCGGTATTAATTGAGGTAGCAAAAACTTTGGCTGGCGATTGGGCTGCGCTATAAAAAGTGCTTATTAAAGTATTACCAGTAAGCAATACATCGGGGCCAGAAGCAGGGCAGGCGGAAATCATCCAATCGGTATTGTCAATATCTAAGGCGTTGGTAAAGGTTTCACCGCCATCGGTTGATTTTACCAGCCAAATGTCACGTTGATTATTATCATTATTGCGGAAGCTAATGTAAACATCAGTTGGGGTGGGGGCGATTAAATCCATTTGACAGCATTCGCAAATAGTTGCGCCATTTGATAACTCGCTTGCGATTACGGGTGTTTGGAAATTTTGTCCTAAATCATTTGAACGGGTGAAGGCTAACCTATCTTGCGTATCAATGTAAGCAATTATTGGGTTGCCCAAATAATCGGCTTTTACCATTGGAAGGAAGCCTTTTTGCGGGAGTTTAATGGGTAAGTTAAAGTTTTCGCCGCCATTATAAGAAGCGATTAGATAAATATCATCAGTTGAATTATCGAAGTAAACAATGTAAATATTATTGCCGATTACGTGCATACTTGGCCCTTCTTGCGAATAGGTGAATGGGGTTGTACCATTTACATCCAATTCTTGGGGTTCGTTAAAGCTGCCGTTAATGCTAGTGGCAACATATAAATGAGTATTATCTGACCAAAAGGCAATAGGGTTTTCGGCATTTACCATGCCGATTTTCGGTTCGTTGTTACCAAAATCAGCCGTTGTGATGTTTTGAGGAAATGATAAATTGACTTGGGCAGAAAGTTGTAAGCTTACTAGGCAAATTATTAGTAGTGAAATTCCCTTTTTCATGACAATTGTGTTTGTATAAAGTTAGGGATTTAACAGGAAATTGGAGCGAAAGAAAAGTATTGACTCAATGCTTATTTAATTACCTTTTCACCGCTTGAGTTAACGAAGAGTACATCGCCAATTTCGTCGTAACCTTCAAACATATCGCGACCGCGATTTTTAATGGATTCTTTATTAAAACCGATAATGGTTAGGGCGGCATCAATTGATTTTTCGGCTATCATTTCTTTGACGCTTTTCTCTTCTTTTTGTTCAATAACGGTAATGTTATTTATTGAAATTGGAAGGCGACCTTCTTGAATGATATTAACCAATTTTTCTTTTTGCTCGACCAAAGTGCCGCTTGGGAAAACGGAAAATATTTTAATAACCGAATTTTTCCACTCAGGATGACCAGAAATAATAAAACCAATTAAAATCATCAGGTTCGAGTTTTCAACGTCGTTGGGCTTAATCCATATATGGATACTGTCTTTTGCGCCGTATCTTTTTTGTGCGCTTCCCAAAATGCAAACATCAAAATGCCCTGCTTTAACTAGGTTGAAATTTTCTAAAATTTGTTTTAGCTGATCCTTATTTTCTTTGTTTTCCTTTTTCTCTGTTTTTACAATATCGTTTTTCCAAAATTCAAATAAAACCATATTGTTATTCTTGCCTGAAACCCCTGGTAATTGAATACATTGGGCTATTGCCGAGGTGTACGATGGGCTTATAATCGTATCTAAATAAACATTGCTTTTAAGTTTTTCGGCTTGGTGCTTTAGGCGTGCCATTATGTCTTTTGAGCTTTCAACCGTTTCCTTTGAATAGTAGCCATTTACTTGGTGGATATACGAACCAAATCCATAGCGGGCAGAAATCCAGCGTACTAAATCAAATGCGTTTAAACGATCGAAAGAGTTTTCGGTAACGCAAATAATTGATGGTCGCCAACTATCTACTTCTTTAGCTTCTTCTTCTGATTTTTGAAGATAGATACGCATTGAACGACTAAGTTGGAAAATAACACCTTGAAAAATAGAAACAACGCCCCGTCTGTTTTGGTTGGAATAGTTAATGAACAAATAAAGCACAACCATTACGCACAATGCCGCAAAGGCGTATTGCGCATTAATGCGGAACATTAAGTAAATGCACATAACGGCTCCTAAAAGAGATATATACCAACGAGACCTAAAGGCTGGACGATAAGAAGGATCGGCATTAAAATGATGTAAAAATGAAATCATGCACAATGAACCATAAGTTACCATGAAGAACATGGTGATAATTTCAGCCACAAAATCGACATTACCAATAGCGATAATACCAAATGAAATAGCGATTGTTACCAAGGCGGCATTAAAAGGCTCGTTGTTTTTGCCACGGCCTTTTGAAAGAAAATCGTTGATGGGCTTGGATGGGTAAACGTAATCCTTACCAATGGCTTGTAGGGTACGCGGAGCAACTAATATTGAACCAAGTGCAGATGAAACGGTTGCACATGCTAAACCTATTGGGATAATTGGACCCCAAAGGGCAATTTGCCCCATTACAAATTGGTCGGTTGCCAAATCTTCTGGGGAGGCGGATATTGTTAGTTTGTAAGCAATAACTACATACATTAACATACCGAAAATGGTACCTGCTAATGTTCCTAAAGGGATGGAACGTTTAGGGTTTTTTAAATCGCCAGATAATCCAACACCTGCTGTCATTCCTGTAAAAGCTGGGAAACAGATGGCAAAAACGTAGAAAAAAGGCAATCCATCGGCAACTTTGCTATTGAATAAATCGGTGCCAGGCTCTGGAGTATAGCCAGTTGTGCCAGCAAAAAACATAACTAAGGAGACAAAAAGAACGGCTACTACCACATAAAGTGCTGCCATGCCTAATGATGCGCCTTTGGTTAAAATAAGTATGCCGAGTAGTGCCATGGCTATTAAGGACACTATTTTTTTTGTGATGAAAATGCCATGTTCGGTTTGTAGCCATTGTATGACGGGTTCAAATGCCTCGCCAAAGGCTATAATATAAAAGGCTACGCTAATGGCTTGAGAAAAATACAATGCCGTACCAATTGCCGAGCCTATATTTAATCCAAAAGATCGGGATATAATAAAATATTCGCCCCCACCTTCAACTTTTTGATTGGTAGCAATTTCGGCAATTGCCATTGCGGTGGGTATGGTTACCAAATGCCCTACAATAATTACCAAAATGGTTTGATAAAAGCCTAAGTTGCCAATAACAAACCCAAAACGCAAAAACAGTATTGCGCCCAAAATGGTAGATATTGCCGTTAAAAAAACGGGTAATGTACCAAAGCGGCCTTTAGGGTTTAAACTGCTCATTTAGGGTTTTTGATAAAATAGCAAAGCAAACTTAGCTAAAATTATTGCCAATGCTTAAAAAACAGCTTTAGCAATTTTTTGAAAGGTGCTGATTTTGCCCATTGTATAGTAGTGCAAAACGGGTGCGCCAAACTCAAGCAACTCTTTAGATTGTTGAATACACCATTCCGTACCAACTAATTTAACATCGGCATTGTTATTACATTTTTCAATTTCTTCCGCTAATGCTTCGGGTATATCAACATTAAAAATACGTGGGATGGCAGTAATTTGCTTTTTTGTTGTTAAAGGCTTTATACCAGGTATAATGGGTACGGTAATGCCAATATTTCGGCAGTCTTTTACAAAATCAAAATAGCTTTGATTGTTAAAAAACATTTGAGTTACTATGTACTCGGCCCCTAAATCAACTTTATGTTTTAGCCATTTTAAGTCGGTTTTTTTATTAGGTGCTTCAGCGTGTTTTTCAGGATAACCCGCTACACCAATGCAAAAATCGGTACAATGCGCATTTTTTAATTCTTCAGCTAAATATTTGCCTTTATTCATGTCCATAACTTGCTCCACAAGTTCGCTTGCGTAGTTATGCCCTCCCTCTTCGGGTTGAAAAAAAGATTCGGATTTTATAGCATCGCCCCTAAGAGCCAAAACATTGTTTATGCCCAAAAAGTTAAGGTCAATTAAAGCGTCTTCGGTGGTGTCCTTTGTAAATCCACCGCATATTAAATGCGGAACAGCATCAACGCCATATTTATATTGAATGGCGGCGCAAACACCAACAGTGCCTGGGCGTTTACGTACAACTACTTTGTTAAAATTGTTGTACTTATTTTTCTTATAAATATACTCGGAGCGGTGATAGGTTACATTGATAAATGGCGGCTTAAATTCCATTAAACCATCAATTAATTCATATAGGGACTCTGAAGTTTTACCCTTTAATGGGGGTAAAACCTCAAAAGAAATTAATGTTTTATTGGCCTGCGCAAGGTGCTCGGTTACTTTCATTTTTGGCAAATTAAGAAGCGCAAAAATAGGGGTGTAAAGCCAAAGTTGTGTTAACTATTTAACTGTTGCCAAAAATTACTTAGGTTGATAGAAAAAGGGCATCCATTTAAATCGAATATCCAATCACTGTTTTGGAAATCAATTTGTTGATATTCACCATTTTTTAGTTGGTAAACGGTAATACTTTCGTTAATGGGATCCACTAGCCAATAATATTCAACACCGAACTCGGCATAAATATTTCGCTTAGTAGTTTTATCCTTATGTGCGGTTGAAGGCGATAAAATTTCGATAATAATGTTAGGGGGTGTTTTAATATATAACTTATCATCTAAGCCTTGGCAAACAACGCTTAAATCGGGGTGTAAAATGGTCTCTTTATCTATAACAAGATTAATGGGCAACAAAATTTGACAATTGCACTTTGTTTTGGAAAGGGCATCATCAATTATTTTCGCTAATACAAAAGATGCCTGTTGGTGCTTTATCGTACCCATTGGCGACATGGCAAAAGGAACGCCTTTGATGAGTTCCCAATACCCTTCCCACTTTTCCCATTCTTTAATGGTGTATTTTGGATAATCCGATTGTTTTAACTGGTATGCTATTGGCATAATTCAAATTTAACCTAAAAAATTATACCGATTTTACGAATTGTTTAAAGCTATAAGCCATTTTGTTTTTGCCTTCGGGTACGTTGTGTTGTTCATAAGTTAACTGCCAATTGCCTAAATCAATTGTGGGGAAAGAAATTTCGCAATTGGTTACTTCAATGTCAACCTCTGTAATGTAAAGCTTATCCCAAAGTGCTTGGCTTTGACGATATATTTCGCCACCACCAATGATGAAAGCCTCTTGTTCATCATTAAATCGTGCAATTTCAAGAGCGGCTTGAAGGCTATTTACAATAATACAACCTCGGGCTTTAAAGCTTTTTTGTCGAGTAATAATAATGTTAGTTCGGTTGGGCAATGGCTTACCGATTGACTCGTAACATTTACGCCCCATAATAATATGATGCCCTGTGGTTTGCTGTTTAAAGTATTTCAAATCGGCAGGTAAATACCACGGGATTTGGTTGCCTTTACCAATGCAATTGTTTTTTGAGACAGCTACAATACAGGAAATTTTCATAGGGCTAAGTTAGTTGGTAATGGTTTTTAATCCTGCACCTCAGTTTTGTATAAACTTATTTTAGAACAAGACAAAAATTATTTTTAATGCCTAATCATTGATTTTTTTGAACCTATAGTTATATTTTCGGTAACCTCAAGGGTATAAGGAGCTACATATTATTGTGTGTTTGCTAAAATATCAATTTCTTAATGATAATTATTAAACATAATAAAATTATCATACCATACATCCACCAAATATTTAGCTTAACTGTAAGCTTACCACCGAAGTAAGCTCCTAGCGAAGTTCCTATGAAAACTATTATGCCAATTAGAATATCAAATTCACCATAGAACAATGACCATAATAAAACTGTTGATGAGTGACTAAGGCTAACATTTTTTTCTAAATAGGAGGCAGCTTTAATTCCTCTATTAAGTAATAATAACGCAAATAAAACTACCACCAAACCAGCACCAGATCCAATTATTCCACCTATTATCGCAGGTGTAAATCCTGTCGTAATAATAGATATTAGTGAATTTTGGTTTGAGGATAAAAAACCCCTGTCTTTTTTGAAATAATCCATTAGGAAATACTTCAATGCTGCAATAATGCTTAAACCGATCACGAAACTAAGCATTATCAAAGTTGCGATTTCAGTGGTCAAGCTTGCAACAAAATATATTCCTATTAAAGCTCCAATTGAAGCTGATAGAAATAGATACAAATGATGTACGAAATTTATGTCTCTATATTTTCTAAAAAGACATAACCCAATTAAGCTTTGCATTACAATAGCTGGCCTTGTGGAGCATAATATAGTAATTGGATTATAACCTAACCCAAGTAATGCAGGTATTACCATTAGCATAGAACCTCCAAAATTAACCCCAATAAAAGACCCTAAAAATGAAAGAGCTAATATTATTAGATAGTTAGCATCCATTACTCGCCAAGCTTTATTTGCATATCCTTGAAAACTATATTTGATTCTGTGCCGCAATGAGGACAAGAAACTTTATTAAATTCATTAACTTTCTTGTCAAAATCTTCAGGATTTATTTTTGACCACTCCTCGTCAAATATTAGTATGGCTCTTTCAATTTGAACCTTTTTCAAAGACAGAACTGCAGTATCTGATAACCTCCTTATATTCCTATCTAACATGTTTATCCTTTGAGACTTGGTTTCTGTTCCCATAGTTAGCAATGCATTTTCATCTTGAATTAAATAATAGTCATGCACTGTTGAATTATAAACTATATTAGCCCCTGCAAGTTTCAAAACCTTTGCAAATTTTGCTCTTTCCCAATCCCAGATATCAGCAATAATCTGTACTTCAACTCCTCTTGAAGTAACTTTTTTAATCGCTTCAAGTGTTTCATCGAATATTTTTAGACCTTGAGAATAGAGCCCCCATGTAGTTGTTGGAGTTTTGAATCGAACTTTTCTTTCTGCGGTTAGTATTTGTCTTATTACGTGTTCATAAATGTCCATTCTATTTATCAGAATCTCTTCCTTAAAAAAGAAACTTATTATAGGATTTATTAATGGTTCGATGAAAGTAGCACTTGTTAGTAAAGCACCTAAAACTGTTAAAAGCAGTGAGTATCGATTTTCGATCTCAATAAATTGCATCAACAGGACAATAATTATAAATATAAAAATTATATATACTCTAATTTTAATTTTATGATTTTTCTTTGAAAGCTTATATTCCATGTTTTATCTTTTTATGTTATTTTAAATCGGCAGGTAAATGCCACGGGATTTGGTTGCCTTTACCAATGCAATTATTTTTTGAAACGGCTACAATGCACGAAATTTTCATAGAGCTAAGTTAGCTTTAGATAGGTTATTGTAAGACTAAAAGAAAGAATTGCTTTTGAATCCCCCTGAAAAATCAACGATTTTTCTTCCCCCTTTACAAAAAGGGGGACAATGATTTATCACTTGTGAAGCCTAGTCATTCAACTCAGTTTTACCAAAAGGCAATTTGTTTGAACGTCCTTTACGAAAAACATTGCGTTCGGCTTTTTTGCCTTTACGTAATTCGCGTTGTTCTTCAATGGGTAAGGCATTAAAATCGTGGCATTCTTGGCTACAACAATTGGCGTATTTATCGGCGCAATTTTTACATTGTATAAATAGTAGGTGGCAAGCTTCGTTAGCGCAATTGGTATGGTCATCGCAAGGATTGCCGCATTGGTGGCATTGTGCAATTATATCATCTGAAATACGCTCGCCTAAACGGCGATCGAAAACAAAGTTTTTACCGATGAATTTGTTGTCTAAACCTTCTTGCTCTACTTGGCGAGCATATTCAATAATGCCGCCATTCAATTGATACACTTTTTCAAATCCTTTGTGTTTAAACCAGGCGCTGGCTTTTTCGCAGCGGATACCGCCCGTGCAGTACATCACAATATTTTTATCTTGATGCTCGGTTAAAATATCTTCAACAATTGGAAGCGAGTCTCGAAAGGTATCGACATCTGGCGTAATGGCACCATCAAAATGCCCAACCTCGCTTTCGTAATGATTGCGCATATCAATAAGTACGGTATCATCATTAGCGGTAAGCTCGTTAAACTCTTTGGCGGATAAATGTTGCCCTTTTTTGGTTACATCAAAGCTTGTATCGTCCAAGCCATCGGCTACTATTTTGTGTCGAAGCTTGATTTTTAGTTTGATGAAAGACTTGCCATCATCTTCAATGGCAATGTTAAGGCGGATGTTGGCTAACCAATTGGTTGCATCAAGGTAGTTTTTGAAGTCGTTGAGATTTTCTTTTGGGAGTGAAATTTGCCCATTAATCCCTTCGTTAGCAATATAAACACGGCCTAAAACGCCTAGTTCGCTCCAATCTTTGTAAAAAAGATCGCGGGTGGCTTGTGGATTTTCAATTTGGTGGTATTTGTAAAAGGATAGGGTTAAACGACTAATGTCGCTATTATCAAGCCATTCGGCTAGCAGCTTCCTATCCACTTTGTTATACAGTTGCATGCTATACTTTTAAGTGAATAATTGAAGCTGCAAAGGTAGGGTAGATTAGTTTTTAAATTTGGACTAAATTTGAGTATGGCTAGTTTGAAAATTAAAATCCAAGAAGATAAACTTCTTTTTTTTAAAGAGCTTATTGCAAGTTTAGATTTTGTTGAGATTGAAGATGGAGATATTAAAGAAACTCACGTTTATAGCAATCTTAAAGAATCAGTTGAAGAAGTGAACGAAATAAAAAAAGGTAATAAAAAAGGGATTTCGATAAAACAGCTTTTAGATGAAATTTAGTGTTAGGGCAACACAAGTTTTTAAAAGGGATTTAAAACGCATTGCAAAAAAGCACCCTAACATTACAAGTGATATTGCAGTATTAGCAGAAGAGCTTTCAGAAAATCCTATGAAAGGTAGCCCTTTGGGCAAGGGTTGTTTTAAAGTCAGATTAAGAATAACTGATTTAGGTAAAGGTAAAAGTGGCGGCGCAAGAGTTATAACACACTTTTACGTTGAACAAGACACTGTTTATTTACTTACTATGTATTTAAAATCAGATGGTGATTCAATTGATGACAATACCATTAAGGATATACTCAACAGTATTGATTAAATTTTAATCAACTACATTTCCGATACTTTGGCGTAACTCACAGCAATCGGCTAAATAAAAACGTTCGTTTTTTGTTGATTCAATGATGCCAACTTCGTGTAATACTTTTTGTGTGTACTCAACGGCATCAACGGTTATGCGAGGCGCAATTAACCATTGGGTGCGTTTTTTCCAATCTAAAATATCGGTTTTACTAAGGTTATATTTTTTTGAAATAAAATCTATGATAAGATTTTCCTCTGTTTCAATAGCTGTTTTTCTTACTGCTTCGATGATTTTAAGGATTTCCTCTTTATTGTTTTTAAGAGCATTTTTGTGTGCCACCATTACAAAGCATGGCCAGGGCGTTCGGCAAATGCCAACACGTCGCCATTCGCCACTATCCACTAAATGTTTGGTGGTGAACATTTCCCATAAAAAGCCGTCGATTTTATTTTCGTTAAATGCCTGACGTGCCCCATCAAGCGAGCCGATGATTTCAAAATTTAGGGCATTGGGTATCCACTTTTTGCGCTTGGCGTTTACGATGGTCATTAAATGTGAGCCTGAATATTTGCGGCTTATACCGAATGTGCCACACTCTAAATCGTTGGTTTTTTGGTATGGGCTGCCTGCTGCAACGTGTATGCCCCAAATTAATGGCGATATTACATAAGTACCCACAATTTTGGCATTAAGCCCTTTGTTAATACCTGTTATTGCCCCTTCGGTAAGCATAACAGCCATGTCAATTTCTTGGGTTTCGATGGCTTTTATCATTGCACCCGTACCGCCATTAAAGTTTTGCCATGTAAATGGAAGGTTGGGGTTTTGTTGTTTTGCTAAATGCCAGGGGTAGTTAAAATGTTCGGGAACGCCCCCGATTTTTATATTGATATTTTGCATGAATTTATTGTTGGTTTTATAACCGTTTTTCCGACGTAATAGTTGCGCAAAAATCACTTTTTAAACCATTTTTTTAATAGGTAAGTGAACTTAGGGGGCAGCCAATTATTGGCAAATGTTTTAATTTTTTGCTTAGTTGTTTTTTGATTTAGACTTTTGAAAATTTGTGCAATTTCGGCATCTGTTTTATTGGTTTGTTTTAAGTAGGCGGCGGAAAGGCTTAGGTAACCCATGGCTGCTAAAAGTACGGCGTATTGTGTTGCCAATTGGTTAGGCAATTTTACTTTTAACGGGTCGGGTGCAAAAATGGCATCGCCGACTAAGCCGAAATTATTTTTTTCGTAGATTTTACCAAATGGGTGAGGGTTGGCATTTTTGCCTTTAAAAAATCGGCTTTCAGGATAATGAAGGCAATCCACAATGGTATAGCCAAACTGGTCTAAATATTCTTGTATTTCGTAAAAAATGGGTTGATTTTTATAAATGCGTATCATTTCAACTTCGCAGAAAATAATGCCTATTTTTTGTTGATATAGGAGGTTTTCGCCGCCTTTTAAAATGTCTAACTCAGTGCCTTGGGTGTCGAGCTTTAAAAAGTCGATTTGGCTTAAATCTAAATCTGTGGCAACTTGTTTTAGGCTGCTTGTTTTTACTTTTTGGCTTTCAATAATATCAAAGCCCGCTTTCCATTCGTGGCCTGCGTGCATTAGCCCATAGTGTTGATTGAAAACGGTTTCATCCAATTTTAAAAAAGAGGAGAAACTAGAATTACGTGCTAAATGAAATAACCTTTCTCCATCCTTACTATCAAGGGCATAAGGTAAAAATGTTTCTTTACTGTAATAGCCTTTTTTTGTGTTTAGTAACTTTAAGTGTTCTTTTTTATTTGGCTCAAAACCAATGTAGTATATGTTTTTATTTAACTGGTGAAATAAACGGCTACCGTCTTTTGCGCCAACATCAACATAAACAAATTGCATTGAATTAATGAGTGATTTAATCGTTTGCATATTACTTTATAAACGTAGCGGAACCCATTAATTGCCCTTTTTGGCTTACAGAAACTAAGTAAAAACCAGCTTTTAATGAATCAATATTTATAGATTGATTTGTGAGATAAGCACTTTGAGCAACTACCCCTTTAACATCGTAAATGGTGTAAGTGCAGTTAGCGCAATTTTCAAGACTAATGTTAATTACATTGCCTTGCTTGATTAATTGTAAAGCATTGTTATCAATTATTTTGTTGTTAATTGAAGGGTAAGCGTCAATAGTGATGTTAGAGGTAAAAGTGCTCATTTTATCACAGTAATTAGCTTGTAGTGTTACGGTATAATCTCCGTTTGCAGCGTAAGTGTGTTGGGGGTTGATTTCAGTACTGGTTGTGCCATCACCAAAATCCCATAGATAATTATTAGCAAAGGTTGAAGTGTTGGTAAAATTGACGGTTTCTTGATATAATTCATCGAATTCAAAGCCGCTTATGGGGTCGTAAGCCCCAACATTCCATTGTTCTAAATTATCGAAAACTAAATTTTTGGCTGCGGTTTGGATAATGCCCATTGTAGTTGGGTCAATATTAGTTAAGATACTAGGTTGTTCGGGGTTTTGACGAAAAAAAACGGTGTAAAAGGCACAAGCAGCAGCGAAAGTTCCTGTTTCCGAAGGGTGGCTACCATCATTTGTATAGAGGTCGATTTCTGGGTGATTTTCACGTAAATATCGCCAAACTACACTTACTGGAGAAACGATAGCTTCGTTCATTTCTGCCATCATTTCGTAACGCAAACGTAAAAGGCTATCCATGCCTTCGTAGGTGCAAACAGGTGGCCAGCCTGCACAATTACCTGCATCGCCATTTTCGCGCCCCCAGGTCATATAAAAACAAGTTTCGCCACAATCGTTATACTCATCAACCAAATTGCTTAATTGTTCGGCATACGGGAAAACTTCTTGCTCAACTTGCGAAATGGGAAAAGACGGACGCTGACTTTGTTCTTGTAAAACCACAAAATCCCAATTGCCTTGCATTATCAAATCCAAAGTAGTGGTATTAGTGGTATGTTGTTGTAATGTATAGCCACCAGGCGTGTTGGAGGCTACCTCCAAAAAATTACCTGTGGATGCCGCCATGTTTTTAACCATGTTGGGCAAATCATTAAAAAAAGTGTAGCTATTGCCAAAAAAAACCGCTCGCAAACTATCTTGCGCAAAACAATTGCTTGATAGTAAGAGCAATAAGACTAATAAATAGTTTTTCATCATAAATAAAGATACGAGAAACTATCGCAAATGGTATTGGTCGGGTAGGGTATAATTTTCGCCTTGATCAATCCAGCTTAGGGCATAAACTTTCCAACCGTCGGCTTCTTTTACAAGACTAAAGCTATTAATACCAATGTTTTTAATGTGCTCATCTTTTTCTGTTAAAATTAATGTTTCGTAACTGCCAAAGGCATGGGCTATAGTACCGTGTACTTCAACTTTGGTGATAAATCCAATTTCTTCAAAAGATTTTATTGCACCTGTTTGTTGGGCATTTTGCATACTGTTAATGTAATCGTCTAGCTTAAAATTTTGCGATTTTTTACCATTGCTTTGTATCATTATGGCATCATCAACAAACTTGGTGCGCAGTAGGCTGTCTTCAAAGGCTTTATTTTCATTAAAGCTTATATTGTTGTACAATTCCTTAACCAATTGTTTGATTTGGATTTCGTTATTTTGGGCGAATAAGTTAAAACATAAAAGCGAACAAAAAATAAACACAATTGTTTTCATAGTTTTATAGGATTCAATAAGTGAAATTGGGTTGTGTTTTAGACTGATTAAAATTAAGAAAGATGAAATCACTTGTAGTAATATGCTGTTTTTTAACGTTTAGTTTGGCTGTTTTTGGACAGGAAGATATTGCAGGAAATTTAATGCACGATGGTAATGATCGTACATACAATTTGCATTTGCCTCCAAATTATGAAACAGGAAACGACTTTGCTTTGGTGTTAAACTTTCATGGATATAGCTCCAATGCTTTGCAGCAACAATTTTACTCGGGGATGAATGTGGTTGCGGACGCTGAAGGTTTTATCGTTTGTTATCCTGAAGGAATTGATAATCAATGGAACGCAGGTTTTAGTTTAAACACAGATGATGTTGGTTTTACCCATGTGTTATTAGATGAATTGTTAGCTAATTATAAGATAGATGCAAACCGTATTTACTCAACAGGAATGAGTAATGGCGGTTATTTTAGCTATAAATTAGCTTGCGAAATGACGGATAGGATAGCGGCAATAGCATCAGTAACGGGGAGTATGGTGCCAGCCGAAATGGCTAATTGTAACCCCAGCCGCCAAATTCCGGTAATGCAAATTCATGGAACGGCCGACCCAACCGTTGCCTATAATGGTAGCTCATTTTCAGCACCAATTGAGGACGTGATGCAGTTTTGGGCGGCACATAATAGTTGCGATGGTAATTATACCGAACAAGCTATTGAAGATATAAATATGGAGGATGGTTGTACTTCTGAAATTTGGACTTATACCAATTGTAACCCAAGTAAAGAGGTGGTTCTTTATCGTGTTATTGCTGGTGGGCATACTTGGCCAGGAGCTAGTTTACCTATTGGGGTTACAAGCCAAGATTTTAATGGTAGCCAAGTAGTTTGGGACTTTTTTAAGCAGTATAGCTTAGATAGTTTTGTAAATGTTACAGATATTGAAAATCAAGCATTGAAAATATTGCCTAACCCTGCTAGTGAATTTATTGAGATAAATGGTTTGCAGGAAACTACCATGGTGAGTGTTTATGATTTAAAGGGAAGTTTAATAAAGGAGTTGGAAGCTTTACCCAAGCAAAAAATAGCTTTGGATTTTTTACAGGCTGGTGTTTACTTGTTGCAGGCTAATGGCGAAACTGTTAAGTTTATTAAAAAGTAGGGTTGTGAGGGATGTAGGTTTTATTACAGCTGAATTTACGGATATGGCGTTTTAATTTTTTATAGATTTCAGATAAATCTTGGCAGATTTTCTGAAATGACATAATTGTGAGGTCGTGTTTTATTTCGGCAAACCCAAAACGTAATACCCTTTCTTTTTGCCATTAGCATCAAGTGCATCATCAATTTCCCATGTATAATCATCACTTTTTTCGCCTATTAGTTCTTCAATATCTTTAAAAGTATAAGTGCGCATTATTGATGCTTGCCCATCCCAGGCAAAAACAATAGGAATTACTGGAATTAAAAAGGTAAATACTAATTGATTGATGCTTAAAGGGCGCACAAAAAAGGTGAGTATCAATGAAAGAACAAAGGTGAAACATAAACCTAAAGGCAAAAACAATAGCCAAACAATAAAAGGGATGTTGTTTTTAGCGATTTCGTAAATTAATATGGGTTGTTTATTGTTTTGCGCTGTTTGTAGGATTTGTCGAGCTACATTAACCGGCATATGATGAAAACTGGCGACCATTGTCTTTAATCCAGGTAATGATTCATTGATTTGGGCAGCATTTACTGAATTAGGTTTGTAACTTAAATTAGGATTTCCAAAATCATTTATTTGCTGTACCGTTTTCGGATTAGGGTGTAAATCAGTTAAAGTTAGTTTAAGGTCTTTCGTTGGTTCCTCTTTGTTTAAGGTTTTAAGCGTGTCAATCATTGGACCGCCAGAGCCAGAGCCTAAATCGGTAATTGTATTGAAAGGCAATTGGCTATGCGCCTTTTTAATAAGAGATGCCATTATTTGAGAGGTGCCCATTATGCGATGGAAAACAATAATTAAATTGATTGCGCCTGCCCTAATGTTAGTGGGTAGCCAAGCAAAATCTTCAATTTCAAACAGTTGTATTCGTTTCATTTGGTGGTTTTAAATGATGGTTTTTCAAACAAACTTAACTGCTTCTGTTCATGCTCAAGCAGCCATTTTTTACGCCATAATTTGCCGCCATAACCCACTAATTCGCCGTTTGCGCCAATTACCCTATGGCACGGAATGATGATAGAAATACGGTTATCGCCATTGGCGCGGGCAACCGCCCTTATGGCTTTTAAATCACCAATAGCAATGGCTTGTTCTTTATACGAGCGAGTGCGCCCATGAGGAATATCGCTTAATGCTTGCCAAACTTTGGTTTGAAAAGGCGTGCCATCACTAGCTAACGGAATATCAAAGGTTTGGCGTTCGCCTGCAAAATATTCGTCCATTTCTTTTTGTAATTGCTTGAATAATGGATGTCTGCCAATGAATAGTTCCATTTTAAAACGCTTGTTTATGCGCTTTAATTGGGTACGTAGCATCCGCCTGTTATGAAACTCGAGCAAACAAATGCCTTTGTCAATTGCGCCTGCAACCATCAACCCCAAAGGCGTATCAATGGGGGCTATTTTTATAACATCTCGCCTCATTTATTAAGCAGTTTAAACCATTGTGTACGGCCATCGCCACCGCTTATTAAACCAATGTTGTTTTGTGCATCAAAACTTAGTGCATGATACGGTTCAACTTTTGGTAGGTAACTCCAATTTGTTCCGCCATCATTTGAAATAGCTGTGCCTGAAGTACCCGTAGCTATAAGCATATTTTGATTGATGTATTGAACACAAGAGGCGTATTGTAAAACCTCGGCCCCTTTAGGTTTTATCCATTTATTGTTTTGTAAAAGGCAAATGTTTTCGCCTGTATAAGTATCTGCTTGGTAGTTGCCACCAACAGCTATTCCTGTTTTTTTATCTAAGTAATCAATTGAAAAAATGCCTTTACTACTGCCCCCTTGTATAATTGGCGGATTTTCAATCGTCCATTTTTTACCGTAATTAGTGCTTTTGAAAATACGGGCTGTTGTACCGCCTGTTGCAACACGTAATTCGCCATTAGCAAAACATTTAATGCCTGTGCCGCTTGCTGCAAAACCATATTCGCTTTCATTTAGTTTGGGTAGGCTAGGGCTTTGTAATCTATTCCATGTATTACCGCCATCGTTGGTTTCTAAAAGGTAGAGTTTATCGTCAATAGGATCGCTTATTAAAACGCCATGTTTGCTGTCCCAAAAATCAAATCCATTAAAAAATGCTTTCTCATGATGATTTTGAAAGACAATTTCCCATGTTTTACCTGTATCGGTTGATTTGTAAATTTTAGAAGCCTCCCCTTCACCTGCCGACATAAGCAGGATAGTATTTTTATCTAGAATTTCAACATCTCTAAACTCAATTTTATCGTTTGTTGTTGGGTTTAGCTTAATCCATTTCTTTTTATCAAGATTCGCCAAGTATGCCTGCCCTCCACTACCCGCAACAACGGCTAATCCATGCGCAACAGCAACACCCCGGTACGAGGCATTACCCAAAACAGTCTTATCCATAAAAAATACGAAATTACCCTGGTGCAAGTTCAATTTTGGGCTGCAACCAATGGCAAAAAGTAGGGTAAATAGCAAGCTTATTTTTTTCACAACTTTAAATTACGGATTAATTAGGAATGGCTTGTAGTTGATTGATTACAGATAATTAAAAGGATTGATTTACTTTACACTAAATTTAATATACAATGAGGCGTAAGCTTGCATTTACTTTATCCATTTTGCTGTTTACTTTAAGCTTATGTGCTAACAATAGGCATGTGGCAAAAAAGGCTGCACCTAGCTGGGTTGAGCCGCTAAGTTTTGAAAACGAAATTTCAAATGAAGATGAGGCTGAAGGTGGCTATGCGTATTTGTTGTTTAGTAGGCAACAAAATGCTTTAACAAAAGAAAGGCATTATAAATATGCCGTAAAACCCTTTAATAGCGAAGGCGTACAAGCTGTTTCAGATATTTCTGCCGATTTTGACCCTACCTATGAGCAGTTTGTTTTTAACAAAATTGTTATTCATAGAAAAGGAGAAGTAATTGATAAACTACCAACTACCAAAATAAATGTTTACGAACGCGAAACACAGCACGAAAGAGCTTTGTATGATGGTAGCCTTACGGTTGTGGTTAATCTTTCGGATGTTAGAATTGATGATATTATTGAATACTCGTACACGGTTAAAGGGCATAATCCCATTTTTGGCAATAACTACTTTGCTAATTTCTTTTTAAATTTTTCAGTACCTATTGATCATTTGTACTACAAAATGATAGTACCTAGTAGTTTAAGATTAAATCAAAATTACGAAGGGCAATTAGCACTATTTAAAGTTGAAAATAAGGGGGCTAAAAAAATCTATACTTTTTCAAAAAAAAATGTAGCAGCAGTTGAGCTTGATTCAAACGTGCCTTTGTGGTTTAACGTTTATGATAATGCCTATTTTACTACTTTTAATAATTGGGGCGATTTAGTTGAGTGGATTGAACCTCATTATCGTTCATCGCAAAAAATAAATATTGATAAGGAAATTCCTTTAATAAAAGATGCTTTTAATAAAGAACGAGAAATTTTATATGCCATTCAATACGTACAAAACGAGATAAGATATTTAGGTTTTGAAAGCGGCATGTATGGTTTTAAGCCCCGCCAACCGCTTGAAATTGTGAAAAACCGATATGGCGATTGCAAAGAAAAATCGGTATTACTGGCAACAATTATTAAACAGTTAGGCTATGAGGCTTACCCTATGCTTGTTAACACAAAAATTGGTAAACGATTACACCAGAAATTACCTGCTGCATACACTTTTGATCATTGCATAGTTGCTTTAAATTTTGAGGGTAAGGATTATTATATAGATCCTACAATAAACAACCAAAAGGGCGATTTAGAAAACTATTATTGCCCACATTATAAAAATGGCTTAGTATTAAAAAAGGGCAACAAGGTGCTTACCCCAATTCCTGATACTAAAAAAGGAGAGATAAATGTGGTTGAAGAGTTTTGGGCAATGGAAAAAGACAAGCCTGCGCAGTTAGTTGTAAACACTTATTTTAAAGGTAGCCGTGCAGATAATACGCGTGCTTTTCTTTCCTATTCAAGTAAAAAGGAGGTGCTTGAAACATATAAAGAGGCCTATGCTTTTTTGTACCCCGAAATTGAAGCTGTAGATGAGTTATCAGCTTTTGAAATTGATGATTATGGCGAAGGGAAACTACAGATATTGGAAAAATATGAGATAAATAATATTTGGACTAAAAGTGTTGAAAGAGAAAACCTAAACTATATTCAGTTTAACCCAATGGTAATTACTGAGTACCTTAATTACCCTCACTCAGCTAAAAGAAGCATGCCTTACAATCTTGGTAGCCCCGTAAAAATTGAGCAGACTATTAAGCTGCATTTGCATGAAGATTACCCTTTAAATGCTTCAACTTTTCATGTTAAAAATGATGCATTTGAATTTTGGTCAACACCCAAAAAAATTAAAAATGGTTTTGAGTTAAAGTATGGCTTACAAGTTTTTAAAGAGTATATAGAGGCTGATGAAGTACAAACTTTTTTAAATGATATTGAAACTGCAAAGGATAATTGCGATTTTTTTGTGTATGATGGAGATGTTGCAACCGAGCAGGGCTCAACAAGTTGGCTGGCAGCCCTTTTATACTTGCTGGTTTTAATTGGTGCTTGTTATTTAGCATATCGGGTTTATGTTGATTATAACCCTGCCGAACCAATTGGTATTAGGGATTATAGGGATTTAGGTGGTGTTCTTATTTTGTTATTAATAGGGCTATTTATATCGCCTATTATATTACTTATGCGGTTTTTTAATGGCACTTATTTAAATGGAGAAACCTGGTGGACCTATATTAATCCTAATTCGTTTTTAAAAAGTAATACAATGGTATTTACCTTGTTTACCGAAGGGGTTTTATTGATTTTTATATTTGTTTTTAGCATACTTTGCCTTGTTTTAATGCTTAAAAGGCGTAGTAGTTTTCCTCGGGTATATATTGGGTTACGCATATTTGAGGTAATTTTTTCAATATTACTTGTTGTAGTAGTGGCTTTATTTGAAAAAAACGAGGGGTTAAAAAACTCGCTACTGATAGAACTTGCAAGTGCTTTTGGACTGGCACTACTTTCAACAGTTATTTGGGGTACTTACCTTAGTTTATCTGAGCGTGTTAAAGAAACTTTTTTTATTACCTATAAGCCAAAGTCATCACAAATTGGCCAGTTGCCCAATAACGGCACTAGCTAGTTTATCAGCTGCTTTTTCATTAAACCGAAACCAAAGTTCAGGTTCAATCAACTCAAGTTCAACTAAGCTTGGTTGGTTGTTGTTGTCGTAAAAAATATCAACCCGTGCATAAGTGGGCAAAGGCGAGCAGGCAGCTACGGCTTTTTGTGCAAATTTAATTTCTTCGGGTGTTGCTTGGTAATGGTGTACGGTTCCACCGTGGTCATCTTGTACCCTAAAATCACCTGGCTTGGCAATTTTTAAAATGGAATGACTAAATTGCCCGTTAAAAAGCATCAAAGATATTTCACCTTTTTCAAGCACATTTTTTTGAAAAGATTGAACCATCATATCTCGTTCGCTAATTAAGCGAGCAAAAGCTTTTTCGTAAGTTGCAATTTCGTTTTTGTGGATTCGGTAGGTTTCAAATGCCCCGCCTGATATGGTAGGCTTTAAAACTACTTCGTTAAAGTTATTTTCTTCAAAAATTTGGCTAAGCGTTATCTCGTCTCCTTTATGGGCAATTTTAAATGGAGGTACATTAATACCTTTATCCCTTAAATCTCCTAAATAATGCTTATCAACATTCCATTTAATGGTTGAAATAGCATTAATGGTAGGTACGGTTTTCTCAATATGTTTTAGCCAAATGTCAAACTCATCCCAACGTTCAAAATAATCCCAAATAGTACGAAAAAGTAAAGCCTTTGCGCAGCTCCAATCAAAGTTAGGAGTTGCCCAATCCATTCGGCCAACTTTTAAGCCCTTTCGTTCTATGGCTTCTTGCACCAATCTATCTTCTAATAAAACATTATTGATGTAAGGCGTTAGTTGCGGCGGGTTTAAATAACGAGATTCGGTAAGAATAATAACATCGTATTGCGGCATGGCTTTTAATTGTTAACTACAAAGAAAAGCGGTAAAATAAAAAAAGCCAACCCGATTTTTTCGAGTTGGCTTTAATATTTAAAACTTAGTTAAGTTTATTTAGTAACAACAAACTTTTTACTGATTTTTTCAGTATCCGTAACCATGTGGATAAAGAAGATACCAGCTGGTAAATCAATTGTTTCAACACGTAATTTTTGTGTACCTAAAATGCCTTGTAAGCTTTGCTGCTTAACAATTTTACCCGAAACATCAGTTACTAAAATTTGTACGTCGCTTGCTTTCTCTAACTCAATATTCACATTTAAGAAATCTTGTGCTGGATTAGGGAAAATATTTAATGCACCTTCAAACGCTGTTTTAGGTGTTGTAGTTGTAATTGAATTGTTTTCAATCACAGCTTCTTCAATAATTTCAGGAGCAACATAATTAGGGTCTAACTTAGTACCGTTCGCACATCCATAAATTGTTACATCATCAATATAAACCCAATCTGCATTTGATGAAGCATCGCAACGGAAACGTAAACGCATGCTATTTGTAAAAGGTCCGTTAACAAGCACTTGGTCATACTCACGAACGCCATTTTGGAATTCATCTCCTAAGTTCCACTCCTCAACAGTAGTATAACTTAAACCACCATTTGATGATATTTGGAACCAAAAATCTTCATTTGAGTTATCCATGCTACGTGTGATGTAAGTAAAATCAACAGCAATATCATCATAACCTGTTAAGTCAAGTAAATCAGTTGATGTAACTGAAGTTGAAGTGTTATCGCGTAAGCGTACACAGTAGTTACCACTATTTGCATAAGAGGCATCATTTGCCGAACGGCGGCAATCTGCTCCACCATCATTCCAAATGCCCCAGCCGCCTTCAAAATCAGCTTTATCAATTAAAGCCCAAGTACAAGGTGTATTACATGGTGCACAAGGTCCACCACAATCAACACCTGTTTCGCCTTGGTTTTGAATACCATCGGTACATGTAGCAGGCGGTGCAACATTGCCTAAGCAAAAAGTTGTTCTTTCGCCAGTACCAAATGCACTACCCGATGCTAATAAAACAGGTCCATTAGTTACAGTATAACTACCATTGCCATAGCCACAGCAAATACCATCACCATAACTGTCTTGAATTACAAACTCGTAGCAACCATCTGCCCAACAAGCATCCCATGATGCCGTTGAACCATCAGGTTGGCTGCCGTAAGGGCCTCCAGCACCAATTGAGTTGCCTTGGCTATCATAAACATTCCACGAAGTTTCTTCAGGGTAATTATCAAAAGTAATCGTAATCGTTACCGTATTAAAATTACAACCATTGTTACAAGGTGTACATGGTCCGCCGCAATCAACACCTGTTTCGCCTTGGTTTTGAATACCATCAAAACAAGTTGCACAAGCTGCACAAGGGCCACCACAATCAACATCAGTTTCGCCTTGGTTTTGAATGCCATCATTACATGTAGGACAAGCATTAGGACATGGTCCGCCGCAATCAACACCCGTTTCGCCTTGGTTTTGAATGCCATCATTACATGATGTACAAGCCGTACAAGGGCCGCCGCAATCAACGCCCGTTTCGCCTTGGTTTTGGATACCATCATTACATGTAGGGCAAGCCGTACAAGGGCCACCACAATCAACACCCGTTTCGCCTTGGTTTTGAATACCATCGTTACAAGTTGGGCAAGCAGCACAAGGACCACCGCAATCAACACCCGTTTCACCTTGGTTTTGAATGCCATCGCTACAAGTAGGGGCAGTAGTACCTAAGCAGAAATTAGTTGTTTCGCTTGTTGTAAATTGACCGCCAGAAGCCAAAACGCCACCAGCACCAGTTACACTATATGCACCATTGCCATAACTACAGCAAATACCGTCGCCATATGTATCAGTAATATTAAAATCATAGCATCCGTTAGGAATACATAGTGGAATTGTAACCGTTGAGCCATCTGCTTGGTTAGCATAAGTTCCACCCGATGCAACCGTGATGCCACTAGCATCAGTTAAAGTCCATGCTGTTTCTTCTGGGTAATTATCTAAAGTAATAGTTACTGTTACGCTATTATCGTTACAATTACATGCAGGGCAAGGACCACCACAGTCAACACCTGTTTCGCCTTGGTTTTGAATATTATCACTACATGTAGGTGTTGGACCAGTACTACCACAAGCAGTTGAATTTAATAAGCTTGCACGGAAACCGCCTGGCTCAAACAATGCACGCATACGCGATGTTTGACCCGCAGTAAATAAGTTCATACAACCATCATCAGAATAATCCATGTAGTTTTGAACCATATCAGTTGAGTTACAAGAAACATGACCAGTAGCACAACCGTAATTAGCTGCATCAGATGTAGGTGTATCCGATACAAAATCATCGGCACTACAATTACCGTCACCCCAAATGTGTCGTAAGTTTAACCAGTGTCCAACCTCATGTGTAGTAGTACGACCTAAATCGAAAGGTGCAGTTGCTGTACCAATTGTTCCAAAATATTGGTAATCCATAACAACACCATCTGTTGCTGGGCCACCACCCGGAAATTGAGCATAACCTAAAATACCACCACTAATGTCACAAACCCACATATTCAAATAATCGCCAGCTGGCCAAGCATCCTTACCCCCTTGCGAGGTGTACTTCATTGCATCGTTTGTACTAAAAGCACTTACAGATGTTGATGTACGAGTAATACCATTTGTAGCATTTCCGTTAGGGTCAACAGTTGCCATACAAAATTCAATTTCTGTATCGGCAGCTTGGCTCCAAGTGTTATCGGCATCCGAGTTTAAACGACGAAAATCATCATTTAAAACTTGCATTTGCGATGCAATTTGAGCATCACTAATGTTTTCGGTACTGTTGCCATAAATAACATGTACTACTACGGGGATTGTGATTACGCCGTTAACGGCTTTGTTTTGAGGGTTGTCAACAAAATGCTGGGTTTGCTTTTCAATGTCCTGCATTTTGTACTCCATTTTCGGGTCGTTTTCTTTTTGGATGTCTAAATAATCCATAGTGCTACAATTACGCACCTGACCTGTGAGTGCTACGCTTACCAAACAAAGCATAACTAAACTCATTAAAAGTTGGTTGAATTTCATGAGGTTGAAATTGGTTTAAGTTTAAAAAAAAGCGAAAGCTTTAAGATGGGTGTATGGTTGTTGTTAATCAAAATCTTTGCCTAAATTAACAAATTGACCTTTATCAATCAGTTAATTAGAGATAATAAAGTTGCAAAGTGAAAGTTTTGTTACAAATTTAACAAAATGTGCAACTTTACATATGTAAATATAATAGTAATTAAATAACCCTAATCTATAAGTGAACGCCCAAGCCACGAAAAAGCAATAACGCCAAAGTATAAAATTATCCAAGCCTGATTATTAGCTTGACCCATTAATGTTGAGCTTACGCCCCATACGCCTAAACCAATAAAACCACCCGAAATACATGCTAGTATTAAGCGGTTTCCATTGCTTTCGGTTAAGTTTAGATAATGTATTGGTATAATAGCAAAAAACAGTGCAAATGCCATATTTAAAAAAACAGCATTTAAGTAAATAGAAGAAAAAATACTTATTATGGCTAAAATTAATAGAAAGGAGTTGAGCAAAGTAAGCTTGTTACGAAAAGGGGTCATCAGATATCTCCCATACTTATCGAAAAATAAAATAATATCGCTCAATGGTGGTGTAAACCACGTCCATAGTACTAAAACAAGGTAAAAAGGTATTAAAATGGGAATTGTGTTCACTATTATGAGCAATCCGATGATTAAAAACCAACTGTTTTTTGAGCCTAACTGTTGCATCCAAAACGAAAACTGCATTAAATAGCGGTATAAAAAGTTGGTGCTTTTAAGGGCATGCATCATCCCTTCGCGAGCATACTCAAATTCGGGGTCTTTTTGTAACGAAATGGCAAAATGTTCTTTAGCTTTTTTAATGTTATTACTTCGTAAAAAGTGATAAGCTGTTGTTGCATGGGTTAAAGCACTTTCTGGGTCGCGCTCCAACATTTGTTCTATTTGCTCTGCTGCTTGCCCTTTTTCGCCCTTTCGGTTTAGGCACATAGTAAGCAAGTTGTTACAAATAATATTATCAGGGTCTATTGACAAACCTTGCTTCGCAGCATTAAGCGCAGCGTCGGTTCTTTCCATATTGTATAAAGTGTTTGACAATAAACCATGGTATTGCGCTTGATATGGATTCAATTCTAATGCCCTGTTGATTTCTTCTTCGGCATATTTCCAATGCCGTTTTGTAAAATGAATTTTGCTTTTAACGTAGTACAACCAATCATTTTCAGGGTTGTTAACAATAGCATTTTTAATTGTACTTAGTGCATTTTCCAAATCATTATTTTGCAAATAAAGCTCTGCTTGTAAACCCAGTAATTGGTCATCGTTAGGGTAATCGCCTAAAGCTTCTATAAGTGCTTTTTGTGCTAAATCAAACTTATTGCGTTCAAGCAGTAATTGTATTTTTTGTAGATGTTGGTTATACATTTTTAAATGATGTTTTGTAACTTTTTAAGCTAATTGCTTGAAATTCATAAAATAAAGCAAAAACAAATAGTACCCACCAAAAAATGGCTTTAGGGTTATCAGTATTGGTAAACAAAATAGCTAAACCTAAAAATATAAAAGCAATTAGTAAAACTATAAGTATAATAAATACAGGCTTTGTGCTTTTATCAGCTAAAAGAAAATGGATGTTATATGTTGAAAGGTAAATACAAAAAGCCATAGTGTAAGCCTGCAACCCTATACTTATGCCATAAACTAAAAATCCGCTACTGGTTAAAAACCCAATTTGATTTGTTATTGCAGCTAGCTTTTCCTTTTTAGATAACAGTTTATTGCCAATTTTATCATAAAACAGGCTTATAGTAATTAGTAAATCAGGAAGCCAAAAAATTGTAAATAAAAAACAGAATAATAGTGATAAACTTAACCCGTAGGCAGCAAGCGTCATAGTGCCAATAATTATAACATAAACCAAGTGTCCCCAATTTTTTATAGCCCATTTTTGTAAGTAGTTAAATAGGTTTAAAAATGTATAATTGCTAATAATTACTTTTCGTAATCCAATTTTAGCTGTTTTATTGTTAGGGTTATGTTGCAGTGCCTGTATAAAATTGTAATTAGCCTCACTATTATTGCTATTTGCCAAATTAATTTCTCCTGATGCCGTGTGGGTCGTATAATCAGTCGGATTATGTTCAAGCGATTTTTGAATTATTTTTTCTGAGTTAATATTATCTCCAAGTTTTAGGTAGCTTAAAGCAAGCATATTATTGCAAAGTGTGTGATTTACATCAAGTTCAATTCCATTTAACGCTGCTTGTTTTGCTTTTAAATGCTTACCTTTTGTATTATTTAATAAAGCTAAAAACCCAAAATAATCAGCCTCATTTGGTTCAATTTCAATAGCAATATTAATCAGCTCAAAAGCTTGGTTCAATTTCTTTTTGTTAAAACAAACAATACTTTTTATATAATATGGCTGAGGTTCTTCTGGGTTAATTGAAATAGCAATTTCAGCTTCATTCCATGCGTTTTTAAGCTCATTTTTGTTTAAATAAGCAAATGCTTTTAAATGCTTAAAACTTGTTTCTTCTGGCAGTTCGTGTTCAAGCTCAACAATGTATTTTATTGCTTGCTCAAACTTATGAGTTGATAGCAAAAAGTATATTTTTTCAATATGCTTTTCAAGTAACATTACAACTTTAGATAACTCAAAATATCGTTATACAAGCCCGATGCGTTAGAGTAAAGCGCATAATTACGAGCCGTGTTAAACCAATCCTTAGTGCTAGGGCGTACCTTTTTTATTGGGTTCAATAAGTCCTTAGTGTTTAGTTTTTCAATTTTACCACTTGCCATTGATTTGCGTAATTTTTCTTCTACCGCCATATCAATTAAAGCCATTAAATCGGCACCACTAAATTCCTTGGCTTTGGCAGCAATTTTTTTGTAGTCGATATTATCAATCGGCTTTTCTTCCAATAAAAGTTCAACTATTTTTTCGCGTGCACTAACATCAGGCGGTGGCACAAAAATTATACGGTCAAAACGGCCAGGGCGTAAAAATGCGGTATCCATATGCCACGGCGAGTTGGTTGCACCTAAAACCAATACCCCTTCGTTGTCGGAGTTAATGCCATCTAATTCTTTTAAAAATTGGTTGATAAGGTTACGCCCTGCTGATTGGCGCAGGTCGTTACGTTTGCTACCTAGCGCATCAATTTCATCAAAAAACAAAACACAAGGGGCGTTTTGTCTTGCAATTTCAAATTTTTGGCGAAGGTTTTTTTCACTATTACCAACCCACATATCCATTACCTCATCAATACCAACACTAATAAAGTTCGATTTTATTTCGCCAGCTGTTGCTTTTGAAAGGTAGGTTTTACCACAACCTGGTGGACCATACATTAATATACCGCCACCTGCTTTTTTGCCAAATGCTTTAAACAAGTCGGGGTTTTGGAGTGGCTGGATAATTTTTATCCTGATCTCCTCCTTTACATTTTCCATACCACCAACTTTTGAAAAATCTAAATCGGGGATTTCAAGGAAGTGATTTTCTTCTTCCCCTTCTTCTTGGTTCTCATCAATTGTGGTTCTTATTTTCAGTTTATCCTCTAAGGTCTCATCGCGCCAGCCTGGGGTGTTTACCTGTAGTTTTTGGTATTGTTGTACAGCTTCATTTAACTGCCTATCTTGTATTAATAGTTTTATATACAGGCTATTAAGTGCGGGCCATGTTTGTTCATTTATCAACTCTTCGCAAATTATAATCCCTGCCGAGCTTTGTTCCAAATAATAAAAACACTTAGCCATTTGCAGCTTTACCTCCGTATTATTAGGTTGGTGCTGCAATAGTATTTTAAGGTGATTTTTAGCCTCGTTGTATTCTTCAAAATCAAATAAAGCATTTATTATTTGTTGCCTTAATAAGTGGTTGTTGGGCGTAGCAGTTAAAGCCTGTTTTAAGGCCTCTAAAATATCTCTAGTCATATAAAATTAAAGTTACAATGCTAATATACAGGCTTTGCTTTTAACCCATTATAAAGATTATTGTTGTTTAAAAAGTTCAATTTTTTGTAGGATTTTTATTTCAAGAAATTAAATCCTGTGATTAGTAAAGTTTAACCCCACTCATAATCTTCAACTACTATATTTTTAGTTCTTTTTTTGTAGTTAAAAGTAAAATCGGGCCAAAGCGTGGTGTTTTTGCCATCATTCATGGTGTACCAAGCATTACAGCCGCTACTCCAAATGGTATTACCCATTTTGGCTTGCAAATTTTTATTGTAGTTAACAAAAGCATCGCTTTTAACATCCATGCTTTTTAAGCCCTTTTGTTGCAAGTGTTTTATGCACTCAACAATGTAATGCACATTGGCTTCAATCATGTAAACCATTGAGTTATGCCCAAGCCCCGTATTGGGGCCAATTATAAAAAATAGATTAGGAAAACCACTAACATTTGTACCCAAATAAGCTTCGGGGCCTTGTGCCCAAACCTCTTTAATATTTAATCCGTTTTTACCAATAACTGTAAATTCTTCAGGAAAATCAGCCGCATTAAAGCCTGTGCAAAATACAATTGTATCAAACTCCTTTTCCGTATTATTTTGCGTTTTAATACCACTTTCCGTAATCATTTCAATAGGCACAGTTTCAACGCTAACATTGCTTTTTGTTAAAGATGGATAATAGTTGTTTGATAGTAAAATACGCTTACAGCCCATGCGAAAATTTGGAGTTACTTTTTCACGAAGCCTCTTATCTTTAATTTGACGTTTAATGTGCCATCGCCCAATTTTTTCCGCCCATTTAAGGATATTGGTGTTTTTTACAAATCCGTAGCCTGTTACTTCGTTGCGCCAGTATAAAAACTGCCTTGTTAGCCATTGAGTTGCAGGAATATTACGGAATATCCATTTTTCAAAAGCGGTTAACTGCCTATCTGGCTTAGGAATAACCCAGGGTGCAGTACGCTGATAAAGCGTTAGTTCAGCCACTTCGTCTGCAATTTCGGGTACTATTTGTATGGCACTTGCCCCTGTACCAATTATCGCCACTTTTTTTTCAGTCAAATCGTAATCGTGATGCCAGTTTGACGAATGGAAAGTTGTCCCTTTAAAATTTTCTAATCCTTTAAATTTAGGGATTACTGGGCGGTTTAGTGGACCTGCGCCACTTATATAAATATCGGCTAAAATGGTTTTTCCATTGGCTTTTATTTCCCATTGTTTACTGCTATCATTAAAATGGGCGGCTTCAATATTGGTATTGAATTTTATGTGTTTTCTAATGTCAAATTTATCGGCACAATCATTTAAATATTGCAAAATTTCCGCATGCCCCGAAAATTGCCTTGACCAATTAGGGTTTTGCTCAAACGAAAAAGAATAGACATGTGAGGGTACATCGCAAGCCGCACCAGGGTAGCTGTTATCGCGCCAAGTACCGCCTAAACTATCGGCTCTTTCGTAAATAGTAAAGCTGTTAATGCCTGCATTTTTTAGCATTATGCCCATACATAATCCCGAAAATCCTGAACCAACGATGGCTATTTGCATTGTTTAATTACTGTTTAAAATTGAAAATGCTTACTACCTTTAAACTTAACACAAAATAGTACTTTGAAAAATTTTAAGGATAAAGTTTTTGCAATAACGGGCTGTGGATCGGGAATTGGGCAGCAGTTGGCTTTACAATTAGCTGCAAAAGGGGCAAAATTGGCCATTAATGATTACAATGAAAACGGATTAAATAGCACCATTGATTTATTAAACAAGCAAAACGCTACTTTCATTTCAACCCTTTTTGATGTAAGTAAAAAACAAAATTGGATTGATTGGCATGCTGAAATTTTAAAGGAATTTGAAGAGATAGATGGCTTGATTAATAATGCAGGTGTTGCTTTGGATAAAATTGCCCTTTGCGATGTTAAAGAGGCTGATTTAAAGTGGATAATGGATATTAATGTTTGGGGGCTAATGCACGGTTCGCGGGTGTTTTTGCCTAGTTTAATTAAAAGTAAAGAGGCTAGCCTAGTTAATATTTCAAGCATTTTTGGGGTGGCGGGTATTGCCGAGCAAGTACCCTATTGTACCACCAAATTTGCGGTGCGTGGTTTTACGGAGGCTCTGCGAATGGAGTTACAGCCAACTCACCCCAATGTTTGTGTGCAAGTAGTACATCCTGGTGGAATAGGGACAAATATTGTGCGTAATGGGCGCACCAATTCAAACGAACAATTTAAAGAAACCATTAGGGAGTTTGATGATAAATTAGTACGGATGACAGCCGAAAAATGCGCGTCAATTATCATTAAAGGAATAGAAAAAAAGAAACAAAAAATTTTAGTGGGCAACGATGCTTGGCTGTTAGATAAGCTAGTTAGAAATTTTCCTGTAAGTTATAGCCGCTTTTTAAACTGGGGGAAGAAAAAACGGGGAATTAGTTGAGTGATTGCCCTAAAATAAAAGTGGCTTTTAAAACGCTAATCATGTAAATTTATAAGATGAAACAAGAGGATATACTTAAAAGAGTTACAATTAATCCAAATGTATGTTTTGGTAAACCTACTATTAGAAATAAACGCTATCCTGTTGAAATGCTGCTGGATTTGATGGGAGCTGGAATGACTAATGAAGAGATTTTAACCGATTACCCCGATTTAGAAGCCGATGATTTAAAAGCTTGTTTATTGTTTGCATCTAAATTGGTTAAAGTTAACAGTATTGAAAAAGTAATTGCAGCTTAATGAAATTTATAGTTGATGCACAATTACCAGTTGTTTTAAAAGAATGGCTTGTTGAAAAAGGTTTTGATGCTTTACATACTAGTGAGTTACCATTAGGAAATGATACTTTGGATATGCAAATTGTAGAATTAGCTGATACTGAGAATAGAATTGTTATTAGCAAGGACAGTGATTTTTTTAAACTACATTTGATAAAAGGGAAACCAAAGCAATTGCTAATGATTACAACAGGAAATATCAAGAATAGGAAATTGTTAGCTATGATTGAAGCAAATTTTGAAGCAATTGTGGCATTATTAAAACAAGGACATCAAATTGTGGAACTTAGTAATAATCAGCTTATTGCTCATTGATGAACTTCACCCTCTCCCTCAACTCGGGCAACACCAAACTATTAAACCACGGGTTTTTTAAAAACCAGTATCGGTTACGTGGACTAGGGTGGGGTAGCGGTAAATAAGCAGGTAAATATTCATGGAAATTTTTAACCGTTTCCGTTAAGTTTTTTTGTTTTTTATCTCCTAAATAATAGGCTTGAGCATACTGTCCAATTAAAATAGTTAACTGCAAATCAGGCATTTTATCTAACAATAATTGATGCCATTGAGGGGCGCATTCTTTACTAGGTGGCAAATCGCCGCTTTTGCCTTTACCAGGGTAACAAAAACCCATTGGTACAATCGCAAAATTGTTAGGATTGTAAAACTGTTCGTTACTTACATTAAGCCATTGGCGCAATAATTTACCACTAGCATCATCCCACGGAATACCGCTTTTATGAACCTTAGTGCCAGGTGCCTGTCCAACAATCATTACCTTGCTTTTTGGCGAGGCAGATAAAACAGGGCGTGGACCTAAAGCTAGGTTTTTGCAAATGGTGCATTGGCTTATCTCTTTTAAAAGTTTATCCATTGGCATTAAAACTACAAATCAATTTGTTGGCAATCAATTAAACTGTAATAGCTAATGTTTTCTAACTTTTGCATATCGCAACTACTGTAAACTTTTGATGCGCTTGACACGTGTTTTAACTTCAGTTTGTATTGCTTCTGTTCTACCAAAGCTTTAATGGTTGTTATATCATTTAGTTGCTCTTCATATTGGCTAAAAGTAATGGGCAAATCAGCGTTTAATAATTGTAAATGATGTCTTAAATGATACTCTGCTGCTTGTTGCATTTTTGTTAAATGCGCTCGCCCTCTTAATCCTTTTAGGTATATTTTATTTTCAAGCAAATGGGTTTTAAAATCAGCCATTTTTAACTGATTAATACCACCATAAAAAACCATATCGGGTAAAGTAATTAAAGTGGGAGCCATTCGATGCCCGCCAATGTGGCTGCACTCCCAAACATCCCAATTGTTTTGTTTTGATAACTCTTTAAAAAGAGGTAAGCCAAACTTTGCGCAGCATCGGTCGCGCTTGCCATTGGTGCAAACAAATATCCGATTAGTGTTTTTTGGAGCTAAAAATGTTGAACTTGAATTAAACCAATTATCTAAATTCAAAGTTAAAAGTTGGTCGCTATTTTCAAGCGTAAAACTTGTTTCCTTAATATCCCCTTCAAATTTATAAGCAAATATTTTAAATTGATTTTTAGGCCTGCCATTTTTTTTAACCAGTAGTATTTTAAGATTTTTAAACTGCTGTACCAACTTAGCTAGGTAACCATTTAAAGCATTTGAAAAATTATTGTTTTCCAATACCCTTTCTTGCATAGGGTGCTTGGTTTCAATTGCCAAAAGTTTTTTAAAAGGCTTAACCGTACCGTATATTGGAATAGGCCTAGCCTGTTTACTACAATAAAAAGGAGGAGTGCTATTCATTTATCTGGCAATCACTCGTTTTTCAACGCTACCATCGTCATACATATATAGTAACAATGTGTTAGGGCTTATTTTACTTGGCTTGCCATTTACATCAAACACTTGCACTAATTTTTTGTTAGTGCTTATATTATTAATGCTAATTGGTAATGCTGGCGAAAGCTGCACATTAATTTGAGTAGCAGTATTGTTTTGAATATTGAAATTTACGGTTTTACTGTTGTAACCATCTGCCGTAAAAGTTAGGTTGTAATTACCAGCATATAAATAACGATGGAAATTACCATGCGGCAAAGCCGAATAAACATGCGAGTTGTCCTCATCGTGCCCTACTATATCAACTTGCGCCATCAAAGGTTCGCCAGTTAACGAGTCGGTTACAACACCAGTAGCACCGTATAAACTTTGCTTTAAATAATCAATTAACGATTGTTTATTATAATCCCAAAAAGCAGGTAATTCTTGCGGATTAGGTATTTTATTGTCAGTTAACTCCAAAGTAAACTCGCGGCAATTATGGTAATAGTTCATGTAATCTTGCCGTCCACCATCAACGCTGTACCAAGCATAACCATTGGTAATACCGTTATTAAAACTACTAAAATATCCACTAAAACTTGAAGCCTCGTGTGCATTTTCAGCATACTCATTACAAACGTGTTGCCACCAATCGTCATCTGCACTTAACTTACTCCAAGTATCCCAGGGGTAGTTACACACTTCGGCACCCGTATGCAGGTTGCACGAAATATTGAATTTTTCGGCATCGGCTAAAGCTAAAAAAGCTTCAGTTTCAGTTTGCCATTCGTTGCCATCGGGGTGGTCATTAGTACTTGGGTCGGGGTAGTTACGGTTAAGGTCAACACCATAGGCATTTGATCTGGTTGCCCCATTAATATTATTATTTCCACCAGCATAAGCACCATCGGGGTTAGCTAGCGGATTAATCCAAATTTCAACATTTTCAACTAACTCAGCTACTTCATCATCAGTAGGATAATTGCTTAGTAAATGGTCAATTAAACGAAGCATCAATACATAACCCGTAAGCTCATCGCCGTGCATGCTTGAGGTATATAAAAATTTAGGCTCGGCTTCAGTTGATTCTGGGTTGTCTGTAATTTTTAAGGCAATTAACTCACGACCATTAACACTTGTACCTATAGTTTTTAACTCGCAAATCCACGGATAATCAGCAGCATATTGGTACATCATATCAATGTATTCATCGTACGATGGATAATAATCCCAATTACTATTTGCGCTTTTACCTGTTTTTACGTTGGCTTGCTCGGCAGGGCTTTTCAATATTGTATAAGGAATACCTAATGTGATAAAAGCTTCAAACTGCTTTTTATTGGCATAAGCATAAGCCTTTTCAGCATCCTGCTTATGGTCAATTGAAATTAGCGAACCAATGTTAGTATGGTCAACCGCATCCGATTTTTCAAACGAAAAATAAACCTCTACTTTATCGTTGAATAGTTGCTGGGTATCAATGTTTTGACTAAAAAGTAAAAAAGGCAGACAACTAAAAACCAATGCTAAATACTTCATATAACGAAGATAGTATTTATAATGATTTTTAACTGTCTGCCGATATGCAGAAACAGTATAACCTTAACTAAGGTTTTAGAACTGTGTACTTAAATTTCCTACTTTACTACGGTTAGCTACCCAGTAGTTATAATCTTGATTATTGATAACACCATTGCCATCAGCATCAAAACTTTCGTAAGCGTCAATTAATGAATTATCTGAACACCAAATGTTAAAATCTACGTTATTAATAACACCATTACAATCATAATCACCAGCAAATAACATTGGCTTACCATTAATAATTTTGTATTGTGGGTCAATGAAAAAGCCGATACCATTACCAAAAGTACCAAAATCAGCTACTGGGCGATTATCAACATTATTAGTAACAGCTTTGTCAACAGCTAAGTGGCTTTTTTGGTGAATGCTTATTGTAAAATCACCAGCAGGTACTTCATCAATAAATAGCATTTGTCCATAATCATCATTATATAATTTACCGTTACGGCCAATTAAACAAGCTTGTTGATTAATTATGTTATTGTTTTCATCACGAATTACTACCAAACACCAATCACGGATATATGGGTTTACGTAATCAATTGATTCTGTACCAGCATAATTCCACGGTGCTTTGTTAAATGGTTGCTCTAAAGGAAGGAAACCATAATCCGAAATTCCAGCATCCCAATCCATATCGTTGGTTTGGTCGTTAAACAAGCCTTCAAAAAATAAATTTTCAACTTGTAAGTTCGCTGGCGGCTCTTGTAACAATACCACTTCAATACAACAGCTAAAGTCGCTTGAAATTGTAGGCGTTACACAAACTACGCTTGCGCTTGAAACGGTAAAATCGCCGTCGCCTCCTTCAATAATTAATCGCACTTGGTTGCCCGATGGGTAAGTGTAAGTTGCATTATAACCTAATGCACCTAAATCAGCAATTAAGCTATTTAAATCATTTTGGTTTTCAAGGTTGTATGGGTAATTTAATGGTACTAAAACACCATCAATATACAACTCATAAAAATCGTTAATGTACAAGCCTAAAGGTGCATAATAACCACCTGGGCTAAATAGCGTAATATCAATTGTCCATCCACAACAAGGCTCTACCGTTGTTGGCGGCGGTGTAATATTACAACATGAAAAATCCGATGTTAAATCGGTAGGAACATCGTAAACATTTACAGCATCCAAAACATCACCAGCAGCAGCATCAAATAAAATAATGGTTTCATAAGTTAATGATGGCGATGATGGGTTGTTAACCTGATATGATGCGTTGTAACCCAAAGCATTAATATCAGCAATTAAGCTTGTCATTTCAGCCCCACTACCAATACTATATGGGTAATTTAATGGTAATACAGTACCATTAACTACTACTTCAAAAATATCATTGGTTTGGTATCCAGTTACGGGGTCTATTGAAATACCATCGTTAAACCACATGCTAGCTTGGTAGCTACAACAGGTTTGTACAATTTGCGCAGAAATTTGCGAGCTAAAACCTATAAATAAGGTTAAGGCGAGTGTTAAAATTTTTGTTGCGTTTTTCATAACTTGAAAATACCAACAACATACGCCTTAACCAATATCTTATCGACGGATGGTAAATGCTTTGCAATTTTTGTCGTGTTTTTGACATTTTAAACGCAACTTTTTTGAAACTCTACCGTATAGCCCCTTTTTTAAGCTGCGTTATTATCATTTCATCAATACTGGATTTCTAAATATCCAACCTTGCTTTTGTTTATTTTCCACAAATTATAATCTTGATTATTGATTACACCATTGCCATCGCAATCAAAAGTGTCGTAAGTGTTTACAATTGAATTGTTTGGCTTCCATTTATTATAATCTAAATTATTAATAACACCATTATTATCTAAATCACCTGCATATAACATTGGGATATTATCAATAATTTTCATTTGTTGAATACCCAAAACATTGCTTGAATCAGTAAAATCAATAACACCACCATTGCTAATTAGTTTACCAATTGATAAATGGCTTTTGTGATGAACGCTTATAATAAAATTACCTTGTGGTATATTATTAAACTCAAGTCCATTAGTTAAATCAGTATCATAAATTCCACCATCAATACTTAGTAAACAAGCTTTTTGGTCTAAAACATTACCATCAACATCTCTAATTGAAACAAGTACCCAGTCTCTAATAAAATTAGGGATACTACCAATAAATTCATTGCCATTATAATTCCACGGGGCAATGCTAAATGGTTGATAGATAGGCATTAAGTTGGGTACACCATTTGGTAATTGCATACTACCAATACCATCATAAAAACCCTCAAGCCATAAACCATCACAAATTATTGGGTCTGGATCTGGGGCAGGGTCGGGCGGTAAGCAACAACTTGTATCGCCTTCAACTGTTGGGCTATAACCACCAAAAAGATTAATAGCATCAAGTGTATCGCCATTGCTGGCATCAAATGTGAAAATAATTTGATGGGTAAACCACCCTGGTTCGCTATAAGTAGTGTAAGATGCTGTATAACCAAGTGCGGCTAAATCATCAATTAAAGCATCTAAACTACCACCAATATTATAAGGGTAATTTGGAAGCGGTAAAACTTGCCCATTCACAACAAATTCCAAAATATCGTTGGTTTGATAACCCGTAACAGGATCCCATGAAATGGCATCATTCGGCCACATTTCAACTATGTAGGCACAACAAGTATCAATTGGTTCAGGGTCTGGCGGTAAGCAACAACTT
>Ga0160423_10000059_pt1 | contig 70582 bp, 57 predicted proteins | sample CRUFie14St8metaG_FD_108191 | JGI IMG/M metagenome (GOLD analysis project Ga0160423, IMG submission 108191) | Marine microbial communities from the Costa Rica Dome - CRUD Field 142mm St8 metaG | ecosystem: Environmental > Aquatic > Marine > Oceanic > Photic zone | place: Costa Rica: the Eastern...
AACTGTTTATGAGTGGCAGGTAAGATCAGCGTGTAGTTCAGATAGTTCTTCTGTGTCGTCGTGGTCGTCTTCAGAGGTATTTACGACATTAATTCCTTGTGTTAAGCCACAAAACCCTAATACAATCAACATAGATACATCAAGTGCAACCTTAACGTGGGATGCTGTGAACGGATCATGGGGATATAGAGTTAGATACAGACTAAATTCGTCCTCTACGTGGATATTTGACACAACAAATACAAATAGTATATCATTAAATGGTTTAGATATAACATCAGTTTACAGATGGCAAGTGAAAGCAATATGTGATGCTGCTGGGACTAATACGTCTAATTGGACATCAGCACAGTTATTTACCACCTTAACTCCAGTAATACCTTGTAATGTACCCGGGGGATTATCTAGCGTGGTGTCAGGTACATCTGTTACACTTAGTTGGAATCAAATTTCTAATGCTACCAAATATGATTTGAGGAGAAGAGCACAAGGAACAACGAATTGGTTATATGTTTATAACATTGTTGCGACAAATAGGACCATAAATAACTTATCTTTAGGAACTACTTACGAATGGGAGGTTAGAACACAATGTCCGTCTAATTCTATATCCTCGTGGAGTCAGACTGAAATTTTTAGTATATCTGCCGCGTGTACAACACCACAGAACCCAGATGAAAGTAATGTTAATTCTAATTCAGCTGATTTAATTTGGGATGTCGTTTCTGGAGCCGTAACTTATAAGATTAAATGGAGAAAAATTGGTTCTCCGGTAAATGTTGATTTTACTCCAACGAATTTATTATCAATTTCAAATCTTTCACCATCATCTAATTATAAATGGAGAGTTAGATCTGAATGTGATAATATTTCATCAAATGTTTCAGCTTTTACCTCCTGGCAATATTTTACTACTTTATCATCCGCAAGAATATCCTCTGGTGATTCAGAATTATTTAATAACTTTAATATTTATCCAAATCCAACTTCTGGAGTCTTTAATATATCATTTATCTCTGAAAATGAGAACAGTTTCAATCTCACAATTTTAGATTCATTTGGTAAAATCTTTGAAATTGAGAATAAAGAATTATTTATAGGTGAGTTCACAAAGCAAGTGAATTTGTCAGATTACCCAAAGGGCATTTATATAGTACAAATTAAAACTAATGATTCTTTTATTAGTAAAAGAATAGTATTACAGTAAATTTATTTGAGAGTTTTAAAAAAAAATGTATTTTTGCTGATGATTAAAATATGAAGAAAGATTTGAAGGGGCTAAAAGCCCCTTCTTTTATTAGAATATGATATCAAAGCAAAAAGTTACAGAGTTAGCTCTAGAAAAGATTAAAGAATTAGATTATTTTTTAGTAGATGTAAAAATTAGCGCTACAAATGAGATAACAGTTCTGTTTGATAAAAATGATGGAGTTGTAATTGATGATTGTTTAAAAGTAAGTAGACATATTGAGTCAAATTTAGATAGAGACATTGAAAATTATCAATTAACAGTCTGTTCGCCTGGAATTGATAAGCCATTTTTAGTTAGAGAACAATTTATAAAGAACATTGGTAGTGATATAAAAATAAAGACTTTAAACGGTCAATGTTATGAGGGTGTTTTAGTTTCATATGATGATGTGTTGATTTTAGAAGTTAAAACGAAACAAAAAAAGAAGAAGGAATTGTTAATTGAAAAGATTGAAATTCCGTTAGATAGTATTAAAGAAACAAAATTGATTTTAAAATTTAAATAATAATAAAATGAATGTAGAAAATTTAATAGATTCGTTTTCAGAATTTAAGGATGTTAAAAACATTGATAGAGAAACAATGATGAGTATCTTGGAAGATGTTTTCAAGACTGTTTTGGAAAAAAAGTATGATGGAGCAGAGATCTTTGATGTAATCATAAATGTAGATAAAGGGGATTTAGAGATTTGGAAAAATAGAGAAGTTGTAGCTGATAACGAGTTAGAAGACGAAAATACTCAAATTAAATTGTCTGATGCACTTATGATAGAAGATGATTATGAGGTTGGTGAAGAAGTTTCAGAGCAAGTGAGTTTTCAATCTGAGTTTGGAAGAAGACAAGTTTTATCAATTAGACAAAATTTAGTTGGAAGAATCAATGATTTACATAGAGATGAGATTTTAAAGAATTACCAAAAAAGAATAGGAGAAATAGTAAATGCAGAGGTATATCAAATCTGGAAAAATGAAATCTTATTACAGGACGACGAAGGTAACGATTTAATCTTGCCAAAATCTGAACAAATACCTAGAGACTTCTTCAAAAAAGGTGATAGTGTCAAAACTGTTGTTAAATCTGCTGAATTAAAAAATAATAAATCCCATATTGTTTTGTCAAGAATCGCTCCAGAATTTATAGAGAGATTGTTTGAGATGGAGGTGCCGGAGGTTTTTGATGGAATTATTACCATTAAAAAAGTTGTTAGAATGCCAGGGGAAAGAGCTAAGGTAATGGTTGAATCATATGATGATAGAATTGACCCTGTTGGCGCGTGTGTTGGAGTAAAAGGTTCTAGAATTCATGGTATTGTTCGAGAACTTAGAAATGAAAATATTGATGTAATTAATTTTACTGAAAATATAAATCTTCTTATCTCGAGATCTTTAAGTCCAGCAAAAGTTACCTCAATTGAAATTGATAAAGATAAAAAGACTGCAAATGTATTTATGACTCCAGATCAGGTTTCTTTAGCAATAGGTAAAAGAGGTTATAATATAAAATTAGCTGGAGAATTAACTGGATACGAAATTGATGTCTACAGAGATACAGATGGATACGAAGATGATGTTGCTCTATCTGAATTTTCTGATGAGATAGATGACTGGGTAATTGAAACATTAAACGGAATTGGATGTGACTCAGCCCGAAGTGTCTTGGAAATAAGTCCTGAGGACCTTATGAAAAGAACAGATTTAGAACAAGAGACTGTAAACAATGTAATTGAAATATTAAAAGCTGAATTAGAAGATTAAATCATAGAAAAATTAAATATGTCTGAAAAGAAAAGTGTTAGACTAAACAAATTAGCAAAAGAATTTAATGTTAGTATGGATAGAATTCTTTCGTTCCTAGAAAATAAGGGAGTTGAAGGAATTAAGCCGTCTTCAAAAATTCCACATGAGTTACACATGGATTTATTATCAGAATTCCAGCCAGATTTAAAAGCAAAAATCGCTGCTGATATCGCTACTAAAGAACGAGAGTCTAATCGTGAGGAACAAAGAATATCTGAGGAAAAGAGTAAAATTCAAAAAGATGAAGAGAAAAAGATAGGAAAAAATTCTAAACAAGAAAGAAAAGAAAAGAAAAATCATTTTAATGAAGAAAAAACAGAGTTAAAAGTTATTAGAAAAATTAATTTAGACCCAAAACATAAAGAAGAAAGAATTGTCGAGCAAAAGATTGATAAACAAAATATTGAATCCTCTTCCAAAGTATCAAAAGAGGATTCAGGCATTATTAAAGCAGAGGCAGAAAAGCTCTTAGGCCCAAAAATTACTGGCGAAAAAATTGATCTCGAGAAGTTAGCTCCCAAAAAGAAACCTGTCGCTACATCCACAGGAGATTTAAAGGAACAAAAAAAGAAAAGAAAGAGAATTACCAATAAAGTAAGTGCTAAGAAATTTGCTGATCATAAAAGAAAACCAAACAAACAAAATATTGAAATTTCTCCCGAAGAAGCCCAAAAGAAAATCAGAGAAACATTAGCGAAGCTCCAAGGGGGAGGCAAAAAGAAATCAGTAAAAAATAGAAGAGAAAAGAGACAGGCTCATAAAGAAATAGCTGATCAAGAATTGTTAGAAAAGAAAGCTGAAAACAAAATTGTAAAAATTGCTGAATTTGCAACAGCTAATGAACTTTCTACAATGATGGAGATTCCAGTAAATGAAATAATCTCATCACTAATGTCTCTTGGGTTTATGGTTACAATGAATCAAAGACTAGACGCAGAAACACTTCAAATTATTGTTGAAGATTTCGGTTATGAGGTAGAGTTTGTCGGGGCTGAAGTGCAAGAGTCAATCGATATTGAAGAAGATCATGACGAAGATTTAATAGAGAGATCTCCAATTGTGACTATAATGGGACATGTTGATCATGGTAAAACATCTTTATTAGATTATATAAGAGAATCAAATGTAATTGCTGGTGAGGCTGGAGGGATAACTCAACATATTGGAGCTTACGAAGTGACACTAACTAACGGGAAAAGTATTTCATTTTTAGACACTCCTGGCCATGAAGCATTTACAGCTATGAGAGCTAGAGGAGCTAAAGTTACAGACATTGTAGTGATTGTTATTGCTGCTGATGATAGGGTTATGCCTCAAACTAAAGAAGCGATTAGTCACGCTCAAGCCGCTGATGTTCCAATTATTTTTGCAATTAATAAGATTGACAAAGAAACCTCTGACTCAGAAAAAATAAAAGCAGAGTTGGCTGAAATGAATTTATTAGTAGAGGACTGGGGAGGTAAAATTCAATCTCAGGATATTTCTGCTAAAACAGGTTTAGGAGTTCCTGAAATTCTTGAAAAGATTTTATTGGAGGCTGAAATGTTAGAGTTGAAAGCGAATCCTAATAGATCTGCAGTGGGTTCTGTTATCGAGGCTTCACTAGATAAAGGTAAGGGTTATGTAACAACAATTTTAGTGCAAAAAGGGACTCTAAGGGTAGGAGATTATGTATTAGCTGGATCTTTTTCTGGTAAGGTTAAGGCTCTACTTAACGAAAGAGGAACCAGTATCCAAGAAGCGGGACCGTCAACCCCTGCAACACTTCTTGGTTTGAACGGAGCTCCTACAGCAGGGGATGTCTTTAATGTAATGGAGAGTGAACAAGAAGCAAAAAAGATTGCTATTAAAAGAACACAATTACAAAGAGAGCAGTCAGTAAGAACTCAAAAACATGTGACTTTGGATGAAATAGGAAGAAGAATTGCTTTAGGAGAATTTCAAGAGTTAAATATAATTGTAAAAGGTGATGTTGATGGATCTATTGAGGCTCTGTCTGACTCCTTAGAGAAGCTTTCCACAGATTCAATAAAGGTTAATATTATACAAAAAGCGGTAGGTCAGATTTCTGAGTCTGACATTATGTTGGCTTCAGCCTCAGACGCTATTGTTTTAGGATTTCAAGTTCGTCCATCTCTTCAAGCTAGGAAACTTGCTGAAAGCGAACAAATTGATGTGAGGTTATACTCTGTAATTTATAAAGCAATTGAAGAAATTAAACTCGCAATGGAAGGAATGCTGTCACCAGATTTTGAAGAAAAAATTGTTTGTAATATTGAAATAAGAGAGATATTTAAAATTTCAAAAGTTGGAACTATAGCTGGTTGTATGGTTCTTGATGGTAAGTTGAGCAGAAAAACAGGAATTAGAATTATTAGAGATGGAGTTGTTGTATATACTGGAAATCTTTCGTCTCTTAAGAGGTTTAAAGATGATGTTCAGGAGGTACAAAAGGGTTACGAATGTGGTCTTTCAATTGAAAATTATAATGATATAAAGGTTGGTGATATTGTTGAAGGATATGAGGAGGTTGAAGTGAAAAGAACTCTTTAGTCAAAGTCTCCTATAGGAACAGTGATTTCTGATATAAAACAATTAGGAAATTTGCTTTTTATCATGTTTTTAAGTTTCTCGGCTTCAATTTTTGTCCTAAATCTTCCAGCTTTCACTTTCCAGTTAGGAGTTACTCTTTCATATTGAATGCTTTTAATGTTTGGGAAGGTTTTCATGAAATTATATTTAATACTTTGAGCCTCCGCCCTGTTGTCTCCCAAATATATTTGAACACTATATCCTTTAATTCCATTATTTAACATGTTAATTTTTTGGAACTTTTCCATCAACTCTTTTATGCCGTCATCATAATTTATTTCTATGATTGAATTATTAATTTTGGGAATAGAATCATAGTTAATCTGAGATTTACTAGAATATGATATTATTATAAATAAAAAAAAATATTTAATTTTCATGGTGTTAAAAATAAAAAAAAACTTGGATAAATAATCTTATTTTAAAGTTCATTAAATTGACCCTTATTTAGAATCATTATAAATTAGAATTTAATACAGATTTGCTACAGATTTCAATTTTCTAATCATATAAAAAAATTAAATTTGCATACAGAATTTGTATTTTAATAAAATGTCATTATTTAATAAGATTTTTTTACGTCAACTATTCATCTCTTTTCTGTTTTTCTCCACTACAAATTTGTTTGCTCAATCTGAAGGGGAACAAATATTTAAGTCAAATTGTGCGGCTTGTCATCTTATTGGAGGCGGAAAGCTAATAGGTCCAGACGCGAAAGAATGGTTAAATAGTGATAGATTTACTAGTACTGACGATCCAATTGGAACATTAGTTAAGTATGTTCAAAATCCTGCTGATTTTGGAGTCCTTCAAATGCCAGCACAAGCACTTACATCTGATGAAATCAAACAAGTATTAAACTACGTAGAGAATTATGTCCCTGAAGTTAAGGAAGTTGTTGATGTAGTTGTTGAGGAGACAGAAGAAGAAGTATTTAGTACAGATATTTATTTAATTCTCTTTATTACGATTTTAATTGCTTTAATTTTAATATTAGTTTCAGTAAAAAATAGTCTTAAAGAAAGTATGTCTCTACCTACCGAGACAGTATTTGAGTCAGTAAAGTATTTTGTAACTATTAATAGAAATAAAATAATCATTGGGTTTATTTTATTTGTATCATTAATGTATTTATTATATCATTTAATGATGGGTGTTGGAGTCGTTGAAAAATATCAACCTGACCAACCAATTGCTTTTTCTCATGAAGTTCACGCAGGATTGAATGGTGTGGATTGTAATTATTGTCACTCAAGTGCTAAAAAAAGTGCTCATTCTGGTGTACCTTCAGCTAATGTGTGTATGAACTGCCATGCTGTTGTCAAAGGAGATGATGATGAGGCCAAACAAGAAATTGGTAAAATTTGGAAATCTTTTGGTTTAGATATTGAAACCGATGAATTTGTATGGGATAGTGTAAGTTCTTATGATCAAACACCAATTGAATGGATAAGAGTACATAATCTCCCTGACCACGCTTACTTTAATCACGCACAACATGTAACTGTAGGAGGTTTAGAATGTCAACAATGTCATGGTAACATGCAAGAGAAGACGGTTGGTCAAGTAGCGACTCAAGAGGAATTAAATAAAATAGAATTTAATTTAAAAGATGGTATTGAATTTGACCATCCAACACTAACAATGGGATGGTGTATTGACTGTCACAGACAAAAAGAAGTTGATTTAGTTAATAATGACTACTACGCTGACATGCATGAAAAAATGAAACAAAAACATGAGGGAGTTGAAAACTTCACTGTTGATATGATTGGAGGTTTAGAATGTGGTAAGTGTCACTATTAAAAAGTATTCGATTTATATAATAATATGAATAAAACAAAAAAATATTGGAAAGGATTAGCTGAGTTGAATAACGATCCGTTAGTTGAAAAACTATCTAAGAATGAGTTTGTTGAAGAGATTCCAGTTGATGAATTTTTATCAAATACTGGAGTAACAGAATCATCTACTTCTCGTAGAGATTTCTTAAAGTTTTTAGGGTTTTCTACAGCGGCGGCAACTTTAGCTGCCTGTGAAGCTCCTATAAATAAGGTAATACCACACGTGGTAAAGCCAGAAACAATTGTTCCTGGAGTTGCAAATTATTATGCTTCAACAGTATATGATGGACACGATTTTGCTTCTGTACTAGTAAAAACAAGAGAAGGAAGACCTATTAAATTATTATCTAACGGTACTTGCACTAATGCTAGAGTTCAGGCTTCTGTATTGTCTTTATACGATTCTTCAAGACTAAAGAATCCTTATAAAAATGGATTAGAGTCTGATTGGAAAACCGTTGATAGTGAAATTAAATCTAAGCTTGAAGAAATTTCTAAACAAAATGGAAAAATAGTACTACTATCATCATCTGTAATAAGTCCATCCACTGAAAAAATAATTAATTCTTTTTCTAAAAAATATAATAACTTTCACCATATTCAAGTGGATTCTATTTCGTCTCATGGCGCATTAGAGGCTAATCTTGAAACATTTGGAATTAGAGCGTTACCAAATTATCACTTTGACAAAGCAGATGTAATAGTTTCATTTGGAGCTGATTTTATTGGTAATTGGGGATCTCCCAACAATGAAAGAGACTATTTTAAGTCTAGAAATCCTAAAAACGGATATATGTCAAAACACTACCAAATTGAATCTACTTTAACACTAACAGGTTCAAATGCTGACGAAAGGATTCAAATAAAACCGTCGGAACAGGCAGGTATATTGTCAAATTTATACGATGCATTAAGTGGTTCTAAACCTGACAATAGAATCGTTGAGATTGTATCTTCTTTAAAGAAAGCTGAATCTTCAATTGTTGTGTGTAACTCAAACAAAAAAGAAGTGCAATTATTAGTTAACTCCATTAATGAAAAATTAGGAAACTATAATAATACTATTGACATGAATAATCCTTCATATTTAAGGAAGGGTAATGACAATAATGTCAAACAACTTTTATCTGAGATGAATGACGGAAAAGTTCAAGCTCTGATTACATATAATACTAATCCTAGTTACACTTTGTCAAATGCTAAAGATTTTAATACAGGATTAGAAAAAGTTAGCCTCAAAATTTCTACTGCATTATCCATGGATGAAACATCTTCAAATATGGATTATGTGTGCCCTGATAGTCATAATTTAGAAAGTTGGGGGGATGCTAACCCTTCTAATGGAGAGTATACTCTAATGCAACCTACAATAAATCCATTATTTAACACTAGACAATTTCAGGACACATTGCTTAAATGGATGGGTTCAACTGAAAAATATTATGACTTACTAAAGAGTTCATATTCTAATTGGGATTCAAAATTGCACGATGGATATTTTACAACTCAAAAAATTAAATATTTATTAAAATCAAATTTTTCAGCTCCGAGTTTTAATATTCCACCTCTCTCTGAAAAAATCGAATTTGAAACTTCCGAAAAAATTTCTATGGGAGATGGTTTTCAATCTAATAATCCTTGGTTACAAGAGCTGCCGGACCCACTGTCCAGAGCGTGTTGGGATAACTATTTAACTATTTCAGCTTCAACTGCACAAGAAATTGGTGTGAAAAACTGGAATATTTCTAATGGAGCGTTGAATGGAAGTTTAGTCAATATTACGATGGGTGATAAAACACTTGAAAAGGTTCCTGTAATGATACAACCTGGTCAAGCTAAGGGAACAGTTTCACTCGCTGTTGGTTACGGCAGAACAAAGGCTGGAAAATGTGGAAATAACATAGGTCATAATGCATATCCATTTGTTGACGGAGGTATAGTTGATATCGAGGTTTTGGATGGAGTCCACGAATTTGCCGCCGTTCAACTTCATCATACAATGATGGGCAGAGATATTGTCAAAGAAACTACGTTAATCGATTATATCAAAGATCCATCTTCTGGAAATCATAGAGAAAAGTATTATACACATGATGGACCAAAAACATCAGATCAAGTAACATTGTGGGATGAACATGACTTAGACACAGGTCACTTTTGGAATCAATCTATAGATTTATCATTATGTAGTGGTTGTGCGGCTTGTGTTATTGCATGTCACGCTGAAAACAATGTGCCAGTGGTTGGTAAAGAAGAAGTTAGAAAGTCTAGAGACATGCACTGGTTAAGAATTGATCGATATTTTTCCTCTGATATGACCAAAGAAAAGTCAGCAGCAGAAAAAATTTCTACTATAGATATGTACTCAGAGATGGAAGATCCTTCAGAGAAACCTGAGGTTGTTTTCCAGCCGGTGATGTGTCAACATTGCAACCACGCTCCCTGTGAAACAGTATGTCCTGTTGCTGCGACTACACATAGTAATGAAGGTCTTAATCATATGACATACAATAGATGTATTGGGACTAGATATTGTGCAAATAACTGCCCTTATAAAGTCAGAAGATTTAATTGGTTCAAATATTCTGAGAATGAGAAATTTGATTATCATATGAATAATGATTATGGTAAAATGGTTTTAAATCCAGACGTTGTGGTAAGATCTAGAGGAGTAATTGAGAAATGCAGTATGTGTATTCAAATGATTCAAGAAATTAAGCTAAAGGCGAAGATGTCCGGAAGACCTGTAAGCGATGAAGATGTTCAGACAGCATGTTCTTCAGCTTGTTCCACAGGAGCTATGACTTTTGGAGATGCTAATAATCCTTCTCATAAAATTCATGAACTTAAAAAAGACCCAAGAAAATATGACCTTTTAGACCACTTAAATGTAGCTCCATCTGTGTTTTATCAAACAAAAGTTAGGAATAAATCATAATTTAAATCTATGCAAAAAGAAGCGGAAATTAGAGATCCATTAATTATAGGAAAAAAGTCCTATCATGATATCACTCTTGATATTTCTAAACCAGTTGAAGGTAAGGCAAACAAGTACTGGTGGATACTTTTTTCCATATCTTTTGTTATGTTTATTTGGGGAGTTTTGTCAATGGCTTATACTATTGGAACCGGAGTTGGTACCTGGGGTTTAAATAAAACCATTAATTGGGCTTGGGATATTACAAATTTTGTTTGGTGGATTGGTATCGGTCACGCTGGAACATTAATCTCAGCAGTTCTTTTATTATTTAGACAGAAGTGGAGAATGTCCATTAATAGATCGGCAGAAGCTATGACTATTTTTGGTGTAGCTCAAGCTGGACTTTTCCCTATAATACATATGGGAAGGCCATGGCTTGCTTACTGGGTGTTTCCTATCCCAAATCAATTTGGTTCATTATGGGTGAATTTCAACTCACCTTTGTTGTGGGATGTATTTGCTATTTCAACATACTTTTCAGTTTCTGTAGTATTTTGGTATATCGGTCTAATTCCAGATTTCGCTATGTTAAGAGATCGATTTAATGAGAAGACTGCACCAATGAAAAAGAAGCTTTATTCTTTTCTATCATTTGGATGGAGTGGAAAGGCTAAACACTGGCAGAGATTTGAAGAGGTTTCATTAGTTTTAGCTGGATTAGCAACCCCACTTGTGTTCTCGGTACATTCTATCGTTTCTATGGATTTTGCAACATCCGTTATTCCTGGATGGCATACAACAATTTTTCCACCATATTTCGTACTTGGAGCATTATTTTCAGGATTCGCAATGGTAGAAACACTGTTAATCATAATGAGAAAAGTTGTAAATATGGAAGCGTACATTACGATTAAACACATAGAGTATATGAATATTATCATACTACTCACAGGTTCATTAGTAGGAACTGCATACATAACTGAATTATTTATGGCTTGGTATTCTGGAGTTGAATATGAACAATATGCATTTTTGAATAGAGCGACAGGTCCTTACTGGTGGTCTTATGCAATAATGATGGGATGTAATGTGCTAACACCACAGCTATATTGGATAAATTCTATTAGAAAAAGTTTTATCGCAACTTTTATTTTATCAATCTTCGTTAATATTGGAATGTGGTTTGAACGTTTTGTAATTATTGTTACATCTCTACATAGAGACTTTTTACCATCTTCGTGGACTATGTTTTCTCCCTCAATTATTGATATCGGAATTTATTTAGGAACAATCGGATTTTTCTTTGTTCTTTTTCTATTATACGCTAGAACATTTCCTGTAATCGCTCAAGCAGAGTTAAAAACAATTGTTAAGTCTTCTGGTTCTGAATATAAAAACAAGAAATCATGAGTATAAAAACTATATATGGGATTTTTGATGATGAAGAAATATTGTTGAAATCAGTTAGAGAAATAAGATCTAATAATATAAATATTAAAGAAGTTTATACACCATTTCCAGTTCACGGTTTAGATAAGGAGTTGGGATTGAAAGAAACTAGAATGGCTATAACTGCTTTTATATATGGGTGTATTGGCATAACATTTGCAGGTCTAATGATATTTAATATCATGATCATAGATTGGCCAATGAACATTGGAGGTAAACCAAATTTTACATTTTATCACAATGTTCCGTCTTTTGTTCCGGTGATGTTTGAGTGTACTGTTTTATTTGCAGCTCATTTAATGTCTATAACTTATTTGATTAGATGCGGTTTATTCCCTGGGGCTAAATCAGAAAACCCTGATCCTAGAACTACTGATGATAAATTCTTAATTGAATTAGAAATTGATGGAAGTACAAAGAAAGTTAAAGATTTATTATCTAAAACTGGAGCTTCAGAAATTAATGAAAAATAAAATGATTATGAAAAAACCTTTTTTAAATATCGTAATTTTTTTAATGCTCACAGTTTTTGTATCATGTACAGATAGTTCAAATACAAATCCAGGATTTGAATATATGCCAGATATGTATAGGTCCCCAAGTATTGGAGCTCAATCTGAGCATAGTATAAATGGTTATAATTCAAAGCCAGTTGAAGGAACGATAGCTCAAGGAAAATTATCTACTTTTAAATATAATTCCTCTAATGAAGACTATTTAAGAGCTGGATTAGAATCTACATATCCCGTATCTTTTTTAAAAGACAAAAAGAACCTTGACACTGGGAAAGAACTATACGAGATGATGTGTTCTCACTGTCACGGTATAAATGGTGACGGAAAAGGTTCGGTTGATCATCCTGTATATTCTTTAATTCCTTCATACTCAGATTCAATACAAATTAGAAGAACAGGTGGAACAATGAGAGAGTTAAAAGAAGGTCATTTGTTCCACGCAATTACCTATGGTTTAAATGCTATGGGACCACATTCATATCTTGTAAGCGAAGATGAGAGATGGAAAATAGTATATTATATACAGGAAGAATTACAGAAGAATAAATAAGAAAAAATTTATAAAATGTTTACAATAACAAAAAATGCAAAAAACTTATCATTTGGATTAATGATAATAGGTTTAATTGCTTTAGTATTAGGCTTTGTTAGTGACTCTCATTCAGCTTGGCCAAGTTTACTTTTTAATACTTATTTTTTCTTGGGGATTTCAGTATTTGCTGTTTTCTTTATTGCATTACAATATGTCGCAGAGGCTTCATGGTCAATAGTATTAAAAAGAATCCCTGAAGCAATTATATCATTTTTACCAATTACAGGAATAATTATGATGATTATAGTTATTACCGCTGTCTTACATTTTGGTGGTAATCATATTTATCATTGGATGGAGACAGGAATTATGGATCAATTTATTATTGATGAAAATGGTAATGAAATGGAGAATCCTAAATATGATAAAATCATAGCAGGAAAAAAAGCTTTTTTAAATACGTCTTTTTTTATAATTAGATCAATCATTTATATCATTGGATGGATTTATTTTGGAAGAAAATTAAAGCAATTGTCTATAAACGAAGACAAACATGGAGGTTTAGATAATTATAATAAGGGGTTTAGAACTTCAGCTTGGTTTATGGTGTTTTTTGCAATTACATCTTCTGTAGCTTCTTGGGACTGGATTATGTCTATTGATACGCACTGGTTCAGCACATTATTTGGATGGTATATTTTTTCTGAGTGGGCTGTTATTGGATTTGTAGCTATTCTATTAATAACACTTTACTTAAAAAGATTAGGCTATTTAGAGCATGTAAATGAAAGTCACATCCATGATTTAGGCAAATATGTATTCGCCTTTTCTTTGGTTTGGACATATATGTGGTTCTCACAATTTATGTTAATATGGTATTCAAATATCCCGGAAGAGGTAGCTTATTACACAGCAAGGTTAGAAGTTGAGAATTATAAATTTTTATTTTGGTTTAGAGTAGCTATAAACTTTTTGTTTCCTATAATTTTACTAATGAGTCGAGACGCAAAAAGAAATAATACAAGGTTAATTTTTGTTTGTATTGTAATTTTAATTGGTCACTGGATTAATTCATATTTATTAGTAGTTCCTGGAACTTTAAATAAACATGGTCACATTGGATTTACAGAAATAGGTATGGGTCTGGGATTTTTTGGATTATTTATTTTTGTTGTTTTTAATTCTCTTTCAAAGACTCCTTTGGAAACAAAAAATCATCCATTCTTAGACGAGAGTAAGCACCTTCATACATAACATATTATGTTAATATTCTATAAAGGGTCGATTAATTTTGACCCTTTTTTATAAATTTCTTTATTAAATTTGTATTAATGAATGATGAAATTGAAAATACTGAATTTGAATCAGATGACTTTGAGCAAGTATTGAGACCAAAAGGTTTTGATGATTTTCAAGGCCAGGATCAGATAGTTGATAATTTAAAAGTATTTATACAAGCTGCACTAGAGCGCAACGATGCTTTAGATCATGTCTTGTTACATGGCCCTCCGGGGCTTGGAAAGACAACACTTTCTTATATTATTGCTAATGAATTGGGAGTTGGAATAAAAACAACCTCAGGACCAGTTCTTGACAAGCCAGCAGATTTAGCTGGTCTGTTAACTAGTTTAGAGGAAAGAGATGTTTTGTTTATTGATGAGATACATAGATTAAATCCAATCATTGAAGAGTATTTATACTCAGCGATGGAAGATTATCAAATTGATATAATGATTGACTCTGGACCTAACGCTAGATCAGTACAAATAAAAATCAATCCATTTACACTTATTGGAGCGACTACAAGATCTGGTTTATTAACCGCCCCATTAAGAGCAAGATTTGGGATTAATTCTAGACTTGAATACTATAAAAAGCCATTACTTTCAGACATAATTAATAGATCTTCTACAATTTTAGACGCATCTATAACCAAAGAAGCAGCAATGGAAATTGCTGGACGAAGCCGAGGCACCCCAAGAATCGCAAATGCTTTATTAAGAAGAGTAAGAGATTTTGCTCAAGTTAAGGGTGATGGCAATATTAACAAAGATATTACTAAATTTTCATTAAACGCTTTAAATGTCGATGAGAGTGGTCTTGACGAGATGGATAATAGAATTTTAACTGCAATCGTTGATAAATTTCATGGAGGCCCAGTTGGCTTGACAACAATAGCTACTGCTGTTTCTGAGCAAGCTGGAACAATTGAAGAAGTTTACGAACCATATCTAATTCAGGAGGGCTATTTAATGAGAACACCAAGAGGAAGACAGGCAACCGATAAAGCATTTAAGCATTTAGGCAGGTTTAAATCTCCAGATCAATCTTCCTTGTTTTAACTTATTCTGTCAAATACATCAATTATTATTTTTTTGTATTGAGAAAAGGTTATTAGAGACCAAATTTTTAATTGTAATAATTCTTTTTTACTCATCCATTTGGTACTTTTTTTAAGTTCTTTTTTAAATAAATCTTTATCAAAACTTACTTTTGAAAGGATTTTTTTTGTGAATTCTAACATATATTTTTTTACTTTTATAACACAATAAACATAGATTCACAATAATTATTGTTTTTCTCCCCACATATATGATTTGTTTTCTAAACCAGAAAGAGTTATTACTCTATCTATTACAGTTGAGGCTAATTCTTCGAAATCTGATGGTATTGAGTAGAAAGAGGGAGTTGCTGGGCAAATAATACCTCCAGATTCTGTAATCTTTTTCATATTATTGAGATGTATTAGACTTAAAGGTGTCTCTCTTGCTACAACAATTAATTTTCTTCTCTCTTTGAGAATTACATCAGCTGCTCTAGTTGTTAGATCGTTAGAGATACCAGAAGAAATTCTTCCCAACGTTCCCATTGAACACGGACATATTATCATAATATTATAATTCGCAGAACCACTTGCAAATGGCGCTTTAAAATCATTCTTATTGAAGAAAGTAAATGGATATTTTAAATAGTCATCATTTCCAAGTTCAGATTTCCAAACAAATTTTGCATTATCCGACATTACAATTCCAACATCATCTATCTGATTATTTAAACTCATCAATTTGTCTAGTAAAACTTTAGCATAAATTGATCCACTTGCTCCTGTAATAGCTACAATAATTTTATGTTTATTCATTTTATATATAGTAATGTAATGTGAAACTTAAGACAGTATTGTACTGTCCTCTTTTAAATATAAATATTCGTTCTTTATCATATCCTCTAATTGGAAATATTGAATTTCCAAATCTACTATTCAACGATATTTTTTCTGAAAAATGATAATACATTCCAATAAAAACACTAATATCCCATCTATCAAATGGAGGGTTAGCTTTCAATGACCCGTTGATATCGTTGTCTTTTGCATTCAATAAAAAAGCTGTTTGAACACCAGATTCTATTGACAGTATTTCGTTTTGATTATAATTAAATGATACCGGTATTTCTAAATAAGTTGTAGAAATATCGGGGATATTATTTTCATTAATTTTTGGGTTATTACTGCCTTTTTGAATATAATTCATTTCTAATTTTAAGTTGCTAATAGTTGAAATTGGAGTTTCAGTAAAAATCCCAAAAAATAGACCAGACTTATTATATCCAGATAAATTATCACCAGAAACTTGAGTTGTAGATATTCCTCCAATTAGACCCCCATTAAAATTTTGTGATTTTACGTTAATAGTCATTAATATAAAAAGAACAGATAGAAATAATTTTTGCATGTTATCTAAGCCCTATCCCAACTCCCAAGGTAGTTACTGGATACTCAGAGAAGGTGTGATTTAATTGAATTGCTAAAAGCGCGAGGTTTACTCTGACTCCTAAATTTGTTCTGAATTTATTTATCCCATTGAAATCTAAATCCACTGGTATATATAATTCACTATCACCAAAATTGAACCCACCATTAGTATTAAATACGGTATGGTTAGCGTTGTATCCAATACTTGCATGACCTGTGAACATAAGTATCTTTTTTGAAGCAATAATATTAACTGTTGTTGCACTAATATTCAAATCCACCTCTTGTTTTATATTTGAAGATGGTTTGTAATTAAATTTAGTATTTAATTCTGTATGTCCAAATTGTATGGATAAGTCAAGAGGAACCGCATTTCCAACAATTGGAATATATTGCATTAGATCATGTTTCAATCCAACCCCCCACAGATGGACAGATCCATTTCCAGCAAAACCCAAAGAAAAATTATAATTTGGCAAATATCTAAAGTCAAGTTCAGTTTTGTTAATTAGTCCAATACCAGCATTAATCATTGGTACAGGAATTAAATTTTTAGTTATTTTCCCTTGATTTGGCATTTGAAATTCGTATGAATCAGAGTATGTTATCACTGATCCGTTTCCAGACCCAAGTATTGTCGGTGTTTCATTCCCTGAAAAGTTGTTTCCAGGAATATTAGAGGGATCAAAATAAATTGATTCATTAGGAATACTGACAGTATTTAATGTAAATGTAACATCAAACCCCAGAGGCTTGTGGGGTTTTGCTGTATTATACCATCCATTATTAAGTCCCGCTCCAAATCCTTCAGCTAATGGAGAGAAATATGCCTCAACCAATGAAGAAGCGTCATTAATATTATTAATTAAGATTGTTTGTGAAAAAAGATTTTTTGACATTAAAAATGCGAGAAAAATTATTAATACTTTTTTGTTCATTTTAATTATTTTTTAAATGTATTTTTTCTGCTTGAACTATTTCGTAGTTTGAATTATCATATATATAGGCAATTGCTTCTATGTTGTCCTCAATCCACCCAGTACAGTTTCCATTACCCATAAATGATGTATTTAATGAATAATTTTCATTTTGATTTTCAAGTTCGGAGATATTTACGGTAAAATTTTTGGTCCATATATCTCCAGAGTTAAAGTTGTCTCCAATATTTTCTCCAAATGTTGAGTTTAACATTTTTCGCAGAACATGTTTGTGATTATAATTTTCATTATCAATATTATTATCTTTTTGCCATTCGATAATGTTATTTTCTGTAAGGCACACAACAATGTTGTATGAGTTGTTTAAATCGGTTAAGGCTTCAACTTCTACAGAGATATTACCACTAATAGAGGTAAAATCAGAGCTTAAATTAATTTTGAAAACAGGCTCTTTCTCTAATTCAGCTTGAACTTTTTCTCCCCACTCGTCTTTAGATAGTTGATGGTTCCCGTCAAATCCAATTCGATTGACCATTCCTACTGGCAGTCCTCCGCTGGTCATCTGAAAAATATTATCAATATTATCACCGTCTTCTGTTCTAAAGTCGTATGTATATTGTGATGAGGATAGTGGATTAGGTATGGAGAAATTCGAGTGAGGGTGGATAGCTATTCCTATCACTCTATCCTCATATAAATTAATTAAAGCTTCTAATTCCGCGGCAGCTGAAGGGCAATTAGGACACCTATGTCCTGTAAAATCTTCAATTAATAACTTTTTAAATACATTAGACGTATCAACAGGATTTGTTACCCCTGAATTCATGTAATTGCCATCAATAACATCACATGAGTGAAATGCCAGTAAAATACAAGCGAATAAACAATATTTAAATTTTTTTTTCATAACTCTAAAAACTTGATGAGACATTTAGACTAAATCCGTTTGAGGAAGGAACTTCTTTACAAATTCCTCCAACACAGTAAATACCCGCTCTTTTCTTCCCGTATCCAATCGCGAATCTATTCGCCCCTTTTAAAAATCCCAAAGAAGTATTTAAGTAATGTAATCTTTTTTCCTCGTCGTAATTACCATAGTTATACATGTCTTGAATACTAACAAACCAATTCGGAGAGATTGTATATTCTGCTAGTAACATGTGCCAGTCACCATCTCCTTTTTTCTCAGCATTGGGATCATCTTCAGATCTTAAAGTTTGTAATTCCATTCTGATTGTATGACCTTTTTTAATTTTATAGCTTATATCTGCAACGGCTATTGTTGAAGTAATAATACCATATTCACCAATTGTTTTGCCTTCTAAAACATCTCTGTTATAAGTTTGTTTAGAAAGAACGAAATTTCCTTTGATATCTCTATTTATTTTTTTGTTAATTTCTATATTGAAATCGGAAAAATAAAGAGTTTCTCCTTTAATTTTGAATAATGGAGCGTTATGAGTTAAACTATCTATATCATTTAAGAAAGATGTTCCTCCAGAAATACTGTTACTCCTAGCAAAATTTACATTTAATTTAGTTCCATATTTTCCTCCGAGTAAAGTATTCTTAGGAATTTTGTAAAAAATATTTGAATTAAATCCAAATTCACCTTCAGGTTGTGTAGCACATGGATATAATGACAGTAGAGTGTAGGTGTGTTGCTTACTTAATGTTGGGATATAATTTATTATGTATTCTTTCTTTTTAGCACGCTCAGATCGGAACTCCATGTGATCAACAAAGTGACTTTCAAATGTGATTCCTAATCCTTTTTGAGAATATGAAATATTATTGACAATAGCTTTTCCATTCGCATAATTATTTTCTGATTGAACCATACTTCCAACAGGATCGTTTATCTTGTGAGCGTATTCTCCGTAATAATTAATATTTCCAAATTGAAGATTTGCTCGAGCCGCGAAAGCGGCAACATTTTCCGGCAATACAAATGTGGGATTGTTATCACTTTGAAATCTACTCACAAAACTCGCTCCTATTATTGAATATATTTTAGACTTTTCAAGTCCTTTGATGTCATTTAATATTATTTCAACATCTGCGCCTCTGATAATACCGTCTGAGTAATCAAAATAAGATCTACTTTTCCCAATTAAACTTGTAAGATAAAGTCCATTAAATGGAGAATATTTTAACCTTAATCCGTCTAGAGCATTATCAACACCAAGACCTTTATCTTCGTAGGTTCTTAAAACTAATCCACTCCCGAATTGTTCGTAATAATTACCCACTGTTACCTCAAGTCTATCTGCAGAAAAAGTTGCGAATTTAAAAGGAATTCCATTTCCTTTGTATTGAGGGTCGTAATCTTTGAGAGCGTTTAAGTAGCTTTCGTATCTAAGTCCAGAGGTAAAATTCCCCTTAGTGATTCTTAAGTTTAAATATGCGTTATTTAAAACTCTCTCATCAGTTGGTTCAATTGCTCCTATTGATGAATCTATAAAATAAGATTGTAGGTTAGTTTCAAAATTACCTTGTATTTGAAGATTTGAATTTTCATCTTGAGCAACTAAATAATTGCTTGTAAAAACTAAAAAAATTAAAGAAAAGACGTTCTTCATTTATTTTATTTAGTAATTTTTCTTATTTGTTCAAAAAGTTTTTCTTCATCTCCGTCAACATATCCTCTGTGTTCATAAACAATTTTACCATCCTCATTTATTAAAAAAGTATGAGGAACAGTTGAGACTCCCATTGCTCTGGCTAGGTTTTTATTAGCGTCGATATATATATCGTAATCCCATCCAGAAGCATTTACATAAGGTCTTACCTTTGAGACTGAACGACTATCATCAATTGATACAGCCACAAGTTTCACTCCTGTTTCTTCTTGCCAGTCCTCATATATATCTGCAATTGTATTGAGTTCTTTTTTGCATGGTTTACACCATGTTGCCCAAAAACTAATAACAATTGGATCTCCATTATTTTCAATGTTTTGGAAATCAATCGACTTGCCTTTTAAATCTTTGACTTTTACAGAAGGTAAGTTTTTATCTTGAGAAATAGAATTTGTGCTTATTAAAAATAAAGTTATTAGTATTGGTAATATTTTTTTTATCATCTTTAATGTTTATAAAAGAAAAGCCCAACACAGTTGAGCTTTTCAAAAATTAATAATTTTTAATTACTATCTTGAAATAGTAAATCTTTTAGTTATGGTATTATTGTTTAAATCAATGTTAGTAATGTAAATACCATTAGATAAATTTTCTGTATTAATAGTATTATCCGAGCCTTGATAAACTAATTTACCATATATATCATATAATTTTACAATATCAAACTCTCCATTAATATGTAATTTGTTTTTAACCGGGTTTGGAAAAATTTCAATAGTGTTATTTAACTCATTAATAGATACTGATGTAGATTCAGTTTCAAAGTTTTCTTGCTCAGAGAACGTAAAATCTGCCATACTGGCTAAGTCAGCACCTCCTTGTGCAATTATGTTTCCATCACTATCAGTTACAGTGTAACCTCCTGACCCATACTGTCCATTCATTCCGTCACCATAAGAGTCTTCGATAATAAAGGAATAACATTCGTTTGGATTAATATTTGCATATTCTATAGGCTGAGAGGCAGTTCCAGGTCCAGAAAGGTTGCTGTAAGGACCCCCTGATCCTAAAATTGTACCATTTTCAGACATAATTTTCCAAGTTGTTTCAGACCCATACATATCTGTAGTGATAGCTACCGAAACTTGTCCAGCGGAAATACCACTTGTAACTTGTCCTGCACTTGCAAAATGAGCAAAAGAGGTATTTCCAGAGTTATTTGATGTATTTTGATCTGTGTTCCCATTTGGATTATTCAATGTTACATTTACAGAGTTATTAGCTTGTGGACTAAATGATACTGAAGGAAGTGATACAGTTTGAGTTGCTCCCGAATTTAGAGATCCCGTCCAATTATATGTGTTGGTAGCCCCTCCATTAATACTATATTCTATGTCTAATGAAGTTAATATGACATTTCCATAATTTTTAAAAGTAACTTCCGGTGATACGTCAGTTCCACACACAGCATCGGAACAAGTTGCCTCAGAGTAGTATGCGTCGTGACTATTAGGAAATACTATCGAGGTGTTTGCGTAATTTCCAGTAAGAATATTTTGTTGTCCTTCAGCTATAAAAGAAACAATTTCAAGATTTGTTGGGTCAAAATCAACTCCATTGATGTTTGAAGGCATATTCCATGTATACGATCTTGTTTCAAAATTTCCTTGAGTCACATTAGTTATGTCATCTCCCCACTGTCCAGTCATTAGATGTCTAAGCATGTGAGTATGGTTGTAATTTCCATTTGATAAAATTGCTGATGGATTATATTGAGCTCCTCCTGATTGTGGTCCTTCAATATTGTTCTGTAATACAGCAACGTTAAGTTTATTTGAGGTAACTGTCTGAGAACCTGTGTAGTATATTTCAACATTCACAGTTAGGGTATTTGTTCCCATATCAATTATTGCTTCTGACCATATATTTACAGGCGATGGTTGTGATAATTGAGCTGCTGTTGAACCAGCCCAATCGCTTCTGCTCATTGATGGTCCCACTCTGTTTATCGATCCAGTAGGGTACCCACTAACGCTTGCGTTTGTTGCCAATGCTGCCCCGTAATTTGTTCTAAAATCTGTACCAGGCCCCTGTGGATTAGCATAACCTCCAGTATGGATGTTTATTAACATAACATCTCCAGAGGGGTTGTTATCTTTAATGCTATTTGCAATTGCATGTCCATCGGGACAGTAAGGACATGAAATACCAGTATATTCTTCAAGAACAACGTTTTTGTTTTCAGGTGTTGTACTTACATTTGTTTGTGCACTTGATAGGAATGAACCTAGAACAAATACTGAAAGTAAAGTCTTTTTCATATTTATTATTTTTATTTATTTGAAATTTAACTATGCTTAACTACGCACAAATATAACTATTTATTACCAAATACGTAATCTAAGTTAGATAATTATAAAATTCTTATATTAGCTAAAAATTTGTGTATGAAAAAAATTTTATCTTCATTATTGGTTGTTTTTTTTACAAATATCTCTTATTCTCAGAGTTTAATTGTTACTGGTGACAGTATTGTATATGGTCATCCATCAGTATTTCAACTCGAAGCCGCTTTGTCAGTAAAAAATATATCTCCTAACACAGCAATAGTGTTTTGTGAGAAAAATGTAATTCAACAAAATCAAACCGGAACTAATGATTTTTGTTGGGCCGGTCAATGTTACGGCTCAACAACTTTTGTATCTACAAAGACTGATACTATTAATTCCGGTGGTCAAAGCAACGGTTTTACTGGACATTATCAACCGTGGAACGTCGCTGATATTGCAATGATTGAATATTGTTTTTATTTAGAGTCTGATCCAAATGACAGAGCATGTGCGACAATTACATACAATGCTACAGGACTAATCAGTTCTAATAAAGTATCAATAAGTGAAAAAATCGGTTCTTTTTATCCAAATCCAACTAGCCAATATATTAATTTTCAATTTAATGTTAATATAAATTCAACTCTACATATAACAGATGTTTTGGGGAATACAGTAAAGATACTTGAATTGGACGGGGCTGGAGAGATGTCTATTTATTTAGGTGAATTGCATGAGGGAGTTTATTTCGCTAACCTAATAGAAGATGGAAAAATAATAAAAATTAAAAAAATAATTATTAACAAATAATTTGTTTATTAGATTTATATACCCCTTAGAAATAAGGGGTTTTTTTTTATATGTAAATAGTATATTTGTTGATAAAATTAGTTAATGGCAAGAAAAGTTAGTAAAAAAGAAGCTTTAGATTATCATAGCAATGGTAGGCCTGGAAAGATTGAAGTGATTCCATCTAAAGACCATACATCACAACGTGATTTGTCTTTAGCATATTCTCCCGGGGTGGCAGAACCTTGTATACAAATTCAAAAAAATAAAAATGATGTATATAAATTTACTGTTAAGGGAAATTTGGTTGCAGTAATTTCTAACGGAACCGCGGTACTCGGACTTGGGGATATAGGTCCCGAAGCTTCAAAACCAGTAATGGAAGGTAAGGGTTTATTATTTAAGATTTTTGCAGATATAGATGTATTTGATATTGAAATAGATGCAACCGACACAGATAAGTTTGTAGATACTGTGAAAGCCATTGCCCCAACTTTTGGTGGAATCAATTTAGAGGATATAAAATCTCCAGAGTGTTTTGAAATTGAGAAAAGACTCAAAGAAGAGTTAAATATTCCAATTATGCATGATGATCAACATGGCACAGCAATTATATCTTCAGCAGCTTTAATAAATGCACTAGAGATATCAAAAAAGAAAATTGAAAAAGTTAAGATAGTTGTGAATGGTGCTGGTGCTGCTTCTATTTCATGTGCAAAATTATATATCGCACTTGGTGTAAAGAAAGAAAATATAGTAATGCTTGATAGTCGTGGTGTTATCTCAAATAAACGAAAAGACCTAACAAAAGAAAAAGAGTTTTTTATTACAAATCGAAGAATTGAAACATTGGCAGATGCTATGAAAAATGCAGATGTTTTTTTAGGATTGTCTACTGGTAATATTGTAACTCAAGAAATGGTAAAGTCTATGGCAAAGAGACCTATAGTTTTTGCCTTGGCAAATCCGGAACCTGAAATTTCATATAGAGAAGCAATGGAATGTAGGGATGATATTATCATGGCTACAGGACGATCGGACCATCCGAATCAAGTAAACAATGTATTAGGTTTTCCTTATATTTTTAGAGGAGCTTTAGATGTAAGAGCTACAGAAATTAATGAGAATATGAAGTTAGCTGCAGTAAAGGCTATAGCAAAATTAGCAAAGGAAACAGTTGTCGATGAGGTAAATTTGGCTTATGACGATAATGCTATTTCCTTTGGTAAAGAATATATAATTCCAAAACCACTAGACCCTAGATTAATTACTTCTGTTGCTCCCGCTGTAGCGAAATCAGCAGTTAGGAGTGGTGTAGCTCAGTTAACTATTGAAGACTGGAAGAAATATGAACGAGATTTAGACAAAAGATTAGGTAATGACAACAAGCTTATAAGACAGTTGACAAATCGAGCGAAAAGAAATCCAAAAAGAATTGTTTTCGCAGAAGCGGAACACTACAAGGTTTTAAAAGCTATTGAACAAGCTGTAGATGATGGGATTATAGTGAATCCAGTACTGCTGGGTAGAAGAGAAAAGATACATAGTTTAATAGAAGAATTTTCTATTGATATAGAAAATGCAGAAATAATTGACCCAAAAGAAAGGAAACAATTAAAAAAACGAGAAGAATACGGTAATAATTTATGGCAAAAGAGAAAAAGAAAGGGCCTCACAAAATTTGAATCAATAAAATTAATGAGAGAAAGAAATTATTTTGGGTCCATGATGGTTGAGTTAGATGAGGCTGATGCTCTTATTTCTGGGATAACTAGAAATTATCCGAGTACTATTAAACCTGCAATGGAGGTAATAGGCAAAAGAGATGACGTTGGAAAAGTTTTAGGGATGTATATCATGAACACAAAAAAAGGAAATTTATTTTTGGCAGATACAACAGTTAATACTAACCCCTCGGAAGATGAAATAGTAGAAATTACAGAACTTGTATCTAAGGCAATAAAATCCTTGAGAATAAAACCAAGGATAGCATTATTAAGCTATTCAAATTTTGGTTCAAGCAGAACTGAAGACTCCATTAAAATGTCGAAAGCAACTGCAAGAGTAAAGCAAAGAAATCCAAATCTAATTATTGACGGAGAAATTCAGGCTGACTTTGCTCTAAATAAAGAAAAAATTGAAAATTTATTTGATTTTTCTGAACTTTCTAAAACACCCGCAAATACATTGATTTTTCCAAATTTAGAATCAGGAAATATTGCCTATAAGTTAATTCAAGAACTAGAAGATAGCGATTCAATTGGTCCAATTTTAGTAGGAATGAAAAAACCAGTACATATTTTGCAATTAGGAAGCTCAGTTCGTGAAATTGTAAATATGATTACTTTAGCCGCTGTTGATGCACAAATAACAAAAAAATGATATCACATATAAATGGAAGGTTAGTTGAGAAAACACCTACTTACGTAGTAATAGACTGCAATGGGGTAGGATATAAATTAAATATTTCATTGCAAACTTATTCTGCAATTGACTCTGAAAGTTGTAAACTATTAACGCATCTATCAATTAAAGAGGACGCACATACATTATATGGTTTTTACACACCAGAAGAGAGAGAGCTTTTTAGAAATTTAATATCAGTATCAGGTGTTGGTCCTAGTACTGCACGTATGATTTTATCTACATATACTTCCGAGGAGATTATACACTATCTTATTTCAGCTGATGTTTCTGCTATTCAAAATGTGAAAGGAATTGGAGGTAAGACTGCTCAAAGAATTATTATTGATCTCAAAGACAAAGTTGGTAAAGGAAAAGAAAGTTCTGATTTTCTATTTATTCAAGACAATACAATCAAAGAAGAAGCGTTATCTGCATTGCTAGCATTAGGTTTTACTAAAAAGCTTGCAGAAAAAAAGATAGAACAGGTATTGAAAATTCACTCAGGTGAAATTACTGTTGAAGATTTAGTCAAGAAATCTTTAGGGTAAAAAAATTAAATTGAACATAAAAAAGTCGTATATATTTGTATTAGTATTTTTACAGTTGATTAGTAAAAACGCTAACTCTTTTAATATTTTTTCAAATAATATATTTGAAGATACAATATTATCTTATCCATTTCTCTCAAATCAGTACGGTGGTTTATTTATGAACCTGCCTGATAATTTTACAAAAGAGGTAGTTTATGATGAAGATACTGACAAATATATTTTGTATCAACGTATTGGTAACACAGATTTGTTTACTAAAAAAATAATGACTTTCCAGCAGTATTTAGATTATCAATTAGAGGAGATGATGAAAAATCATTGGGATTTTAGATCTAGAGACAAACAAATATCAACACAACAAAGTTATGGACTTCCCAAGCTATATGTAGGTGGAGAAGCCTTTGATAAAGTTTTTGGAGGAAACACTGTGGATATAAGACCCCAAGGTTCAGCTGAATTAATATTTTCTCTTCGAGTCAACAGGTTAGACAACCCTAATTACACTGTGAAACAAAGAAAAACTACTTCATTTGATTTCCAAGAAAAAATACAAATGAACGTAATTGGTAAAATTGGTGAAAAATTAAAATTAACAACTAATTTTAACACTGAAGCTACATTTAATTTTGAAAATGACATGAAGCTTGAATATACAGGATTTGAAGATGATATAATAAAGAAAATAGAAGTTGGAAATGTAAGTCTGCCGTTGAATGGTACTTTAATTACTGGTAGTCAGAGTCTATTGGGAATCAAAACTCAGTTGCAATTTGGAAGAACTACTTTTACAGGGATTTTATCTCAACAAAGATCAACTACATCTGAAGTCGAGGTGACAGGTGGAGCTCAAACCTCAGAATTTGATATTTATGCAGATCAATATGAGGCTAATAAACACTTCTTTCTTTCTCATTATTTTAAAGATAATTACAATACTGCGTTAGAAAACCTACCATATATAAATTCACCAATTAATATTACAAAAGTAGAGGTTTGGATTACAAATAAAACCGGTCAAACAGATAATAGTAGAAACATAATTTCTTTTTTGGACTTAGGAGAAACAAATGGTAATATTCAAAATCCTTTATTCACAACATCTTTAGGAGGAGTTTTTCCAGACAATGATCAGGCAAACAATATGTATCAAAACTTACTCAATCAATACTCTGGAATTAGAGATATTAATCAGGTAAACAACACATTGTCGATCCCCTCTAATTTGAGCATAAATTTTATTGGTGGCCAGGACTATGAAAAGCTAGAAAGAGCGAGGAAATTAAAAGAAACTGAGTACACATTACATCCACAACTTGGGTATATTTCTCTAAATCAAGCTTTAAATAATGATGAAGTTTTAGCAGTTGCGTTTCAGTATACTGTTGGAAATCAAAATTTTCAAGTAGGGGAACTAACATCAAATGGTCCTAATGCTCCGGATGCTTTAATCGTAAAACTACTTAAAGGAACTACTTTTTCTCCATCTTTAAAAAATTGGGAGTTAATGATGAAAAACATCTATGCACTTGGTGCGTATCAAATGAGTTCTAATGAGTTTGTTTTAGATATAGTTTATGAAAATACTGAAGAATCTGGTGGACTTACAAATTATATTCCTGAGGGAGATGTTAATGGTATTCCAATTATTAAGTTATTAAATTTAGACAACTTAAATCAGCAACAAGCTACCACTTCTGATGGAGTTTTTGACTTCATAGAAGGTTTAACTGCAAGATCGTCAAATGGTAGAATTATTTTCCCAGTATTAAAACCATTTGGAGAAGATTTACGTGTTAATTTTAATAACAATGATGTTGCGGATAAATATGTATATGATTATTTGTATGATTCCACATTGACAGTTGCTCAACAGTATCCTGAACTAAATAAATTTAGACTAAAAGGTTCATATAAATCATCCTCTGGCTCAGAAATCTCATTAAATGCTATGAATGTTCCAGAGGGGTCCGTTACTGTAACCGCGGGTTCTCAAATGTTAGTTGAAAATCAGCATTATACTGTAGATTATATGTTGGGTAGAGTTACTATTATTGATGAAGGAATATTAAATTCTGGTATCCCGATTAAAATTTCTTTGGAGAATAATGCTATGTTTGGTATACAGAATAAAACTCTAATTGGTTTTCATACTGATTATGAGTTCAGTAAAGACTTTATTTTAGGGGGTACATTATTAAAGTTGTCAGAGTCACCATACGTAAATAAAATTAATGCTGGTGACGAACCAATTTCCAATACTATTTTAGGCCTTGACGGTACATTTCAGACAGAATCTTTATTGATAACTAGGATGATAGATAAATTACCTTTTTTAGAAACAAAAGCTAAGTCTAGAATAATAGCAACAGCTGAGATAGCAAAATTAATACCGGGTCACCATAGAAGAATTGACAATGGGGAAGGAGGAACGTCTTACATTGATGACTTTGAAGCAAGTAGAAGCTCAATAGATATTAAAAATGTTCGTTCATGGCATCTTGCATCTATTCCTCAGGGACAGAATGATATTTTTGAAAATGCTAGTTTAAATAATGATTTAGTTTTAGGTTTTAAAAGAGCAAAATTATCTTGGTATACAATTGACCCGTCAGTTTTTTTTCGTTCTACTTCAAATACACCGCCAGGGGTAAATAATAATATTTCATTACCCAGCGGAGGGCAAGTTGCACAACAATCATATCATTATACTAGAGAGATTTTAGAAAAAGAAGTGTTTCCAAATAAAGATCCTCAATATGGAAGCCAAATAACAAATATGTCTATTTTAGATTTAGCTTATTACCCAAATGAGAGAGGTCCTTATAATTATACTGTTAGTGGCTTAAATTCGGACGGAACATTAATTAATCCACAAAACAATTGGGGGGGTATTATGAGAAAAATAGAAACCAATGATTTTGAAGCGGCTAATATTGAATTTATTGAATTTTGGATGATGGATCCTTTTAATATTGAAGATGGAGATATTGCTCACTCAGGTGGTGATTTATATCTTCAACTTGGAAATGTATCTGAGGATGTGCTTAAGGACGGATATAAAAGTTTTGAAAATGGACTCCCAACTAATGAGACGGTCATTGATGTTGATACAACAGTATGGGGAAGAGTGCCCACCTCATATTCTATAGTAGATGCTTTTGATAATGACCCACTAGCTAGAGAGTTTCAGGATGTAGGATTAGATGGGATGAGGGATGAAGACGAAAGATTGTTTTTCGAGGAAAGTTATATTAATTTAATTGCAAACAATCCCGCATTGGGAATTTCTTCTACTGCCTACAACAATGCTGTTAATGATCCCTCTGGTGATAATTTTCATTACTACATGGGTTCTGATTTTGATAATTTGGAGACCCCAATATTAGAGAGATATAAAGATTTTAATAATCCTGAAGGCAATTCTGCAACTACCGAGCAAACGAACGAGCCATATTCTACATCAGCGACATCACTTCCAAATTCAGAGGATATTAATAGAGACAATACCCTTGGAGAGTCTGAAAGTTACTTCCAATATAAAATTAGGTTATCTCCTCAAACAATGAATATCAGCAATCCATATATTTCAGACGTACTCGAAACAAACGTTACAACAAAAAATGGAGATTTAAGACCAATAAAATGGTATCAATTTAGAGTTCCTGTTTATAATCCAGAAAAAATAGTTGGAAGTATCCAAGACTTTAAATCAATTAGATTTATGAGATTGGTTTTGTCAGATTTTACAGACCCAATTATTTGTAGATTTGCCACGTTGGAGCTGGTAAGAGGAGAGTGGAGAAGATATAATTTAGATTTGACTCAAGCTGGAGAATATTTACCAAATGATATTGATGATGAAACCCTTTTTGATGTATCATCTGTAAATATTGAAGAAAATGGACAAAGAAGCCCAATTAATTATGTATTACCTCCTGGAATTGAGCAAAATATAGATCAGACTACTACAATCTCAAGAAAAGATAATGAGCAGTCTTTAGTACTTAAGGTATGTAATTTAGAAGATGGAGATTCAAGAGCTGCATACAAAACATCTGATTTAGACGTAAGGGCTTACAAACGATTAAAAATGTTTGTACATGCGGAGGGAGAGGAAGATAATCTTAATGACGGAGACCTTTCTTGTTTTGTTAGGTTAGGAACCGACTTTACAACTAATTATTATGAATACGAGATTCCATTAAAACCTACAAATCATGGAGATAATAATAGGTTAGAAGTTTGGCCAGAGGTAAATAATATAGATATAAAGTTTGAACAATTTCAAGCTGCAAAGCAAGAAAGAAATTTTACTGGAGCAGATGTAGGTGTTCCTTATGTAGTTTATTTAAACGGAGGGAAAAAGATAACTGTAGTTGGTAATCCAAATTTAAGTAGAGTAAAGACTATTATGCTAGGAGTCCGAAATCCAAAGAAAACATCTTTAGATTCTGAGGATGACGGTCTTTCAAAATGTGGTCAGATTTGGGTAAATGAACTAAGATTAACTGATTTCGATGAATATGGGGGGTGGGCTGCTAACGCCAGATTTACTACGCGTTTAGCTGACCTTGGGACTATTACAATGTCTGGAAGTATGAGTACGATTGGTTTTGGTTCTATAGAAAAGAAAGTAAACGAACGTCAAAAGTCTAATAATTATCAATACGACTTATCTTCAAATCTAGATTTAGGAAAGTTTTTCCCCGAAAAATATGGTGTAAAAATTCCGATGCATATAAGTTCTTCCGAGCACATTAGAAATCCACAGTACAATCCATTAGATCCTGATATTTTATTTAATACCACATTAAAAACAATGGGATCTAAAAACGAGAGAGACTCATTAAAGTACATTGCTCAAGATTATGTTAGTAGGAAAAGTATCAACTTTACAAATGTTAGAAAACTGATTACTCAAGATAAGTCAAACTTAGGAAAATCAAAGTCTTCAAAAATATATGATTTGGAGAATTTCACATTATCATACTCTAAAGTTGAAGATTATGTTAGAAATATAAATACTGAACAAAATAGAACCAAGACTTATAGAGGAGCAATCACATATAATTTTAATACTCGCCCAAAAAATATTAAACCATTTTCAAAATTAAAATTAGGAAAAAGTCCCTACGCCAGGCTAATTAAGGATATTAATTTTTATACTCTACCAAAGTCTTTTTCATTTCGAACTGATTTAGATAGAATGTATAATGTTTCATTGTTAAGAAACGTAAATAATTCTTATATGTTGATTGAACCAACTTATACAAAGTATTTTAACTGGAATAAATCCTACGAGTTCAAATATGATTTAACAAGAACTTTAAAGTTTGATTTCTCAGCTAGAAATCAGGCAAGTATTGATGAGCCTGAGGGTAGGATGGATAGAGATTATATATATTTCAAAGAAAATAGAGATACGGTTTGGAATAATTTCTGGCAAGGGGGAAGGCCAACAATGTATCATCATGACATTTCAGTTAACTATCAACTTCCTCTAAATAAAATTCCAATTATTAATTTTTTGAGTTTAAATACAAGATATAGTGCGAATTTTGATTGGACGTCGGCTCCATTGGCTCTAACTGATCTTGGAAATAATATTCAAAATTCTAATAACACTCAATATAACGGACAAATTAATATGACAACTTTATATAATAAAGTGCCATATTTCAAAAAGATACTTACTTCTAATAAGAGAAAACAAAAAGGGCGAGGCAGAGTTTCAAGGACTAGTAACATCACTGAAAATGAAGAGGAGAAGAAAAAAGATAGATTTATTATTTTAAAACACACAGCTAAATTTATTTTGGGAGTAAAAAATATCTCTGTAAATTTAACTCAAAACAAAGGGACATTTATTCCCGGATTTTTGCCTGAAGCAAATTTCTTTGGACAGAATTGGGCAGAGTTATCTCCAGGAATTCCATTTGTTTTAGGAAGTCAGAGAGAATTTATCACTTCTGCTGGTCAAAAAGGATGGATTACTCAAAATGAAAATATTAATACTTTATATAAAAGAACCAACTCAAACAATTTGGTGTTAAGAAGTACTATTGAGCCTTTTAATAAATTTAGAATAGAGCTTACTGCAAATAGAAATAACTCAAATAATCAGCAAGAGTACTATCGATGGTCTCCTGAAGATAATATGTTTGCTAGTTTTTCTGAGATACGTCAAGGACAATATTCTATTTCATTCATTTCGTGGGGTACAGCATTTTCAAAAGATAACGACAACTCTGAATCATCTGTTTTCCAGAAATTTAGAAATTATAGAAATGACATTGCAAGGAGAATCGCTCCTCAAAACCCGAACTATTCTGGACAAATAGATTCCACTGGATTTCCTGAAGGGTATGGATCTACTTCACCAGATGTTATAATTCCAGCATTTTTAGCAGCTTACTCAGGGGGTGACCCACTTAGGTCATCTTTAAAATCGATGCCTTCTGTCCCATTACCAAATTGGAGGATTAATTATGACGGATTAATGCAAATTAAGTTTATTAAAAAGAAATTTCAAACTTTTAGTCTTGGACATGCTTACAGAAGTAATTATACTGTAGGTTCATTTGTTTCTAGCTTAGAATTTGAAGATAACGGAACAGGTTGGTCTTCAACTATAAATTCAAACACAGGCAACTATTTTTCTCAATACGAAATAGGTCAAGTTACAATTAATGAGCAGTTTTCTCCGTTAATAAAAGTAGATATGACATGGAAAAATAGTTTGATTACGAAATTGGAGATAAAAAAGAATAGAACTTTAAATCTATCATTATCAAATAATCAATTGACTGAAATAAAAGGAAGTGAGTATATTATTGGTACTGGATATAGAGTTAAAGACTTAGAATTTAGGTTTCGTTCTGCGGGCAGAGGAAAAAAGATTACTTCAGATTTGGACTTGAAATTAGATTTGAATGTTAGAAATAATGAAACAGTAATTAGGAAAATAGTTGAAAATGATGAACAAACAACAATGGGGCAACAAACAATTAGTATTAAGTTTTCAGCTGATTATGTGGTAAATTCTAGACTAAATTTAAAAATGTTTTATGACAAAGTAATTACTAATCCATTTATAACAACTACATATCCAGGAGCTATTACAAATGCAGGTTTTAGTTTAAGATTTACTTTGTCTGGATAATTTTGATAACCAATCTAAAATTGTATTTTTGTAAAAAAAATGAATATGAATACACCCGATAATTTAAAATATACAAAAGATCATGAATGGATAATAGTTGATGGAGACACAGCCACAATTGGAATAACAGATTTTGCACAAAGTGAATTAGGCGATATTGTTTTTGTAGAGGTCGATACAGAGGGTGAAACCTTGGATTCAGAGGAGGTTTTTGGGACTGTCGAAGCGGTTAAAACTGTTTCTGATTTGTTTATGCCATTGAAAGGTAAAGTTATTGAGTTCAATAAAAATCTAGAGGATTCTCCAGAACTTATAAATTCATCACCATATGAAGATGGTTGGATAATTAAGTCCACTGTCAGCGATGTTTCAGAAATTGATAATTTGCTTTCTGCTGAGGAGTATAAAAACTTAATAAGTTAAATTATGGAATTAAAAAAGAATCCGAAAGCTGATTTAGAAAAGAAGAAATCTATATACTTACAGATTGGGTTAATAATATCCTTACTTTTAGTAATAGGAGCTTATGAATACAAGTCATATGATGGATTAGCAATTGACGGCTTTGGAGATTTAGAAATGGACGCTCTAGATGAAGAAGATATTGAAATCACTAGGCCTGAAGAGGTAAAGCCACCACCACCACCCGAGGAAAAGCCACCAGAAGCTCCCGAAGAAATTGAAATAAAAGAAGATGATGAAGAATTAGAAAATGAATTGGATGTAGAAGATATGGATGATAATCAAGATGAAATGATGGATCTTCCTGAGGAAGAGTTTTCTGAACCATTTATTTCAGTCGAACAGATGCCTATGTGGGGTGATTGTAAGGATGAAACTTGTACCCAAACTGAAATTATGAAATATATAGCTCGAAATTTTAGATACCCTGAGATAGCCAAGGCGAATGGAGTTGAAGGAAGAGTAATTTTAGAATTTGTTGTCGAGAAAGATGGTAAGGTTGGTAGAATTAAAATATTAAGAGGATTAGACAAACATGTGGATAAGGCGTGTATCGATGTTGTTGAAGATTTTCCAATTTTTTCTCCAGGTAAACAAATTGGTAAGCCTGTACCTGTAAAATATACAGTTCCAATTAAATGTACTTTAGGATAAATTAAGATTCAATTTCCCATTAGAGTTCATAAATTATATAATCATACCAGCTGCAACAGTTTCGTTTGTTGCTTCATCAATAAGAATTACACTGCCAGTATTTCTATTTCTTCTGTAACTGTCAAAGAAAAGAGGTTTAGTTGTTCTTACTGATATTCTTCCAATATCATTTAGCCCAATTTCTTTGTCTTTTTCGTTTCTATGTAAACTATTAATGTCTATTTTGTAGTTTACTTGCTTAATTATACATCTAGCAGTTTGAGTAGTATGTCTTATAGAATATTTCCCTTTAAGAATCATTTTTCTTTCATTCATCCAACATATCATAAGATTAATATCTTGTTCAGCAGTTGGTTGATTATTTTCTCTAACTAACATATCTCCTCTACTAATGTCGATATCATCTTCTAATGTCATGCAAACAGACATGGGAGAAAAAGCCTCTTTTATAGGCCCATCAAATGTATCAATTGATTTAATTCTAGAGCTAAACCCTGAAGGTAAAACTGTAATTTTGTCTCCTTTTTTAAAAACTCCCCCTTCAATTCTTCCTGAGTATCCTCTGTAGTCAGGATGTTCTGTTGATTGAGGTCGGATAACATATTGCACAGGAAATCTACAATCTACATGATTGTGATCTGACCCAATATGAATATTTTCTAACAAATGCATCAATGTAGATCCTTCATACCAATCCATATTCTCAGATCTATCTACAACATTGTCTCCGTGAAGCGCAGATATTGGGATAAAGTGAATATCTTTTATTTCTAATTTTGAAGAGAAGTTTTGAAAATCTGATTTTATTTTCTCAAAATCTTCCATTTTATAATTTACTAAGTCCATTTTATTAATGCAGACTGCAACGTGTGGAATTTGCAGTAAAGAAGCGATAAAAGCATGCCTTTTGGTTTGTTCTATTACACCATGTCTCGCATCTACAAGAAGAATAGCAAGATTTGCAGTAGAAGCTCCAGTCACCATATTTCGAGTGTATTGTATGTGTCCAGGAGTGTCTGCAATAATGAATTTTCTTTTAGGTGTTGCGAAATATCTGTAAGCTACATCAATAGTAATACCTTGCTCCCTTTCTGATCTTAGTCCATCGGTAAGAAGAGCAAGATTTATTCCGTCTTCCCCTCTTTGCTTTGAGGTTTCTTCTAAAATATCCATCTGATCTTCAAATATAGCCTTACTGTCATAAAGTAACCTTCCTATAAGAGTACTTTTTCCGTCATCTACACTTCCAGCAGTTGTGAAGCGTAATAATTTCATGTCTAAATATCCTTTTGTTTCGCTCATCGTTTTTTATTTTTTAAAAATAACCTTCTCTTTTTCTGTCCTCCATTGCAGCTTCTGATCTTTTGTCATCTGCTCTTCCGCCTCTTTCGGTTATTCTTGTTGATGCTACTTCCTCAATAATATCTTCTATTGTTGCAGCCTTTGACTCAGTAACTCCTGTACAAGTCATATCTCCAATAGTTCTACATCTTACTGTTTTTACCTCCCATTTTTCTTCACTTTTTAATGTTATATAATCACATTTTCCTAAAAGAACTCCAGAGCGATTTACAATTTCTCTTTCATGAGAAAAATATAAGGAAGGTAATTTAATTTTTTCGTGTAGAATGTATTGCCATACATCCATTTCTGTCCAATTAGAAATAGGAAATACTCTAAAGTGTTCACCTATTTTCTTTCTTCCATTAAATAAATTCCACAACTCAGGTCTTTGATTTTTTGGATCCCATTGTCCAAACTCATCTCTGTGAGAGAAGAACCTCTCTTTAGCTCTTGCTTTTTCTTCATCTCTTCTAGCTCCTCCCATTGCACAATCATATTTTCCCTCTTCTAAACCCTCTAAAAGAGTTACAGTTTGAAGTCCGTTTCTTGATGGATTTGGACCAGTCTCTTCAACAGCAGTTCCTCTGTCAATAGAATCTTGTACATATTTTACTATGAGTGTTTCTCCGGTATCTTTCATTAATCGATCTCTAAACTCAAGGGTTTCAGGAAAGTTATGTCCAGTATCTACATGCATTAATGGAAAAGGAATTTTCGCCGGGTGAAATGCTTTTCTTGCTAAATGAAACATAATTATAGAATCTTTCCCTCCAGAAAAAAGCATAACAGGCTTTTCAAATTGGGCGGCTACCTCTCTAAGTATAAAAATAGCCTCAGATTCTAGTTCTTTTAGATGTGTTAAGTTGTAAGAACTCATTTTAGTTGTTTTTAATAATCGGTAAAATATAATCTATAACTCTCTGTATTGAATCTTCTACTGAAAGTTTAGAGGTGTTAATTTCTAAATGCGGATTTTTAGGATTTTCAAAAGGAGCGCTAACTCCAGTAAAATTTTTAATTTCTCCTAATCTAGCTTTTCTGTAAAGTCCTTTTACATCTCTTTCTTCACATGTCTGGACAGAGGCGTTTATAAATATTTCTATAAAATTCTCTGCTCCAATAATATTTTTTGCGATCTGTCTAATTTCTTCAGTAGGACTTATGAAACAGTTTAAAGTAACAATTCCACAATTTAGAAATAACTTATTAATTTCCGCAATTCTTCTAATATTTTCTAATCTATCCTTGGTCGAAAAAGTCAGATTATTACTAATTCCTACTCTAATGTTGTCTCCATCTAGGAGTTGATTTAATATTCCTCTATTATGTAAACATTTCTCTACTCCGGTAGCAATAGTAGTTTTCCCTGAACCAGATAGTCCAGTCATCCAAATAACTTTAGCTTTTTGGTTTAGCAACTTTTCTTTGTCCTCTTTTTTCAGGATATCATCAAATATTGTAAATATGTTTTCTCTTGCTTCTTTCATACTGAAGGTCAGCAAATTTAATAAAAATATCTGAAAATAAAATTGTTAGATATGTAGAGTAAAATTAGTAAATTTGTGAGAAATTATCAACTTATGCAAATAGAGAATTATTTGGATTCAACTTATTTAAAAACAGCTGAGCAAGCATCAATATCAGAGTCAGAGAATAAAGAAAGGGTAATAAATCTTGTCCGTGAAGCTATTTCAAATAATTTTAAGTTAGTAATGATTCGGCCAAAATATATTGAATTAGCTCATAAGTTGATTAATGACGCTAGTTCCAAAGTTTTAATTGGAACTGTTGTGGATTTTCCGATTGGAGATTCTTGCACTGAAGAAAAGATAAATCAGGCTAAAGAAGCGCTAGATTTAGGAGCTGATGAGATTGACTATGTGGCTGATTACAACATATATAAACAAAAGGATTATATAAAATTTGATAAAGATATTATAGAAGGAACTAAGTTATGTTACCAGAGTAAAAAAACAGTTAAATGGATTATTGAAACAGGAGCTCTTTCTAAAGAAGAAATTAAAGGTATTACTCAACGTATATCTAAAATAGTAAGTAATAATTTTCCAGATTTTGAGAAATCAGTTTTTATAAAAACTTCAACAGGATATTATGGGGGGGTTGGAGCTACAATAAAAGATGTTAAACTTATGTCTTCTGTCTCAGGAAAATTACCAATTAAGGCCTCCGGGGGAGTATCCAATTTTTCTGAATTTATACAAATGATAGAGGCGGGAGCTAGTAGGGTTGGTACATCAAAAGCTATAAATATTTTTAATAGAGAGTAATAAATATAGGTGAAAATGAATTTTAAGAATTTGCTAAAAATAGCGATAAATGCGTCTTTAAAAGGAGGCAAGGCAATTATGGATGTTTACAGTTCAGATTTTACGGTTGAACACAAAGATGATAAGTCTCCTCTGACTCTAGCGGATAAGAAATGTAATAAAATAATTGTTAATGACTTAAAAAATACACACATTCCCATTCTCAGTGAAGAAGGTTTGAATATTCCATACTCAGAAAGAAAAGATTGGGAATATTCATGGCTAGTTGATCCACTAGATGGAACAAAGGAATTTATAAAAAGAAATGGTGAGTTTACAGTAAATATAGCTTTAATTCATAATGGAAGTCCTATTATGGGAGTTATTTATGTCCCTTTTAAAGAAGATCTATATTTCGCTTTAGAGGGTATTGGTTCTTATAAAAAATCCTCATTTTCAGAAACCAGAGAAAATATAGACGACTTAATATCAAAATCAATTTCATTGCCCATGGTTACTGAAAGAGATTCATATGTAGTAGTTGGATCAAGATCACATATGTCCAAAGAGACAGAAGAATTTTTTAATCAGAAAAGACAACAACATGGAAATGTAGAGGTAATGGCGGTAGGTTCTTCATTAAAATTATGTATGGTTGCTGAAGGAAAGGCTGACGCCTACCCTAGGTATGCTCCAACAATGGAATGGGATACTGGAGCTGGAGACGCTATTTGTAGAATGGCTGGATTTAAGGTTTTGCAGTATAATTCCGAAAACCCTTTAGAATACAATAAAGAAGATTTGCTAAATCCTTGGTTTTTGGTAAAATAAGCTAATGAAGGAAAAGATAAAATTAGCTCTAAAAGACAAAGATTTTTCTGAACTGTTAAGAGGAAGTGGTCTTTCGTTATTTTTAAGATTTGGAGGACTAATGTCAGGTTATCTTCTCACTTTAATTATCGCAAATTTATTTGGAGCTGACGGATTAGGAGACTATGTATTATCAATTACTGTACTGAGACTTTTCACTCTTTTATCTAAACTTGGTTTGGATACTACTTCAATAAAATTTATAGCTTCTTTTGCATCACAGAATAAATGGACTAGTATTTTTAAGTTTAGAAATAAGGTGGTTTTTATTTTAATTATTTCTTCTATCTTTTTCTCTTTTTTATTGTATACTCTCAGTCAACCTATTGCAGATTTAATTAACGCTCAAGTAAAATATATCAAGTTAAACTCGTTTTTTATTCTGCCTATGTCTTTCTTTATGTTGCATTATCAGAGTTTAAGAGGACTTAAAAGAATTGCAGAGTTTTCATTCTTTTATAGAATGTCTCAGTCATTGTTTACAGTTGTTTCAGTTCTAATAATATATTATTTTATTCAGGATAACGAAGTGCCAATTTATGCATATTTGGTTTCCTTATTGCTTGTCTCTGTTTTAGCATTTTTGTCTTTTAGATATAATTTAAATAAAAAGTCTTACGGCAAAGAAAGTGCTGAAATGCAAATTTTAAAATATTCTCAAATTTTGAAAATTTCTATTCCATTAATGTTTGCTCAATCTGTTCAATTTATAATGGCATGGACAGACAAATTAATGTTGGGGTCAATGACCACTACAGTTGATGTTGGTGTATATCATACCGCATTTAAATTATCAATGTTTGCAGCAGTAGCACTTATGTCTGTTAATAGTATAGCTTCTCCAAAATTTGCTGAAATGTTTGCGAAAAAGGATTTCTTAGGATTAAAAAAAGTTGTTCATCAATCTACTAAAATGATCTTTTGGTCTTCTTTCCCATTAGTAATAGTTTTCTTTATGTTTCCAGATTTTTTATTAGGCTTATTCGGAGAAGAATTTAAAGTTGGTGTAACTGCATTTATCTTTTTATCTTGCGGTAGATTAATAAGTTCCTTTTCGGGTTCTGTTGGAAATATTTTACAAATGACAGGAAATCAAAATATTTATGCGATAATACTTTTGATTGGAGCAATTTTAAATGTAGTTTTAAACTTAATTCTTATCCCATTGTATGGGATAAATGGCGCAGCTATCGCATCAATGTCTAGTTTAATAGTTTGGAATTTAAGTATGGTTCTTGTCGTCAAACAAAAGTTTGGTTTTTATACCTTTTACATACCATTTATTAAAAGATGAAAAGAAAACTGCCTAACTTCTTAATTGTGGGAGCTGCAAAAAGCGGAACCTCTTCTTTACATAATTATTTAAATCAACATCCAGATGTTTTTATGCCTTCATATAATTCTAGAGGAATGAAAGTGAAGGAGCCTCGTTTTCTTATTAAAGACTTGGTTGAGCATCGATTACACAATGGAGTTTGGAGTTGGGAAGAATATAAATCTTTATTTTCTTCTGTTGAAGAAGAAAAAGCAATTGGTGAATCTACAGTTCTTTATTTATATTACTATAATCATGCTATTAAAAATATAAAGAAATATCTCGGAGAGGACGTTAAGATCATAATCATGCTTAGGAATCCTGTAGACAGAGCATATTCAGCTTATCATCATGTGTCCAGAGGGTTTAACGAACAATATTCTTTCGAGGACGCTATAGATATAGAAGAGGGTAGATTAGATAAAGATCCTTATCTAACTCCAATGGTTATGTATAAAGATATGGGAATGTACTCTAAAATGGTGAGAGCATTTAAAAATTCATTTAAAAATGTTCATATTATATTATTTGAGGACTTTAGAGATAATACTGAAAAAGAAATTATTAAAACCTTTGATTTTTTAAATTTAAGTAAAAATGAAAACATTGATTTTATTACACGACATAATGTCGGAGGTAAAAGATGGAAGAATAAAAATATGAAATATATTTTTACAAAGAGTAATTGGCTAAAGTCTTTATTAAAGATCTTTATTCCAGCTAAAATTAGAGATTCTTTAAGAAAGAAGATGGTGAAAATTTCTATAGAGGATATTGAAGAAATGAACGTGAATACTAGAGAAAAATTAAAAATTATTTTTAGGGAGGATGCTCATAAATTATCTAAAATAATTAATAGAGATGTAACTCATTGGACAGAATAATGGCTAAACCAAATTTATTAATAGTAGGAGCGGCAAAAAGTGGTACCACGTCTTTGCATAATTATTTAAATCAACACAATGATGTATTTATGTGCAATCCAAAGGAACCTCACTTTCTTATTAGCGACGAAATAGGTATACAAAGAATACCAATTGGAATATCTGATAAAAAAGCTTATGAAAAGTTGTTTTTAGAAGGGGAAGGTCTAAAATATAGGGGAGAGTCATCTGTAATGTATTTGATGTATCCTGAAATTGTAATACCTAAGATAAAAGAACACTTAGGAAGTGAAGTTAAGATAATCATTATATTACGAAATCCTGTAGAGAGAGCATATTCTGGATATCAACATGTAAAAAGATATAATATTAAAGAAGATATACTAGAGTTTAGAGATGCTTGGGATGTTTCAGAGCAACGTTATTTTTCTAATCCAGATATGACACCTGCATCTAGATACAAAGAGCTTGGATTATATTATAATCAAGTAAAATCATATCTTGAAAATTTTAATACTCATATCATTATTTATGACGATTATAAGTTAGATTTTCAAAATGAAATGAACAAAGTATTTGATTTTCTCGAAATTAATAGAATGGAGATAAATTCTGAACAACAACACATGGTAGGTGGATGGCAATGGCAAAATCAGAAAGTAAAATTTCTAATGACAAGAAAAAATCTATTAAAATCATTTCTAAAGATTATTATTCCTTTTAAAACATTAAGAAAATTAATAAGACAAAAAATTCAAGATAGGAATTCTACACACGTTTCTCCTATTTCAATTGAGGACAAGAATATGCTAAAAGATTTTTATAAAGATGATGTACGTCAATTATCTGGATTATTAGAAAGGGATCTAAATTATTGGACAAAATGAGCCTTCCAAATTTCATATGTTTGGGAGCTGCTAAGAGTGGAACAACTACTCTCCATGATATATTACGTCAGCACCCTGAAATTTATGTTCCTGCGTTTAAGGAACCTCATTTTTTTGATATTCCAGAAAATTACAAGAATGGTATAGATTGGTATCAAAAGAACTATTTCAAAAATGCAAATAAAAAAGTAATTGCAGAGTTTACCCCCTCATATTTTTTTGATAAGGAAGTTCCCGAAAGAATTTTTAATAATTTAGGACCTGAAGTTAAGTTTGTTGTACTTTTAAGACATCCTGTTGATAGAGCATACTCTCATTATCTGCATTCTAAAAGAGATGAACATGAGGAATTAGATTTTGTAGAATCTTTAAATCAAGAAGAAGATAGATTATCGCGTTATATAGAAAATAAGGATTACCTTTCTTATTTAAGAAATTCATATATTTCACAAGGATTATATGGAGATATGGTGGAAAGATATTTAAAATATTTTAAGCTTGAGAACTTTATGTTTATTCATTTTGAGAAAGAGTTTTTATTAAAAAGAGATAAAACAATTCATAGGGTTTTGAATTTTTTAGATATAGATTCTCAAATTGAATTACAAACTGATTTAAAGAGTAACCCATCTAGCAAAGAGAAATCAAAAACTCTAAAAAGAATCATGAAAAAGAAAGGATGGTGGAGAACTATTATTAAATGGCTTCTTCCATCTATACAATTTAGGCAGATTATCAGGAACAGGATACAGAGGTTAAACATAAAAGAGTATAGAGCAGAAAAAATTTCTGAAGAATTAAAAAGTAAATTGTTTTCTTCTTATTTTAGGAATAATATTGATAAATTTGAGAGATTAACAGACAAAAAAATGAATTGGAAATGAGATTAAGCCAAACACATATTCTTTTTGATAGGTTGTTGTTACTCTTATTAGTGTTTAGTGGAGGAGGTTTATTATTTGTATACAATAGAAATCCTTTGTCTATATTCTTATTAGTTCTTGCATTATTTGTAGTGATATTTATGGGCAAAAAGATTAAGAAATCAATTTTTAACTCTTCATTTTTTGCTTTGTCGTTCATGTCATTTTTAGTAATTATTAATTATCTGATAGCTCCTGCAAGTCAGAAATTATTGCAATATGGTTTTATACTGTTAAATGTGACAAGTTGTATCGTTATTCTTACGCACTTGAGAAACAATAGAACATATAATTACTTTTTAAAATCAATTAGATTAATCTTAAAATTAGTACTTTATCATTCATTGTTTAATTTCTTTGCTTATTTTTTAGTAAAGAATTCTCTCACTCAATTAGTTTCAGAGACTCATACAGTATCTACATTTTATTATTTGTTTTATTTCGAACCAGTAAAACATGCTTTTAACTTTTTAGGTTTAGAACTTATTAGAAATCAAGGTTGGTTTTGGGAACCTGGTGTGTTACAAGTTTACTTAAATATTCTATTATACTTAGAGGGATTTATATTTAAAAGAAAGAAAGTAACATTATTTCTAATTGTGATAGCAATTTTTTCTACTTATTCAACTACAGGAATATTAATTATGTTGATATTACTTTTCTTTATGTTTAAGTCAACAATTAGAAGAAATCCAATAATGGCAATTTTATTAATTTCTTTAATTCTACCTGTATATTTTATTGCAAAAACAAATGTAGAGAGAAAAGTGGAAGGGGAAAAATCTTCTTCATTTCAAAAAAGATATTTAGATCTGATTCAGCCAACAGCTATTGCCTTTAAACATCCCTTAACAGGAGTAGGATTAGATAGAGAACATTTTCAAAAATACAGATCGAAATTTCTAATGGATGATGATTTTGGAAGTTTTATTGAGGAGTCTACAGGATACGAAAGACAAGCAGAGTCAACTGAAAAGGGAAGTTCAAATTCTATTACCTATTTAATGGCGGCTATGGGATTCCCCATATCTATTTTCTTAATTTATTGTTTATTTAAACAAAAGTTATTTACTCATAAAAAAGGAATTTTCATGACAGTAGTGATAATCTCAATTTTATCAGAACCTCTGTTGTTACGGCCATTTTTTCTAATATTAATTTTATCCGGAATGATGTCTTTTTTTAATAAATTTATAAAATAGAAAACTAAATAATGAAGAATATTTTAATTACAGGTGGAGCGGGATTTATTGGTTCAAGATTATGCGAAAGATTGTATGAAAAAGATTATAACATAACAGTTCTAGATAATTTATCTCCTCAAATACATGAAAGTGATGAATCTACACTTTACAGAAAAATAAAAAATAAATGCACTTTTATAAAGGGAGATGTGAGAAATAAAGAAGATTGGAAAAAAGCATTAAAAGGACAAGAAGTTATAGTTCATCTCGCCTCTGAAACAGGAACTGGACAGTCCATGTATGAGATAGAAAAATATAATGGTGTTAATATTAATGGTACATCAAATATGTTAGAAGTATTATCTACCTCCAGTCATTTAGTAAAAAAAATAATTTTATCTTCTTCACGTTCAGTATATGGTGAGGGAAAATATAAATCAAAAAATCAAATTATTCAATATCCAAAGTCAAGAAAAATTAAAGACTTAGAAAAAGGAATCTTTAATTTATTATGTGAATACACAAACGAGGTCATGAACCCTATGCCTACAGAAGAAGAATCTCAAATTAATCCAAAGTCTATATACGCACTAACTAAGTATACTCAAGAGAAAATGATTTTATTAATTAGTCAATCATTATCAATTAACCCGGTGATTCTTAGATATCAAAATGTATTTGGGCCTGGACAATCATTATCAAATCCTTACACAGGAATTTTATCTATTTTTTCAACAAGGATATTGAATGGAAATGATTTAGATGTATATGAAGACGGATTAGAAAGTAGAGATTTTGTTTATATAGATGATGTCATTGATGCTACAATTTTAGCAATAGAAAATGAAAGAGCTAATGGTGAGATTTTTAATGTTGGATCAGGGGTAGCGACAACCGTAAAGGAGGTTGCAGAAACACTTAAAAATTTCTATGGTTCTGACATAAATATAAATATAAGTGGAAAATTCCGCCTTGGAGATATCAGACATAATTATGCGGATTTATCAAAAATAGAATCACTATTAGGATTTAATTCGAAGTATGACTTTCAAAAAGGAGTTACTGAATTTGTAAAATGGGTAAAAAAACAAGAGATTAATGAAGACAAATATGAAAAATCAATTCAGGAATTAAAAGAAAAAGGTTTAATGAAATGATTTATAGATTAACAATAATGTCTCTTTTTTTTATTTCTTGTAGTATAATTTCTTATGCTCAAATAAATTCTAACTTATTTGGATTCTGTACTTCCAATTCTTTTACATACGTTAATACCTATGATACTTCTTTCCTTTCAAAAGTTGAGAGTATATCTCCAAAAGTATTAAGATTCCCTGGAGGTACAATAGGCAATTTTTATCATCCAAAAGGGGAAGCTTATGGATTTAGAGTTGCAGATGTTGAAAAGTATTATAAAGGAAGATTTTCCAGTAGAGTATATACTTTGATTAATGCTGCAAAACAAAAAGAACACGTTAAAGATTATATAGAAGATTTCATAATATTAGCTAAAAGATATAATTCAAAAGTCATTGTTAATGCAAATGTTTTAAGTTCTGATAAAGACGAAATTATTTATATTTTGAATAGATTCAAGAATAAAGGGGTTGAAGTGATAGGAGTAGAGTTAGGATCTGAACTTTCAAATAGAGCGTATAAAAAACACATTAAATCAGTTTTTGATTATATACAGATAGCAAAATCATATTCACTGCATATAAAGTCTGTTTTCCCTGACATGAAAGTTGGTGTTGTAGCTGCACCAATAAAAGATAAAATACCAAATAGAATTAGGAACTGGAATATAATTCTTTCTCAAGAAGATTTTTATGATGCAATAATACATCATTCATATCATAAGGTAGTTGATGGTGAAGAAGACGCAGGAGTTATGATTTCAGAAGATGATGTAAAAAATAGTAGAGATGAGCAATTTAACTTATATAAAGATAGAATTCTTGAAGAACTAAGTTATGGTTTTTTAAATAGAATGAATCAATATACCTCTATTTTTAAAGATAAAGAAATCTGGATAACAGAATGGAATTTACAAATGACAAAAACTACAGGAAATACGATGTTTCAATCTTTGTTTGTTGCTCATTATTTATTAGAGTTGCTTTCAAATCCAAATTTACCAAGCATAACCATTGCTACTTATCATAATTTAGCGGGTAGAGATGTTTCTGCTTCTATTTTTAAAGGAGTAAAAGATGGATTTGAGACGCATTCTACTTTTGAGCCATTTAAATATATCGGAGATATTTTTGAATATGATATATCAACGATTGAAAAGCAAGTAATTGATAATGTTTTTACATATGATTGTTTTAACAAGAATGGCAGTTTGGTTATCTCATATGTTTTGGATTGGAATCAATATCAAATTCAATATAGTAACTTTCTAAATGATCATTCCTTTAATAAAATAGTTTTTTATAGCGAGAATCTTTATGACTTAGCAAAAAAAAATGGATTCTTACAACTTAAAAAATCTAAAATAATTGAATAATACAAAACAAATATTTGTAGTTGGAAACAGTAGAAGTGGAACTACTATGATGGGGAGAATATTAAATAATCATTCAAGTATTTTTACTTTCAAAGAACTTCATTTTTTTGGACAATTGTGGTCTTCTAAAGATCAAAGCAATATTTTATCTGCAAGTGAAGGGGTTAGATTATTGTCAAGATTATTTTGCATTCAAGAGTTTGGAATATTTAATCAGGATAACCCACAACAATTTGATAAGATTTCAGAAAAAATTATTCTAAAAAGAAAGTTAAATGCATTAGAAATATATAAGATTTTTCTCGCTCAAATATCCTCAAAGAATCAATGTAAAATTTCTTGTGATCAAACCCCAGGAAATGTGTTTTATTTTCAAGAAATATTAAATAATTTTCCAGAGGCTAAGATTATTAATTTAGTTAGAGATCCGAGAGATGTTTTATTGTCACAGAAGAACAAGTGGAAAAGAAGATATTTTGGAGCTTCTGGAATACCAAAAAAAGAATCAATCAGGTCATATTTTAATTATCACCCTATTACAATTTCTAAAATTTGGAATACCGCAATAAATGCAGTAAAGGACAATAAAGACTCTAGACTTAAAACTATTTATTTTGAAAATTTCATTAAGTATCCAGAGAAAAACATGAAAGATATATGTCAATTTTTAGAAGTTGAATTTGATAGTAATATGTTAAAGATTCCAAATATTGGTTCTTCTAACGGAGTTGATGATAATAATAAAATTGGGATAGATAAGACTAAATTTGGAAAGTGGAAATATGGAGGATTAAGTTCTTCAGAACTGTACATCTGTCAGAAAATGTGCTCAGAAAATATGAATGATCTAGGCTATGAATGTGAGATATTTAAGCACCCTCCAATATTAGTTATCTATAGTTTAATTACTTTCCCAATAAAGTTATTTATATCGTTTATACTAAATTTGAAAAGAATTAAAAACTTTAAGGATTTGATCAATAAAAGAATTTTGAATAAATGAAAGTAAATTTGTTTATAGTAGGCACTCCTAAATCTGGTACGACTTCTTTACATCATTATTTAAATGAATTTCCTGAAATTTTAATGAGTATAAGAAAAGAACCAGATTTTTTCTCCCACAGAGAAATACAAGAACAAGGTTTATATTATGGTACCTCAAGAATAAAAACTCTATCAAAATATAATAGTTTATTCTCCAGTTGGACTGATGAATCTATTATTGGAGAAGCATCAGTATCATATTTATTCTATCCTGATGTCCCTGAAAGAATAAAGTTATATAATGAAAATTCAAAAATTATAATAATGTTAAGAGATCCCATCGAAAGAGCGTTCTCTCATTATTTAATGGATTATAGACTTGGATTAACCTCTGATACTTTTGAAGAAGAATTTGACAAAAAGAATACCCTGAATTTTCAACAATATTTTCTATTAGGAAATTATTTTCATCAAGTAAAAAGATATTTAGATATTTTTGGAAAAGAGAATGTTCACATAATCTGGTATTCTGATTTTAAAGAAAATACAGCAAATGAATTAAATAAAGTTATTAGCTTTCTTGAGATAAATACGGATTTTAGAGTAGATTTTAATAAGGTTCATAATAGTTTTAGTATGCCCAAAAATAATTTTATAAGAAAGATATATTCTATTGTATGGCTGCGAAAAACATTGTCATTTTTGCTTCCTGAAAACCTTCTTATCTATATTAAAACAGTCTTGTTTAATAAAGTTAATAAGCCTAAATTATCAGAGAGAACAAGAGAATTATTGTATGAATACTATTTGCCTGATATTCAGAGTTTAGAAAAATTATTGTCTGTAAACTTGTCCCAATGGAAAAAATAGGTTTAATAACTATCACATATAACTCAGCAGATGTAATTAGTGGATTTCTTGACTCTACTTTAAAACAAAGTTATAAGAATTTTGAGATTTTTATAATAGATAATGATTCTCAAGATGATACCGAAAAAGTTATTTTTCAATATGATGATCCTAGAATAAATTTTATAAAAAATAGTGAAAATTTAGGAGTGGCAAAAGCAAATAATCAGGGAATTAAGATAGCATTGCAAGCCAACTGTTCTCAAGTATTAATTATAAATAATGATACAGAGTTTGAGGACAAACTTTTGGAAAAGATGTTAAGTATTCAAAAACGAAAAAATTGCTCCTTAGTAGCTCCAAAGATTATGTATTTTGATAAACCGGATTATATATGGTATGCGGGAAGTTTTTTTGTAAAGAAAAAGGGATACTTGCCAATTCATATTGGTATTCAGCATAAAGATTTAGGTCAGTATGACGGAGTGTATCCTGTAGAATATGCACCCACATGTTGTCTTTTAGTGAGAAAAAAAGTATTTGAAGATGTAGGAATGATGGATGAAAAGTATTTTGTTTATTTTGATGATACTGATTTCTTATATCGTGTTTTCAAAGACGATAGACATAGGCTATATTTCTTTTCAGACATAAAGTTTTATCACAAGGTTGGCAGTTTGACAAAATCAGTAGAAAATAAACAAAGAAAAGAGTTTAGAGGAGACTTCTTTATTAAACAAAATACAAGAAATCATGTATATTTTTTAAAAAAGATAGGAGGTGTTTTCGCATATATGTTTATTGCTTTCTTATTCATAAAGAACAATATAAGAATTTTCACTAACCCAAAGATAAAATGTAATTATAGAACCTGGAAGTTGATTAATCAGTCTTTTTTTGAAGGCATAAAAATGTAATATGAAAGAGAAGGTAGCAATAATTGATTCTTTGGGAGCTCACGGAAGTTCGCATCACTTTTATCTTTATGGTCAATCAAGAGGGTTGGCTGAAAATAATGTAGATGTCACTTTATACACTAACAATGTGACACAGAATCCTAATTATGAAGGGGTTAGTTTTTTTACTTTTTATAAAAATATTTTTTCAAGTAAGACAAGAATTATATCTGGAATAAAATATATATTAGGATCGATTTTTTCTCTTTTACATGCTAAATTTTCTGGAGTTAAAATATGTCATTTTCATTTATTTCATGTAAATATTTTAGTTTTTTTTGATTTTATCCTAACAAAAATTTTGGGAATGAAAGTGGTATATACAATCCATGATATAGTTAGTTTTGAAAATAAAAAATCCAACAACAGATGGAGTAATTGGATTTATATGAAATCTGATAAAATTTTAACGCATAACTCATTCTCTAAAAGGATATTTGATAATTATTATACAGCACCAAAATATGGAGTCGATATTATTCCGCATGGGAATTATATTCCTTTTTTAAACATCCAAAAGGATAAAAATAAGTCGAGAGATAGACTGTCAATTCCAAAAAATAGAACTGTTTTGTTGTTTTTTGGGATTATAAAAAAAGTAAAAGGTTTAGAAGTTTTGTTAGAATCACTAAATAAAGTTGTAGATAAGAACCCTAATTTGTTATTAGTGATTGCAGGTAGAACATGGCAAAATGATTTTTCTTACTATCAAAAAATTATAGACAAACACAGTTTGTCTGATTATTGTTTAATTCATAATAAATTCATACCTCATGATGAGGTTAAACATTACTACGCTGCCTCAGATTTAGTTGTGTTACCTTACAAAAGAATTTATCAAAGTGGAGTTTTAATGATGAGTTTAAGTTACGAGAAAGCGGTTTTAGTTTCTGATTTAGAGCCTCTAACAGATTTAATTAAAGATAATGATACAGGTTTTGTATTTAAATCAGGGGACGATTACTCATTATCATCAAAGTTAAATAATATTCTATCAGACAAAGATAATCTGGAACATATTAGAAAGAGAGGTTTAGAATTAATGAAGAAAAAGTATGATTGGTTTGAAATTGGAAAACAGACAAAGAAAAGTTATCAATCTATTTTGTAGTATATTAGCATTTTAAAAAACTAATGAAAGATAGAATTTTAAATTGTATTAGTGAATCTATTAGTGTAAAGGAATCTATATTTAACTCTAGAGAAATAGTTTCAAGTATTCAGCAGATAGTTGACCATTCTGTTGCTTTGTATAAAGAAAAAGCAAAGATCTTACTTTGTGGAAATGGAGGTAGTGCTGCTGATGCTCAGCATATCGCTGCAGAATTAAGTGGTCGTTTCTACAAAGAAAGGAAAGCCCTATTCGCGGAAGCATTGCATGTGAATTCATCTTACGTAACAGCTGTAGCTAATGACTATGGTTTTGATAATATTTACTCAAGGATGATTGAAGCTGCAGGACGAAAATCTGACATGTTAATTGCAATTTCAACTTCTGGGAACTCAAAAAATGTTATTAATGCTCTAATAAAGGCAAAAGAAGTTGGAATGATAACAGTGGGTTTATCTGGAAAAAAATTATCGAAAATGGATAGTATCTGTGATATTATGATCAAAGTTCCATCAGACAACACCGCAAGAATTCAAGAATCACATATTATGATTGGACATATTGTATGTGAATTAATTGAACAACACTTATTTTAATGATGGATATTAGATACACTACTCTTTTTTTAGATAGAGACGGAGTAATTAATGAAAAGATAGATGGATATGTTAAAACCTACTCGGAATTTAAATTCATAGATGGTGTTTTAGAATCGTTAAAACATTTATCTGAATATTTTAAAAAAATCATAATTGTAACAAATCAACAAGGGATTGGAAAAAAAATAATGACTAGTGATGATTTGGATAGATTGCATAATTCTATGATAAATGAGATTAATTCATTTGGGGGAAGAATTGACAAAATTTATTATTGCCCATGTCTTGAGTCTGAAAATTGTGCGTGTAGAAAACCAAATTCAGGAATGTTAATAGATGCAAAAAATGATTTTCCATTGATTAGTTTTAATCAATCTTTATTAATAGGAGATTCTGAGACAGATATGATTGCAGCCAAGAATGTAGGAGTTAAACCTATAAAAGTTACCCCTGAATATTCGCTATCAGATTGGACTAGGGATTTCTTGTTAAAATAATTATCTTTACAGCCAATAAATAAGTTAATTTGATGAAAAAGGCTATTATAACGGGAATTACTGGACAGGACGGAGCCTATTTAGCACAACTTTTATTAAATAAAGGATACAAAGTTTATGGGGCCTACAGAAGAACAAGTTCTCAAAATTTTTGGAGAGTTGACTATCTTGGAATACGAGAGAATCCAAATTTAATTTTAGTAGAACACGATCTAATAGATGCCGCTAGTACAATTAGATTAATCTCTGAAATTAAACCTGAGGAAATTTACAATTTGGCAGCTCAGAGTTTTGTACATGTATCATTTGATCAACCAATAGCTACTAGTATGATTAGTGGAATAGGAGTTACCCATATGTTGGAAGCAATAAGAATTGTAGATAAAGATATAAAATTCTATCAAGCTTCAACATCAGAGTTATTTGGAAAGGTACAAGAAGTTCCTCAAAAGGAAACCACTTCTTTTTACCCAAGAAGTCCATACGGAGTTTCTAAACTTTATGCCCATTGGATGGTTACTAATTATAGAGAATCCTATGATTTATTTGCGTCTAGTGGAATTTTATTTAATCACGAATCTCCATTAAGAGGACTTGAGTTTGTTACAAGAAAAATTTCTGATGGTGTAGCCAGAGTTTCACAAGGAATTCAATCATGTATTGAGTTAGGGAATCTTGATGCGAGTAGAGATTGGGGGTATGCGCCTGAGTATGTTTATGGAATGTATAAGATGTTACAACATGATAAGGCAGATTCGTTTGTTTTAGCGACAAATAAATCTTACACCGTAAGACAATTTGCTGAATTTGCGTTTAGTGTTGTAGGAATTGAAATCAAGTGGGAAGGGAGTGGTGTCTCTGAGATAGGTATTGATAAAAAAAATGGAAAGACCATAGTTAAAGTAAATAAAAATCATTTTAGACTTGCTGAGGTCGATGCTTTAATTGGTGATTATTCAAAAGCTGAAAAGGAACTTGGCTGGGTACCTAATATAAAAATACAAGAAATGTGTAAGATAATGGTGGAATCAGATATTAATGCAATAAAAACTAACTTGAAAAATTAGTTATGGAAGATTTATTGAATAACATATTTCTTCCTTTAATTACTTCATTTATTATTACTTATCTTTCAATACCCAAGATTATACATTTTTCAAAAAAAAGTAGATTATATGCGAGTGTTGGATCAAGAAATTCTCACGAAGGAAAAATACCAATATTTGGAGGAGTCGCAATTTTTTCTGGTATTTTATTTTCTTTGTTATTTTGGTCTGATTTATTAGAGGTACAATTCATTTTAATTAGTTTACTTATTGTTTTTTTTGTTGGTATTCTTGATGATTTACTTTCATTGTCTCCATTAAAAAAACTAATCGGTCAGATTGTATCTATATTAGTAATATTATTTTTATACGATCTTAAAATTGACAGTTTTAAAGGTTTATTTAATATATATGATATTCATATACTTCTTGCTATTATTTTTACAATTTTTGTTGTAATCGTAGTTACTAATGCATATAATTTAATTGACGGAATCGATGGTTTAGCAGGAGGATTAGGCATGTTAGCCTCAATTTTTTTTAGTATGTTTTTTTACATGAATAATGATATTGATATGGTTATCCTGTCCTGTTCAACCATAGGAGCATTATTATCTTTTTTAAAATTTAATTTTAATCCAGCAAAAATATTTATGGGAGATACTGGATCTTTAGTAATAGGTTTAATTCTTTCAATTTTAGCCATTAAGCTAATAAACGATGGTATTGAAATACCAAATGATAAAACATATAAAAATAAAGGGCCATTTATAGTAATAGCAATCCTATCGGTGCCACTGTACGATACATTTAGAGTATTCTGTTTAAGACTTTTATCTGGATATCATCCGTTGAGACCTGACAGAAATCATATACACCACGCTTTATTAGATTTGGGTTGCAGTCACAAAAAAGCTTCTTTAATTTTGTATGGATTTAGTATTTTAAATATCATTATTTCTTTCTTCATGATTAAATTAAGTTTGGGGTTATCAATTTTCTTATTGTCAATTTTTGTTTTAGGTTTAATGACTGTTCCTTTTGTGTTGTTAGAGTTAAAAAAGAATAAGAGTGTTTAGAGTTTCCTCAATTATTTTCTTTGGTTTTCTCCATTGTATTGTTTCTTTTGCCCAACAATCAAATTCTACTTTCTCTAGAAACTTTACTATTTTTAAGGAGAAAAATATTCACAAAATTAATTCTGACGTTCATAGTAACATAAAACCATATTTATTGTCAAATTTAGATTCTACTTTTATAAGTTTTGCGGGTAGTTGGTTTGATAGAAAATGGAGTGAGGAACATTTTTTTCAAGTAAAATCTGAAGATTATACTTTAATTGTAAATCCTATAGTCAATCTAATGATTGGTGTAGAAAATAACTCAGAAAAGACCGTTTGGAATAATACAAGAGGGATTATAGCGGATGGAAAATTAGGAGATAGATTTACATATTATGCTTCTTTTTTGGAAAATCAATCCGTATTTCCATCGTATATTACTGATAAAATAGTTCAGAAATCGGCCTGGATTGTCCCGGGGCAGGGAGAGTCAAGATGGTCTCCAGACTCTACGTTTGATTACTCTATGGCGTCTGGACATTTGTCTTACAGATTATCAAAATTCACTGATTTTCAGTTTGGTACTGGCAAAAATTTTATTGGAGACGGTTACAGGTCTATGATTCTTTCCGATAATTCTTTTAATTATCCATATCTAAGAATACAGACAAAAGTTGGAGTTTTTCAATACACAAATTTTTACATGGAGCATATGGATTTAATTTCAAATCCATCTGAGCAGTTTATTTATGATAAAAAATATATGACTTTACATCATTTAAGTGCAAATGTTTCAAAAAGATTAAATATTGGAATTTTTGAGTCTATAGTATGGGAAAACAGAAGAAACCCTGAAATATCGGGTTTTGATATAGCTTATTTAAACCCTATTATTTTTTTAAGACCTGTAGAATATTCATTAAATTCTTCAGACAATGCTTTGATGGGATTAAATTGGAAGTTTAAATTAACAAATAATTGTCACATATATGGGCAGTTTGTTTTAGATGAGTTTTCTCAACCTGCGTTGAACTCAGGAGAAAAATGGTGGGGAAATAAATACTCATATCAAATTGGAAGTAAATGTTATGACGTATTTGGAGTTAATAATTTAGTCTTTCAGATAGAGAATAATTTTGCTAGACCCTATACTTATTCTCATCATAACTCATCTCAGAATTATGGACACTATTTTCAATCATTAGCTCATCCTCTTGGAGCTAATTTTAATGAAATATTATTATTTGTTGATTATAAAATAAAGAAATGGGAATTACATTGTCAATTTTTAAAGGCTAAGTATGGGGCAAAAATAAAAAATGACCCCGCTAGTTATGGAAATGATATTTTTATGTCAAATACTGATAGACCATCTGATTATGGAATTGAAATGTTTCAAGGTAATAAAACAGATCTATTTTTTTCAAAGATTACAATGTCTTATTTGTTTAACCCAAAGACAAATTTAAAATTTGAAATAGGTTTTGTTAATAGAAATTTGGAAGATGAATATGGAAGAAATAATACAAATTTCATTTTCTTTGCAATGAAAACAGATTTATTCAATAGATATTACGATTTCTAATTTGCCTTTAATATTAAACATAGAAACTTCAACCAAGAATTGTTCGGTAGCATTATATAATTCTAACAAACTTGTATCTGAAAAATCCTTACTTACAGATAAATATTCTCATTCTGAAAAATTAAGCTGTTTTATAGAGGATTTAATTAAAGACTCTTCTTTTGAATTTAAAGATATAGATGCAATATCAGTAAGTAAAGGGCCTGGTTCTTATACAGGTTTAAGAATTGGTGTTTCTACAGCAAAAGGATTGTGCTATGCGCTATCTATTCCGTTAATATCAGTTTCTACCTTGAAAGCAATGTCTTTTTCTATGTCTCAAAGAAAAACTGGTTTTGACTTGTATTGCCCTATGATTGATGCTAGAAGAATGGAGGTGTTTTCAGCATTTTTTGATAAAGATAATAATCTTGTAAGAAAAGTACAAGCAGATATAATTGAAAAAAACTCATATATTCAATTTCTAGAAAATAGAGTTTTATTTTTTGGTGATGGATCTTCAAAATGTGTTGATATGATAAATTCAAAAAATGCATTTTTTGAAAAAGATATTTTTCCTAAAGCTATTGATATGGCATTAATTTCTTTAGATAAATATAACAAAAAGGATTTTGAAGATGTGGCTTATTTTGAGCCTTTTTATTTGAAGGATTTTATTATAGGAAGAAAAAATGCCTAACGTCTTCTACCTTTTCTAACAATTTCACTGTCTTTAAATCTACTTTTAAAAGATTTTACGTTAACTCCTGATAATCTTTTAGAAGATTTTTTTCTTTTGTTTCCACTAAATCCTTTTCTTCTTCTTTCTGAACTTGAATCTTTTTTTCTTCTTTTACCAGAGTCATTTTTTGGTTTAGATATCTCAACAGTCAGTTGGTATCCATTCCACTGGCTATCGGAAAACCCTTCTAATATTTCTTTTTCAGCCGATTTTTCTACTTCAAAAAAAGAGAAGTTCTTCATGATATCAATCTTACCAATAATATGATTTCTATTTCGAGTATATTCATTTACTAGACCAATAAGATTTTGTGGCTCTAGTTTGTGAGTCTTTCCTAAATTTATAAAGAAACGTGTAAATCCATTTTCTGCTCTTCTTTCATTACTTTTTACCTTAGTTGTGTTAATATTAAGATCTTGAGCATTCTTATAAAAAGACAAAAATCTATTAAATTCAGCAGAAACAAAATGTTTTAACAATTCCTCCTTATTTAGATGAGATAGCTTTTCTTCTATTACATTCAAATATTGTTCTATATGAGGACTTATATCAGTTTCTACAATTTTGTCAATTAAGGACATTAGTTGAACCTCACAAATCTCTTGACCTCCTGGAACTTTTTTTAGAGTAAGTTCCTTCTTTATCATTTTCTCAATAGATTGTAATTTTCTTTTTTCTCTACTATGTGCAATAATTATGGATACCCCATTATTTCCAGCTCTACCAGTTCTTCCTGACCTGTGCACATATACTTCATTATCATCAGGAAGGTTATAATTGATTACATGTGTTAACTCGTTAATATCAATACCTCTAGCTGCTACATCCGTAGCGACTAAGATTTGCAGATTCCTCTTTCTAAACCTATTCATTACATGGTCTCTCTGAGCTTGTGATAAATCTCCATGAATTGCATCTGCATTATATCCATCTTGCATTAATTTATCAGCAACGTCCTTTGTTTCTCTTCTAGTTCTACAAAATACAATTCCATAAATATTAGGGTTTATATCACAAAGTCTTCGAAGTGCTTTGTATCTATCTTTTGCGTTAACCATGTAATAATGGTGTTCTACATTTTTAGCTCCTTCATTTCTACTAGCTACTTCAATTCTCTTTGGAGAAAACATATAGTCCTTAGTAATTTTTAGAACTTCTTTTGGCATTGTAGCAGAAAATAAAAGAGTTTGTTTTTCTTCAGGAGTTTCTGCGAGGATTGTGTCAAGGTCTTCCTTAAAACCCATATTAAGCATTTCATCTGCTTCATCTAAAACAACAAATTCTACATCTTTAAGTTTTAATTTTTTTCTTTTAATTAAATCTATTACTCTTCCTGGAGTTCCTACAACAATTTGACTTCCAGAGTTTAAGGATCGAATTTGAGTTTGAATATTTGCTCCTCCATATACTGCTGTAATCTTTAATTTTTTAAGATATTTTGAATAACTTTCTAAATCTTTAGTTATCTGAAGACAAAGCTCTCTAGTAGGGCATAAAATAATAGATTGAGTTTGTGTTTTATTTTCATTAATTTTCTGAATAACTGGAAGTCCAAATGCGGCTGTTTTTCCAGTTCCTGTTTGAGCAAGAGCAATTAAATCTGTTTCTTCAAACAGTACAAACGGAATTGCTTGTTCCTGTATAGGTGTTGGATTTTCAAATCCTAAATCAGTGATTGCATTTAGGATATTACTGTTTAATCCAATTTCAGAAAAGTTCATGTTTCAAATTTTCAGCAAAACTACTCTTTTATTATTATTAAGAGTGTTTTATATTGAAAAAGACATAATTATGTTTTATCTATTGACTATTTTTTGTACAACCGTGCTATTGTCTATAAACAAGATTTTCACAAAATAGGTTCCTACAGAATCAAAATGTAATAACTTAGATGTCTGTTTTTTGAGTAGTTTTCCTTCAATATTGTAAATATATATCAGTTTTATTCCTTTGTCTGAAAGAATTTCTGAAGAGCCATTTGATGGGTTTGGAAAAATATCTAATTTAAAATTATTATTATTAATAGAAACAGTTGTAGGTGTTAACTCAGACCATCTTTTCTCAAATTCTTGTAAGTATATATTAGCTATCGTTGCATCATGAATAATTAGTGTGTTTTCATCTGAGTTATCTTCTGCATTAGCACTCCAATTATGAGATCCAGTTAAAACTGCCGGGTTTGCACCATTAATATTTGCATCTGATATAGCGTATTTATGATGAAATTGGTGTGTTACTCCCGTATGACTTTTCACATTAACTCCATTGTTTATTAAATTGTCAAACTCACTTCCGTTTATATTTTCTTGTTCCATTATTCCTCTGATATTGACTCCGAATTCAGCTTCTTTATTGACTACCGCGTCACCTATATCGTTTTTAGTAAATGATAACAAACCAAATTCCATAGTATAGTCAACATTATCAATGAACTTAATGATTTTAGCTGTAGTTTGATCTGTTGGTGAAAAATATAACTCTATTTCAACTCCATTAACATTAAATAAATGTGGTGTATTATCTTCTTTATTGTACCCAAAAACTCCTCCACCTGAGGATGGACCACTTCCCCACATTTCTTCAAATTCCAATGTATATGCAATAGCAAGTGATTGATCTTGAATAAAAATTAAATTATTATAATCATTAAATAGATTAGAAGGATTTGTCCAATTTGTTGATCCGCTAAGAATCCATGAATTGTTTTGACTTCCTGCGTCAACAATAATGAATTTATTGTGCATTATTCCTGCTGTTGAACTTGTTCTATAAACTATAGGAATGTTTGGATCAAGTGAACTTAACATCAGATTAGAGGCGTCGTCATCTGCAATATATCTAACTTGTACACCTCTATTATAAGCATCGTTTATTGCACTTGCAATAGTTGCGTCAGAGGCATTATATACACATATATCTAGTGTATTTTGTGCTAAATCCATATAAGCTTTGATGGTGTCATTGAAATAGGTATTTATATTTTGCGCATTAACTCCTGTGCTAAATGAGGTGTCTACACTGTGATTAAAATACGGTCTTATTTTGCCTGTAGAGTTTGATGATGTAATATATACTCCTATGTTTGAAAATGCTGTATCAATACCACTCACTGAGAAACATTGTATATAATATACTGTTGATGGGTTTAGACTGTTAAAATTGATTGTGTGATTTGTTACATAGTTTCCAAGAGTTGAATGGTTTGACAAATTTGTAGGATTAGTTCCATAATAACATTCAGTTGTTGCATTGTCAGACGTGCTCCATGACAGATCAAACCCCGTAGTTGAAATATTGCTTTGCGATATCGCTGATGTAATTAAAAGATTGCCATTTGGTTGAACATCAGCAGAATCTCTGGGAAGAATTTGATATCCATCATTAGCAGGTACACTAAATGTATATTGTGATGATAGTCCCACAAGTGTAACTGGACTCATTGGTATCAAAGAATTTGCTAAAGGATGTCCTGTACGTATATAAATTTTTCCAGTCTCTCCATTTGATTGAAAATCATGAGTTCCTACAGTAAATAATCCTCCTCCGTTATTAAAAATTACATTATCTATTTGGACTAATTCAGATTCTGTATTTTCCCCTATTTGAAGTGGAGTTACAATTTGAGGGGTAATTGAATTGCTTGAATTGTGAATAATAGCTGAAGATGTAGGATTCATTTCCAATAGTCCATTATAGTCCACTAATGTTCCTGTAATTGTAATACTATCTCCTCTCTGAGCTCCATTGAGTAAGTTATTAGTTGATAAATCATAAATAGCTATTCCTGCAGTTCCGTCTTCAATATATCTAATTGGACCAAGTTCATCTCCATTAGTTACTATACCTGTAATTGTTACACTAGAACCAAGATTTTGAGATCTGGCTGTGAAAATATCTTGTGATATTGAGTTAAAACTCAATAAAATAATACATGTGATTGTAAAACTTATTTTTGTCATAATTTAAAAGTTAATTTTTGCTGATATATTAATTCTTCTTCCAAGTCCAAAAAACACACCAGCTGATTTTGCATCAAAATCAGCATAATTTGAATTATATGGGTCATTATTCTGAGCATCAGAAATGTAGACTTTATCAAACAAATTTAAAATGCTTAATCTTAAATCTAATTTGTTTTTTGCACTAAGATTTATTTTATATCCTGCGTGTAAATCAAATAATTGATAACTAGGTATCTTCCAGCTTTCTCTTCTTGAGTTACTTCCATTTAAGCTTAATGGATCAAAATCTGAGTAATAATCATCAAAGTGAGTTGATCTAATTTTTAAATATGAAACCTTATTTGGTTCATACCTGACACTAATTCCATATTGTGTTTGTGCCGCATCTCCAACGTGTACACCTCTCGCGTCAAACGATGATATAATTTCATTTCCTGATTCATCAAGAACAGGATTGTTATCATCATCAAAGAATCTTACACTGTCTTGAGATGTCCATATCCAATCCCCCAAAGAAATTAATCCTTCAATGGTAAATTTTTGGTTAATCTTCAAAGCTCCATCAAACTCAACTCCTTTGTGTGTGGCGTTCATTCCGTTAATATTTGATCTGTATACGACATCATCAATAGTAACAGAGACTCCACCGTTTGACGGTTTGTTTTTCCACTCTGTATAATAAGAATTTAGATTTGCTGAAAACAAACTTGATCTATAAGAATACCCAAATTCTAAAGCATTAACTTTTTCATTTTTAATTTCACGATATAGCTGATTGTTATAGTCAAAAATATTATTAAATCGTGGAGCTTTTGAGATGTGACCAATATTGAAGAATACATTGTTATAATCATTTAAATTATAATTTGCTCCTGATTTTATTGTGAATCCTTTTATCCATTTCCAATCTGTAGAAGATACTTGAGCTTCCTCAGAGTTGATTGTATATTTATTTCCATTGTAAATAAAGGTGTCAATAACCATAGTTTTACTAGCTCCAATGATATTACCAGAATCATCGAACTCATACTCTGTACTTACCGATGTTCCTAAGACTTCTTTTATAGTTGTGTCCTCGAGAATTAAATCTTTCTTTTTAAAATAGTCTAATCTTTTATGTCCTGAGTTTGATCCAGAAATATTTACAAATGTAGAAATCTTGTCATTTTTATATTCAAATTGAGAAAAACCTCCAACCCACTTCACAAGTCCATCGTTATGGTATCCAACAATATCTCCAATATATTTGATTTGATTTGATTGAACATTATTTGACTCATCTATCACATAATCTCCACCTAATAAATCATATACTTCTCTGTGATGTTCTCCTCTGTATGATCGAAGGTCAATACCTCCAGAGATTTCAATATCTTGATTTAACTGATAATTCATAGTTGATAATAATCCGTACCAAAAATGATTGTTTATTGAGCTGCCTAAGTAAGTAGATGACTTTTTTAAACTATCAGAATAAAGTTGATCAAAACTATTATAGTTACTATTGTAAACACCTTGTAAATCATACTGTCCAAATTCGTCGTAATTATTTGAATTTCCAATTATTCTTGTTCCTCCTCCATTACCTATAGATATGTAAGAGATATTAGAAACATGAACTTTTTCGTTTACATTCCAAAAATGTCTTAAAGAGTATTGCGGTTTATGAAAATAATTTTGTCTTGTGTTAAAAATGGTTCTGTTATGTGTTGTATCTCCATTATTATCTATTTCCCATCTGTTAATATTCCCCCAGTGTTTATTATAGTTAATACCTTTATTTATAATTCTATGTTCATTATTTATAAGTGTGTCAAAGGATGATTTATCACCCAAATTCCTGGCAAAAGTAGTATCATATGTAGCTATATCACTTTTATATGATCTTTGACCGTGTTTTTGTGGAGCTCCCATTGCTGAAAAAGTTAATGTATGATTATTGAATTCTTTTTGAATTTTTGTGTAGTAGAAGAAACCTTCGCTCCAAGTTTGATTAACAAATCCATTACCTTTTTTATAAGAGCCAGCTATGGTATAACCCCATCCATCTTTTAATTTTCCTGAGTTGTATCCAATGTTTGTTTTTAGTCTTCCAAACGAACCAACTGATTGCTTTATCGTTCCTCCTTTTTTATTTCCAATTCCTTTCGTAATCATATTCATGGTTCCTCCCACTGATGGTATTGCTATTTTTGAAGCTCCTAATCCTCTTTGAACTTGAATATTAGATGTTACAGCGTCAAGTCCCGACCAATTAGACCAATAAACCCACCCGTTTTCCATATCATTAACAGGAATTCCGTCAATCATAACAGCAACGTTTCTTTGGTTAAATCCCCTTATTGTAATTCTAGCATCTCCATCACCTCCTCCACTTTGTGTGGCGTACACGCCAGGGGTGCTATTTAAAATCATAGGAATGTCTTGAGCGGCAAGTTCTTCATTAACTTTTTTTATAGACACCGTTGAGAAAGCAACTGGAGTTTCTCGATCTCTCGCTACATCTGCAACGATATGTACCTCTTTCAATTTAATTGGTTCTAATTTAAATTTTAAAAATGGTGTTTTGCTATCAATTTGAATTTCTGATGTAACCTGCTCATATCCAACATATGAGATTGTAATTTTTCTTGATCCTCTACTGGTAAAAAAAGAGAAATTTCCGTCAAAATCTGTGTTAACACCCATTCCTTTTCCGTATATGACAGAAGCTCCAATTAGTGTTTCTCCAGTATTTTTATCTGTAATATTCCCAGACACTTTTATGTTTTGAGCGAATGACGCTCCAAAAATAAAACAACAAAAGAGTCCAACAAATAATCTCATTTGAATGAAATTATTCAATAACAATTTTATTTTCAAGAATATTACCATTCATCAAATTAATTTTTACAATATATGTGCCAGAATTTAATTTACTTGAGTTAAAATTATTATTTTTCTCTTCTAAAACTTTCTTTCCTAACGAGTTATATAATTCAAGTGTTTTTATTGGATTTTTAGTATTGATATATATTGTTTTACCCTTGGTAGTTGGATTTGGATAAATTAAATATGAACTACTTTTATTTTCAATATTAGTCGTTATACAATCACAATTATGTGATCCTAAATTTGTGTAGTTAGCATATCCAATTGTGTCATATTCGGCAGTAGGGTTAAAAACAAATGGATTCATTATTACTCCACTTTTAACATTAGATTTTCTGATTAAAGTATTGTATCTTGTGATCCAACTTCCTCCATTCGCATCAGTATATCCAGCAGTTGCGTCATTTGTCCATGCAGAACCAGGATCTTCTCCAACTTTACCAAAAATATCAATGATATTTCCTTCTTTCTCTAATGTTATAGCGTCATCTCCATTAAAGTAAAAAGGAGTAGGATATACGCCAGAGCAGTGATAGTCACATGCGCTATAAAAAATAGGATCTACTGGTAACGACCAATAAGTATTATTTACATATACTGAGTCAAGTTGCCCGTTTCCTATAGATATTGCGTCTCCTGATGATATGTAACCACTTAGTGGCCACGTCTCAGAGGGTGTTTGAGATCCATTTCCATATCTGTTAATCGTATAACCATCTAAATTAACCTCATCATTTGTTGGGTTATAAATCTCAATTGCATTGTTATTTCCAGGACCTTCTACATACTCGGATATAAATAAGTCATCACAATCTTGAGCAAATAAGTTAATTGAAATTATTGATAATAATAAAAGTAAATTTTTTTTCATAGTTAGTATAATTATTATTTGAAGCGAATTTACAAAATTTTAATTCTAAAAGAGATTTTTTAAGAATTAAATTATTCAATGATTTTACTATTTTTGGAACATGCAAGAAAATAGAATTTTAAATTTTGAAGATTATAAAAAAGAATACATCAATAGCATAGAAAATCCAGAGTTATTTTGGGAAAAAAAAGCTGAAAATTTTCTTTGGAGAAAAAAATGGAAAAGTGTTTTAGAGTGGGACTTTTCAATACCAGAAGTTAAATGGTTTGACGGTGGAAAACTAAATATTACTGAGAATTGTTTAGACAGGCATTTAGAAAATAGAGGAGATCAAGTTGCAATAAAGTGGATAGCAAACAATCCTAATGAAATGCCAGTAAATATTACATATAACCAACTACATAAGGAGGTTTGCAAATTTTCAAATGTTTTAAAGAAAAATGGAGTCAAAAAAGGAGATAGAGTATGTTTGTATATGCCAATGGTCCCTGAACTTGCTATAGCAGTTCTTTCATGTGCAAGAATAGGAGCAATTCATTCTGTAGTGTTTGCAGGTTTTTCTGCTAAATCTTTATCGGACCGAATTAGTGACGCAAATTGTAGCATTTTGCTTACATCTGACGGAGGCTATAGAGGAGATAAAATAATACATCTAAAGAATATTGCTGATGAAGCTATGAGAAGTACGTCAACAATAAATAGATGTATAGTCTTAAAAAGAACAAATACTGAGGTTGATATATTAGAGGGAAGAGATGTCTGGTGGCATGAAGAATTGAAATCTGCAGAGTTAAATTGTGATGCTGAGGTGATGGACTCAGAGGATCCACTTTTTATATTATATACATCCGGTTCTACAGGAAAACCAAAAGGAATAGTGCATTCAACTGCAGGATATATGATATATACAGAGTATTCATTTAGAAATGTGTTTCAATATGAGGATGATGACATTTATTGGTGTACCGCAGATATAGGGTGGATCACTGGTCACTCTTATATAATCTATGGTCCATTACTCTCCGGAGCAACAACAGTGATGTTTGAGGGAATACCCACTTATCCTAATCCATCAAGGTTTTGGCAAGAAATAGAGAAAAATAAAGTTAATATCTTCTATACCGCGCCGACAGCTATCCGTTCATTAGAGGCTAAGGGGCTAGATTATGTAGCTCCATTTGATTTATCTTCTCTTAAGGTGTTAGGGACTGTTGGAGAGCCAATAAATGAAGATGCGTGGCATTGGTATGACAGAGAGATAGGTAAGAAAAATACTCCAATTGTAGACACATGGTGGCAGACCGAAACCGGGGGAGTAATGATTTCAAACTTGGCAGGAGTCACACCATCTAAGCCAACATTTGCAACTTTGCCCCTTCCCGGAATACAACCTTGTTTAATGGATGATAGTGGAAAAGAGATGTTAAATAATTCAGTTGAAGGAAAACTATGTATAAAGTTTCCATGGCCATCAATAGCGAGATCAATATATGGAGATCACAAAAGATTTAAGCGTACTTATTTTTCAACTTTTGAAAATAAATATTTTACAGGGGATGGTTGTCTAAGAAATGAGGAGGGGATGTATAGAATTACAGGCAGAGTTGACGATGTATTAATAGTTTCTGGTCATAACTTAGGAACCGCTGAAATTGAAAGTGCTATAGATGAACATCATAATGTATGTGAAAGTGCTATTGTAGGATTTCCTCATTTAATCAAGGGAAATGGTGTTTATGCTTTCGTAATATGTCATAATAAAATCGAAGATGAGTATGAACTAAAGAGGGAACTTAATGATTTAGTAAATAAAATAGTTGGTCCAATTGCAAAGCTAGATAAGATTCAATTTGTTTCGGGTCTGCCGAAAACTAGATCAGGAAAAATAATGAGAAGAATTCTAAGAAAAATCGCATCAGGTGACTTTGAAGATTTAGGTGACACCAGTACTCTTCTTGATTCTTCTGTATTAGAAGAAATTAAATACGGATCACAATAAGTGTTTTGTAAAACGGTTTATTTATTTTTGCGATATGTCAGATAGTCTAATAATTATTCCTACATACAATGAAAAGGAAAATATAGAAAATATTATAAGAAAAATTTTTTCATTAGAAAAGTCCTTTCATATTTTAGTAGTTGAAGACGGATCTCCCGATGGTACTGCGAAAATTGTAAAGAATCTTCAAAATGAATTTAATGATAGTTTATACATTGTAGAAAGATCTGGCAAGTTAGGTCTAGGAACCGCTTATATTCATGGATTCAAGTGGGCATTGAATCGTGATTATCAATATATATTTGAAATGGATGCGGATTTTTCTCACAATCCAGATGATTTGATTAAACTGTATAATGCTTGTGATAAGCAGAGTGGAGATGTTTCAATTGGATCTAGATATGTAAATGGAGTTAATATTGTAAACTGGCCAATGTCTAGGTTACTAATGTCATTTTTTGCATCAAAATATGTTAAATTAATAACAGGTATGCCAATAAATGATGCTACTGCAGGGTTTAAATGCTATAGAAGAAAAGTATTAGAAACAATTAACTTTAATAAGATTCAATTTGTTGGTTATGCGTTTCAAATAGAAATGAAATTTAAATCTTGGAAATATGGATTCAATATTGTTGAAGTACCAGTAATTTTTACCGATAGAACTCAGGGGGATTCAAAAATGAGTGGTGGTATTTTTATGGAAGCTATTTTTGGAGTTATTCAAATGAAATTAAAAAGTCTATTTAGAAAATTTGATAAATAATGAAAACTCTAATAAAGAGCGCTAAAATTGTAAATGAGGGAAATATTCTCAACTTAGACTTGTTAATTGAGGATGATAAGATTAAACAAATATCTAAATCTATAAATGTTAAAGCAGATTTAGTAATTGAAGCAAAAGGTAAATATTTAATTCCAGGTGTCATAGATGATCAAGTCCATTTTCGAGAACCAGGATTAACATATAAGGCAGATATTTACTCAGAAAGTAAAGCCGCTGTCGCTGGAGGAATTACTTCATTTATGGAAATGCCAAATACAAGTCCACAGGCGTTAACTCAGGATCTTCTAGAACAAAAGTTTAAAATAGCTAAAGATAAATCACTAGCAAATTATTCTTTTTTTATGGGGGTTTCAAATAATAATTTAGAGGAGGTTTTAAAAACAAATCCAAAAAATGTAGGAGCTTTAAAAATATTCATGGGATCTTCTACTGGAAATATGTTGGTAGATGATAAGAGTGTATTGGAAGACGCATTTAAAAAATCTCCGATGATTATCGCGGTTCACTGTGAGGATGAAAAAATTATACAGGAAAACATAGCAAAAGCTAAACAACAATATGGTGAAAAAGTTCCAATATCAGAACATCCAAATATTCGTTCTGAAGATGCTTGTTATAAATCATCTAGTTTAGCAATAGCGTTAGCGAAAAAATATAACACTAGGTTGCACATATTTCATTTATCTACAGCAAAAGAACTTGAACTTTTTGATAATTCTATCCCATTAAAAGATAAAAAAATTACTTCAGAGGTTTGTATACATCACTTGTGGTTCTCTGAAGAGGACTATAAAGAAAAAGGAACTTTAATAAAATGGAATCCTGCGATAAAGAAAAAGAGTGATAAGGAGGCCTTATTCCAAGCGTTATTAGATGATAAGATAGATGTAATTGCGACTGACCACGCTCCTCATACAATAGAGGAGAAATCGAATTCTTATTTTAAGGCTCCATCTGGGGGACCATTAGTTCAACATGCACTTCCTGCTATGTTAGAATTTTTCCATCAAGATAAAATAACTTTAGAAAAAATTGTAGAGAAAATGTGTCATAATCCTGCGATTTTATTTGATATTGAAAAACGAGGATATATTAAAGAGGGCTATTTCGCTGACCTAGTTTTGATAGATGTAAATTCTCCTTGGATAGTTACAAAAGATAATGTTTTATATAAATGTGGATGGTCTCCGTTTGAAGGAGAAAAATTTAATTCAAAAGTAACCCATACTTTTGTGAACGGCCATTTAGTTTATGTCAATGGAACTTTTGATGAAAAGAGAAAAGGAAAAAGATTAAAATTTGTTCGTTAGATAATATTAAAAGTTCTGTAATTCTTTAGACTTCTATGTTGTCTGTAGATGAATCAGATGATTCGTCTTTGGTGTTCTCTGTTGCGTCATCGCTACAGGATTTTTCTTTTTTCTGTGAACTACAACATTTTTCAGTTTCTTTTTCTTTATCGGCACTACAGGATTTTTCTTTTTTTTCTGTACTGCAACATTTTTCAGTTTCTTTTACTTTATCAGTACTACAGCATTTTTCAGCTTCTTTTTCTTTGTCATCACTACAACATTTTTCAGACTTTACTTCTGAAACATAATTTTTCTGATCAGTGTTGTTTGAGCATGAAGTTAAAATTAATAGACTTATTGACATTAGAATTAAAAATGATGTATTTTTCATATTAAAAAATATTAAATTAAATTTATGCAAATATATTTAAATAAAAATATATTTGTACAGTGAAAAATATTTTTTTAATTTTTGTTGTTTTATTATTTTCTTGTCATGAAAGTGTAGATAAAAGCCAAGAGATATGTAAAATTAACAAGAGTGTTTTTACTGAAATGTTGACTCAAATTCATTTGTTTGAAGCTAGTTACCAGTTAGATAGAATTAGTGACTTTAAAAAAGCTGAAAATAAACTTGCTGAAAATTATATTGATTTATTTAAAGAATATAATATTTCTTCCTCAGATTTCGAAATCTGTATGAATCTATATTCAAATAATCCCGATGAACTAAGTTTGATTTATTTTGAGATATTAGAAAATTTGAATAAGATAAATTCTAATAATTAACTAGCTCTATTCAAAAACCATTTACAATACTTGGACACGCACTCTTTGATAGGAGTAAATTTATAGTCTATAAATTTATGAATTTTTTTGTTAGAGTAACTAGATTTAGTCATAGCAGAATTTACAGACTCCTTTGTTATTAATGGTCTTCTTCCTGTAATTAGCGAAATGATGTATTCCAATCGCCATGCTATTTCTTTTATTAGCGGGGTAACTTTAATGTAGGGCCTTCTCTGTGAAAACTCATCTGCTATAAAATTAAATAGTTTTTTATATTTTAAATTTTCTCCATTAATAATGAATCTTTCATTTTTAATTTCAGACTCAAGTAATAGTATTGAGCAATTTGCTACATCTACGACGTCTACATATCCCGTACTTCCTTCAGTGTAAAATTTTAATCCACTATTTATTTTTTGAAAAATTTGAGAACTCCCTTTTGACCAATCTCCAGGTCCTAGAATTAGTGACGGATTAGATATTACAACATCTAAACCTTCTTGTGAAGCTCTCCAAACCTCTTGTTCTGAATAATATTTTGAAAGAGCATAACTACTTTCGTTATCATTTAATTTAAAATAACATTCTTCATCTATAGTATGATTAGTCGTATTTCTTCCTAAACTAGCTATAGAGCTTATGTAAGAAACTTTTTTAATTTTTGAATAAAGGGCGACATTCATTACGTTTTTAGTCCCTTCAACATTTGTCTTATACATCAACTCAGAATCTTCTTTGTGAAATGAAACTATAGCCGCAGCGTGTATAATTTTATCACAATTTTTCATAGCTATCTCTAATGAAGGGATATCATTTACATCTCCGTTGACCCATTCAATATTTTGAAAACAATTAATTGAATCATAAAATCTAAAAACGTCTTCACAAATTGCCAATGAACTTCCTTTTCTTTTAAGTGCTTTAAAAGGCATGTTTTTCTGACAAAGTTTTAATAAAATATGAGACCCAACTAAACCTGTTCCACCTGTAACAAATATCATAATGCAAAGATACGAGATTAGATTTTAGATGTATAACAATAAAGTTTAGATTTAAAAAAATGTCTATTTTTGAAAAAATTATTATAAATGAACTTTATTGAAGAATTAAAGTGGAGAGGTATGATACATGATATTATGCCAGGAACTGAGGAACAATTTGAAAAAGAAATGACTTCAGCTTACATTGGATTTGATCCAACATCTGACTCATTACATATTGGTTCTTTAGTCCAAATTATGATCTTAGTTCATTTGCAAAGATGTGGACATAAACCCATTGCGTTAGTTGGTGGGGCAACAGGTATGGTTGGTGATCCCTCTGGCAAAAGTAAGGAGAGAAATTTGTTAAATGAAGAAGCTATAACTCATAATTTAAGATCTATACAAAAACAGTTAGAAAGATTTTTAGATTTTGATTGTGGAGATAACTCAGCTGAGGTAGTTAATAATCACAATTGGTTTAGAGATTTTACTTTTATAAATTTTATTAGGGATGTTGGTAAGCACATATCTGTAAATTACATGATGGCTAAAGATTCTGTTAAAAGTAGATTAGAAACAGGAATGAGTTTTACTGAATTTTCATATCAGCTAGTACAAGGTTTTGATTTTTACTGGTTATGGAAAAATAAAAACTGTAAGGTTCAACTTGGAGGATCGGACCAATGGGGAAATATTGTTACGGGAACAGAGCTTATCAGAAGAAAGGGAAAGGGTAAAGCGTATGCAGTAACCACTCCTCTTATTAAAAAAGAAGACGGAGGAAAGTTTGGAAAAACAGAAGACGGAAATGTATGGTTAGATAAATTAAAAACATCCCCATATAAATTTTATCAATTCTGGCTTAACATCTCAGATGCTGATGCGAAAAATTATATTAAGATATTTAC
>Ga0160423_10000060_pt1 | contig 70440 bp, 64 predicted proteins | sample CRUFie14St8metaG_FD_108191 | JGI IMG/M metagenome (GOLD analysis project Ga0160423, IMG submission 108191) | Marine microbial communities from the Costa Rica Dome - CRUD Field 142mm St8 metaG | ecosystem: Environmental > Aquatic > Marine > Oceanic > Photic zone | place: Costa Rica: the Eastern...
TCTCTCTTTTAATATGCTGCTCTCTTGTTTGCAAAGCCATTCTAAGAGCCCTGTTACCATTGATATCCTGACTAACTCCTATAATTCTACCAGGCAAACTTCTTTTATACTTCTCACAAGTAGCAAAATATGCTGCATGAGGGCCACCATACCCCATAGGTATACCGAAACGCTGTGTAGTTCCAACAACAATATCAGCTCCCCATTCTTTTGGAGGAGTAAGTAATGTCAAGCTTAACAAATCAGCAGCTACCACAACTCCTATTTCTAACTCTTTTAATGAATTTACAAAACTACTGTAGTCTATGACCTCTCCATATTTTGCAGGATATTGTAATATAACTCCAAAAAAATCATTTTCAACTAACATATCAGCATGTGAACCAACAACAATTTCTATTCCAAGTGGAACTGCACGTGTATTTAAAATTTCTATAGTTTGCGGATAACAATTTTCTGAAACAAAGAATTTAATAACATTATTTTTCTTTGCAGCTCTACTCCTATTATTATACAATAAAACCATTGCTTCAGCAGCAGCAGTACCTTCATCCAATAATGATGCGTTAGCAATATCCATTCCAGTAAGTTCACTGACCATGGTCTGATAATTAAGTAAAGCTTCTAATCTTCCTTGAGCTATTTCAGCTTGATACGGTGTGTAAGCAGTATACCAACTTGGATTTTCTAAAATATTACGCTGAATAACTCCGGGTAAAATGGTATTATAATATCCCATACCTATATAGGACCTATAATTTTTATTCTTACGTGCAATTCCTTGCATATGCTCAATAAAACGCGTTTCAGAGAGCTCATCTGGCAAATTCATTTCATCATTAAGAAGTATTTTTTTAGGAATTGTTTCATTAATTAGACTCTCCATTGAAGAAGCATTAACAATTTCCAACATATTTTTTATGTCATTCTCTCTTGGACCAATATGTCTGTAAGCAAAAGTATCTACACTCATTATTTATTTTTTTTTATAACTACAAAAATAATTAATGAAATGTTAATAATTGCACTGTTAATAAAAAAAGGATAAGTAAAATTATATGATGTCTAAAGAAAATAATTAAACTAGATTTGCAAAAAAAAATTATGTTATTTACTGAAATAGATTTAATTTCCGAACTACATAAGGCTATTAAAGATTTAGGTTTTAAAAAACCAACACCTATTCAACAAGAATCTATACCCTATTTACTGAAAAGTAAAGGAGACTTAATTGCATTAGCTCAAACAGGAACTGGTAAAACTGCCGCATTTGGAATACCTATTTTAGAAAAGGTAAATCGAAAAAAAAAATCTACTCAAGCTATTATTTTATGCCCTACTAGAGAACTATGCTTACAAATTTCAAAAGACATAGAGTTATTTGCTAAGTATCTTAAAGATATTAAAATAACTGCTGTTTACGGTGGGACAAATATTAGCACTCAGATTAAATCATTAAAAACCGGCTCACAGATTATTGTTGGCACTCCAGGAAGAGTTATAGATCTCATAAAAAGGAAAGCTCTTAAATTACAAGAGGTTGATTTTGTAGTATTAGATGAAGCAGATGAAATGTTAAATATGGGATTTAAAGATGATTTAGATACCATATTAGCTGAAACACCAATCAAAAAACAGTCCCTACTATTCTCTGCAACTATGCCAAAAGAAGTTATGCGTATAAGTAAAAATTACATGCAAAATCCTAAAACAATTCAAGTTGCAAGTAGAAATGAAGGAACTAAAAATGTAGAGCACAATTACTATATGGTAAATGCCAGGGAAAAATATCAGCTGCTTAGAAGAATTTGTGATATTAACCCTAACATATATGGAATAATTTTTTGTAGAACAAGAAGAGAAACATCCCAAATAGCAAATAAATTAATGCAAGACGGGTATAATGCAGACGCAATTCATGGGGAACTATCACAATCTCAAAGAGATTATGTTATGGGAAGATTTAGAAATAAAAAATTAGAACTCTTAGTTGCTACGGATGTTGCAGCAAGAGGACTTGATATTAATGAATTAACACATGTTATAAATTATAATCTTCCTGATGACAACGAGGTTTATGTGCATAGATCTGGACGGACAGGAAGAGCGGGAAATAAAGGAACATCTATCATAATAGCCCATAGTAGAGAAGGTAGAAAACTCAAGTTAATTGAAAAAATGATCAAAAGAAAATTAATTCAAAAAAATATCCCAAGCGGAGAAGAAATATGTCATATTCAATTAATGAAACTAATTGACAATATTGTTAAAACAAATATCAATCCAGATATTGAAAATTATTTACCTAAAATAGAAGAAAAGTTATCGCATTTAGATAAAAATCAGCTTATTAAGCATTTTATTTCAAGTGAATTTAATAGATTTTTATCCTTCTATAAGAATGCTCCATTATTAAATACAATAAAAAGCAACGAAAATAAAAAAAGAAATGAAAGGAAAAATGGCCATGCAGAATATGGATATTCAAGATTCTTTATTAACTTAGGCAAATCACAAGATCTACAAACTCATAATTTGATTGGCTTAATTAATGAATATACTAAAAAGAGAAATATACCAATAGGCAAAATTGATATAATGAGAAGATTCTCTTTCTTTGAAGTACCCATGGATTTTGAGTCAGATATATTAAAAGGTTTCTCAAAAGCTAAATGGAACGGAGAAAAACTAGTTGTTGAGATATCTCAAGATCCAACAAAAAGAAAAAAAAGTTCAAAATCTATTACAAATAATAAAGCTAAAAAGATAAGCAAGAAAAGTAAATTAAAAAATAAAGGTTCCTCATTTAAAAATAAATTTAAAAATCGTTTTTAAATTTATTTTTTATTTCCTAAAATAAAATCTTTTAGATAATAAGGCTCAAAATAAGCGGTGTCTTCAAACTCTCTTGAACAATACTTCAAGTAAGATAATACACCTAAATTTTTTGCACAAGGATAAATATCATGATTAACAAAAATTGCATTTTTGTGACATAGAATTTCTTTACACTTTTGAGCTCCATTACCAAAAAACAAAATTTTCTTATCTAAATAAGATATATAGGTAGAGGTATCAACAATATCTGCTTGGACTTTACGAATTTCATTATTTTGATTATCATATAAACCACAAAAAACCTCATCTCTTCTAGCATCAATCATTGGACAATATAAATCTACTGAACTGTCTTTCTTCATAGAATAGGCCATTGCTTGTAATGTTGAAACTGATATTAAAGGGATATCCAAAGCAAAACATAATCCCTTAGCGGTTGCAGTCCCAATTCTTAATCCCGTGTATGAACCTGGTCCTTTACTTAACGCAATAGCATCAATATCTCTTAAATGTATTTTTGCTAATAAAACAATATCTTGAATATAACTAGTCAGTTGTTCTGAATGCACAAATTCTTGTTTGTTACTTTCTTTAAACTCGAGTAAATTTGATTCTTTAAAAAGAGCAACAGAACAATTTTTAGTAGATGTTTCTATAGCTAATATTATTGCCATTAAAAATCATAATAATGATTAAACAAATCACTTTTTAATCCAAAATGAATAAACCTAGTTGTTTCTTTATCTATTTGATCACTAAATTCTCTTAATATACATCCAAAGTTTAACTTAAGATTTGTTCTAAAGTTTAATACATAAGCAATGTCTATGGACTTAAAATCTACATTAGTCAAATTCCCCTGATACATAAACACACCAAAATCAGATGGCCTTCCAGAACCTATAGCTTGCAGGTTTGATTCGGTAGCGAATGAACCAGTAGACAAATACAAATTACTTCCATAAGAAGTTTGATCTCCTGGAAAGTCAGCACCATATTTTGCTTGAATTAATTTTGCAACTAACTCCCATCTTTCATATCTATACTTTAACATTAAAATCTTTTCTGAGAAGTTTGCACCTAAAGGATGCGCAAGTGGTTGATTATAATGCGCATAGTTTTGTAATGGATTATGATGTGAATAAGTATATGGCCTTACAGAATTATATTCTGTTTGAAGTAATAAATTGTCAACTCCAAATAAACTAAATTTTTTATAACCTAACTGATAACCGTATTTATTTGCCCAAAATCCTTTATCCTTTCTTAACTCTGTTAAACTAAATTCATCTAAGATAATCTGACTATAAATATAAGATGATGGAAACAAATCATAACGTACATTTAATCCTAATAAGATGTTATCAGGTGAGTTAAGAGAAAATTCAACAGGTCTCAATAGAATTATTGGATTTAAATAATTAATATCAAAACCTGTATTGCCAGGAGCATGATTCATCCTCCAAATAACAGACTCAAAAAGAGATATACTTAATTTATTATTAGCTTGTAAACTTAGATAATGTGATGAAATATATTTTTTTGGAAATCCTAATTGATCTACATTGTCTATATTATTGTTCAAAAAATAATTTATATCCTGTAACTCTGCATATAGATTTGTATACTGAATTTTACCAAAAGTTGTTTGAATTCTTAAAAAAGGATAGTTAAATGAATTGTCTGAAAGAAGAAGAGATCTATATCCGTTTCCTATAAAATGTTTACCATGTCCAAACTGTAATGTAAAGATATTGTTTGGACGATATATCACATAGCCAGATGACATCGCATAGTCAAATCCAGAAACCTTAAATTCTCTGACATAGCCTTGACCTGGAACGACTCTTTTTTTTGTTATAAAATCATGTAAATATCCAACAAAAACTGATTGATTTTCTAAAAACGAACTAGAAAAAGATATATGATTACCTAAAATTCCATACACAATAAAGCCTCTAGAATTCGTAAACGTATTTTTCTTACTATCAATATCCTTTCCTTTTGTTAAATTTATTATTGGAGAAATTATGAAATTAAAATCTTCTCCCTTAGAAATAATAAAATGCTCATTGTAAAGCTTTCTATTAAACCAATTTAAATTAGTTTTTTTATTTTTTGATGTTAAAATAGAATCTAAATCAAAATTTAGATCTGATTTAAAAATTGGCTGAAAAGATAAATTAATGTTTGATGAAGAATTATATATTAATTTTTCAAAATTAGAATCATAACTATTACTTAAATATAAAGTATTGTGTTGTCCATTTAATTTGAGAAAACCACAAAATATATATAGATAGCAGAAAAATCTAAGCATATAAACTATTTTTTTCTATCAGCCAAATAAAATGGAACTAACAATACAAGAAATACTATACCAGCTAAAATTGCTATTCCTAAGTTAATATTTAAACTTAGCAAAAAATATGCACATAAAATAAATGAAATTGCTATATGATATAATGCTATACTAGTATACTTATGTCCAAATCCTAACTTCAGTAATGCATGATGAATATGATCTCTTGCTGGATGAAGTGGATGTCTACCTTTTGAAACACGAGCAATAAAAACACGCAAAGAATCAAATAACGGAACAGCTAAAAATACAATTGCTATTAATGGCCCTTTATTAGGCAAGGTGTATGTATCAAAAATAAATCCCATTTTTATGCTATTTATAGCTAAAACAGAAAGAGCTAAGCCAATTAGTAAAGAACCTGTATCCCCCATAAAAATTTTAGCTGGATAAAAATTATACTTTAAAAAAGCTAGTAATGCTCCTGATAAAGAAAATGAAAATACAGCAATATCATATTGACTCATCATGTATGCAACAACACCAAATCCTATACATGCTATACTACCAATACCTCCTGCTAAGCCATCAACTCCATCAATCAAATTCACACAATTAATAATAACGACAATAACAAAAATTGTAAATAATGCAGAAATAATATACGGCAATTCATAGATACCTAAAACTCCATGCATACTTTCAATACGAACATCTGCCCCATAAATAAGAAGCAAAATTGATATGACTTGAATAATTATTTTTTTGTATGGAGTTAATGAAAGTAAGTCATCAATAATACCAGCTAAAAAAATTATTGTAATACTTGCAAGTATAAACTGAAGATTTGGCATATCTGACCAAAAAAGAAGAGAAAAAATAAAGCCAGCAAAAATACCTACTCCTCCAAAAACTGGAACACTCCCTTGATGTGAGGCCCTTGACCCTGCACTATCAGCTAAACGAAATCTTTTCGCAAAACTAATAATCTTTGGAATAGCAAAATATGTAATTGCAAAAGATGTTAAAGCAGATAAAAAAACTATATGTGAATGAGATAACATAATCTTAACTATCAAGCAAATTTATAAAAAAACCTATAAAGTATTTACTAAGCCTTCTGCCCATTTAGCAAGTGTATACGTATTGTCTACCTTAACAGTTCGTAATCCAAATCTTTTTCCGGCCTCAATATCTGAATTTGAATCTCCAACTAAATATGAAAATTCTATATTTATTTCCGGATAGTCCCTGAGAGCTTGATTAAGCATTCCTATTTCTGGCTTTCTACATTTACAGTTTTCTTGAACTAAGTGAGGACAGAAATAAACACTATCAATAATTGCATCAAATTTTTTTAATTCTTTTAGCATATAATTGTGAAGAAAATTTAAATCCTCCACAGTCATAATACCTTTTCCGATACCCTGCTGATTAGTTACAACTATAATTCTTCTAAAGAATTTAGAAAGTTTTGAAATTGCATCAGGCGCCCCAGAAATAAATTTAAATTCTTCAGGCTTTTCAACATATCGATTTTGAAGTTTAACATTTATTACGCCATCTCTATCAAGAAATAAGGTGTCTAGTTTAAACATTGGAGAATAATCCTTCTTCAATTAATTGACAAATTATATGGCCTATCAATATATGCCCCTCCTGCACTCTTGGAGTATCATTAGAAGGTACAGACAAAACAATATCACATATAGTCTTTAATTTACCACCATCTAATCCTGTTAAGCCAATTGTTATCATTCCTATATCATTTGCTTTTTCTATCGCTTTAAGGACATTGTTAGAATTCCCTGATGTTGAAAGAGCAAAAAGCACATCCCCCTCTCTTCCAGCTGACTCTATCATTCTCGAGTAAGTATCTTTATAGCCATGATCATTTGCAACCGCAGTAATATAAGAAGAATTAACATGTAATGCTTCAGCATACAAAGGTGGCCTATCAAAATAAAATCTACCGCTTAACTCAGCTGCAAGATGTTGAGCATCAGAAGCGCTACCTCCATTTCCACAAAACAATATCTTTTTATCATTTTTAAATGCATTAATACTAATATCAACACACTCATAAATCTTTTGATTTAATTGATGGTCTTGTGAGATAGCAGAATAATTATCAGCAGCATTTAAAATAATTTTAGAAATCTTTTGTTTCATCTATTTTTTTATGGCTAAGTTACATAATTAATCAATAGTTAAGTATGCATCTTTAGTAATTACTCCAATTTCGTTCCAGTCATATTTACTTTTTATTAATTTTGCCCCCTCAATTCTAACTTGCTCCAATAAATGTTCATTTGACAAAATTCTATCTAAATTGTTTGCAAGAGAGTCAACATCCTCAGTTTTAAATAAGAAGCCATTTTGATTATCATTTATCACCTCCTTTAAAGGAGGAAGATCAGATGTTAATGCTGGTCTTTCATAACTTAATGCCATCATCAGAACACCACTTTGATATATCTTTTTATATGGCAACACAACCAAATCCGAAGCACAATAATAATGGGCAACATCATCATGTTCAATAAATCTTGTATGTAAAATACAATAGTCTGATATATTATTTTTATCAATAATTTTTTGATAAATAGCAAAATCATTCTCCCAAGGTTTACCTGCAACTAACAATAATACATCTGGGTTGTTATCAATAACCTTTCTCAATGCTTTTAGCAAAATCTCTAAACCTTTTACCTCCTTAATCATTCCAAAAAACAATAATATCTTCTTATTATTTGGTAAATCTAAATGCTTTCTAGACTTTTTCTTATTATTTTCTAATGATATAAATGGAATGTAATTGCCATGTGGAATTATATGAATACGAGAAGATAAACATGGTTTACTTATTTGTATTTCAGATTTGCTATATTCATTATGAGTTAATATAAGGTCTGCAAATTTATATACAAGATTACTTATAAATTTAGATTTATCTTTTTTAGCAAATGATGCAACATCATGAATTGTTAAAACAACATTACCTGCAAATAACCTAACTAAAACAACATTAAATAAAATTAAAATATTTGTGTAAAATATATGAAAATGAAATATTGAAATCCCTTTTAATCTTGCGTGAACAATAGATTTTAAAGAACCTAAAGCCCATCGAAATCCATTAATAAACCTATATTTACTTGCAAAAATATTTTTATAAAAACTAAAAAAATTCAATCCTTTAATGTTTGGATCTTGTGTTTCATTATTAGTATATAAACTGATATTTACCCCTGATTTCAACAACCCCATACATTGTCCAAAAGCATAAAAATGGAAAGAACCGCCATGTGCTCCTAATGTATCAATTATAGCTACTTTTTTTTTCATTTTATGATGAATGAGCACAAATATAAAACCTTTTACTAATTAAACTATTTATATATTTGTGACAAAAGATATTAATACATGCTTTTCAACTCTCTAGAGTTTCTACTTTTTTTCCCAATTGTAGTAATTATTTTCTTTCTATTACCTCAAAAAAGAAGATGGATGCTACTACTAATAGCATCATATTACTTCTATATGTGTTGGAAAGTAGAATATATCATTCTTATTATGATTTCTACATTAATTGATTATTGTGTGGCTAGAAAAATGGAAAAAGTTGAGAAAAAAATACACAAGAGGAAATGGCTATATCTAAGTTTATTAACTAATCTTGGTATTCTTTTTGGATTTAAATATTTTAATTTTATTAATGATAATATACAACAACTATTTGATCAAATAAACATCTTTTATAATATCCCAGGATTTAATGTTTTACTTCCTGTAGGCATATCTTTCTATACATTTCAAACCCTAAGCTATACAATTGATGTATACAATGGTAAAACTAAAGCTCAAAAACATCTTGGAGTCTTTGCTGTTTTTGTTTCTTTCTTTCCTCAATTAGTTGCGGGACCAATTGAAAGATCACACAGACTATTACCTCAATTTTTTATTAAACATGAATTTAATTATGATAGAGTAAGACATGGCCTACAGCAAATGATGTGGGGTTTTTTTAAAAAAGTTGTTATTGCAGATAGACTAGCAATAGTTGTAGATGGAGTATATAATAACCTTGATGATTACAGCGGATTAGCATTAATATTAGCTACTATATTTTTTACTTTTCAAATATATTGTGATTTCTCTGGCTACTCAGATATTGCCATTGGTTCTGCAAGAGTTATGGGGTTTGAATTAATGGATAATTTCAAGAGACCTTATTTCTCAAAATCAATTTCTGAATTCTGGAAAAGATGGCATATTTCTCTTTCTTCATGGTTTAGAGACTATCTGTATATACCTCTTGGAGGTAACAAGGTCATGAAATGGCGCTGGTATTATAATCTCTTTATTACTTTCTTAATTAGCGGATTTTGGCATGGGGCTAACTGGACTTTCATTGCTTGGGGAGCATTACATGGAACATATCTGATTACAGCAATAGTTCTTAAAAACCCAAAGGAAAAGATTTTAGAATTTCTAAATATAAAAAACACAACTTTTCACCGAATTTATCAAGTGTTTTTTACTTTTATACTTGCCTCATTTGCATGGATATTTTTTAGAGCAAATAACTTATCTGACGCCATTTATATTGTAACTAATTTATTTAGTGATATCAAATCATATGGAAACTTTGAAGCTATGGCTATAACATTACGAGGTCTTGGTGTAGGAATGAATGAACTTTTAATATCATTTGGACTAATTATTCTTATGGAATTATTTAATTTATATGAAAGAGGAGGTGATGTATGGATACAACTTAAAAATAAACCTATTTGGATTAGATGGAGCATATACTATATACTGATATTTGGAATTTTATTCCTTGCCCCATATTCTAGAGGAGGGAACTTTATTTATTTTCAATTTTAATGAAAAAAGATGTAAAAATACTACTAATGAAAGGGGGTATATTCATAACTCCTATAATTATATGGATAATTGTTGTTATTAGTGTTGATCCATTCAACTATTTTAATATCTCCAAAAGTATTTCTCAAGAATCAAAAACAGAATCTGCCCAAAAACTTAACTCATTACTTTATAATCTAATAGAGTTTAAAAATAACCCTGAGCCAAATATAATTATTGGTGATTCAAGAATTAGGAAACTTCCAACTGATAGAATTAAAGAAATTACTGGGGATAACTATTATACATTACATGCTAATGCCGCAAAATTCAATGAGATAATTGACCTTTTCTGGGAAGCAAACAAATACTCTAAATTAGAAAATGTAATATTAGGAATAAACTTTAATATTTATAACGAATATGCTTATTCAGATAGGGTTTCTGATGCTAAAGAATTAATAGAAAATCCTCTAATGTATATATTTAATCAAGATATATTAGAAACTGTCTTCTTGGCATTACGAAACCATATCATAGGAATAAAGAAAGAACCTAAACGAGATGGTAAAAAGTTTTGGGAATATACAATTAATACTACTGCAAAAAATCAGTATTCAAAATGGAAAAAACCAAGAAAAATACTGCAAAAATTAAAAGAAGTTGAAACTTATTGTGAAGAAAAAAATATTAATCTTACAATATTAATTGTGCCAAACCACAGAGATTTTCATTCAAGATTAGTTGCATTTAATCTTTTGAAAGAAGAATATCTATTTAAAGAAGAAATTAAAAATTTCAATAATGTAATTGATTATGACTTTCATAATGAAATTACAAATTGCAAAAAATGTTACGGTGACCCACTACATACCACTGATTCAATAAGTAGAGTGATTATTGAAGATATATATATTGACAAAGTATTAATTGGTAAAATCATTTCAAACCCTAATAAATAACCAGTTTTCTTTCTATTGTCCAATCATCGTAAAAATATATCAAAGGTTGATTCTTATTTTTTGTTTCTCTTGCTAGCACGTCTGTAATTTTAACAATCTTCTTGTGCAGATTATTTTCTTCAAAAGAAGTAAGATTAATAACAGAGCCTGTCCAAGTAATAGTATCCTTATAAGTATTATTAGTTATGATTTCCATTTGAATAAAGCCATATCCGGACTGCCCATTTGGATACATATGACAATTTAGATATAGTTGCTCGTTTGGTGAAAAAATATTCTGATTACTAACAACACCTATTGGGTAGCAAGTAGGAAAACAAATTGAAAAATCCCACTGAGAAGGAAGAGAGTCATTTATAATACTCCATGAAATATTACACGTATCTAGTGTATTAAAGTATGTATTAATACTAATATCAGGAATATTAGTATTACCATTCATATATAAATCATGATTATTAATAAAATGTGTTTGTCCTAAGCTGATCATTGGAACGAAAATAAAAACAAGTAGTTTTTTCATTATTAATGATTTTTTATTCAAAGTTAATTTTTTTTTAAAATATAATATTTATAAATCCATCTTTATATTATGAATTAAGAATTCATTTAATATGATAATTTTTAAAGAGTAAATCAATGATTAACTTAGATCGTTTATTTATAGTTTAATTAAAAAAATATTTCTTGAGCTAATCTAAATGTATTTGCATGTGCCTCAACTATAGTGTTAATGTTTGGAGAATATCCTCCTCCCATGCTAACTTGAACTGGTATTTTGTTTTTCTTGCAATATTTTAATACGAATCTATCTCTTTCTTTACAGCCCAAAGGGGAAACGTTAAGCTTACCAAGTTTGTCTTCTTTAAGTATATCTACACCTGACAAATAAAAAATAAAATCTGGCTCAAAATTCTCTATCAACTTTGGCACTTCATATTTTATAACTTTTAAATATTCATAATCATTGATTTTATCTTTAAATCCATAATCAAAATCACTTTTTTCTTTTCTAAATGGATAGTTTTTTTCGCCATGAAATGATGCTGTAAATACATTAACGTTATTTCTAAAAATTTCTGCTGTTCCATTTCCTTGGTGCACATCTAAATCTAAAATTAAAATCTTTTGACACAAATTACGATTTATTAAATAATTTGCAGCAATGGATTGATCATTCAAAATACAAAAAGCTTCTGCTCTGTCAGAAAAAGCATGATGAGTACCACCAGCAATATTTAATGAAATTTGATTTTCCAAAGAAAATAATGAACTTTCTATGGTTCCCTGAACAATTTTTTTTTCTCTATCGATCAATAGCTGAGACATAGGAAATCCTATAGCGCGCAGTTCTTTATTAGTTAATCTAAAATTTAATAATCTATCGAAATAAAATCTGTCATGAGTTAACAAAATATTTTCATCATAAATTTCCGATGGACTAAAAAAGTTATGACTTTTGCACGTACCTTCCTCTAATAACAAATTTGGAAGAAGCTTATATTTGATCATTGGAAACCTATGTTTCTCTTCAAGTGGTAAATTGTAAATTGGATCATTAGCTATTTTTAACATATGTTAAATGTAAAATTTATGCTATCTTACAATGATTTTGCCTTTCATGTCAGGTAAATGTGGAGCGCAAACATAATAATATGTTTTTGATTCATTTGGAACGAAATATCCTGTTTCCCCAAAATCAAAATAAAATCCATCATTTAGAAATGATGCATTATTGTTATTGTAATTTTCTTCACTAACCTCTAATGCATTATGGTTAAAACCTAAATCAAAAATGACTGTATCACCTATATCACATGTTAATTGTAACGGCTCAAAGTACATTCCCGGTGTTGTTATTATTAATGTACTCGAGTTATTCAATGTATTGTCAGTTGGATTATTATTATCTTTCTTACAAGAAGATAATGCTATTACTATTACTAAAAATATGCCTAATTTTTTATTCATTTGTGTTATTGTATAATTATTTAATATAAAAGTTATGCAAAAATAAGTACTTTTGCTAAAATAAAATGTAAAAAAATATGGAAAATAAATTTTTTAACTTTTTTATTGGAGAAACTACAAAAAATAAAATAGAAAAATTAATCCTATACATCTCACTGATAGGTTTTGTTATTCATTTAATTTTAATTTATTTATATAAATCAAAACTTTTACTTATACAAGACTATTATAACTTATTAAACAGCCCAATATCAGCAATATATACGCCTTTTTCGTTCATTTTGGTTTATGAAATTTATCAATTAATATACTATTTACCTAGGTCAATATCAACTTATATATCTAAACAGTATGAAATAATTACATTAATAATAATAAGAAGAATATTTAAAGATATTTCTAATTTAGATTTAAATAAAAATATTCTAACAAATAGTCTAAACGAAAATTTATTTGTTGACTTAATAGCATCATTAATATTATTTGTTTTAATTTATTTATTTAGGATTAGTTCTAAAAAAAACTTATCTAAAATTTCTGACAATTTAAAACTTTTAAAATTTATAAAACTTAAAAAGTGGATTTCTACAATTCTAATACCTCTTATTTTTATTATCGCAACAATTCATTTGTTTAATTGGTGTAAGGATTTTATTTATATTAATGACCCTTCAAAACTTGAACCAATAAATAATATTTTTTTTGATGAGTTATTTCAAATTTTAATCTTAGTAGATGTATTTCTTTTACTTTTCTCTTTTTTCAATTCTGATATGTTTCATAATATAATGAGAAATTCAGGTTTTATTATTTCTACAATACTAATTAGAGTTTCGTTCATGACGGAAGGTTTAAATAATGTCATTCTAATAATTATATCTGTACTATTTGGGCTTTTTATTCAGTTAATATACAATGAATGTGAAAAAAGAAAATTATTTGGATAAGTAATAAATTAACTTTTATAAACTAAATAAATTTGTCATTATTATTTTTGATTTCTAAATAAATAGCTAAAAGGAAAGAAAAGTAATAAGAAAAAAAACTTTTTAGTTAGTAATCCGATTAGTGTTATTACTAAGCCTGCAAAAATTATCCACCAGTGCTCTCTTTGCATTTTTATAAACTATTTAATCCATCCTGAAAAATCCTTATTTAATATTTCTGATAATTCATTTATATCGTCTTTGAATAAAATTTTCAATTTTTGTTTCGTTTCATCTGAAAGAGAAGGCTTCTTATCTCTTTTAAATAATACTGAACGAATTACTTTAATCATTTTTTTTGGCAAAAAATTTGTTAGATTATTTCTTAAAGAAACAAAAGAATATATAAATCTAATAAAATTATTTTTTGGTCTAGAATATGTATTGTGTTTCTGATTTAAATTTATTTCACCTGATAATTCTACATTTAAAAATTTATACACTCTATTCATTACATTCATAATATCTTTTCTAAAATCTTCATATTCAATAAATAATATGTTTTTTCTATCAAAGAATTCTAAATATCTACTCACTTGATCTGCATATTGCCCAACCTCTATATATTGCTGATAAAATAATTCTGCGTTCTTATGATTAGATTTCTTTTCTATTACATCTTCAAAACTGTCATATACTAAGCCTAATCTTCGATCCATTAAATAATGTGAAAATGCTCTGTGAGATGGATTTCTTAACATTATTATAATCTTTGCATTAGGATTATATTCTTTAATTTTTTTAGGCACCTCTTTATAAAAAAGATATGATACACTAGCCTCTCCCTTTATTTTAGATTCTGAATGTTTATCAAACAAACTGTGATATATATCAAGTGTTTCAACTCTTGATTTTACATAGTACATATCTTGTTGCTGCAACTCTTCATCAGAAAAATAATTTGGTTCTTTATCAGAACTCATGCAAATATCATGATGCTCATCTAAATAATGATATAAAGAAGTTGTTCCTGCTTTTGGAGCTCCTACAATAAAGAAATCTACTTTCATATATTAAAAAAATCTTTTCTTAACTACACGAATAACATTTGAAACTCTATGAAGATTAAATAAAAAAGCTAATATAAACTTTATTGGAAAAACAGCTAAATAATATAATACTAATATAGGAGGATAATTAAAATCCTTTAACGAATAACCAAATTCTTTTAACATTTTAGAAGAAATCTTCTGAGAAAGATAAATCTCTGCATCTGAAACCCCTCCATTCTTCCACTTATTAATCTTTGTTTTATCTATAGTCAACTCAGTTGAAGAATCTTGTTCTGTTGATGAACCTATAACAGGAACTAACAGCATTTTTTCTTGAAATTTAATGTCTAAGAAATCACAAATATCTTTGATCGTTTGATGAGAATTAACTAGCATTTCTTCAAACTTTACAATTTTAACATTTGGATTAGATACGTATTTCATAGTATGTTTCAAGGAAGACGTCCAGATTTTAGAAGTTAAAAAAGGATGATAATTTAAAAAGGAGCGGATTGCTTCAAAGAGCGGTATGCCAGAAGCGCCTAAAAATTTACGCTTCCATTTATTCTTTTGAGATAACAAAACATCTCGTTGATCTCTAACCATATTAATAACCTTAGCATTAGGAAAATGTGACAGGATTTCTTCTAAATAGTACATATTCTTTGGAGTCTGCTCACAAGAGATAATAGATTTATTTTGATCTGTAACTGTCTTAAGGAAAAGCTCATATACTTCAAGCTTATTTAAATTCTTATTATTCAATAAATCAATCGCCTGAAAATTAAAATCTGATATTTTTTTTTGATTAAATATTCCATTCTCTTGAATACATAATAATTTAGAAAGCAAATCAACTTGCTTCTTTTTAGATAATTCAATTAATTGACCTCCTGCCCATATGGTCCCAAAAAAATGAATTTCTTTAAATGTGAAAATTTGATTATGATTACCTAATATACGACCCATCATTGTAGTACCGCTACGACTACTACCAACAATAAATATTTGTTGTGTATTACTCATTTTCTATAATCATTGTAAAACTATAAGGCTTAATATCAATCTCGTTTTGAACATTCTCTGAATCAAAATAAATACCCTCTTCATCAAAAGTTGTACTATAAAGCTCTAACCCATAATAAGCTCTCTTATTCCATATTCCATTAGGCAATATATCACTTATACTTCTATCAGACCAGTTCACCCAAAATATAATACTCTTATTTTTATCTGTAAATATATATTTATAACATTTATCATCTACTATTTCTTTTGATGAAACATAATTTTGATTTTTAAATATATTACTAATCATATACATTGGCATATATGAACTCATTATATGCATTTTGTCTTTTTTTCTTAATAACATAGAAGCAGAAATTGTTCTCCCTGCCATATTATGAAAAGTTGTAAGCTCTATACTTTTAAGAACTGGATTTGTTAAAATTTCTAACAAATATGAAGGAACAAAAAGAGCCTGCAACATAGTATTTCCTGTGGTTTTAGACATCTGAAAATTCCACTCTGTAATCCATACTGGTTCATTATTGAAAGCTTCATTATATTCTAATATCTCCTTTGGATACTTATCCTGCAAATAAATAATTGTTCTATCTCTGTAAATTTCAAATAATTCCTTCTTATTTTCAGATTCTTGTTCTTCAAATACCATTTTTCCATCCTGTGCTCTTCCCTTTATAACCTTGGCATAAGAATGAACAATAATAGCATCATAAAAATTTTCTTCTGATAGTATTTTATTCCAATTATTATGACGATCTAAAGTATTTACTGGGGCTGCTACAACTCCAATTAAAATATCTGGATAATTTTCCCTTATGTTCTTAGCACAACTTTTTGCTAATTGTAAATATAACTCTCCATCAATTATATCTTTATATTCTCGAGTATATAACTCTCCTCCAAGCTCGACTGCAATTACATCAAGGTCATGTTCCTTAAAAATATCTATTACTTTAAGGTAATCTTCAACAGGCTCATTCAATATGTTAATATTAAAAATTACTCTAGACTGAGTCTTCTTGGCAAGCTTAATAAAATCATAAATATAATTTTTATCATGGCCTTTTTTTCTGCTAATTGCATTTAAGGATCTAGCCAACTTAGCTTTTACTCCTTTATTGTATCCTGCCACTTCCTCCGGATTAACTCCATATCCCGAACCCTTCAAATGATAAAAGTTACCAAAACCTCCTGGGAAACAAAGCAGTTTTGGATCTAAAGCAACAACATTATCAGTAAAAGAAGTGTCTTGTACATCAAAAAAAATGAAAGATGTACTCATTCGAAATCCATATAGTTCTTTAAGAACACTATTTTGAGAAAATAAATTATTTGTACAAGCAATTAAAAAAATAACATAATATACTTTCATTTTAATAGCTTTTGAATTTTAAATTTAAGTTTACAAAACCTGAAAAAATTAAAAAAACTAAAAAGGGTCTTAGGAGTAGCGGAGAAGAAAATAATGATAAAGATATAACTATTAAAAATATGTGTTTTTTTTCCTTAATAATTGATTGCTTAAAAAATAAATAAATAATAAATAAACCTGTAGGGAAACCCATTGCAGCTAATATATACATAAACGAATTACTACTTCCTTGCTCGGTAGTTTCCATTTTTAAATCTAAACCTATATTTTCTTCAATAATACTAGAGCTAGATGAATTAATATAAAACTCTGATCTATATTCTTGAAATTTATATAAATCTAATCCAACACCTGTCAAAGGATTTTCAAGAGCAATGAAAAAAGGCTGTATCAAATCAAAATATCTTTTTTGAAATGATGCCTCTTTTTCACCTGTTGTTTTTTCTTGAATATTAAATAAAACAAGGGAAGAAATAGAGGAAAAAGTAAAGATAGCAAAAATCAATGCAAGAATACTTCTATTTTGAAAAAACGTATAATAGAACATTTGCATTAATAATATAATGATTCCAATGGTTGAATAAGTACTGATAATAACTAACATAGTTATGATTAACATTATTCTGCTTCTTTTAAAAACAAAGGCTTCTAGAAAAAAATAAATATTAAAAAATAACTGAGCAACACCTGCTTCCCAAAAAAGGCCTTGATTTCTCATCAAGTTCAATCCAAACAGTGAAATTTCAGAAAACTTCTTTACATCTGTTGAAGCATAATAAAATAAGTAATTAAAAGTTGTACATTCATATTCCTTGTGATAAATTGTCTGTAAATTATTTCCAATAAACAAATAAGCTATTGCTTGAAAAAATGCATGAACAGAAAAGAATTTAAGTATTATATATAACCTTTCTGAAAATATAGACATATCTCTATTGTTACTAAAATGAAAAAAGCTAAGAGCGCTGACAAAAATAACTACCATATAATAGAAGTACTTGCTAACTAACTGTCCAGATAATCCAAATGAATAATTAATCCAAAACAAAGCTAAAAGAAGAATAAATGCTATAATACTAGAGTTAAATAACTTTCTTTTAAGAGGATTTCTTGAAAAAAATATCGCAGTTATCAAAACACAAGAAAATAATAAATACATATTGTTCCTATTGAAAACAAATAATAAACCACCTGTACTCATAACAAGCAAAAAAACAATTAAAGTATCTATTACTTTTTGTTTATATGTATATATCATATTATGTCCCAATTCATTTTCTTTTTTAATAGATTTTCCAACTTATACACATCATCCTGAAAATATTTCTTATAAATAAACGCCTTTTCTGAACTATCTAAGACAGGAGGAGTATATTGGCGTAAGTTAAATCTTTGAATCTTATTTTTTAAAATTTGCCTTGTTTTTAATGATGGTATCATTTTTTTTATTGTCTTCCTCCACCAGCCAGTCTTTTTCATAAATTGTTTTAACCAAATATATTTTGCTTCACTTGCCTGATTACTTTTTAAAAACACTTCTATATCTTCATTATCTATTTCTAAAAATTCATAAATCTTATCAATTGTTTCTACTCTATTTTTTAAAAAATCACTTTCAAAATTTATTATTAAAAAATTTTCTTTGGAAAAAAAATCAAAATATTGCTTTAGCAATTTATAGTATAAACCTTGCTCTACATAAGAAAATCTAAGACGGGAGAGGTAATCAAGTTGATTAATTCTATTTTTTTCATTAGATAAGGCTTCTTGAAATGATAAGGTTTCATGTTCATCTCGCTTTGAGTGAAGATAATGCGAATATGCTCTGTCCACGGGATTTCTTAAAATAACTATAAATTTTACTTTATTTCCAAGATCATTTAAGATTCTTTTTGCTGCTTTACCTTCAAATAAATATGTTGGCGAAAAATCACCAATACATTTTTCTGATTTCACATCATTAAAATATACATTTGAATACCATGACAGTCCGTTCTTGTATACATTTGGGATGTCAAAAAAATGTGGCTCTTTAAATGATGGTATGAAGACTTGGGAATGCTGCTTTAAAATATCATACAAACTAGTTGTTCCTGATTTTGCTGCACCAATACACATGAAATTTGGAAGATTCATTTAAATTAACCTTTTAATTTTTGATAAAAATGGTATATAAATCGTTAAAAAACCAAATTCCCGATAAACATAATATACCATAATTAAATTCCAAAAAACTATACTGAAACCTGTAGAAATCGCTGCACCTAAAATACCATATATTGGAATTAATAAGTAATTTGCTACAATATTAATAATTGCCCCCATAAATAAAACCTTCATAAATATAATTTGTCTACCTGTCATTTGTAATAAAGTTCCTGCTGGACCTGTTAATGCACTTACTAATCGGGCAAAGCTTAGAACACACAACACATAAAAACCATTAACAAAATCATCTCCAAAAATATTAAGCATAAAAGGTGCTATTAATACAAAACCTATAAATAAAGGAAGAGTTGACCAGAAAGAAATTTTTGTAGATTGTAAAACTATTTTTTTTAACCTATCCATATCTCCTAATGAAAATGTTTCCGCAAATTTTGGTGAAGTTATACTTGCAATGGATGTTAACGCAATATTAACAAACATTGAAAATTTAGCAGAGACATCGTATACCCCAACATTTGCTGCGTTCCAAAACCCTCCAATCATTAACTTATCCGTCCACCCCATTACAAATTGACCAGACTGAGCTAACAATAATGGTAAAGACAAAACAAAGATCTCTTTGTAGTGAATTTTTTTATTTGTATTATCTAAATTTTCTGAAGATTTTATCTCACTATTTAAACTTCTTAAAAAAACAAAATATGAAAGAACCGAAACAAGAACTAAAGCCAATAAAAATGCATAAATAGGAATATTTTTATCATTAGAAAACTGAACTGCAATAAGAATAATAATAGCTGAAGCAAAAATTCTAGACATCCAATAAAAGAAGGAAAATTCAGAGATTCTTTTTAAACCTCTCAAAGACTGATAATTCAATATAAAAAATGCCATTGGCAAAATAAAAAATGAATTCATTCTAACGTAAACTGGATTAGCTCCAACAAGGTCAGCAATTAATTCAGAAAAAGAATACATAATTACAGACGCAATTAGTGTTGTGATAAATAATAATATAGATACTTTTTTTCTGTAAAGTTTAATTCCTAACCAATCTTGTTTAGCGTTCAAGGCAGCTATAAATTTAATTGAAGCTGTATCAATACCTAACTTAGCTAATAAAACAAATATTCTTAATATAATTATTGCTAAGACGTAATCACCAAGACCACTAGCGCCAAAATAATGAGCAATAATAAATGTCAACACAAAGCCCATTATCTGACCTCCTACTCTCATTAAAAATGAAATTCCTGCGTTATCAAAAATCTCTTTAAAATCTTTATCCTTTAATGCTTTAAGAAATCTATCTTTTATCATCTATTTAACCAGAAACCAAGGATTAAGTAAATTTTTCTTATTATAAACTAAATCCTTATCGGAATTAAATTGTTTGACTGTAAATCCTGCAAATTTTGCAATAGCATGTCCAGCTCCTGTGTCCCATTCCATTGTGGGAGCATATCTTGGGTAAGCATCTGCCTTTCCCTCAGCCACCATACATAACTTTAAAGAAGACCCAACAGAAATAATATCAATATCACCATATAAGTCCTTCATTTGATTAAAGAACTTCTCTGTTTCATTAGACATATGAGATCTTGAACCTACTATGACTTTATTTTTTCGGTTGCTCTTAATAGGTAGTTTTTGAGAAGAAGATATAAGGGATTGTAATTCTTTGACATTAGTGTTTATCACAGTTTTGAATGAACCCATTTCTTGCATAGCAAAGTATAGTTCTTCTTTAACAGGGACGTAAATAACCCCTAATATTGGACTCCCATCATGAATCAATGCAATATTTACTGTAAACTCTCCATTTCTTTTGATAAACTCTTTGGTCCCATCTAATGGATCAACAAGCCAGAAATACTGCCAGTCCTTTCTATCATCATAGCTAATACTTGCTCCCTCTTCGCTTAAAAAAGGAATGTTTGTTGCTTTTAAATTGTCTTCTATTACTTTGTTACAATTTTTATCAGCAAGTGTGAGCGGTGACTTATCATCTTTATGTTCTACTATAAAATTTGATGAATAAACATCCATTATAGCTTGTCCCCCATCAATTGCGGCATTTATCGCTCGTAATAATAAATTTTCTAAATTCATTTTTTTTCTTTTATAATTAAGTGAGCTTTTGAAGTACCTATTTTGCTTGCACCCGCCTCTATCATATTAATACATTCTTTTAAATTAGAAATTCCTCCTGATGCCTTAATTTTTAAACTTCTACAAACAGATTTAATTAACTTAACATCTTTAATAGTAGCCCCATAACCACCATAGTATCCAGTAGACGTCTTAATAAAAACCTTACTAGATTTTTTAGGGAATTTTTTTTCAATAATATCTGTAATTCTCTTTGAGATATCTCTAATTTCTTTTCTAGATAATGCACCTGTTTCAATTATCCATTTTACAAGACCATTATTTTCTAATACTATTTTAGTTCCTTCTAAAATATCTTTATCAAATTTATCATAACTTCCTCTCTTAAAAGCATTATAATCACAAACATAATCAATATCATAAGCTCCCTCAATAAGCGCCTTTTTTGACTGTTCTACTTTTGTTAATGTATCTGCATTTCCTAATGGAAAATCTATTACAGTACCTATTTTTAAATTTGAATTATGAGATTGTATTATTTTTTTTGCTAATAAAACATATTTAGGTCTAATCATAACGCATGAATAAGATGATTTAACAGCCTCTTCGATAACACTAACTACATGCTCCTTATTAACTATTTCACTAACTCCAGCTTCATCAGCGGTTTTTAGATATGTGGCATCTAAATATAAGTTAACATTTTTAGCATTAATCATAATATAATTTTATAAAGCCAAATCTAATTAATTTATCATAGAATTTAGCATTTTTAAATTTGATAAATTTTAGTAAGTTTGTAAAGATATGGATATGACAAAAAAAGCTACAAACATATTTCCGGTATTTGACCAAATATTACAAAAAAAGGATAAGGAAAAACTTTTAAATCAAAATGCAAAAGTAATTTGGATGACTGGTCTATCTGGATCAGGAAAAACTACTATTGCGAAAGGAGTAGAAAGACACCTACACTCACATGGAATAATTAACCAACTACTTGATGGAGATAATATTCGTGTTGGTATAAGTAATAATCTTAGTTTTACCAAAGAAGATAGGGTTGAAAATATTAGGCGAATATCTGAAGTGTCAAAACTATTTATTAATTGTGGAATCGTAACATTAAATTGTTTTGTAAGCCCTACTATATCCATAAGAAAAAAAGCAAGAAATATAATTGGCAGTAATGATTTTATCGAAATATATATTAATGCATCAATTGAAACATGTGAAAATAGAGATACTAAAGGACTTTATCAAAAAGCTAGAAAAGGAGAAATAAGTAATCTTTCTGGTATAAATGCTCCTTTTGAGCCTCCAAAAAATCCTGATTTAGAAATAAATACATCTAGACTTTCAATAGATGAATCAATAGAAAAAGTTATAAACTACATAATGCCTATTATTAAAAAAAATAAGAAATGAGTTCATATAATTTAACCCATCTTAGAGAATTGGAATCAGAAGCAATTTTTGTTTTAAGAGAAGTAGCTTCACAATTTGAAAAACCTGTTATGCTTTTTTCTGGTGGAAAAGATTCAATAATTATGTTTCACCTAGCAAGAAAAGCTTTTTTCCCTGGAAAAATTCCTTTTCCACTAATGCATGTTGATACAGGTCATAATTTTCCTGAAACACTACAATTTAGAGACCAATTAATAAAGAAAACTGGTGAGAAACTAATTGTAAAGTATGTACAAGATTCTATCGACAAAGGAACTGCTGTAGAAGAAAAAGGCCCAAATGCTTCTAGAAACGGACTACAAACCGTAACACTACTTGAAGGACTTGAAGAAGGTAAATATGACTGTGCTATGGGTGGAGCAAGAAGAGATGAAGAAAAAGCAAGAGCAAAAGAAAGATTCTTCTCTCACAGAGATGAGTTTGGACAATGGGACCCAAAAAATCAAAGACCCGAACTATGGAATCTCTTTAACGGTCGAAAAAATCTTGGAGAACACTTCAGAGTTTTTCCAATATCTAATTGGACAGAAATGGATGTATGGCAATATATTCTACATGAAAAAATAGATCTTCCATCATTATATTATTCTCACAAAAGAGAAGTTGTAAATCGTGACGGTGTTCTGCTTGGAAAATGTGATTATATACAACTAAAAGAAAATGAAAAATGGGAAGAAAAAATTGTACGTTGTAGAACAATTGGAGATATGACATGTACTGGAGTTACCGAATCTGAAGCAAAGTCTCTTGAAGAAATTATAGAAGAAGTTGCGTCAACAAGAGTAACAGAGAGAGGAGGAAGAGCCGATGACAAAAGATCAGAAGCAGCTATGGAAGATCGAAAAAAAGAAGGATACTTTTAAAAAAATATAATGAAAGAAAAAAAAGGATATTTAGATATGGAGCTTCTACGATTTACTACAGCAGGTAGTGTAGATGATGGGAAGAGCACTTTAATAGGTAGATTATTGTATGATAGTAAAGCTATTTTTGAAGATCAAATGGAGCTTTTAGAAGCGACAAGCGAGCAAAGAGGTGAAGATGGCGTAAATCTAGCACTACTCACAGATGGTTTAAGATCAGAAAGAGAACAAGGAATTACTATTGATGTTGCATATAGATATTTCGCTACTCCTAAAAGAAAGTTTATTATTGCTGATACTCCTGGACATATTCAATATACAAGAAATATGGTTACAGGGGCATCAACTGCAAATCTAGCTCTTTTACTAGTTGATGCGAGACATGGTGTTATAGAACAAACAAAAAGACATGCATTCATTGCTTCATTACTACAAATACCACATATTGCTGTTTGTATTAATAAAATGGATTTAGTTGACTATAGTAAAGATGCATTTGATAAAATAAAAGCTGATTTTAAGAGCTTTTCATCAAAATTAGAAATTAAAGATATGCACTTTATTCCTATTTCTGCACTAAACGGAGATAATGTTGTTGATAGATCAAATAATATGCAATGGTATGAAGGCTCAACATTAATGCATCTTCTTGAAAATATTCATATCGGTTCTGATCATAATCATGTTGATTGTAGATTCCCAGTTCAGTACGTTGTTCGTCCTCAAACAAAAGAGTATCCAGATTATAGAGGTTATGCTGGAAGAATTGAGGGAGGAGTATTTAAACCTGGTGATGAGGTCACAATTCTTCCATCTGGATTCACATCAAAAATAAAATCTATTGATACTTTTAATGGAGAAATTAAAGAAGCTTTTTCTCCAATGTCAGTATGTATGACCTTAACTGATGATATTGATATAAGTAGAGGCGATATGTTAGTGAGAGAAAACAATAAACCTAACGCTTCTCAAGATATTGATTTGATGATTTGTTGGATGAATGAAAAGAAAATGATACCTAGAGGCAAGTATACAATTAGACATACAAGTCAAACAGCCAGATGTATCATTAAAGATGTAAAATATAAGATGGATATCAACACACTTCACCGCCTAGAAGAAGATAAGGAGATCGGTTTAAATGATATAGGGAGAATAACTATTAGAACTACTAAACCGCTATTTTTTGATGCTTATAGAAGAAATAGAAACACTGGAAGTGTGATACTAGTTGACGAGGCAACAAATGAAACCGTAGGAGCGGGTATGATTATTTAAATTCTTAGAAAGAATTTTGATTTTTAGATTTAAATCTATTTGGATTAGTAGAAATAGTGTGTTTAGTTTTTCTACCTTTGACTCTTTCTCTCCACATTTGAAATGATGATTTTTTTAAATTATTTCTCATTATTCTTCTTATAGCATTTTCTTTCAACCCAAATTGAAATTCAATAGCCTTAAAGGGTGTTCTATCCTCCCAAGCCATTTCAATAATTCTATCTATTTCTTCTTGTGTGAAGTTCAATAAACCTGATGATTAAAATTATCTAGTTAAACTCAATTTAATGTGAAATTAATTGGAATTGTAAACATTACCCTTACTGGCCTACCCATTTGTCTTCCAGGTGTATATTTTGGAAGTGACTTAACAACTCTTAGCGCTTCAGCATCTAAGTTTTTATCAACTCCTCTAACAATTTTAACATTTGTAACACTTCCTGTTTTATCTACGATAAAACTTACATAAACTTTTCCAGTAATATTATATTCTTTAGCAATAGCGGGATATCTTACGTTTTTTTGTATATATTTCATTAAACCCAAATCTCCACCTGGAAACTCTGGCATATTCTCTACAACCATAAAAAACTCTTCTTCCTCTTCTTCTTCAATAATTATTTCCTCATCCTCATCTGACTCAGTATCTTCCATCTCAAACTCATTCTCAATTTCTTCTTCATCCTCAACAATATCTTCCTCGTCAATTGGTGGAGGTGGAGGTGGAGGTGGAGGTGGCTTTTCTTCCTCCTTTGTGATTGGTATTATTTCCTCCTCAAGATCTCCCATATCTAATTGGCCCAAATTATAATTTACCTTATCATAAGATTTCCATTCAAAAGCAATTATTACAGTAATTAGTGTCACAATCAGGCCAATCTGAAAATACATGCCTTTCTTTTTCTCTAAATTTACATGAGGATTTTTCTTTTTTTCCATATTTTTATATTTAACCTACTAAATCTTTATACTGTCCAGAATCTAATAATGCATCTAGTTCTGACATATCTGAAACTGAAATCTTAATAATCCAACCTTCTCCGTAAGGATCTGTATTTATTAGTTCTGGCTCTTCATCTAATTTATTATTAAATTCAATTACTGTACCAGAAATTGGCATAAACAAATCTGAAACTGTTTTTACTGCTTCAACAGAACCAAAAACAGCTTCATTTTCTAAAAATTCATCTTCAGTATCAACATCTACAAAAACAATATCTCCTAATTCACTTTGGGCAAATTCAGTTATTCCTATAAAAGCATCATTACCGTCAACTCGTACCCACTCATGGTCTTTACTATATTTTAAATCTTCTGGAAAATTCATTTTTTATTTTTTTTTCAAAAATACATTTTTTTATTTGCTAACAATTATCCTGCTAAGGTAAATCTTAAACTAAATCCAATGTTTGTTATAGCACTAGGAAAAGTTGTTGATATAAAAGGGTTAGTTACGACTCTATCATAAAAAGCTTTGATATTTAATCTCTGATTTACAACATAGTCTGCTGAAAATTTAATTTTGATTAATCTCTGTCCCATTGTGATTTGCTCAACATCTTCTATAACTTTTCTTATAATTGTAGAATTATCCATCATATTAAAGTCTAATTTTAAGTCAAGATCGCTTGACAGTTTTTTTCCACTTCCTCCAGAAAACATTTTAAACTCAACATCTTTTATTCTATAACCTACTCCAAAAATATATTCTTTAGATTTAGTTTCGCTAAGTTGATTGTTAGATAGAGAAAGTGCTAAAACTCTACTTCTTTTAAACTCTACTCTAGTTAAAAGACTATTTTTCCATGTCATATCTAGCTTAAACAATGGACTAAACTGTTCATTAATTGTAACTTGAGAAATTTCTTTTTGAACATGATAACTCATATTATTTAAATTTACCCTATCCCCATCCTGATAATCTAAATTGTTCTGATATGATCCAACTGTATATGTTGATCTATATGCATGTCCAAGTGTGAACTGTTTAAATCGCTTTTTTAAATATGGGATTCTAATAAGGCCATCATAAGTTATTCTCCAATTAGGTAGTGGTATGGCTGGAAATTCTGTTAACTTTGAATTATCAGGGTTGGTTCCTTTATATGCAGCTAAAAAGGCTGGTATCATTACCTCTTGAGATGTAGGGCCATAACCACCTGTAATAATAGGGATTGTATCTCCATTCTGATCTAAAATATAATTTTCATCAATTTCAATAGGATAATTAGTAATAGGATGCCAAGAAATATTTTCATCAACAGTATTATTTTCATAATTAGGATTATTTTGAGCGAGTTTTTCAGCAATTATTAGTCTATAATCTCTAAATCTATCAAAAACTTCAGATTTATTATTATCACCATCTTTATTAAATGCAGTTTTCCAAGAAATAAATGAAATACTATAGCTTCCTGTTTCTGTTGGACTAAACGAATTATAATCACTAAGATCATTAACCCATCTATAATACTCTGAATTAGTTTTAGAGATTGTTTTATTTGCAGTTAATTCTATGCGAAATTGTTTTATAGGTTGTAATGTGCTTCTTAATGTTAAATTCTGTGTTGAATTAGTTTTATACATTGTATTTAAGTTTTCACTTTTTGTAATCCATCCCATATCACCAGCTTGTTGCCTAATATCATTTTGACTTCCAAAAGCAAAAGGTAAACCAGGAGATAAAGATGACCAATCTTGTCCAAATGTTTTAGACTGATTTAAGTAACCAGGCAAAAAAGTTCCTTGATTTTCTGAGTAATTAACAGATATATTTTGAACTGCAAGCATAAATCGAGTAGCATGCTTTAAAATATTAAATTTCTTTTTATCTTCCTCTTCATTATTATTTTGAGCTCTATTTCTAGAAGTTCTACCTCTTCTGTTAACTTGATTAATCTTCTTAAAATATGGCACCTTATTATAAAGAGTAGTTAAATTTAATTGACCAGTATATTGTTTTGTATTTGAATTTTGAATAGTATTACCAAGATATCTTAGTGCAGGTAATGCTGCTGTCCAACTATAATTCGCATTATATCTGTAGTTTAATGATGTGAAATTTAATAATGGTATTTTTTGTAAAGGCAATTGATAATTCATGCCAAATGTTTGATGATATGAAGTTGGTCTTCCAAAATCATAGATATTTCTCCATATTTTATTAATTTTTTCTTTGTATTGCGGATCATTTTTATCTATAATTCCAGCGGGCTCGTCTATATTGGCTTTTTGATTAACACTAAAATCCAACTTTAACGATCTCATAAGATCATATTTAATATCGTATGATCTGTTCCAATGAAAAAACTTATTATAAGTAGGGAAAATTAACATGTTAGAATTACTTATATTTCTAATCTTAGTTTCATTGTAATTTCTATCAATGTTTGTTCTGAACGAAAAGGATTTAGGCATAGTATTAAAATTAAAATCCTTTATTAATCTAAAATAAGCTGATTTAGGAAACTTAACTCTTGAAAATGGTTTAATATTTTTTGGTTGTGTATTAAAATTATATGTTAGTGCCCCAGTATAATTTACAGTTCTATTGTATTCAGTATTGATATTTCTAATGAATATTTCATTCTTTGCATAAGATAATGTAAAATTCTCAACATCATAAAATCTAGATTGTTTAGGCTTTTCTCCTTTTTTCTGAACCTTTACCTTTCTAACATTTGTAAAATTTATACTTTTTCTTCTAACATAATCTTGCGTAATACTCCTTAATGAATCTTTTTCTGACTTTGTATTTAAAGAACTTAATGATTTTGAAAGTAAAATATCAGGATCTAAAGGATTGTATTGTGGGCTTTTAACTGTTTCTGATCTTCCTAAATACATCGGCAGTTTAACACCATAATTTTCTGGTAAAAACTTTCCTAAATTAAACGTTGAAGATACATCATATTGGTATGCATTATACTTCTGCCTCTCATTTATACTCTTTTCTATGCTACCAAATCCAACAGTGCTTACATTACCTGATAATGTGATATTTCCAAAATCTGCTAATCTTGCTGTAATTCTACTATTAGTAGCCCATCCTCCTTTTTCATCAAACTCAGTTAATCTTAATTCATTAACCCAAATTTGTCCACATTTAGAAAGGCCGTCGTCATCGTCATCATTCGAAATCTTTTTTGGATTTCTTATACCAATCATTATGCTCTTTACTTGTGCTAAGTTAGGATTTCCTGAAACAGTAAATTTTCCTTGATTGACATATTTAACATACGGTAAAAAAACATTTTCACTACTAGAATTTCTTTCCTGTTTAATATCTTGAAATATTTCAAATGGTATATCAATTTCATTTTCTTGAGGCCAAACATCTTCTGCTCTTGTTGATCCAAAATCAGTAATATCTAACGGAATCTCATACTCATAATAATTAGAAGAAAAATCTGTTCCCAATCTAATAAAACATGAAAAATCTCCATTTTTCAAATTGTCTTCTTTTCCTTCTGCATGTACAAACATTTTTATACGCTTATAATTTCTCATGTCTATATCTGATCTCTTATATGCAGCTCTTGAATCTCCATCTTTTAAATTACAAACTTTCAGAACTAATGACTGTTCATTTTGTTGTCTTTGTGTAGTTGTTGTATTATCCAACTCCTGCTCAATTCCTGGCGGTAAAACATAATTAATAGGAGATCTATTTCCATTTTCTTCAATATTAATTGAAGAAACATCAAAACTAGTCTCTTCTTGGTCATCAACAGGCACATATTCACCTGGTTCAGATAATGAGAAATTATATCTCCTCCATTCACCCCTCACTAAATCAAATGTTGCAAAACGACAAACTATAGGTTGTTTAAAATCGGTCAAGACTAACCTCATAAATCTAATAGATTTATAATCTCTAATCCCACCTATAATATCATCTGGCTGATAAACAGGAACTCGAAATTGATACCATTTTATATTTCTGTTTTCTCCATTTTTAGTTTTAACTGAGGTATTTAATATGTCAGAAATATAGCTATCTCCAATATTCATGCCTGGAAATAATCTAATTTTATACTGAAAATAACTTTCTGTTTCACTTAGTGTATTGTCCCTATTTATATCCTCCGAATCTGGTATAGTTGTTGAGGCTGTTGGATAAGATTCTGGCGAATTATCAGTAGTTACTGAATTGCCCTCTGTATTATTATAATACTTATATCTTTCTAATATTGGTAGTTCTTGACTATCATAATCGCTACCTCTAAAATAATGAAAATCATCTGATGAAGGGTCCTCTAGAGCATTAATATATGCAGGATCAGAAGTAGAAAGACCACCATCAATAATCATTCTTTGCAAGTAAATAGAATCAAAAAAAATGATATCATCATTAGAATTTAATCCATCAAATCCGATATCTTGATATTCTCTTGATTCTGGATTATTATCAAATGCATCTACAATCGAAAAATTAATTGGTACTCTACCCCAAGAAGTAGTATCAACATCAACAACTGTTTCAGAAACCGGTAATCCATTCTCAAAACTTTTATATCCATCCCTTAACACATCCTCTGATATATTCCCTAGATGAATATACATATCTCCTCCAGAGTGATTAATGTCTCCATCAATACTATCAAAAGGATTCATCATCCAAAACTCAACAAATTCGATGTTAGCCGCCTCAAAATCATTTGTTTCAAGCTTTCTCATTATTCCTCCCCAATTTTCTTTTGGATAACTAAAATATCCATCAGAATCAATATTAGTGTATTGATAATTATATGGACCTCTTTCTTGGGGATAATATGCAAGATCTAGAACAGACAGATTAGTAATTTGACTACCTAAATTGGGGTCCTTATTTGGAAAAACTTCTGTTTCTAAAATCTCTCTTGTATAATGATAAGACTGTTGTGCAATTGTATTTCCATTTGGCGTTGTAATAGTTTTATTAACACCAGGTGGTGTAATTGAGGTTGATCTGAAAAATAAAGGATCTATTGTATACCAGGCTAGTCTTGCTCTTCGGTAGCCAGAAATTATATCATTATTTTGTGATGCATTAGGAAATAAATCTTCCTGATACTGAGGTATACTAGATAGTTTCCAATTGCCCATATTTTTAATATCTATCGAAGTTCTACTTGATTCAAAATCATCAATATATGAAACGCCTTCTTTGCCAACTGCTCTGTGATGACCAGGAATCAAATATGCAAACTCTCCAGTCGTTATTATTCTTGATTTCTCCTTGGTTTCTATAAATGGTATTTTATCGATAACTGTTGTTAGCCACGGAACTTCCTTTTGATAATTAAAATCTATACCTAAGATTGTATTTGATATAGGCTCATCTCCAGAATTAACTTTAATAGTGTATGGACGCTCTGATAATCTAAGCATAGTAGCTCCAAGTATAAAATCTTTATTAACTTCATAGTCAGCATGTATTGCAAAGAGTGTTTTATTTTGAATACCAAACATTGAATTATTTTCTAATGATATTTTTATCGGTATACCTGAATTTAAAATACCTTTATTAATAATTGTTACTCGACCAAGCATATAATCTACAGTGTAGTCTTGATTTTCAACTAATTTCTGAGAACCCGCAGTTACAGTTACCGATCCTTCTGGAACATTCATAGCATTTAGTCTTATTTCAGCACCAGATGAAGATTGATAACTTCCTTTTAGTCTAAATTTATTTTTTTCTGGAAATTGTTGTGCAACAGTCAAAGTTGAATCATATAATTGTTTATAAACATACTTTTCTGCTATAGTAACAGAGTTAAACTGTTTTTGTAAATAACTTCCAAAAGGCTCTCGAACCGGGAAAATAATTCTACCATTTGATGATTTTGCAGTTATTCCCTCTATAAAATCAAATACACCATCTGATTGCACGCTCATTTGCTGATCAAGTCTATCTAAATTTAACAGCTTTATTAAAGGCTGACCATGAATATTGATTTCTGAAGATTCATTTAAATAATTAGTTATTGCACCTGTTTCAACAGTATTTTCATAAACTATATCTAAAATAAAATCTGTATTACTCATTTGGTATGCTCCTATTGCATATATATTTTTCATCATCAAATCCCAATTTGGTAATGAAGGTGTGAAATTTGTACCTTTTAATAATTTTAAAATTAAACCATCTGGAGCAGTTGGACCAGTTGTACTTAACTCTCCCACTTGAAAAGTTTCATTACCAATTGTGTATTGAAATGCAACAGCTAATACTTCATCATTATTTAAAGCCTGATTTAGAGATATATATCCTAATTGATTGTTAAATGAATATTCCGATTCAGATAATTTTCTTGCTCTTTCTAATTTCTCAAAGTCTATACCATTATTTAATGGAGTAGTTTGCATAGTACTATTAACATCATTAATATTTCTTATAGATGAATAATTATTATTAAGTGTATTAAACAAAGTATTAGCTGCTTGATTGTCTGGGAAAGAAGTACCACTAGGAAAAATAAAAGAGGAATTATAAATGTTTCCTCCTGTCTCAGCTAAATCTAAAAAAGCAACAACATTTCTAGTGTTTTCTGCTACCCCTGTTTTATTTGTCACCCATACTTCTAACTTTGTTATATTAATTATAGAATTAATAAAAGGCAAATTAGCTAAGGCGATATCATACTGATCTTTAAAGTAATGAGCTAAGAAAAAATGTTTATTTGCTTCATATTGATCCGCGTAAATATCAAACTCTGTTGTTTGAGCTCCACCACTTACTTCAACTTCAGATCTAGTACTCTTTTGTTGAGAAAGAATGCTTGTAATTGTTGTTTTCCCAAACTGTAATTTTGTTTTAATTCCAAATAGAGACTGACTTCCTGTAATTAAAGTACCATTAAGAGGTAAGCTGACATTTCCTATTTCAATCTTTTTAATAATTTCATCTTCATAACCAGTATACTCAACCTTCATGTGATTTTCAAAATCAAATGTAGTCTCTGTATTAAAATTAGCAGTAACTTTTAATTTATCTCCAATTTTACCAATTACATTTAATTGTATCTTTTCTTGAAAATCAAATGATGTATTTAATCTTTGTTCTTCAGGTAAAGAAGGATTATCAATTTTATTAACTTTAATTCCAAATATTAATTCTGCAGAGCCTTGCGTACGAATATCTACTGCACTACCTCCAAAAACCCTATCAAATGATTTACCAGGAATAAATAGCTTTGGCAATCCTAATGCTGACAATTGACCTTCTGACCTCTGCCTACTTCTAAGTGTCCAATATTCTCTTACAGATTTTTTTTGTATGTATTTTTGATATTGAGAAAATGAATAAATCTTTGGAATACCATAATTTAAATTTCCTATTTTTTTTTGAACAGTATAATTTCTTGTAATTGGGTCATATTCTACTGATAAATTAACATTGGAGGGATTATTTAAAAAAAGTCCTCCTGTTTGGGAATTTGAAAAAGGAAATGCTAAGGAGGAATCTGATACAGATTGCCCGATTAAATTTAAACTCAAAAATGTTGAGAATAGTAATATATTAAAAAATATTTTCTTCAATTCTATTTAGAATTACATCTGACTTAATGCTGTCTTTACTAATTCTTCAACATTTATAATTTCTGAATTTTCTTTAAGCACCTTATCTAATTTTTCTTCAGCAGTTTTTTTCCCAAAACCTAAAGCTAATAATGCAGATAACGCTTCTGTTTTAATTGTATTGTCCAACTTTTCAAATAATAAATCAGAACTTGAACTATTTTTTGAAACCTTATCTTTTAAATCAATTATAATTCTTTGAGCTGTTTTAGCACCAATTCCCTTAATACTTTTCACTGCAGCAACATCTGCAGTAACTATGTAATTAATTATTTCTTTAACAGAATAAGTAGATAAAATTACTTGGGCTGTACTTGCTCCAACACCAGAGACAGAAATAAGCTGTCGAAACAATTGTCTTTCACTATCTTCATAAAAGCCAAACAATGTATGCGAATCTTCTTTGACTGATAAATGAGTATATAATTTACAAAACTCTCCGTCAATTGAAGAAAATGTTTGTAAAGAAATTTTTATATGGTAACCTATTCCATTTATATCAATAACTACATACGTTGGTGTTTTCTCAATTAATTTACCGTGAATATGTGATATCATAAATTATTATATTATAAAATTCAAATGTAATCATTTGTATGACATATGTCAATGTTACATAATAAAAATAGCCCTTATTGTAAGGGCTATAAATTTTTGAAATTAATATATATTATTTTACAATTAATTTCTTAATTGTAACTAGCCTACCACTTTGAAATAAGTTTCCAAAATATACTCCTTTGTTTAAGTCTCCAATATAAATTTGTTTTGCTCCACCCGATTTCATATCAATATTTTTTACAACATTGCCCAAGATATCTATTATCTTCAAATTACTGCTCTCAAAAGATTCGCTAATAAAATTAACATTTTCAATAGCAGGATTTGGATAAAAACCACTTTGATTCATATTACTTTTATCATTTATTACAGAAGTTAAAGCACCATTGTATTCAACTGTAATACATGACCTGTCAGATGGATTTGATTGTGGGAAAAAACAATACTGAATTGTTGCTGAAGCTAAATCGCAATACGCATCATAATAACCTCCAAAATCAAATGAATCAGCTTCTCCTGGTCCTAATTCATTATAATCTGTAGAAATATATGTAGTTGTACCGTAACAATTTGCTCCCCAACAAAAATGATTTGTTGTTCCCGCAGTAGTATCTATTATAACTTTCTCACATAGAACCTTAAGTGTATCTGTAGTTAAAAGATTCTTAATAGTTAAACTTGTACTTGTTTGCAAACATGGATCAGAACTTGGCACAGAATTTGCTCCAGTCACACCTAAAGATTGAGCGCCAATATAATTGACACTGAAAAAAGCAACAAAAAATAAAGTGAATATCTTTTTCATGAGATAAGTAAATGATTTTACAAATATAGACAAATTTTATCTAAGAAAAAAACAATTTTAAAATTCTTAATAATGTTTTCTATTTGTTATATTTGCAAGAAGTATAATATAAAAAGCAAGTTTATGAAAAAAGAATTACTTATAATGTGCCTATCATTTGCTACTTTAACAGCAAGTGCACAAACATTCGTTAGCACGTCTGTAGAAAATAAAAATATTATTTTAGAAGAGTTTACAGGTATAAGCTGTGGATACTGTCCTGATGGACATAGAATTGGACAAGACCTTCATGATGCCAACCCAAATGATGTGTTTCTAATTAATATTCACACTGGTGGATACGCCTCACCTCAAGGTCCGGGGACAGATTTTAGAGTAGATCCGATTGGCGCTAATATAGCTAACCAAAGCAACCTATCTGGTTATCCAGCAGGTACAGTAAATAGACACCAATTTTCGTCAAATATGAGTCAAAATGGAGGTACTGCTATGAGTAGAGGTAATTGGGCAAATGCAAGCTCACAACTTTTAAATCAAGTTTCTCCAGTTAATGTAGGCTTACAAGCAAGTGTAGATATGGCAACTAATGTTTTAACTGTAGATGTAGAAGTCTACTATACTGGTACTCAAACAGGTATAACTAGTAATAAATTAAATATTGCTGTTGTTCAAAATAATATTGAGGGTCCTCAATCTGGAGCTTCCATGAACCCAACATCAGTACTTCCTAATGGTAATTACAATCACAATCATATGCTGCGTCACATGATGACTGGGCAATGGGGAGAAGATATAAACGATATTAGTCAAGATGCATTCTTTTCAAATCAATACACATGGACTATGCCTGCTGACATTAATGGCGTTGCTCTTGATCCAACTAATATTGCAGTAGTGGCTTTTGTTGCAGAAGGCAATCAAGAAATTCTAAGTGGGACTGAAATTTATCCAAATATAATTTTTGCTAATCAAAATGATGCATATTGCATGAGCAGTCTTGCAAATGATGCGATCTGTGGTGATGAAACAGACATAGATGTTACTTTTAGAAATTACGGAAACCAAGATTTAACATCTTTGGATATAAACTACTCAATCAATGGTGGTACAACATCAACATATCCTTGGACTGGAACATTGGCTCCAGGAGGAACTGAAAATATAACTATTTCTAATGTTGCTTTTACTCCTCAAGCAAATAATACTGTTGTTGTAGAAACTTCAAATCCAAACGGAGTTACTGATCAAAATGTAAATAATGATCAAGCAACAACAAACTTTTCACAGTTTAGTGCGGCTGGTCAAGTTAACAATGGTGTTATGCCAGGAAATGCAATTGTAACTATAGTAACTGATCAGTGGGGAGGGGAAACAACATGGCAAATTACTGATGATGCAGGTAATGTTGTAGCTTCAGGAGGACCGTATTCAAATCAACAATCTGCCGGTCAATATCCTCAAACACCAGTAACAGTAAATTTAAATTATAATGAATGTTATTCCTTCCTAATTGAAGATAGTTATGGAGATGGGATGAATGGAGCGCAATACGGGTTAGGTAGTTTTACGGTAACTGATGCTGCTGGTAACGATTTTATAACAGGAGGACAGTTTCAAAGCGAAGTTAGAGAAAGTTTTAATGCTGATGGAATGGCATCTTCAATAACAGAACTAGAGACACTAAATATTTCTTTATATCCTAATCCTGTCAGAAATACTCTGTCAGTTAATGGGCACTATGATTCAATTGAGATTTACAATATATATGGTAAATCTGTATTAAAATCTAGCGCTAAAGAAAATGTAGATGTTTCATCATTGTCTAACGGAATATATTTAGTTAATATTAAAGTAGATCAAGATATTGCTATTCAAAAAATTACTGTAACAAAATAAAAATTATAAAGCTAAGTTTAAAAAACCCTGGTCTTTGATCAGGGTTTTTTAATAGGTAATTTATAAGTATATTTGCAGTAATAAAAAATTTATCAGCTATGAATAAAAAATATATACTAAGCTTTCTCTGTTGCGCCCTGCTTTCAATATCTGTTTTAGCTCAGATAAAAAAGCTTCCCAATAAAAAAGTTAAAAAGTTAGATGGCACTAGTTTTAACATAAAAGCATTAGAAAATAATGGCAAGCCTATTGTAATATCATTTTGGGCTACATGGTGTAAGCCATGTAAGAAAGAGCTAAATAATATTGCTGAAGTATATGAGGATTGGCAAGATGAAACAGGCGTGAAATTAGTTGCTGTTTCTATCGATGACTCTAGATCAATGAATAGAGTTCTTCCATATGTTAATTCTTCAGGCTGGGAATACGAAGTTTATCTTGATCCTAACTCAGAACTAAAACGAGCAATGGGTGTATCTACTGTACCTCATACATTTTTACTTAATGGAGAAAAAAAAATAGTTTGGCAGCATAGAGGGTATGTTGATGGAGATGAGGATGAATTACTAGAGAAAATTGAAGCTTTGACTAAATAGCATGAAAAGAGTTTATCTTATATATATTGTTAGTTTAGTTACTATAAATTTATTTGGACAAAGTAATCAAATTGGTATGATTAATGGTGAATTTAATTTAAATCTAAAATCATATCAAGAAGACATATCTATAGGGGCTGAAAAAGCGGAAGAAATAATACTAAATAATGCATATCTCAATCTAAATTTTACAAGAGGGAACTTTGCTACAGGCATTCGCTATGAAAGCTATCTAAATGCCTTAGAAGACTATGATCCTGAATTTAGAGGAAACGGTATCCCTTATAAATATGCAACATATAGTATTGATGGATTAGAAATAACAGCTGGAAATTATTATGAACAATTAGGAAGCGGGCTTATATTTAGAAGTTATGAAGAGAAAGGACTAGGTATTGATAATGCCATGGATGGAATAAGATTAAAGTACAACCCTTCCGAAGGCGTTTATTTTAAAACATTTATTGGTAAAAGTAGAACACACTTTACATATGCAGAAAGTATCTTTAGAGGTATTGACGGCGAATTAAATATTAATAAAATATTAAAAAATAACGCAAAAACACAAATACGTTTAGGCTTAAGTGGAGTTAGCAGATACCAAGAAAGAGAAAATCCAATCTTTGAATTACCTCAAAATGTTGGAGCATACTCTGCAAGATTAGACCTTCAAAGGGGTGGTTTTAGTTATGCTGTAGAATATGCCTATAAAATAAATGACCCAGCAAATATTTCTCAAGCTAGCGACATAAATTACGCTAGTGGTAGTGCTATAAAAAATAATCTTTCATTTTCTAAAAAAGGTCTGGCAATCTCATTAGATTTACATAGAATCGACAATATGGAGTTTAAATCAGATAGAGACAAAGATGGAAAAGCTTTTATAATAAATTATATTTCAACTCTGAGTAAGCAGCATTCATACTCTTTACTAGCTCTTTATCCATATGCTACACAATCTAATGGGGAAATAGGCGTACAAGCAGATATTTTTCTTAAAGTAAAAAAAGGATCTTTTCTAGGTGGAAAATACGGAACAAAAATCAGCTTAAACGCTTCTAGAATGAATGCATTGAGTGGTGATTATGGAAAATCTGTTTTAAATGATGAAATTGATTACACACCTATTCCACTTTGCTTTGCTCAAGCTTTATATTTTCAGGACATTAATCTTGAAATTGAGAAAAAAATCAATAAAAAGGTAAGAACAATTTTTATTCTTGCTAACCAAATATATGATAGAGATTTTATTGAGCAACATACCGTGGGTGAATATGGTGTTTTAAGTTCTACAATTTTTGTCAGTGATATAAGTTATAAGTTAAATAAAAGAAATAGCATCCGATTTGAAATTCAAGCACTCAAATCGCAGCAATTAGAAGATTTTAAAGGTCAAGGACCATATGCAAATGGCCTTGAAAGACCTGCAGAGGGAGATTGGTACATGGGAGGAATAGAATACACAATATCTAAGCTTGGATTTATTTCTATTCAAGATATGTATAACGCTGGCAATGAAGATCCTGACAAAAGATTACATTATTTAAATGTTAATATTGGATATCAAAAAGGAGCAAACCGATTTGAAATTGGATATGGAAAAAAAAGAGCAGGAATATTCTGTGCAGGGGGTGTATGTAAGTTAATCCCTTCTTCAAATGGATTTAGTTTAACTATATCATCAACATTTTAAACCATGAAAAAATATTTCCTATTTGTTTTAACTTTTATATTTGTTTTAAATTCTTGTGAAAAAATTGAAGGCCCATATAATTTATTAGAAGGATGTACGGATATTGATGCATTCAATTATAATGAAAATGCTGGTATAGATGATGGCAACTGTTGCTATATTGAAGGATGTACAGATATAAATGCATTAAACTACGACTCTCTTGCATGTTTTGATAATGATAGTTGTGAATATGCAAATGGAGATATTGCAGGATGTACAGATTCATTATTTTCAAACTATAATCCTCTAGCAACTATTGATAATGGATCATGTATACCATACTTAAAAAATGTATTAATTGAAGATTTTACAGGGCATACTTGCCCAAACTGTCCAGGAGCTGCTACAGAACTTGAAGCAATCCAAAACTTATATGGAGAGCAAATAATTGGCATGGCAATACATGTAAGTAATACTTTTGCAAGACCATATCCTGAAAGCCAAGCTCCAAAATTTCAATATGATTTCAGAACTGAATGGGGCGATAACTGGGATGCTTCTAACTTATTTGATATTTCTAACTCTGGACTTCCAAAAGGGATGGTAAATAGAATTGGATACCCTAATGAGCATAAACTTGGAGTTAGTGAATGGTTAAGTGCAGTAGATTTAGAACTTTCAAAAAATGTTGACTTAGGAATAAAAATTGAATCTAACTCTACTAAAATAACTATTAGCATAAGAATTCTAAGTAATATTTCTGGAAATTATAATTTAGTTGTATGCTTAACTGAAAATGAAATTATTAATTGGCAAAAAGACGGAAGTGATAATATTGAAGACTATGAACATAATCATGTTTTAAGAACAGTATTATATGATGGAGAATTTTCAAGTTCAAATAGTTTTTCAATTGGAAATAAATATCAAAAAACTATTGATTATAATCTAGCTGATTTAGAACAATACAATGTTGATTATTCAACAAATGATGCTTTTATGGGTAATGGTATCGCAGGAGGATGGAATTATAATAATCTGCAGATAATTGCATATATATATGATGCAAATACTAAAGAAATACTTCAAGTTAAAGAAAAACATCTTAATCACTAAATAATATAGACAATGAAAAAACATTTATTTTCTGTTATAATTATATGTATTACACTAACAAGTTATGCTCAAACACAATCTACACCTATCTCACAAGAAGATATAAATCAAGGAGAAAAGTTTATATCTGCATACTTTAATCCTATGTCTAGAAGTTTTGGATCGAGCTTAAATAATGGATGGTATAATACTGCTAAGCCACATAGTTTAGGTGGTTTTGATCTTACAGTTACTTTTAATACAGTAATCGTTCCTGATGAAGCAAAATCATTCAATATTCTACAAGCAGGAGGAACTACCTTTATCTCTAACTCTAGTGAAGCTGCAACTATATTTGGTAGTTCTGACAAAACAGATATGTCATATGTATCTGCAAGCTCAGCGCCAGTTGGTGGTTTTGGAGTTCCTTTTGAAATGCCAGGAGGAATTATCGAAACAAAGTATGTTTCATTACCAATGATTCAAGCAGGTATTGGATTAATAAAAAATACAGCTCTTGATTTTAGATTTATGCCACTAGTAAATGTTGGTGATGCTGTTAAAGCTAACTTATTTGGTATAGGTGTAAAACATGATTTACTTCAATGGATTCCAGCAGTAGGGGATGCAATTCCAATGAGTATTTCTCTACAAGCTGGATATACTTCTTTAAATACTGAGTTAAGTTTTGAAGAGCAAGATATTAATCTCAAAACAACAGCTACAACTATAAACTTAGTTGCATCAAAAAAAATAGTAATGGTAACTGGATATGCTGGATTGGGCTATAACACATCATCTACTAATCTTAAAGCTGATGCTAATTTTGATATTGGTGGTGTTAAGTTTAATGAATCAATAGATTTTAGTTTGGAAAGTAAAAATAATTTGCGTGCAAATATTGGTTTAAGATTTAATATAACACTTGTAACAATTCATGCAGATTATACATTTGCAGAATATCCTACAGCAACTCTAGGTCTTGGTGTTAGCTTTAGATAAAATGAATAAGAAATATCTATTTTTACTTATTGCAAGTATTAGTTTTTTACCTATTAATGCTCAAAATTTTGGAGGTGGATTAGTTCTAGGTCTTAGTAGTTCTCAAGTAAATGGAGATGATTTAGGAGGATTTAACAAAGCGGGGATTTTAATGGGTATTTTTACCAATAAATTAATTTATTCATCTATAAATTTTCAGATAGAAATGAATTTTATTATGAAAGGAAGTGATAATAAAAATATGACTAAAATAGAGCATAAAGACTATAATAGACCAGATATAAGTTTATCATACATAGAAATACCATTGCTACTACAGTATCAACAAAATAATCTACTTGATATAGAAGGTGGAATACTATTTGGATATCTTATAAACGGATACTATAATGATTTAAATGGCAAATTAAATAGTGATATAAACCCTTTTATTAAATATGATATAGGGCTTCTTGTAGGGTTAACATATAAATACTCAGAAAAAATCTGTTTTAATACCAGAATTAGTAATTCTATAATACCAATTGGACAGGAGGATTATGAAGAAACATCTTCATATGTTGCTTCTAAAAAGGGGAAGTATAATTCTGTTCTAAGTCTTTCAATAAAATACAATATATGAAAAAAGAAAAAAACAAAATAATTGTTGCTGTAACTGGAGCAAGTGGCGGCATATATGCCAAGGTTCTATTTGATAGATTAATAGCTCTTAAAAATCAAATATCTAAAGTTGGTGTGCTAATGAGTGATAATGCTAAGTTTGTATGGGAATCTGAATTAGGTAACGACAATTATAAAAATCTCCCGTTTAAATTCTATGACAAAATGGACTTCATGGCACCATTTGCTTCAGGATCTGCAAATTATAAAACAATGATTATTTGTCCTTGCTCAATGGGAACTATGGGCCGAATTGCATCAGGAATTAGTAATGATTTAACTACAAGAGCTGCAGATGTCATACTAAAAGAAAGAAGGAAATTAATTATAGTTGCAAGAGAAACACCATATAACCTTATTCATATAAATAATATGAAAAAAATCACTGAAGCTGGAGGTATAATCTGTCCGGCAACACCATCATTTTATAGTAATCCAAAAACATTTGAAGAGTTAGCTGCTACTGTAATTGATAGAGTAATAACACTAACTGAATTACAATATAAATCATATAGTTGGGGAGAAGAACAATAATTATACCTTTATCTAGTTGTATAAATATAAAGTTGACACATATGTTAGAACTGAGTAAAAAAATACTGCATAAAGTAAGTTTTGATAAACAACTATTTAAAAAAGAATTAAAAAAAAGTCTTTACTGGTTAAACAAAAGGGATGGGAATAGTCTTAAAATTTGGTGTTTATCTGCTTTTTCACAGTATAAAAGCACGATAATAGATGTTAGTGATAGAATCTATTAAAATAAATTACCTTGATCAGAGGATTTTATTTTTCCAAGATGTTTAAATGCAAGTTCTGTTGCTTGTCGACCTCTTGGAGTTCTCATTAAATAACCTTCCATAATCAAAAATGGTTCATAAACCTCCTCAATAGTTCCTGCTTGCTCTCCAACGGCGGTTGCAATAGTTGTTAAACCAACAGGACCGCCTTTAAATTTATCAATTATTGTAGAAAGTATACGATTATCCATTTCATCAAGGCCGTGTTCATCTACATTTAGTGCTGTTAGTGAGTACTGTGTAATTTTTTGATCTATGTCTCCATTACCTTTAATTTGAGCAAAATCCCTAACTCTTCTAAGTAATGCATTAGCTATACGCGGTGTACCTCTACTTCTACCTGCTATCTCATTTGATGCACTTTTTGAAATACTTACATCTAATATAGATGATGATCTATCAACAATCTTAGAAAGTAAATCTAATTTATAATATTCTAATCTTGAATTTATTCCAAAACGTGCACGTAATGGAGATGTTAGTAATCCAGATCTTGTTGTTGCGCCAATTAAAGTAAATGGATTTAATTCTATTTGTACTGTTCGAGCATTTGGGCCAGATTCAATCATTATATCTATTTGATAATCTTCCATTGCTGAATATAAATATTCTTCAACAATTGGATTAAGACGGTGTATTTCGTCAATAAAAAGTACATCTCTTTCCTCTAAATTTGTTAATAGCCCCGCTAAATCTCCTGGTTTATCAAGAACTGGACCTGATGTTGTTTTAATATTAACTCCTAATTCATTTGCAATAATATTTGCTAATGTTGTCTTTCCAAGTCCAGGTGGTCCGTGTAACAAAACATGGTCTAATGCTTCATTTCTTTTAGTAGCTGCCTGTATAAAAACCTTTAAGTTATCTACAATTTTGTCTTGACCTTCAAAATCAGAAAAAAGTTTAGGTCTTAAAACTTGCTCAAATGCTATTTCTTCTTCAGAAAAATCGTCAGTATTTGTATTTAAAGATTCATTCATTACATCAACAAATGTAAAAAATAAATACTTAGAAAAGCTAATTGGATTTTAGTAAATTAGTCAGATTAGTTTTAATCTATGTATGAAGGTGTTTACTCTCATCAAGAAAAGGATGATGTTTAATCTCAATATCTCTTTTAGATAAACTTCTTAGAACAATATTTATAAAAAGTCCAAGGAAACCTATTCCCATACCGACTTCTAACCATCCTAAATGTCCATGATCGTGTAATGTTCCTGGGGCAAAAAGAAGATACGAGTTAATCCAATGACCAATTAATATCACTATACAAACAAAGATTAAACGACCTCTATTTCTCTTAGCATCTCTACTCATTAACAGTAATGTAGGAACTATGAAATTAATTGCTAAACTAAACCAAAAAAGAAATCTATAGTTATCTAATTCTATTCTTTCCATAAAATAAGTTACCTCCTCAGGAATATTTGCATACCAAATTAACATAAACTGAGAAAACCACATATAGGTCCATACAATTGAAAAAGCAAATACAAACTTTCCTAAATCATGAATATGACTGCTATTTAAATGCTTTAAATAACCTTGCTTATTTAAAATTAAAGCAAATAAAAGTATAGTAGCAAAACCTATTGTTGCCCATTCACTAAATATATACCAGCCAAATAAAGTACTGAACCAATGTGTATCTATAGACATAATCCAATCCCATGCTGCAGTAGATGAAGTAACAGCAAATAAAACAATAAACCACCCTGAAACTTTTAATCCCTTCCAATAAGATTTCTCGCCTATTCCACCTTCATTATCAGAATCTATAGAATTTTGCCTGATTTTTTTGGCACAGTAAACCCATATTATAACATAAATAAATGATCTAACAATAAAAAAAGGTATATTTAAATATTCTTTTTTTCCAGCAATAATTTTGTCGTAATTTTCAGCCTGTGGATCAGTTATCCCTACTTCCATCCAATGATATATATGATTAAAATGTAAGGCTGCTGCTATTACTATAATTAACATTATTATACAAGTTACTGGTAAAAATGTCATGATTGCCTCAGGAACTCTTTTGATAACAGTAGACCATCCAGCTTCAGCAACATATTGAAGTGCAACAAAAAATACAGCAAATAAAGAAATACCTAAAAAGAAATAATTATTAAACAAAAGACTTGTCCATGCACTATGACTGTCGCTAATAAATGCGATAATTGCAGATAATAAACCTATTGCTATCATAATCATTGTAGCAATACTTATATTTTTATTTATACTATACATATCTCATTTTTATAGTTATTCATTGCTATTTTTTTGTAGCTTTTGAACATATAAGACGATTTTCCATCTTTCTTCTTCTGTAATTTGAGATGCATGTGGTCCCATAGCATTCAACCCATATGTTATTGCATGAAAAATATGTCCTGCTTTTAAATCACTCATTGTTCCTCCTGTTCGTCTAATTTGTTTATTATCATTATAATGAGGAATTGCTGAATAAATAGGATGTTTTATTGAGCCCTCGCCTGCACCATTAGCCCCATGACAATGTTCACAAAACATAGAATACAAAGCTTTACCCTCATCTAAATTATCATCATTATATTCATAAGGATTAACTGCCTGCTCACCAGAAATTAAATAATCCTCTAAGCTCTCTCCATAATTAAATGTTGATAAATAACCTCTTGCAATCGTTCCAGCTACTGGTTTTCTAGCATTAGAACTATCAGAGAAAATACTATTTTTACCATATGTTTCTAATGATGGAGATCTATACATATCTGGCATATATTCATAACCTCTCCCATCATTCCCACAAGAAACAATTAGTAAATATATACTACATATTATAATAAGTTTAGCTTTCATCTTTTTCATTTATTTCACTAGCATTTGATTTCTTTAACAACTTGATAATTTCACTTTTATCTTTTTGATATAGAACCTCAACCAAAAACTTGTCATCTGTAGTTCTAGGGTCAGGACTTTTTGTACTAGCACCAGGATACAACTTATTTCTAAACAAATATGTTAGTGACATTAAATGAGCTGCAAATAATACAGTACACTCGAATATAATAGGAACAAATGCAGGTAAATTATGATAAAAGGTAAAATTAGGTTTACCTCCTATATTCATAGGCCAACTTTTACCTACTCCTGAAATCATAATATAATAAATTAATAGCGCTCCAAAGCATAAACCAATACATCCATAAATAAATGCAGTAATAGCTAGTCTTGTCTCTTTTATTCCTAATACTGGATCAAGACCATGAATCGGAAAAGGACTATATACTTCACTAACAACAATATCATTATCTTTTAAATCCTTAACAACGGTCAAGACGTCATTTTCATCGTCAAAAATCGCATGTATAATTTTATCTTTCATTTTTACTTTTTATGTTCTGATCCTGATGATTTAAGAATACTTTTTAACTCTGCTTGAGCAATAACTGGGAACGAACGAGCATAAATTAAAAATAATACAAAAAAGAAACCTATTGTACCTAAAAATATTCCTATATCAACAAATGATGGTGAGAACATTGTCCATGATGATGGTAAAAAATCACGGTGTAATGATGTTACAATAATAACAAAACGTTCAAACCACATACCTATATTCACAAATATTGATAATATAAATGTTGCTACGAATGATGTTCTAATTTTATATATCCAATACAACTGAGGAATTATTACATTACATGTCATCATACTTGCATACGCCCACCAATAAGGGCCAGTAGCTCTATTTAAAAATGCGTACTGCTCAAATTCAACACCAGAATACCATGCCATAAATAATTCTGTTATATATGCAACGCCAACAAGTGAACCAGTTAAAAGAATTATAACGTTCATATACTCGATATGTTTAATAGTTATATACGCCTCCATATTTACAACTTTTCTTACAATAATCAAAAGAGTTTCAACCATAGCAAAACCTGAAAAAAGAGCTCCTAAAACAAAATATGGCGGAAAAATTGTTGTATGCCAACCCGGTATTACAGAAGTAGCAAAATCCATACTTACTATCGAATGTACTGAGAATACAAGTGGAGTACATAGACCTGCTAATACAAGAGATACCTCTTCAAATCTTTGCCAATGCTTAGCTTTACCACTCCATCCAAACGCTAATAAAGTATAAAGCTTTTTTCGCATAGGAGCGACTTTTTCACTGACTCTGTCTCTTAACATAGCAAAGTCAGGTATTAAACCTATATACCAAAATACGCATGAAACTGAAAAATAAGTAGAAATTGCAAATACATCCCATAAAAGTGGAGAGTTAAAATTAACCCATAATGAGCCAAACTGATTTGGTATTGGAAATACCCAATATGCAAGCCAAGGTCTACCCATGTGTAACAATGGGAACAGTGCAGCTTGAGCAACTCCAAAAATAGTCATAGCTTCTGCAGATCTATTAATAGCCATTCTCCATTTCTGTCTAAATAACAGTAAAACGGCCGATATTAATGTTCCTGCATGTCCAATTCCAATCCACCATACAAAGTTTGTGATATCCCATGCCCAATCAATAGTTTTGTTTAATCCCCAAGTTCCTATACCTGTTCCTATAGTATAAGCCATACAAGCAAATCCCCATAACATCAATAATGCAGATAATCCAAATAACATCCACCAATATTTATTTGCCTTACCAAGTACTGGCCTAGAAATATCTCTAGTTAAGTCGTGATACGATTTGTCACCAAGTATTAAAGGGTCTCGAATTTTTGATTCTTTATGCATTATGATTTATTTCTTACTTTAGTTTGATAAAAAACAGATGGATCTACATTAAGATGATCTAAAAGATCATATGCTCTTTCATCATTTTTAAGTTTATAAACTTCACTTTCTTTATTATTTACATCTCCAAATACAATTGCATTAGTAGAACAAGAAGATGCACATACAGTCTGAGCTTCCTCATCTAAAATTGGTCTTCCTTCCTTCTTTGCTGTTAATTTTATCTCTTGTATTTTTTGAATACACATACTACATTTTTCAATAACTCCTCTAGATCTAACAACAACATCAGGGTTCAAAACCATCTTACCATAATCATCATTCATATTGAAATCAAATTTATCATTATCAGAATACTGGAACCAATTAAATCTTCTTACTTTGTAAGGACAATTATTAGCACAATATCTTGTTCCAACACACCTATTATAAGTCATCTGATTTAATCCTTCATTACTGTGAGTTGTAGCAGCAACTGGGCAAACATTTTCACACGGAGCATTATTACAATGCTGACACATTACAGGCTGAAAAACTACTTCAGGATTTTCTGATGGTTCTTCCATTGCCTTATATGTATCAATAGTAGATATATCATTAGCTGATCCTTTTTCTTTTGTCATATCAGAAGAATAATACCTGTCTATACGCATCCAATGCATATCACGACTTTTTCTCATTTCTTCCTTACCAACAACTGGAATGTTATTTTCCGCCTGGCAAGAAATAACACATTCTCCACACCCTGTACAAGCTGTTAAGTCAATAGATAAGTTCCAAAAATGCCCTGTTTCTAAATCATGCTTATCATATAAAGTAACCTGATCTGATGGTAACTTTCCTTTATATGTATAATATTTTTCTCTATAATTTCCTGAAGTGGGGTCTTTTATATACTTCTCTAATGTTGTTTCCTTCACTAAATCTCTTCCCATCATAGTGTGATGTAATTGAATTGAAGCAAATTCATGCTCTCCATCAATCTTATTAATTGAAACAGATTTAGAATTTAATAATGGATATGCATTAACACCAACATTATCAGCTGCCTTACCTGCACTCTTTCTTCCGTAGCCAACAGCTAACCCAATAGTATTATTTGCTTGTCCAGGCTGAATCATCACAGGGACATTTTTTATAACTCTGTCACCGGATTTTAAATCAACTAAATTTCCATTTAAAGCCCCATTAGAAACATTCCAATTCTTTAAACCTAAACTTCTAGCTGTTGAAGCTGATATTGTTATATAATTATCCCAACATGCTCTAGAAATTGGGTCAGGAAATTCTTGAAGCCAAGGATTGTTTGCTTGATTACCATCTCCCAATCCTATCTTTTCATAAATGGCTATCTCTAATGCAGAATCTAATTTGTAAGATAAAATTTTTGGATCTAATGATGTAATAGGAGTAACTTTTGGTAATTCATCATTAAAATCAAAATAACCATCATGTAAAGCTTTCTCCCAATTAATTCCTTTATTTTTCCAAAAATTTGATAAATATGTATAATAATCTTGATTACCACTCCATTTTAGCAATGTTTCTTCAAACTGCCTAGTGTCAAATAATGGAGCTATTGTTGGCTGCATTAAACTATATGTGTTGTGTGAAGGATGTGCATCACCCCAACTTTCCAAATTATGATGACTAGGACAAACATAATTCATTAAGGAAGCTGTTTCATCTTTATATAATGATGTAGATATAGTTAGACCTACAGTAGATAGAGCATTATTAAAATCTTTTGCATCACATAGATTATATGATGGATTTGCTTGATAAGTTATCAACGCTCCTATACTTCCTGACTTCATTTCCTTTATTAAATCATCTAATTTACTACTATCTCCCTGCTTAATATATGAAGGGCTCTTGATAGAAAGGGTTCTGTCATAATTACCCAAAATTGAATTAATTGCATTTACAATTAATTGACTTTCTGTATTATTACTATCACAAACAATTAATGATTTACCTTTATTATTTCTTAACTTATCTATAATATCCAAAAGCCTTTCATCTTTTGGTTTTACATCATTAGAGAGAGCTTTGTATAACTCTACTAATAACATTTTTTGTTCAGAAGGTTTAATAGGGATTCTTTTGTCTGCATTGGCACCCGTAAGAGATAAATTTGTTTCTATTTGATAATGCTTCGACATCCTACCTTTTTTTGGATTTCTTGCCTTAACATAATCGTTAGAATAATCATTATTCAACCAATTTCCTATAAAATCTGCACCAAAGGAAACTATAACATTAGCCTTATCAAAATGATAACTTGGTATCGCTCTTAATCCAAATGAAGTATTATTAGCATTTAATATACCGTCATAAGGCACTGCGTCATACATAATATGCTCAACATTTGAATATTTTAAAGAAAAATCACTAATAATATTTTTCAAAGAAGGACTTAAAATTGTAGAGGTTAAAAGGACTATCTTCTTATCCTGAATTTCAGATAATTTCTTCTTTATTTCTACATCAATTGTTCTCCAATTAGTTTTATTCCCATTTTTTAAAGGGTGCTTTAATCTGTTAGAGTCATATAAAGATAATACAGATGCTTGAACACGCGCATTAGTACAGTTTTTATTGTTTTCTATTTTTATTGGCCTCCCCTCTCTTGTTTTAACCAATACACTAGCATAATCTCTACCGTCATATAGAGTAGTGGCATAATAATTTGGAACTCCAGGAATAATTTCGTCCGGTTTAACAACGTAAGGAATAGATTTTACAATAGGTGTCTCACATGAAGCTAATGTAGCAGCAGCAGTACTAAAACCTAAAAACTTTAAAAAATCTCTCCTAGATGTTTTTGACTCTGACAAATCGTCTGATAAAAAATCGTCAAGTGGTAATTCTTCTGGGAATTCATTATGCGCTAACTTTTCTATCTCAGCATTGTCATTTAACTGAGCTAATCCTTTCCAATATTTTTTATTATTATTCATTTTTAAATAGTTAATAATGACATTTTGCACACTCTAAACCTCCAATTTTATCTACAGTTATTTTCTCTCCTTTATACTTTTCTTTAAGTTGTTCATGTAAATGGGTATAATAATTATTACCTTCCATTTTCACTTCAGTATCTCTATGACATTCAATACACCATCCCATAGTTAATTCTGAATATTGATATAAAACTTCCATCTCTTCAACTGGCCCATGACATTCCTGACATTCAAGACCTCCTGCAACAACATGTTGAGAGTGATTAAAATATGCATGATCTGGTAAATTATGTATTCTAACCCACTCAATTGGCTTTTCTTCATAACCAGGAATATATGTTCTTGATTCTGGATCAAAGCCTACTGCATCGTATATTTTTTGAATCTCTTTCTTCCCATATTTTGGGCCTTCGTTTATATATGTATGACAATTCATACATACGTTTGCGGAAGGAATTCCAGAATGCTTCCCTTTTCGTGCACTTGTATGACAATAATTGCAATCTACACCATTTACTCCTGCATGAAGTTCATGAGAAAACGCAATTGGTTGAGAAGGGGCATAATTAGTCGTAACACCTACACCCATCATTGCATCATAAGTAAATTTAAGTCCTAAAATTGCAACAACAGCACAAAGGCAGATAACATTAATATTATTGGAAACAAATGATTTATACTGTGCAGTTATAGTACCAGAAACTGTTTCAGGAATTGTTTCAGTTTTTTGTCCAAGTGCAGATTTAAGACTATTTTTCAAAGATACCAGTAGGAATACAACTACTATAAGAACTATTGCAATAATCGTTAGTATTGTAGAAGTACTTATTCCTGTATTTGATTGTACTGCCGATTCTCCTACAGCTACTATCTGCTCTGGCTGTGGTGGATTTGCAAGATATGCAAGAAGATTATCTAATTCTTCATCTGAAAAGTCAAATGATTGCATAACTGATTTATTATACTCTTCAAATATTTTTATTGCTCTTTCATCTCCACTAGCAATAAAATCTTGTGAATTCCTAATCCATTTAACTAACCATTCTTTTTCGTATTTTTCTGTTACTCCTTGTAGTCCTGGCCCTACGAGCCTAGCGTCAGTAATCATGTGACACGCAGTACAGTTTTGCTTAAAAAGCTTTTCTCCTGCTTCAACATCACCAGTATAAACCTCTTGATTTACCTCCTCAGCAACCTCTTGAGCAGGTAAACTGAATACTAATAAAAATAGCACAAAAAATATTGGTAACTTTAAAGAGGTCTTTTTAAATTGAATCATACTTTTTTCTAACTTCACTTTATCGATAGCAAATTTAGTACTTTTAAATCAATTTTTGATCCAATTAAAATAAGATATTTTACTATTTATAATAATTCTAAATAACAATTTATTTTGACAAAAAAATACCTTAAGAATTAACTTCTAAAACCTCTTTTACTTGAGGCACCGCTCGCTTTATAACTTCTTCAACACCATTTTTTAATGTCATCATACTTATTTCGCACGTTTCACAAGCACCTAACAATTTGACCTTAACTATCCAATCGTCAGTAATTTCGATAAGCTTAATATTACCTCCGTCTGCTTCAAGATACGGACGGATTTCGCTTAAAGCATTTTCAATTTTATCAAGTATTATTTTATCGTTAATCATTATGTAATTTTTTAATCATTAGAACACCCTCTTTTCTGTGTTAATTTTACAGATTGTGTTGGAGCTAAATTAATATTTCTTTTTTTAATAGACTCAACAACTTTTTCTCCCATTCTTAAAAAGGCAATAGAAATAGAAGTTGAGTCCTGCAAAACTGCTGGTCGTCCTGCATCAGCAGCCTCCCTAACAGACTGTACAATAGGAATCTCGGCAAGTAAATCGATATTCATTTGTTCTGATAAAATTTTAGCACCTTCTCTGCCGAAAATATAGTATTTATTATTTGGTAATTCTTCTGGAGTAAAGTAAGCCATGTTTTCAACAATTCCTAATACAGGAACATTAATACTATCCATTGTAAACATATTAATACCTTTTTTGGCATCGGCCAATGCAATTGGCTGTGGAGTACTCACAACTATTGCTCCAGTTAATGGAATTGCCTGAACTAATGACAAATGTATGTCTCCAGTGCCTGGGGGGAGATCAACAATCAAATAATCTAAATCTCCCCAATACGCATCTAATAACAACTGATTAAGAGCCTTAGATGCCATTGGTCCCCTCCAAACAACAGCTTGTTCATTTTGAGCAAAAAAACCTATTGACAATAACTTAACTCCGTGACTTTCAAGAGGCTTAATTCTATTTTTCCCATTAACCTCAACTGAAGAAGGAGTAGCTCCTTCCAAGCCGAACATAATGTGCATTGAAGGACCATATATATCAGCATCCAATACACCAACTTTATAGCCTAAATTAGATAAAGAAACAGCTAAGTTAGCTGTAATAGTAGATTTACCAACTCCTCCTTTTCCAGATGAAACAGCTATAATATTGTCAACTCCTGCGATTGGCTCTCCCTGAATTTTTACTTCTTGCTTAGCAAGCTCAACAAAAAAATTTATTTTTAAACTAACTTCTTCTTCTAAAGATTTAATAACCTCCAAACATTGTGACTCTACCTTTTTTTTAAATTGCAATGTAGGGTTTTGTATTGATATATCTAACTCTATATCATTACCAAAAATCTGTATGTTTTTAATTTCGCCAGAATCAATAATATTTTTTGATTTATTGGCAATAAAAACATTAGACAATAATTTTTCAATATTTTCTCTAGTTATTTTCATAAAAAATATAGTATTACAAAGATACAACTAATTATGAAAAATTATTTCAATCTAAATCTTAAATATGTAATAGGAATACCTTTTTGTAAATAGATCTTTTCGTAATGTGTTGTTATACTCATACATTCCTTTTCAAGAGAGGAAGAGTATAGGTCGTTGGTAGTTTCATCAATCTCATAACCATATGATGCAATAACCCCTAATGTAAAACCATGTAAAAATTGACTATCTGTCTTTAAATGTATTAGACCATTATCTCGCATGATATTTTTATATTTTTTTAAAAAGTTTGGGTGAGTCAATCTCTTCTTTGATCTCCTCTTTTTAATTTGCGGGTCAGGAAAAGTAATCCAAATTTCATCCACCTCATTTTTATTAAAACAATACTCAATAAAATCTATACGAATTCTAAGAAATGCAACATTGCTTAATTCTTTTTCTAATGATTGAGTAGCTCCCTGCCACATTCTTGCCCCCTTAATATCTATACCAATATAATTTTTATTAGACTCATTCTTAGCCATTCCTACAGTATACTCTCCCATTCCACAACCTAACTCAACAATCAAAGGATTATCATTTTTAAAAAAATTCTGTTTCCATTTTCCTTTCATATGATAGCCTTTCCTCAGCTCCTCAATTTCCGGCTGAAATACATGAGGGTAAGACTCCATTTGATTAAACTTTTTTAACTTATTTTTTGCCAATACTTTTATTTTGATGTAAAAGTACTTTGTTTTAATTATTTTCGTGCTGTGATTGAAAAAAAACGAATATTAATATCTCCTCTTGATTGGGGAATCGGTCATGCCACAAGGTGTATCCCAATTATAAATGCTTTAATTGAAAATGGCTATGAAGTGATAATTGGTGCAGATGGTAGACCGATGCATTTACTTGCAAAAGAGTTCCCAAAATTAGAAATTATACGCATACCGGGATATAACATCAGATATTCAAAATATTTACCTATGACATTTAATATTTTGTTTCAGATTCCAAAATTAATGTGGGGAATAAAGCAAGAAAATCAAATCATAAAAAATATTATTCATGATTATAAGATAGATGGTATAATTTCAGATAATAGATATGGTCTTTACTCAACAGAAGTTCCTTGTGTCTTTATAACTCATCAACTGAATATTCAAAGCCATTTCATGTCAAATTACATAAAAAAGATAAATTATAATTACATTAATAAATTCTCTAAATGCTGGATTATGGATGACGAAAAAGAAAATCTTGCTGGAGAATTATCCAAACCTACTATATTACCTAAAAATAGTGAGTTTATAGGCTGTCAATCAAGATTTAAATTAGGGGCTAAAACAAAAAAATATAAATTCTTAGCTATTGTTTCTGGGCCAGAACCGCAAAGAACAGTCTTTGAAAAGGGAATAATAAAAGCTTTAAGAAAACAACAAGAAAAATCACTAGTGATTTTAGGCAAACCGGAAGCTGAATCTCAACAACAAATAGACAATATTACAGTTTACTCTCATTTAGATGCAAAAGATTTAAATAAAGCTATTTTACAAACAGATACTATAATATGTAGACCAGGTTATTCAACTATAATGGATTTAGCAAAATTAAATAAAAGTGCTTTTTTGATTCCAACTCCTGGCCAGACAGAACAAGAATATCTTTCCAAACATTTATTACAGAATAAAATATGTTATTCTCAAAAACAAAAAGATTTTAATTTCGAATTAGCAATGAATGAAATTGAAAAGTTTAGCGGCTTTACTACAAAAAAATATCAAAAAACTAATTGGGAAAAATTATTTAGCCTTTTCTAATATAAAAGAAAAGGTAGAGCCAATATCCTTTGTACTTCTTACGTTGATTTGCTGATTATGACCTTCAAGTATATGCTTTACAATAGCTAAACCTAATCCTGTCCCTCCAATCTCTCTAGATCTATTTTTATCTACTCTATAAAATCTTTCAAATAATCTATCAAGAGATTCTTTATCAATACCTATTCCGTTGTCTGCAACTTCTATAAGCATATTACTCTCCATATCAAAAAATCTTACTGTAGTAGTACCCCCATCTTTACCATACTTAATAGAATTACTAATAAGATTCATGAAAACCTGCTGCATCTTATCTCTATCACCTAAAACTAATTTGGCTTGTGACTCATTATCAATTTTTAAGCTAATATTCATTTGACTAGCTTTCATTTCTAGAGCTTCAAATACCTCTTCAACAAGAGAAAAAATGTCAAATGGCTGTATATCTAATTGTGATTGCTCTGTTTCTAAACGGGATATTACTTCAAGATCCTCAACAATATTTATCATTCTATCAACACTCTTATCGGCTCGCTTTAAATATTTCATATTTATCTCCTTATCATCTATACCTCCATCTAATAAAGTAGATAAATAACCTTGAATATTAAAAATTGGAGTTTTTAACTCGTGAGAAACATTACCTAAAAACTCCCTTCTATAATTTTCATCTTGCTTCATTTGCTTCAACTCCTCTTCCTTGGCATCTGCCCATTCCTCTGCCTCTTTCTCAACATTGTCAATATCTAAATCTGTATTTGCTGATATTCCTCTGAACTTGTAAATGTTTTTATAAATAACTTTTATCTTTTCATGAAAAAAATTCTTTACCACATAGTAAATCAAATAAACATTTAAAGTAAAAAAAATCAAATATGGAAGAAATAATAGGTCCTCTAAAAATATAAATAAACCTAAAGCAAATGAGGTAATGATGAGGCTTAAAAAAATTGATATTTTAACAGGTGTATTTATCTTAAACATATGCGCTAAAATATAAATTATATGTTAAATTTATATCCTACCCCTTTTATAGTCTTGATATGCTTGTCGCCTATTTTTTCTCTAATTTTCCGAATATGAACATCTATTGTTCTGTCTCCTACTACAGCATCTTTCCATACTTCTAAGATAATTTCTTCTCTTGAAAAAACTTTACCAGGAACACTCATAAGATAATATAACAATTTAAATTCCTTCCTTGCTAAAAACACTTCTTCTTCTAGAACAAAAAGTTTATGAGTTATAGGATTTATTTTAATAGTTCCAATATGTATCTCTGATTTTGTTTTAATTGACTTGTTTCTTCTGAGTAATGCTTTTATTCTGCTAATTAATAACTTAGGTTTAATTGGCTTTGTAACATAATCATCTGCCCCCGCACTGAAGCCCGCTAATTCAGAAAACTCTTCAGAACGTGCTGTTAGAAATATGATTAAAGTATTTTCCAAAGAAGGTATCAATCTCATTTCTGCACAAGTTGTAATCCCATCCATTTCAGGCATCATAACATCTAATACTATTAAACTAGGCTGATGTTTTTTTGCTTTTTCAATCGCACTAACTCCATTGTCAGCAGTTATTACCTCGAAACCTTCTTTTTCTAAATTATAAGAAAGGAATTCTATAATATCCTGCTCATCATCAACAATTAGTATTTTCATCATTTTTTTTTCAAAATTAATAAATAGTTTAAGATGTTTTACGCTTTTAACAATTCCTTAACATTAGCATAATATTAACTTAATCAAACAAACCTATATGGCAATTTATATTTGCGGCAATTAAAAAATATTAAAAAATGGAAAATTCAATTAACAAAATAGACATATCTCCTGCTGTATACCTAGCAATTATGGTAACAGTCTTTTGGATTGCAATGTAAAATTAAATTATTGCTAATTACGACAAAAAATGAAAAATTTATTTAAAGCTTTCACATATCCGAAAGCACTTTGGTTTCCAAAAAGTGAACACTCTTTTCTAGCATTTATTTGTGTAGCTTTTATGGCAGCCATGTTTGTTACGCCTTATCCACAATATGCAATGTGGACAGGCTTCTTATTTGCAGCATACGCTGCTGTTGCTAATGATAGTATACAAACCTTAGGTACTTTTATTGCTTCAAATCAAGATAAAAAATGGTGGGTACTATGGCTCTTTATTGGAGGTGTATTTCTAGCAACGCACAGCTATAGCTGGCTATTTTCCGATTTTGTAGGAGCTTTTGACGAAAGTGGAAATCCTATTGGTGATGGAGTAGCTGATGGAGATGTTAGTCACGGAAGATTACTTGCAAAAGGCTTTGAAGAGGCACCACAAAGCTTTCATTTCCTTCAGATTGCTGCCCCTATTTTCTTACTTATATTAACTAGATTGAGAATGCCAGTATCTACTACATTTATTTTACTAACTTCATTTGCCGCAAGTCCTGCTGCAGTTGGAAAAGTATTAGCAAAAAGTATGTCTGGATATGTATTAGCATTTTTCCTTGGATTAATTGTGTTTTCATCAATTGCTAAGCTAGCTCAAAAACATTTTACTGGAGAAGCTAAATTTGGTTGGACAATAGCTCAATGGATAACAACAGGAACATTGTGGTCTGTATGGCTAATGCAAGATGCGGCAAACATTGCGGTATTCCTACCTAGAAATTTAAGTTTTGGTGAATTTGCAGGCTTTGCAGGTGTTTTATTTATAGGACTTGGTCTACTACTATATTATAAAGGAGGTCGTATCCAAAAGATCGTTACTGAAAAATCAGTAGTTACAGATGTTAGATTTGCAACTCTTGTTGATTTTGTATACTGCATTATCTTGTTTTACTTTAAGCTATACTCTCAAGTTCCTATGAGTACTACATGGGTATTCATTGGTTTGTTAGGTGGTAGAGAGCTAGGAATGGCCATAAGAAACAGTGGAGAAAATAGTATTGGCAAAACATTCAAACTAATCATTAAAGACTTTTCATACGCAATGATTGGATTAGTGATTTCGATTGCTATTGCAATAGGCGTTAATGATCAACTTACTGTAAGTTCAATGCTAACTAATATTCCACAGGAATTTGCTTCTGGATTAACAAAGTTTTTCTCAAGACTAGGAATATAATTTACAATAACTTGAAAATAAATTAATATTCGCTTAACATATAATATGTAAGCTTACTGTAATATTGTACCATTAAAAAAATTAAATAATTATGAAAACAAAACTATTAACACTAATTACATTACTTTTATGTGTTGTTCAAGTTAACGCGCAACAAGGCAAGCCTTCAGTTAAAGTATTCTCTAATTTTAACTACGATATGAATCCAGAAGAAAGTGAGGCTGAATTCAAAGAGTTTGAACTAAAAAGAGCTTATTTAGGATATTCATACAGTATGGATGAGAATTTTTCAACTAAAATTACTTTTGATGTTGGAAGTAATGATGGTGGGAGTGCTTATACTGCATTTTTAAAGATTGCTGCTTTAAACTGGAAATACTCTGAAAATCTTAACCTTAGCTTTGGTATGATTGGAACTAAGAATTTTAAATTTATGGAAAAAAATTGGGGAAGAAGATATATTGAAAAATCAGCTCTAGACAAATATAAGTGGGCAAATTCAGCTGATTTAGGATTGAGTGCTAACTATAAATTATCAAACAAAATGAGCATTGAAGGTCAAATTCTTAACGGTGAAGGATATAAGAAAACACAAGAAAGCAATGGCTTGTTCAGAGGAGGAGCTGGTATTACTTATAAAGTTAATTCAAATATAGCATTAAGATTATTTCACGATGTGACTCCACGAGCTGAATATAATGATTCAACTGAAACACAAAATATTACTACTGGGGCTATCACTTATAAAGGGAATTCATTTACTATAGGTGCAGAGAGTAGTTTAATGCAAAATGCTAACAATATTTCTGATGAAGAGCAAGAATTAATGTCAATTTATGGTAGTTTTAAATTAAGTGATAATTACACTTTATTTGCTAGATATGATGACGCAACAGAAACTAGCAAAGCAGGAACATACATGATATATGGTGTTGAAAGAATGATGACAAAAGGAGTAAAAATTGCTTTAAACGTTCAATCATGGACTGATGATGTTGATGATGCAGAAGCACAAAATACTTTATTTCTAAATCTAGAATATAAGTTCTAAATTCATTTAGCTTTAATTATAATAAAAGCCATAAGAGTTAAAAATCTTATGGCTTTTATTTTTAATAATTAATTTTGCGTAATGCAAAATAATATCTTTAATATTAAAAATGATGAAGAGTTTGAAAAAATTGCATTTCATTTATTTAACTATCAAATCATAAATAATCCTATCTATAAGAATTATGCTCAACTAGTTCTTAGAGATAAAACACCTATTAATATTTACGAAATTCCTTTTCTTCCAATTGACTTTTTTAAATCAAATGAGGTAATATGTAAAAATAAAAATATAGAAACTATATTTTTAAGTAGCGGAACTGGAGGTGAGAGAAGTAAACATCTTGTTAGCGACATAGAGTTATATAAGCAATCATTTCTTAAATCATTTGAATTGTTCTATGGAGATGTTTCACAGTATTGTATACTTTCCTTACTTCCGAACTATAGAGAACAAGGCGCTTCATCATTAGTATATATGGTTGATGAACTAATAAAAAAATCAAAAAATAAATTGAGTGGATTCTATCTAAATAATTATAAAAAACTAGCTGAAACCATAAACGTTTTAGAAGAAAAAAATCAAAAAACTATCCTTTTTGGGGTTACTTATGCTTTATTAGATTTTGCTGAGCAGTTCCCAACAAAACTCAAAAGCACGATTATAATTGAGACTGGGGGATCAAAAGGGAAAAGAAAAGAATATATAAAAGAAGAATTACACAATATTCTAAAACAATCATTTTACTTAGAAAATATCCATTCAGAGTATGGCATGACAGAACTATTATCACAATCATACTCTAAATCTAATGGAGTTTTTAAAAGTCCTCCATGGAAAAAAGTTATTATTAGAGATACTCATGACCCTTTTTCAATAGTTGAAACAAATAAAACTGGAGGTATAAATATTATTGATTTAGCAAATATATACTCTTGCCCATTTATAGCAACACAAGACTTAGGAAAAAAATTTGAAGATGGAACATTTAGTATAATGGGAAGGTTTGACAATTCTGATCTTAGAGGATGTAATCAACTTACTATATGATAATTCGCAAAGCAAAAATATCTGATCTTAAGAATATCATGCTAATGTATAGTTCGTGTGTTTCTGGCATGATAGAAAATAATATTGATCAATGGGATAGTACATATCCAAATTCAAAAATTATTTCTTCAGATATAGAAAAAGAAACATATTACGTTGCTGAAGATGATAAATCAATAATTGGAGGTATAAATATTGATCAAATTCAAGACCCAACGTATTTAGACATAAAATGGGAAGACTCTTCTAATAATTTTTTAGTAGTTCATAGACTAGCTGTAAAAAAAAAATACTGGAATAAAAACATAGGCAAGAAATTAATGCTATATGCAGAAAAACTAGTTGAAAAATTAAATCTAAAATCAATACGCTTAGATACTTATGGAGGTAACCCTATAGCCTTGAAATTTTATATCAAATTAGGTTATGTAAAAAAAGGATTTATTTTTCTAAAGCCTGGTAAAAATGAGTACTATTGCTTTGAAAAGATAATTAAAAAATAGACTTAACGAATTGTCTTATACAAAATATAATGCAAAATAAAAATGAGCCATATGTTATAGTTCTTGGGACAGCTCAAGATGGAGGTTACCCGCAAGCTAGATGCCATGAAACATGTTGTGATAAAGCATGGAACACTAAATCCTTAAAAAGAAATGTGAGCTGCATTGCAATAGTAGATCCTGCAAATAAAAAACAATGGATATTTGATGCTACACCTGATATAAAATACCAATTACAATTATTAAAAAATAAATCTAAGATTAATAATGTTAGTGGTGTTTTTCTGACACATGCTCATATTGGTCACTATACTGGTCTGATGTATTTTGGAAAGGAAGCTATATCAACTAAAAACCTTCCTGTTTTCTGTATGCCTAAGATGAAAAGCTTTATTAAAAACAATGCACCTTGGAGCCAATTAGTTGATATAAAAAATATAACATTAAAGAGTTTACAAAATTCATAGGAAGTAATTCTCAACTCTAAAATTAAAGTGATCCATTTTCTGGTTCCTCATAGAAATGAATATTCAGAAACGGTAGGATATAAATTGATAATAAATAAAACAACTATCATTTTTATTCCAGATATTGACAAATGGGAGGATTGGAATAAAAATGTAATAGAAATAATCAAAGATGTGGATTATGCATTTCTAGATGCAACTTTTTATGATGATACCAAATTAAAAAGAGATATAAAGAAGATACCTCATCCATTTGTATAAGAAACTATGAAATTATTTCATGATTTTAGTAACAAAGAAAAAATATATTTTATTCATTTTAATCACACAAATCCATTAATTTTTGAAGAAAGTACTGAAAAAAATGAACTGATAAAAAATGGTTTTAATATAGCAGAAGAAGGACAAATAATAAGATGTTTATAATCAAAATGTAGTATTACTTACACCGCTATAAATCACAAAAATTTATAACCTCATTATAAAATTTATCAGGGTATTCTGCATGTAACCAATGTCCCGCATTATCGATTGTTACAACATTAAAATCAGAAAAATTTTTTCTGAAATTAATAATATCATCTTCAGTTATATAATTTGAGTTTCCTCCTCTCAAAAAACAAGTAGGTATATCACATGTTCCTTTTAAGAAATCAGCAGAAGAAATATTTTCAAGTTTATCAAAAAGAACTTGAATATTAAATCTCCATTTAAAATTCTTACTCTCATCTCGATAAATATTTTTCATTAAAAATAAGCGAATTGAAATATCTAAAATATTAATAGCAAGAGCTTTATCTATTTCCTCTCTTCTGTTAAAATCACTTAAATTTAAATCCAATAAATGTTGCAAAATATTCCTATGAAAATCAACACTATATATTTTAGGAGCAATATCTGCAACAATTAATTTTTGCACTTTTTCAGGATAATCAAAAGCAAAATGCATAGCTACTTTGCCACCTAAAGAATGTCCGATAATTATCGGCTGAATAATATTATTTTGATTAATATAATTTAATAAATCTGTAGACATTACATCATAATTAAATAGATCTGAATGAGGAGATCTACCATGGTTTCTTAAATCAATTAAGTGCACCGATATCTTTTTTGAAAATCTTTTTCCTAAAGAACTCCAATTATCACTCATACCAAATAAACCATGAATAATAATTATATCTCTACTGTTTATGGGTCCGTAATATATTTTTGAAAATAAATTCATTTATAACAATCTCTTATACATTTGAATTGTGTTTTCCAAACCTAAGTAAATAGAATCAGAAATAAGTGCATGACCAATTGAAACCTCTAATAAGTTAGGTATATTTTTTGCAAAATATGCCAAATTTTCTAGATTCAGATCATGTCCCGCATTTATTCCAAGGCCTATATCTCCAGCTCTTTTAGCAGCTTCTATGTAAGTAGTAATAGCTAATCTCTTATTAGTGTTATAGTCTTTTGCATAAGACTCAGTGTAGAGCTCAACCCTATCAGCTTCACAATCCTTTGCGCCTTCTATCATTGAGAGATTTGGATCAATAAAAATAGATGTTCTAATTCCACAACTCTTAAATTCTTGTACTACTTCTTTCAAATAGCTTTTAAATTTTAAAGTGTCCCAACCGGCACATGATGTTAATACATCAGGACCATCAGGCACTAATGTCACCTGATCTGGCTTAATCTCAAGGACCATATTAATAAAATCAGGAGATGGATATCCTTCAATATTATACTCTTTTGTAATCACGTCCTTTAAATCATAAACGTCTTTTCTCGTGATGTGTCTTTCATCAGGTCTAGGATGTATAGTTATACCATCTGCTCCAAAATTCTGACATTTAATTGCTGCATTTACAATAGAGGGAATTGAACCCCCTCTAGCATTTCTAATTGTAGCAATCTTGTTAATATTTACACTTAGCTTAGTCATATGCTACAAAAGTAAAAAATAGTATGTTTGCTGTATGCAAGCAGACGAACTAATTTCATCTTCCCTCACTACAATTCATCCCGACGATGATGGAGAAAAAACTTTAAGGCTCATGGAAGACTTAAGAGTTAACCATCTTCCTGTTGTAAGAAATTCTTTTTATCTAGGTATTATTTCTGAAAAAGAGATACTAAGCTGGCAAAACACAACTGATTTGCTAGAAGACCACTTAGACGAATTGTCTACTCCATTTGTACTGAGTAATCAACATCTATTTGATATAGTTCAAGAAATAGAACTAAATAGTTTAAGTATTATTCCAGTACTAGATGAGAAACAAAATTATCTAGGTGCAATTACAAATAGAAAACTGCTATATACTATAGCTAAAAGTACAAGTATACAAAGTCTAGGTGGTATGATTGTCCTACAAATTAAAGCAAATGACTACTATATGAGTGAGATTGCAAGAATTGTTGAGGATAATAATGCAAAGATATTAAGCTCTTATATTACATCCATTCCTCAAAATCAAATTATTGAACTAACTATAAAATTAAATAAAATTGATATTAAATCAATCGTTAAAGATTTTGAAAGATATGATTATAATATTATAGCTTCATATAAATCCAATGAAGAAGACAATAATTTCTTAGATCGTTACGAATCATTAATGAGATTTCTAAGTCCTTAGCATGAAAAAAAATATTGGGATAATTATAATTCTCCTTTTTGGTTTTTCATTAAAAGCACAAAAAACTATAGGTTCTATTTTAATTAATGGAAATAATAAAACAAAAAAAGAAATTATATTAAGGGAATTAGAATTAAAAATAGACTCGGCATATAACCAAGGTGAATTAAAAGCAAAAGTTTTAAAAAGTAAAAATAATTTAACTAATCTAAAGTTATTTAATTTTGTTGACATAAAATCCTTAGAAAAAAACCAAAATATTGAAATACACATTAACGTAATTGAAAAATGGTATATCTGGCCATACCCAATACTTGAACTATCAGATCGTAATTTTAATACTTGGTGGGAAGAATTTTCAGAAAATAATTATTCAGATTTCTCAAGAATAAATTATGGGGTTTTTTTTAACTGGGAAAATTTTAGAGGACGAAATGAGTTATTAAAGCTAAAAATAAGAACAGGATTTAAAGAACACTTTTTAATTTCTTTTCAAACCCCATTTATCAATAAAAATAAAACTTTAGGAATTGGTGTTGATCTAAATCTGTTTAGAAGAAAAAAAACGTTCTACAAAACTATAAATAACGAGTTAATTTTTTATGAAAATCAAGAAGAATTTACATCTAAAGATTATTCAATAGAGCTAAATGCTAACTATAGAAAAGGGATTTACAATAAACATAATTTTAATATTAGTTATTATAATACATTAATTTCAGATAGCATTAGGACTAAAAATTATAATTACTTAAATAACAATAAAACATCTGGATCATTTATAAGAAGTGCTTATAGATTTATGAGTGAACATAGAGACTACGTTATTTATCCATTAAAAGGATATTATTTTAGTATTGAAATTGCAAAACATCATGCTCTCAAAAGTCCTGTTAATCATTTAGAAGCAATAGGTAAATTTGAAAAACATCTCGCACTAAAAGAAAATATTTTTCTTGGCTCATCATTTAATGCTCGCTTAACTTCACAAGAAGAACAACCTTATTTTTCACAAAAAGGATTTGGATTTCAACAATATGTTAGAGGATATGAATACTATGTTATCGATGGTCAAAGTTATTGGCTTAGTAGAACTGCTTTAAAATATGAGTTAGTTAAAAAATATAAATTTGATATTCCGTATGTAAAGATTTCACAGTTTAAAAAATCACATCATTCATTATATATTGGAATATTTTCTGATATGGGATATATTTTTGATGAATATAATAGCTCAACAAATCCTCTGCAAAAAAAATTGCTTTGGGGGAAAGGAATTGCTTTAGACTATATAACTTATTACGATCAAATTTTAAGAATTGAATACTCATTAAACCATTTGGGAGAAAAAGGCGTATTTTTGCATTTTTCAAATCCATTTGGATCAAAAAGATAGCTTATGACAATTGCAATTTTTGGAACTCCCTATCCTGAACATTTTAGTAAATATATACAACACCTAATTAAGAAGCTTGAAGCGGAACATGTAAAAATTATTGTTGAAGAAAAATTTAACACTTTTTTACAGAAAGATATAAGATTTAATAAAAATATCGAAACATTTAGCTCTTATGAAGAGCTAACAAATAATGCCGATTTTCTTTTTAGTATTGGTGGAGATGGTACTTTGTTAAAGGCTGTTACTTATGTAAGAGACTCTGGTATTCCAATAATGGGAATTAATACTGGAAGATTAGGTTTTATATCTAGTATTTCTGCTGGAAAAATAGATGATGCAATAAATGATATTTTAAAAAATAATTTCAATATAAATGAACGAGCCTTACTGAAACTAGAAACTAATAATAATCTTTTTAAAGACAAGAATTTTGCGTTGAATGAAGTTGCCGTTTCAAAAAAAGATACTTCTTCAATGATTCGTATTGATGCATTTGTAGATAACGAATTTTTAAACACTTATTGGGCAGATGGGTTAGTTGTGTCTACTCCTACTGGATCAACAGGATATTCATTAAGTTGTGGAGGGCCTATAATTATGCCAGGAACTAACAATATTATTATTACTCCTAATGCTCCTCATAACCTAAATGTTAGACCTATTGTAATTGATGATAACAGTATTATAAAATTAAAAGTTGAAGACAGAGACAAGCTGGCTTTAATATCACTAGACTCTAGATCAAGAGCATTTAACTCTGAAACTGAATTAATAATTAAAGTTGCAAGTTTTAAAATTAAACTTGTACAACCACAAAATAATTCATTTACATCTACAATTAGAAATAAACTAATGTGGGGGCTCGATAAAAGAACCTAATAATTCATATAAGATTGTAAAATATCTATATTTGCAAATTATTGAAAATTATTATGACTCCATTGAAATATAAAAAATTTATTGTTTTCATAACATTTCTAATGTTTTCTATTGTGGTGAACGGACAACAATTTAAAAGAAATACTGAGATAGGAGTCCTTTTAGGTACATCATATTATCTTGGAGACTTAAACACAACTCATTTCAACAAATCTTCCGCTGCAGCTGGAGTAATAATAAGAAGAAATATTAATAAAAGATTCTGCTATAAAGCTGAGGCAGTCTTTTTAAATGTTAGGGCTGACGAAAGAAATTCAGAAAATGCAATTTCAAATAATAGAGGACTTCATTTTAGATCTATAATTTATGATCTTTCTGGGCAACTAGAATTTAATTTTCTTCCTTATCAACCAGAAAACCCATTATATCAATGGACACCTTTTATTTTCACTGGTATTTCGCTATTCAATTTTAATCCACAAGCTGAAAATAAAAATGGTGAATGGGTTAATCTGCAAGAGCTTGGTACTGAAGGACAAGGCTCTACTTCTTATCCTGATAGGAAATTATATTCTCTTACACAAATTTCTATTCCTTTAGGAGGGGGTATAAAAATTGCAATAAATGACGGGTTTAATATTATATTTGAGTACAGTTTTAGAAAAACATTCTCCGACTACTTAGATGATGTCAGTACAACTTATCCAGCTGCCGGACTAACTGACATTTCAGCAGATTCATATGAAATGTCCGATCCTAATTATAATTCATCAGATCCTGCTTCAATATTTCCTTCAAATGCTGAAAGAGGTGATCCTGGAAAAAAAGACTGGTACACGTTTGCAGGTATTACTCTATCTTTTAATTTAAGTAATGACACTAAAGGGTGTGACTATTAATTACACTTTAAAATGAGTCAAATAGATAAAAATAATCTACCTACACACATTGCAATTACCATGGATGGAAATGGAAGGTGGGCAAAGGAAAAGGGTAAAATAAGAGTTTTTGGGCATAAAAATGGTGTGGAAGCGGTTAGAGATACTGTAAAATCTGCGGCTAAAATAGGAATTAAGTTCCTCACTCTTTATGCTTTCTCTACAGAAAACTGGAAAAGACCTAAAAGCGAAATTACTTCCCTAATGAGTCTTCTTGTTTCTGCCATTAATAAAGAGACAAAAACATTAATTGAAAACAATATTAGCTTAAATACTATTGGAGATACTGAAAGTCTTCCTGATAAAGCTAAAAAAGAGTTGAAAAAAGCAATTGATCTAACAAAAGGAAATAACAGAATGAAACTTATACTTGCTCTAAGCTACAGCGGAAGGTGGGATATTATTAATGCTACAAAAAAAATAATATTTGATAAAGTTTCAGCAGAAGAATTAAATGAAGATAAATTTCAGCAATATTTAGAAACAAAAAACGTTCCAGACCCAGAACTATTAATCAGAACAAGCGGAGAATATAGAATTAGTAATTTTTTACTTTGGCAAATAGCATATTCTGAATTATATTTTACAAAAACCTTTTGGCCAGATTTTAGGGGATCTGATTTAGAAGATGCAATTATAGATTATCAAAAAAGAGACAGAAGATTTGGGAAAACAATTGATTAAGCAATAAGATTCATCAAGTGATAAAAAAGACTTTATTTACTATAACTTTTAGCATACTATTTTTAGTTGCGAAAACTCAAAATAATATAGATTATTCCAACCCAATTACATACGAAATTGGAGGAATAACCCTAAATGGAGCTAATAATTTAAATAACAACACAATATTAAATATTACAGAACTTTCAGTAGGAGAGAAAATCCAAATTCCTGGTGAAAAAGTAACAAATGCAATAACAAAGCTTTGGAAACAAAACTTATTTTCTGACATAGATATTTCTGTTGAAAAAATTATAGACAATACAGTATTTTTAAATGTAAATGTTGTAGAATATCCAAGGCTTTCAAAATTTAAGTTTATAGGAAAAAAAGTTAGTAAATCTGATATTTCTTCTCTAAAAGAAGAACTTAAATTAATTAGAGGAAAAATTCTAAGCGAGAACTTGCTGAACAATAGTATAAATGTTATAAAAAACTATTACACTAATAAAGGGTTTTACAATATTCAAGTTGGATATATTACATCTAATGATCCAAAAACAAAAAACTCTAAAGATCTAACATTTAGCATAAACAAAGGCAAAAAAACTAAAATCAAAGAAATTAAAATCTATGGAAGAAAAAAAATAGCTAATAATAAATCATATTTCAATACTAAAGATAGCATCTACTCAATATCTAATAATAGAATTAGAAAAAGTATGAAAGAAACTAAGAAAAAAAATCCTTGGAGGTTTTGGAAAACATCAAAGTTTATTTTAGAAAATTATGAAAATGATAAATTGAATTTAATTGCCGAATATAATAAAAACGGATACCGTGATGCAAAAATAAAACATGATACAGTAATTATAAATAACGCTAATAATATCTCAATTAAAATCACATTACAAGAAGGTGAAACATATCAGTTTGGAGACATATCCTTTGCAGGAAATACTATCTATAGTACAGAACAACTAAAAAATCAACTTGGGATTAAAAAAGGGGACATTTTTGATCAATCAATATTAGATTCGAGGATATCTGGTGGGTTTGATGGAGGAGATATAAGCTCTTTATATCTTGATGATGGATATTTATTTTTTAATGCAACTCCAGTAGAAACCTCGATAAATAACAATCAAATTGATTATGAAGTTAGAATTTATGAAGGTGAACAGGCGAGAATTAATAAAGTACTTTTACGAGGTAATTCAAAAACTAATGACCATGTAATAATGAGAGAGTTAAGAACTCGACCAGGAAATTTATTTAAACGTTCAGAAATTATTCGATCCCAAAGAGAATTAGCTCAAATGCAATACTTCGATCCAGAAAAGTTTGATGTAAAAGTAGATCCGGATCCAAAACGAAATGAGGTAGATATTACTTATATAGTTGAAGAAAAAAGTTCTGATCAAATACAATTACAGGGCGGTTGGGGAGCTGGAAGAATAGTAGGCCAGCTTGGTTTAACTTTTAATAATTTTTCGACAAAAAATGTTTTTAAATTAGATAAGTGGACACCTTTACCTTCTGGAGATGGTCAGAGGCTCTCCTTATCTGCATCAAGTAATGGAATATATTATCAGAACTATCGTATTTCATTTACTGAACCATGGTTAGGCGGAAAAAAACCGAACTCATTAACTATATCACTATCAAAATCAATATCTTCAAATGGACAAGATGGTGATATGCGTCAAGCTATTGAGATTACTAGCCTTTCTTTAGGTCTAGGAAAAAGATTGAAATATCCTGATGATTATTTCACACTATACAACGGCATTACTTTTCAACAGTACAAATTAATTAATTCGCAAAGTTTCTTTTCATTTTCTGATGGGTTTTCAAATAATATTAGTTACTCTATAAATGTTGGAAGGAATTCTGTAGATCAGCTAATATTTCCTAGAAGAGGGTCAAATTTTTTATTAAGCCTTAAGTTAACTCCACCATATTCAAGTTTTGATAATATTGATGACTACAGCATACTTACTGATCAAGAAAAATACTCATGGATTGAATACTATAAATGGAAATTTAAATCTTCCTGGTTCTCTTCTTTTACTGAAAAATTAGTAATAAACACAAGAGTTGAAATGGGACTACTTGGAGCATACAATAATGATATTGGAGTGGCTCCTTTCGAAAGATTTTATGTAGGAGGTGATGGAATGAGTGGGATGGGCTATCAGTTTGATGGAAGAGAATTAATCTCTTTAAGAGGATATAATAATAATAGTATTTCTCCACAAACAGGAGGTACAATTTACAATAAATATACTACTGAAATAAGATATGCTATAAGTTTAAACCCTGCATCAACAGTTTACACATTAGCTTTTCTTGAAGCAGGTAATGCCTGGGACAATTTTGAAAACTATAATCCTTTTCTAGTAAAACGTTCAGCTGGATTTGGAGTTAGACTAATGCTGCCAATGATTGGATTAATGGGGCTAGATTATGGATGGGGGTTAGATGATATTTTAAATAATCCCAATGCTAATGGAGGACAGTTTCACTTTTCAATAGGTCAACAATTTTAATTAATTTTACATAAAAAATGAAAA
>Ga0160423_10000061_pt1 | contig 70218 bp, 79 predicted proteins | sample CRUFie14St8metaG_FD_108191 | JGI IMG/M metagenome (GOLD analysis project Ga0160423, IMG submission 108191) | Marine microbial communities from the Costa Rica Dome - CRUD Field 142mm St8 metaG | ecosystem: Environmental > Aquatic > Marine > Oceanic > Photic zone | place: Costa Rica: the Eastern...
CGCCGCGTAAAGACATTCTCACTCGGCATGAAGCAGCGCCTCGGACTTGCTGCGACGATGCTCGGTGACCCCGAGGTGATCATCCTTGACGAGCCAGCAAACGGTCTCGATCCTGAAGGTATCTGGTGGATGCGCGATATGTTGCAGTATCTCGCAGGTCAAGGGCGTGCAGTTCTCGTCAGCAGTCATCAACTCTCCGAGATGGCACTGATGGCTGAGGACCTCGTTGTCATTGGCCGAGGACGTCTCATTGCGCATGAAAGCGCAGCCGACTTCATTGCCCGGCACACGACAACGCGGATTCGCGTGAGGTCGCCTCAGATCGGTGTCATTGTTCGGGCGGTGAAAGAGCGTGGTGGTGACGCATCAATGCTCAGCGAGACTGCAGACACTGATGGGGCGCTCGTCACCGGGATGTCGATGATCGACGTTGGTGAACTTGCACATGGCAACAAAGCAGTGGTTCACGAACTTTTAGAAGTCACCGACAGTCTCGAAGATGCATTCCTTGCAGTGACAAGAGAGGACCAAGAGTACCGATCGGGGTCGTCATCATGAAAGCCATCGTGGCAAGTGAGTGGCTGAAAGCGCGCACGGTGCGATCGCATTGGGTGCTGCTCATCATTGCGATGATGTTTCCCTTGATCATTTCGACACTGGTAGGGATCTTCAACCCCGACCCTCAATTTGTGTCCTATCGCGAAGTTGTGTCGATCGTTGCGAGTTCGGGCGCATTTTCGCTGCTGCTGCTCTCATCGCTCTGGGTGATCAACCTGACCAGCGAATTCACACACGGAACAATTCGTGTCACTTATGCCGCAGTGCCCGCACGCTGGAAGGTCATCGTGGCCAAAGCTGTCATCGGGACATTGGTGACAGCGGTTGTGATGTCCGTCTTGTTCTGGCTTAACTTCGGTCTTGGGGCGGCACTTTTGAACAGTCGCGGAGCCACGATCATTGTTGACGGATGGTTTGACCATTCGTTCAAGGTCTTCGTCGCTCTTGTGACGTTCGCGATTATCGTGTCGTGGTTTGGTCTCGGGCTCGGCGTGCTCATCAAGAACTCTCCAGTTGCGATTGTTGTTGTCTTACTGTGGCCCCTCATTATCGAGAGCCTGATCGCACTTGCGTTCGCGTTGAGTGGGTATGAGTCGGCGTGGAAATGGATGCCATACCAGACAGCGTTCCAAGAGATTGACGGCCCCTCTGGGGTTGATAGTGCACTCAGCAGACCATGGGGTCACCTGTATTTCGCTGCATTTGTGATCATTGTGGGCATTATCGGTGTTGTCGTCGATCGCCGCCGCGACGCCTAAGCCGATGCCTCTGTAACGTTTGGAATAAGGTCACGACCATGCGCGAACGTCTAGAAAATGGAACCGAAATCGAAGTCGTCCGAGTAGCCGGGTCAACTCGCGGACTCGTCGTAGCCCCGGACATTTTCGGCCTTCGCCCGCTCTTCGATGACTTGGTTCAGCGGTTCGCTAAGGAGTGGAACATGACGACGATTGCGGTCGAGCCATTCCCAACCGAATCACTCTCGGCTGAAATCGAACCTCGCTACGAGGCGGTATCGAGGCTCATCGACGATCGTGTGTTAGGCGACCTAGGCGCAGCGGGCGATCTCACCGGATGCGACGATGTGAGCCTCGTTGGGTTCTGTCTCGGAGGAATGCACTGCTTTAAGGCTGCCGACCAAGGAAGATTCGATCGAATTGCGAGTTTTTACGGAATGATTCGGCTTCCCGAGGCATGGAACGGTCCGGGTCAAAGCGAGCCGTTGCCGCATGTGGCCGCGTCACCGGACCCCGTGCTGGCAATTATTGGTGACCTTGATCCGTATACCCCGCCAGATGCAGTGTCAGACCTTGAAGCTACCGGCACCCAGGTCGTCCGGTATTCCGATGCGAAACATGGGTTTGCCCACGACTCAAGTCGTCCTGATCACCGAGCCGACGACGCAGCGGACGCCTTTGTTCGAGTGGGCGAGTGGGTGCGCGGTTGGTAGCGCCGCAGAGAATTGAGTTAGCGGGCGCGAATCGAGAGTTCTTTGCGCTGAAGAATGCGGTAGTTGCGGTCATGCTGTTCGAGCCAGCCGAGCCGAACAAAACTCGAAATCGCTTTGTTCACCCGCTCGCGTGACGCACCGACCATTCCGGCAAGTTCTTCCTGAGTAACCGGAATGGTGAACTCATCTTCGCCCTCCGACAATTCGATGATGCGCTTCGCAGTCCGTCCCGTCACATCTAAAAAGACAGAATCAGATAGTGCTTCGTCCATCGTGCGAAGACGCTGTGCCAGCATTCGAGCCGCAGCCCACACCAAGTCAGGCTGCTCATCGAAGATCTTTCTCACGTGGTCATAACGAATTTCGAGGATGCTCGTTGGTTCGATTGCTCGAGCAGTTGCGGAGCGAGCACCACTATCGAGGAGTCCGAGCTCACCGAAGAGGTCGCCTGAGTCCATGAGGGCAACAACACTCTCTCGATCGTCGACCTCTGAGATCATCACGATCGCGATTCGACCCGACAACACAATGTGAAGCGAATTGGGTTCGTCACCCTCATTGAAGAGAACATCTCCCCGTACGAGTTCTTTCACTTCAGCAGCCGTCACCAGAGCATTGAGAGTGTCTTCATGCACCTCAGAAAAGATCGGCACACTCTGTAACGCCGTTAGCGGATCAAGGGAAGGTGTTGGATTCTGAGTCACTGTGCCTTCATGGTACTACCCTGCGGCTCAATGACTTCTAGCGAGCAACCTCAGCACGGCCATGTCTGGTCGATCGTGGTGGGCGCAGGAAGCGGTGCGCGCTTCGGCGGGGTGAAGCAATATGAGATGCTCGGCGATACCCGTGTGATTGATCGGTCGGTGTCGACCGCTCGAGCGGTGAGTGATGGCGTTGTCGTGGTGGTGCCGGCAAGCGACGTTGAACGAGAGGGAGGCATTGCGGGAGGGGCTACGCGAAGCGAAAGTGTTCGCAATGGGTTGGCTCACGTGCCTGATGATGCCGACATCGTGTGCGTTCACGACGCAGCTCGCCCCTTTGCATCAACAGACCTTTTCAAACAGGTCATCGCTGCGATTCGCAACGGTGCCGATGCGGCGATCCCGGCAATTCCAGTCACCGACACGATCAAAATTGTTGCTGCCGACGGCAGTGGCACAATCGAGTCAACCCCCGATCGATCAACGCTTGTTGCGGCGCAGACGCCACAGGCATTTGGCGTTGCGGCACTTCGAAGAGCTCACGAATTGGATGACGGCAACTCAACCGCAACCGATGACGCGATGCTTGTAGAAAGAGCTGGCGGTGTCGTCGTGGTGGTTGACGGCGAGAGTCTGAACCGGAAAATTACCACTCAAGAAGATCTTGAATGGGCGCGGCGAGAGGTTGAAGAATGATTTCTGATATCCGTGTGGGCCAGGGATTTGATACCCATCGGTTTGCTGACAAAACAGAACATCCCCTCATTCTTGGCGGAGTTGAGTTCCCTGGTGAGCGGTCACTCGTCGGGCACTCCGATGCCGACGTTCCTGCGCATGCAATTACCGATGCCCTTTTGTCGGCCCTGCAACTTGGCGACCTTGGTGAGCGTTTCCCCGACACCGACCCGCAATGGGCCGGAGCGAACTCAATGGAGATGCTGCGAGCAGTCGCATCTGAAGTGGTGTCACTTGGTTGGACAATCAGAAATGCTTCAGTTGTAATCGTCTGCGAACGCCCGAAGATCGCACCGATGAGAGAAGAAATGCAACGCAATCTGGGGGCGGCATGCGCAGCACCGGTCACCGTGACCGGTCGACGAGCCGAAGGCCTTGGTGCCATCGGTCGCTCGGAAGGCGTCGCCTGTTGGGCGAGCGTGGTGGTGTCGCGATGAACGCTCGAAAAAACAGCGGCAGAGGTTCGCGCAGCGGTCAACCTCGAAAGAATGTTCGTGACGGTTCGCGCCCTTCCGGCAAAGGGGGAGCGCGTCAAGGTCCTCGTAGTCGAGGAGCGGGTCGAACTGGAGCGATTCGTCGCGACGACGAACCACGCGTCTCGCGGCCAAAAAGTATCGGCGGGTCACAGATTGAAGGCCGTCAAGCCGTTCGGGAATTGCTGCTCGCCCAGCGCCGCAAAACCCAAGAGATTTGGATCTCGTCTGAGCTTGAAGGTGACGAAGCGCTCGACGACATCGTCGGTCTCGCAAGAGCGAATCGAGTGCCGGTTGCCTACGTAGCCAGGCGGCGCCTTGAAACCGCTGCACGTTCAGAAGCCCCTCAGGGAGTGCTCGCCCGGGCGGCGGAGGTTCCCGAAGTTGATCTTTCGCGTCTGATCTCTCGACGCGAGGGCCGCGCCCCATTTCTGATCGCAGTCGATGGTGTGACCGACCCAGGAAATCTCGGGGCAATTATGCGCAGTTGCGAAGGCGCAGGAGTTGACGGCATTGTTGTTCCCCGTCACCGAGCTGTCCACATCACTCCGACAGTTGCAAAGGCCGCTGCGGGGGCGGTTGAGCATGTGGCGGTGGCGGTGGTGCCCGGGCTTCCAGCGGCGTTGTCGCGAATGAAGGATCAAGGCATCTGGATTGTTGGCCTTGATGATGCGGCCGATCGCAGTCTGTTTGACCTTGGGGATCTTGCCGCCCAAGGTATCTGTGTGGTGCTCGGGGCAGAGGGGGCAGGACTCTCGCGCCTTGTTCGAGAGCGTTGTGATCTCATTTGCGCAATCCCGATGCACGGTCGGGTCGAGTCGCTCAATGTGTCTGCAGCAGCGGCACTCGCTACGTATGAAGTTCGTCGACATCGGTAGTTCTCTCTCAACTCGCGTCAACCTGAACGCCCAACTTGTCGGCTGACGAGAAATCCGAGGACTCTAATTGGACGGTGTGAATCGTGGTGCTCAGTAGTGGTGGCGGGGGGTGACCTCTAGCCTTACGAGCGCAATGCAAAGAACTGTTTCGCCGGGTTAGCTCAGTTGGTAGAGCACTTGACTTGTAATCATGTGGTCGCGAGTTCGATTCTCGCACCCGGCTCCATTGCCATCAGCTTTGATGCTGCTCATATATCGCTCCCAAATGGTGAGCGACGACATCAGCGAAGACGACTGGCTCAAACATTGGCTCATCGCCACCTACGCACGCAGGAAGCGGTGCAATTTCAGTCAAAATGTGCGGGTCGCAGAACAACACGCACGAATACCGGTCGCTGTTGCCACGATTGCGCACCCGATGGGGCGTCGCCGTCAGCCGACCGTTAGACCACCGATGCAGCATTGAACCGGCGTTCATCACGAATGCTCCATCGATTGGCTCAACATCGATCCACTCATCGTCACCCCTGGCAACCTGCAGTCCACCGGCGGAATCTTGAGCGACGAGAGTGAGCGCACCAAAGTCGGTATGGGGTGCAGAACCGAAAACATCTTCGGGGGCATCAACCCTCACCGGCGGATAGTGGAGAAGCCGGAACCATGTGGTTGGAGTTGAAAACGTATCGATCAGTGCCCCTTTGGCATCGAGCCCGCGATCGATGAGTGTGAGAACTTTCAACGCGACATCTCGCATAGCGTCGTGACAGGTCGTAACCGGCTCGCGGAAGTTGTTGAGGCGAGGCCACTGGTTTGCGCCAGCAAGTGGGGTGCGAAGCGCAATGTCACGAGAATCTGGAGAGTCCTCTCGCATCATCATGAACGACTCGCTTCGATTTGCTGCGGTTGCCGGCACAACCTCTGATGAACGATCGACGGCGGTGCCATCTGCGATGTAGCCGCGATGATTGTGGTCGAGCGCAACGGCCATTTTTTCGCCAAGTTCAAGGGCGTGAAAACGTGCTGATGCATCGAATGCGGCGCCAATGATCTGCTGGGTCACGCCATGACCAATAATTTGAGCGAACCCGATGTGAGAATACGCCTCGATGATGGATGATGTGACGACATCATCCGGTTGTTGAAGATCGATAACAGGAATTGATGTGCTCATGGTGGAGCAGACATTATCTCTCTTTCTTTCGCTCGTGTTTGCCCGAATCGGGCGACTGCGTTGGTCGCGGTACTGTAAGAGAATGGTGTTTCAAAAGGTCAACGTGTCGAGCGAAGTTGCGCTTCGCACACGCGCAACAGTGGCTGTTGCGATATGTGGCTCAGTTATTGCAGCATGCGGAGGTGGCGATGCCGCTGAGGTCGTCACCACGACGACCGAAGCATCGGTTGAAACGACCGCTGCACCATCGGCGACGACAACTGCCGAGGTGACAACGACAATCGCAGTCCCCGAAGTTGTCACCGACGGAGCAGTCGTCATCGTGGCCAACGCCAGCAGCATCAACGGGTCGGCCGGACGAATGTCAGAACTCCTTGCCGATGAGGGTTTCAATATGGGTACGCCAACAAATTCGACCGAAGGCGCGCTCGGAGCATCCAAGATTTATTACATCGACGACGAAGCAGCATTAGCGGTCGCAGAGTCCCTCGTTCGGGCGTTTGGGGGAGTCATTCAACTCGTCGAGATGCCAACAGTGCCGCCGGTGAGCTCGTCAGAACTCGGTGACGCTGGTGTTATCGTTGCCCTCGGCGACGACTTTGCAGATCAACTGCTGCCGGGCGTCACCACCAGCACCCCCTGAGCGCTCCGCTTAGTTCACGATTTCTCGCACGCGAGCGAGCAATACATCGAGCGCCGGCCGATTGAGGCCGCCTTCTGGAATGATGACATCGGCATGGGCGCGACTTGGCTCAATGAAGCCCTCATGGCTTGGCCGAACAGTTGCAAGATATTGAGAAATAATGCTCTCTTGAGTTCTTCCGCGCTCGGCAACATCGCGTTCGAGACGCCGGATGAACCTGAGGTCGGCAGGGGTGTCGACAAACACTTTGAGGTCGAATTGGTTGCGTAGTTCGGTGTTCGATAGCACGAGAATTCCTTCGACCACCACAATGCGGGCAGGTTGGACAACATCAACGATGTCGGTTCGGTCGTGGATGGTGTAGTCGTACGTCGGGACAGGCGCTGGACGCCAGTTCAGCAATTCGTTGAGGTGCTGGTTGAGCAGATCCCAATCGAAGGCTGAAGGGTGGTCGTAATTTGCTGCGGCTCGTTCTTCCATCGGCTGTTCAGTCCGTGAAATGTAATACGAGTCAAGCTTGACGAGAGCAAGTTCATCAGCACCCATTGAGTCGGCAAGCCGCTCAGCGATCGTGGTTTTTCCGGATGAAGTACCTCCGGCGACTCCGATGATGAACGGTTTGTCAGACACGTTTGGAGAGGATAATTCATACCGAAGGCGAGAAGCTTTTAGATGGTGCTTGTAACTGCACCCTCTGAGCGGTAATTCTTGTGAGGTGATCACAGATCGTCAGCGAGCCATACTTGAGTTCGAACGCAACTGGTGGACGCTTGACGACACCCGCGAACGAGCAATTCGGGCGCGATTCCAGTGTTCAGTCGACGAGTATCATGGTGAGTTAAACGAGTTGTTGGAACTCTCGGAGGCTCTCGAACACGATGAACTTCTTGTTCGTCGACTTGAGCGTCAACGAGTGATCCGGCGTCGTGAACGACTGGGAACCGGCACCGATGCATCGGAGGGAATGTCGAAATGAGCGACTCGAGAGACTCAAGCGGTGGCGTACCGAGGCGTGTCCCTCGAAACGAGCCCGCACAGGTAGCGGGCGGACTTGCGATCGTGCTTTCCGTGATCGCAGTTGTCGTTGGATTTCTTATCTTGCGGTCGATTTCGTCAAGCGGCGACGCAGTACTCGGGGGGCCGGTTGCAACAACTGCGGTGGAAACTACTCTTGCGGTCGATGCCTCGTTGACGTCGACCACAGTTGTTATCGAGACCTCTACTACTGTTTCCGGCCCAGTAACAGAAGGTGCTTCAGTCATTGTTGCGAACGCAAACGGCGTGAGCGGATCTGCAGGGCTCTTGAGTGATCAACTCTCCGCAGCCGGGTACTCGGTTGGCTCGCCAACAAATGCATCATCGTCGATCGGTGGCCGTCTCGAACTCACCGTTGTGTACTACGACGCGGGAATTCCAGCTGCGCAGGCGGTAGCAGAATCTATAGCAGCATCAATGGGTGGTGTGTCATCGATTGCGCCTGTGCAAACACCAGCCCCAACGCAAACGGGCTCACTCGATGGAGCTGGCGTCCTCGTCATGCTCGGTCTTGATAAAGCGGGTCGCACACTCGAAGAGCTCGTGCCGGCAGCAGTGACTGAAATTGAAGCAGGAACCTCGGGCTGACGAGTTAGCCAGCGGTGGACGTTGAGAGGATTTCTCTCGATATCTCGGTGATGAGTCTTCTCGTCTGCGATGTCGCTGCGTCGAGACCGTAACGCTCGGTTAACGAATACGTTGGAAGCCGATCGGCAACATCGTCGTCAGCGAATCCGCAGATGACAGCCACCGGAATTTCATGCTCGCGCGCGATTCGAGAGACTCCGCCAACCACTTTGCCCTCGAAGCTTTGCGCATCGAGATGCCCCTCGCCCGTAATTACCATGTCGGTGCGTTCAATGGCATCGAATAGACCGACCTCATCTGCCACAAGGTCGAAACCAGGTTCTATGACGCCGCCAAGGGCAACAAGTCCTCCAGCTAGACCGCCTGCAGCACCTGAGCCCGACACTTCACGGACGTTGACTCCGTAATCGGTTTCGTACACCTGCGCGAGGCGTTGAAGTCGACCGGTGAGAAGTTCGACGTGAGAGGGCGTTGCTCCTTTCTGTGGACTAAACACTCGGGCCGCGTCAACGAAGGTGGCCGTGACATCGCAGGCGATTCGAAGATCAATGCCCTTGAGACGACCTGGAGAACCGATGGCCTGCACTGCACCGAGCCCCCCATCGGTTGTGGCGGACCCGCCGAGACCGACAATGACTCGACGAGCGCCAACGGCGATTGCATGGAGAATGAGCTCTCCGACTCCAGCAGTTGTTGCATCGAGGGGACGGTTTGCATGGGCGCCACCGACGATCTCAAGCCCTGCGGCCTGCGCCATTTCGATAATGGCCGTGCGGCCGTAGAGTCGCCATCCAGCATCGACAGGTGTCCCAAGAGGCCCTGTAACCCGATGATGTCGGTTTGCTCCGCCAAATACTTCGAGGAGTCCCTCACCTCCATCAGCGAGCGGCAACTCGACGACCTCATGCCCGAGATCCCAGCATGCATCACCGATAGCGGATGCGACCTCGTGGGCAGTGGCGGTGCCACGAAATTTGTCAACGGCGGCAAGTATTCGCACTCCGACAACCTACATGAGCACAGTGTGCTGAAATCCGACTAGTTCGGTAGAGTTTCGGCATGGCTGTAATCGTGCGTATTCCAACCACCCTCCGCCCGCTGTCAGGGGGCGAAAAGCAAGTTGAGGTCACATCCGGTTCCCTCTCAGATGTAATTACTGCGCTTGAGAGCGCTCACCCTGGGTTCGCCGATCGGCTACTTGATGAGAGCGGTGACCTGCGCAAGTTCGTGAATATTTTTGTTGATGACGACGATGTCCGTTATCTCGATGGGCTTTCCACCCCGGTGTCAGATGGTGTGACCGTGAGCATCATCCCGGCCGTGGCTGGCGGCTGACACATTCTCAAGACCAAAGTGTGGCCATCTGAGGTGGTTGAGTCGGATAGGAAGAACATCGCTCTCGTCAGCGCCTCAGATCTCTCTCACCCAGACTCCGATCTCCCACGGCTCATCTCAGCGCTTCAGGAGCTCGATATTGACGCTGAGGTCGTTGCTTGGGACGACGACATTGCATGGTCTAACTATGACGCAGCGATCATTCGATCGACTTGGGATTACCACCGCCGGCGCGAAGAGTTCGATCAGTGGTTGACGCGGGTTTCACAGCAGACTCAACTGTGGAACCCTCCAGAACTCATCCGGTGGAACAGCGACAAGCGCTATCTCGCTGACGTTGCCGCAAAAGGCCTTCCGGTCGTACCGACGACAGTCGTTGACCGCAACGAGGACATGTCGCAACGCCAACTGGCCGACATCGGCAGCGACATCGTTGTAAAACCGTCTGTCGGAGCGGGGTCGCATGGGGTACAGCGCTTCACCGGACAGCATGAGGCGGCACTCAGCTACTTGCGTGCGCTCATCGAGTCTGGTGAAACCCCTCTTGTTCAGCCGTATCTGACCGACATAGATGCTCACGGAGAAGTCGGACTTGTCACCGCAGGCGGTGTGCTGAGCCACTCCTTTCATAAAGAAGCGATCCTGAACGGCGACCTTCAGAGGTCAAGTGACGGTCACGTGCTTGAGGTCATCAGCGCCCACACGCCGAATGAGAGTGAGTTGGCATTGTGTGATGGAGTGCTGGCACTGCTACCTGAAACGGCGTATGCCCGTATTGACATGCTGCCCACCGATGATGGGCCTGTCATTTCTGAGATTGAACTCATTGAGCCTTCGCTCTTTCTCGAAGTCGACACCGGCGCTGCTTATCGGATCGCAGCGGCCTTCGCCTCACTGGTTCGTCGATAGCCTAAAGAGCATGCAAATGGACACTGGCGTCTGCGTTCTCCACCTTTTTTGTTCACCAGATGTGACAGTCGATCGCGCTGCACTGACATCGGCCTTCGCGGATGCGACATCAGCGGATTGCCAAGTGATCACGGCAGCAATGCTCGGTCACAAGGCCGACATCGGGGTGATGGCGATCAGCAGTGACATGGCCGTGCTTCACTCGCTGCAAACTAGTATGCAGCGAGCCGGTCTCAACATTCGTGAGAGCTACCTGAGCATCACCGAGGTAAGTGAGTACGCCAAAGGCCTCCCAGAAGAAGCCTTACGTGACAGGCTCTATCCGCAACTCCCTCCCGAAGGCAAGCCAGCGTTCTGCTTCTACCCGATGAGCAAGCGCCGCGAGGGCCATGCCAACTGGTATGCAACTCCATTCGATCAGCGCTCAGCAATGATGATGGAGCACGGGAAAAGCGGTCGAGCCTTCGCCGGAAAAATTGTGCAACTCGTTACTGCGTCTACCGGACTCGATTCCCACGAGTGGGGAGTCACGTTATTCGGCGTCAGTCTCGAGGTCATTAAAGACGTCGTGTACACGATGCGATTCGATAAGGGTTCGGCGATTTACGGAGAGTTTGGAGACTTTTTCGTTGGTTACCTTGCGCCAATCGACGATCTTGTCTGAGCACATTCGATCTGCTGGTGGTAGCCATTCATGTCGAGATTTCGACGCCCACGTCGTTGAAGATGTACTCGCGACCAGATTCATCAAATCTAAACTCTCGAAACCACGCCCGACTGAGTTCGCCTGTTGACGATAAATCAACTGCACCCGACCGGCCGTTGTAGTCGATCTGCAAGCCCTGATCGATAAGAGCGGCACAATCCGCGTACGTCGAGCACAAACGTCCACCTGACGAGACAGAGGCCATCTGATTGGCAATCGCTCGTGGAGCATCAGTCCCGGCTTGTCGAGCTGCGAGAGCAATGAGTACTACACAGTCATAGGCGTTCGTTGAGAAGTAGCCGGTAGGGGCATCGACGGTCGTGACGAGTGCTCGGGCGGCCACACCAGTGATCTGTTCTCGGAGGCGGTTAGAAATGGTCGCAATGACGTCGGTTGCATCACGAAGGCTGTCATTGACAACTACGAACGGTGGAGAACGTTCGAGGCTATTCGGAAGAGCTGCATCGATTGCTGCAAGCATTCGAGCGCCATCAGCGGTGTCACCAAGTACGGCGATTATTCGTGAACCAGTCTCAACGATTTGAAGAGCATCATCATCAAGATCAGGGTCAGCGCCCGAGAATGGCACGATTGAACTCAATGTCAGGCTCGGCCGACTTTCCACGGCGACTTCCAACGCAGTTGCTAGACCCCGACCGTAGGGGTCGTCGAGATGCACGATCGTGAGTGAGCCGCCACCGGTTCGAGCAGCCGTTCGAGCAAGTGCCGCCATTTGAAGGCTGTCACTTCCGACCGTGCGAAAAAACAGATTCGCATCCGGAAATCGGTCGAGCAGTAGCGAGGTCGCCGTCGGTGAACACGACAGTACCCCTGACTCCACGCTGCTATTGAGCATGCTGAGAGCGTTGAGCGACGATGCAGGACCAACGATTGCGTCGACGTCTGATTGCAAGACGATGTCGAGATCGTTCGAAGTCGACTCATCGACAAAGTCAACCTCAATCGGTCCTCCGATCACCCCTCCAGACGCGTTGATATCGCTCACGGCGAGACGAACTGCATTGTTCATCGGGGTGCCAATCTGTGCCCCTGGACCGGTCGACGGCAGAAAGGCCGCTATCCGAACAACACCGTCCCCAGATTGTTGAACACCAACTGTCGTCGTAGGAAGATTCACCGTGAGGTCAGGGCTCGAAGCCGACGGTGTTCCACACGATGTTGCGATTACTGCGAAGAGGCCTGTGGTGAGCACAAATTTCGCAATAGATCGGTGACTCGTGCGAAAGACCATGACGTCACGATAGAAGAGAACGATGGGTGAAACGCCGTCGCCGGTTGACGACCTGCAACAGATGCTGCATGTGTGCATTCCCCGTTGGTTGGCGACGACAATGCTGGGAGTGCTCGAACATCAAGAGGTTTCCACCGATGCCGCCGCCTTAAGCGTGCAAGAAACCGCTGATCTAGTTTCCTCACGGCTGTTGCACGACCTTGACGAACTCCTTGGGACCGATCCTGACTTTCAGCGGTCAAACCCTTTGGCGCTGATCAGAGATTCGCTCTCTGAGCCGAGTGATGTCTTGTCGCAGCTTGGCGCACAGCCAGTGACCAGAGACGAGTTCGCTCACAATGCGAATCCGGGCGACATCTTCGGGATTGCCCCCGCAACGTGGAGCGATATCGACGCTCGCTTACACGAACCGGGATTGCAATGGGGTGCATGGAAAGCCGCAACAATTCTGATGCGTCGTCGAGAAGAAGGCCTTCGCTGACGGCGACGGTCGGCTGAGATTGCATCTACCCTGACGCATATGACGAGGCGAATCTCTCCCACTGCGCGAAATCGTCTCATCTCATCGTCATCACTAACCGGACGCGAGTTTTGCCGGGCACTCTCTGAAGCGACAGATCGGTGGCTCATCAAACTGTTTGATGCTGCCCGAGAGCAACACCCGAAATCCCCAAAAATTGCGTTAATTGCGGTCGGAGGCTACGGCCGGGGTGAACTTGCCCCGTTCAGCGATCTCGATGTGCTGGTCATTCATCGCAGTAAACCCGAACGTGTGGAGGCCCTTGCTTCCGCAATGTGGTACCCCATTTGGGATGCAGGAATCACTCTTGGGCATGCAGTGCGAAGCTTTGATGAACAAGAGGCTCTCGCAAAATCTGATATCGATACGGCGTCAAGTCTCGTCACTGGAAGATTTCTTGCTGGCGACGAACGAATGGCGAGACAGGTAATTGAACAGGCACAGGTTGCCTGGCGCCGGCGCCGTAAGAAGTGGCTCGCCGAGATTCGTGAAGATTCCGAGAAACGCCAAGCGTCGGCAGGCGAGGTCGCCTACACCTTGGAACCGGACATCAAGAGTGGTCACGGAGGCCTTCGCGACGTACATTCCTTGTGGTGGGCTCACGCAGCTGGGCTCGCGATACCTCCGTCAGACCTCGACACTCTCGATGATAGTTATGCAATGCTGCTTCGAGCACGGGTTGGGCTTCATCGGTCAACCTCTCGACGCGGAGAAGTGCTTCGCTTGGAAGATCAAGATGCGGTTGCTGAGATCGCCGGGTTCGCAGATGCCGATGAGATGATGTCGGAGATTTCTGCGGCAGCCCGCACTATCGCTTGGGTGTCTGATGAAACCTGGTCTCGTCACGGACGCGTCGGTGACGGGCGACCAGTTCGACTTGCGCCAGGTATCAACATTGTCGAAGGTGATGTTGAAGTCGACAATGATGTTGATCTGGTTCATGACCCGACCATTGTGTTGAGGGTCGCTCATGCCTCAGCTCGATCAGGCCATCGAATTGGTCGCCACACCCTCCAGCGTTTTGCGCATGAAATGCCAGACTGGCCTGATCGCTGGCCCCCAGGGGCCGTTGACGAACTCGTGGCCCTTCTCCTCGAGGGCCATCGTGCGATTCCAGTGCTTGAAAGTCTCGATCAGCACTCGCTCATTGAGCGTATTTTCCCAGAGTGGGCGCCAGTGCGAGCTAAGCCACAACGCAATGCCTATCACCGGTTCACTGTCGACCGACACCTGTGGGAAGCCGCAGCGAACTCGGCCCAACTCGCAGAACGTGTCCAGCGCCCCGATTTATTGGTGCTTGGAGCATTGCTTCACGACATCGGGAAAGGGATGCCAGGAGACCACACCGATGTAGGAATGGACCTCGTGAAAACATCGATCGGTCCGCGACTCGGGCTCTCCCAACCAGACACTGACGTCATTGTTTCGATGGTGGAACACCATCTCTTACTTCCTGATGTGGCGATGCGTCGCGACCTTAGCGACCCTGCGACGATCGCATCGGTTGCGAGCCAGGTGGGTGACGGGCAGCGACTAGAGCTTTTGCATGCCCTTACCGAAAGCGATTCAAAAGCGACGGGGCCATCGGCGTGGGGTTCGTGGAAAGAGGGGCTGGTTAACGATCTTGTGAGCCGGGTGGAACACGTGCTGGGTGGTGGTGATGTTTCGGACGCAACGTGGCAACTGTTTCCAGATGCCGCAATTCTTGAGCGGATGGCGACGGGCGAAACATCTGTCTTGTTGATCGAAGAGCAGGGGCACGACAGGTTGACGGTGGTGACCCCTGACGTCCCGGGAGCCTTTAGCAAGGTGGCTGGTGTGCTGGCGTTGCACGGGATTGATGTCGCAGGTGCGCGAGCGCATTCTGATGAGGCGCAGCCAGGCGTTCAAGCAATGGCGGCATCTCAGGTTCTCATCATTCGACCGAAGACTGGCGTCAAGTGGCAACCTGTTCTCGACGACCTGCACCGAGCACTCCGGGGTGAACTTGCTATCGAAGCGAGGTTGGCCGAACGGGTGAAACATCAACGCCAGCGTCGAGCAACGCAGGCGAAGGTACTGAGCGAGCCGACAGTCATTTTTGATGACGAGGCATCGGCGAATGCGACGGTCATCGAAGTGCACTGTGAGTCAACCCTGGGTGCGTTGCATCGAATTACGAAAGCGTTGGCCGAACTCGATCTCGACATTCGGCATGCGACGGTGCAGACAATTGGAATGGAAGTAGTCGATACATTTTACGTTCGCACGCGACGCGGAACCCCTCTGATAGACGAATTCCATAGGACCGAAGTTCAGCGGGCGGTTCTTCACGTCGTGCGGTGACGGCTAGGTTGTCGATGAATGACGTCATCGGTTCCTGATCCACGCGACCTCGTTCGATGGAGCGACGCCCTTTCGGCGATCGCCCGAACCGGCATGGGGTTTACAGCCAGTCTGTATGAACGCGAGCGTTATGAAGAAGTGCTTCATGTTGCTGCTGATATCAAGGCAGCTGCCCGTGATCTTGCCGAGGGCATTGAGACGACTCGAGAAACCGACCATTTTGTTCAAGAATGGCTCGACAACGTAGGAGAGGGTGTACCGGGATACGTCACTCCGAAGATTGCGATTGGCGCAGTCGTTGGCAATGATGACGGTGACATCTTGCTGGTGCAGCGACGCGAATCTGGAGTGTGGCTCTACCCAACAGGATGGGCGGATGTTGGATATTCACCGTCAGAGGTAGCGGTGAAAGAGGTCGAAGAAGAAACGGGAATTATCTGTGAGCCGGTGCGTTTGCTATCAGTGATCGACGGCCAGCGAATGGGATTTTCCCGGTTTGGGATGTACATGTTGCTCTTTCATTGCCGAGCTACCGGCGGCACGTTAGAGGGACATCCGCTTGAGACAAGCGATGTCGGATGGTTCAGTGAGGATGCCCTTCCTGAGGTCACAGCTGGCGCCCAGTGGTGGGGTCCGATGGCATTTGGCGCAATTAGAGGCGAGCCGGTGGAAGCAGGCTTTGATTCGCCGCGTTCGCCGGTGTGGCGAGTTGATTCGTAGCTAGTTCTCGTTATCGCGTTCGCGAAGGAACTGTTCGACCTCGTTGAGGAGGTCATCTGATTCGGAGAGGTCGATTGGACCACTCGAATCTTCATCATCGTTGATGTCGTCGACAATCGATTCAAGTTGCTCGATATGGATCACGAGGTCGTCGTCATCAGAAATGAGGGCCTCGATACGGGCGTCATAGTCGTCAATGTCGGCGTTAAGGCCACCTGTTGGCGCTGGGGTTCCCATCATGCCACTCGCTCGTTCGATGAGAGCGACCGCCGCCTTTGGTGACGGTACTTGGGCGGCATAACCGGGGACGGCAGCCCATAACGACGCACCGGAAAATCCGGCACTGGTGAGAGTGTGCTGAACGACTCCGACTATTCCAGTTGGCCCCTCGTAGCGAGAGCGCTCGAGATCGAATCGGGAAATAAGATCATCATCGGCGGCGCTACCAAACACGTGCACTGGGCGGGTGTGCGGAACATCCGCGAGCAGCGCGCCGAGACTGATCACAAGCGGACTTGAGTACTTCTCAGCGATACCAACAATCTGACTTGCAAAGGTTTTCCATCGCAGTGCGGGTTCTGGCCCGAGCACGAAAATGACATCGGAACCTGGAAGCGATGCTGACCATACGCCGACGGTTGGCCACACGATATTGCGACGCTGTTGCTCATCGAGACGAACATGAGGTCGCACAGTGGCGAAATCAGTGAAGGCCTCAGGGTCGATATCGGCAAGTGCGTCTGCCCCACTCGTTTCAATGAGAGTTCGAACTGCGGTCGACGCAGCATCACCGGCATCATTCCAGCCGGTGAACGCAACGACAATGACCGGGTTGGTGAGCTCGGGTTCAGCCTGCCAGCGAATATGTCCGGTGTTGGATTCCATGACAGTGGAGATTCTACCGCTGGCGTGAGATGTCAGATACCGTTAGCGAGGTGTCAATTTCTGTAAGAGCGGCGACCGAAGTCGATGATGGTCTTGTTGAAGCGTTTTCTCGTCTCATTCCTCAGTTGTCGTCATCATCACCCCCGCCAACGGCAGCCGAATTGCTGTCGATCATCGATAATCCCAATTCGGTGCTGTTCATCGCTGAGCTCGACGGCGACGATGACGTTCGGTCTGTGGTGGGGAGTTTGACGCTTGCGTTCTATCGAATTCCAACCGGTCTGAAGGCGTGGATTGAAGACGTTGTTGTCGGTGAATCAGCCCGAGGGCTTGGTGTTGGCGAGGCGCTCAATGTCGCAGCGATTGATGAGTCTCGGCAGCGGGGCGCGAAGAACGTGAGCCTCACGAGTCGGTCCTCACGCGAAGCAGCAAACCGCCTTTATCAAAGGCTTGGCTTCGAGCCCTATGAGACCAACCTGTATCGATTCGGACTTTAAGCATTTGCCATGACCGGCCTTGGAACGATGATCAACATCGCTGCGGTCCTCGTTGGAGCGACCGTCGGAATGTTGATCGGCAATCGATTTTCTGCACGCACACGCGAAACGACAACTAATGGTCTCGGGCTCATCACGCTTGTCGTTGGCGCACTGAATATTGGGGCGATTAAAGACGGCGCATTCGCTGCTGCCGTTGGTGCCGATTGGACACTGATCGTTGTGCTCGGCGCCGTCGTTCTCGGAGGCATCCTCGGGTCACTGGTTCGTGTTGAAGATCGTCTCAACAACATCGGCGGTCGCCTGCAAACGAAATTTGGTGGTGAGACAGGTAGCGATGATCGGGCTCGATTTATCGAGGGTTACGTGAGCGCGTCACTGCTGTTTTGTGTCGGACCGCTCACTATTCTCGGTTCGCTCAGTGACGGGCTGGGAACAGGAATCGACCAACTCGTCCTGAAGTCATCACTCGACCTATTTGCTGCAATGGCGTTTGCGGCTTCGCTTGGGCTTGGCGTGATGTTTTCAGCACTTACGGTGGCCGTCGTCCAGGGCGTGCTGACCATCTGTGGTGCTGTTTTCGGAAGTTTTATGCCCGATTCACTTATCGCCGCCATGACAGCTGCCGGCGGGGTGCTCTTGCTGGGGATTGGCATTCGGCTGCTGCAACTAAAAGAAGTGCGTGTTGCCGACATGCTCCCCGCTCTTGCGGCTGCACCGGTGCTCACCCTCATCATCGATGCTTTTCGGTAAATCAAGCAGATCGAAACTATTACGTTTCACGTCCATCACTCGGTGAAAGGGGAATCAGGTGGCAGAAATTCAGGGTGTGTGTGACCCGCGTTTTGAGGCCCTTCATCAACTTCTGCAACACAACCTTGACTCAGGTGCCGACACCGGTGCGAGCGTCGCGGTCATGTTGGGTGGACAACTCGTGGTCGATTTGTGGGGCGGTTCAGTGGCCGCGAACGATGCAACCCCATGGCAGCACGACACAATCGTGAATGTCTGGTCGACGACGAAGACGATGATGGCGTTGAGCGCCCTACTGCTTGTTGATAGAGGTTTACTCGACGTCGACGCTCCAGTGAGCACGTACTGGCCAGAGTTTGCCCAAAATGGCAAAGAAAATGTTCGGGTTCGCCAATTTCTCGGCCACACCTCAGGCGTGTCGGGTTGGGAGAAACCAATCACTCTTGACGAGGTGTTCGACTGGGAACGCAGCACTGAGAAACTTGCTTCCCAGGCACCCTGGTGGGAACCCGGAACACAGTCGGGTTATCACGCAATGAACCAAGGGCACCTTGTTGGTGAGGTTGTGCGAAGAATCACTGGCATGAAACTCGGCGAGTTTTTTCGGAAAGAAATTGCCGAACCGTTCGACATTGACTTTCACATCGGTCTTCCCGAACAAGAGTTCGGACGAGTCGCAACGTTGACGCCGCCACCGCCGCCCTCTGGAGATCTTCGTGCCCTCGGTCGTGAACATCCTGCGATCAAGACCTTTACCGGGCCACTCATCCTCGCCAAATATGCAGCATTGCCCGAATGGCGGGCTGCTGATATCCCGGCGGCAAATGGCCACGGAAATGCACGAAGTGTTGCTCAGGCTCAAAACGTGATCTCCACAATGGGAAAGATCGGTGACACTCGGGTGATGTCACAAGAGGCGGTTGAAGAAATTTTCAGAGTACAGGCCGACGGCTTTGACCTCGTGTTGCAGATTCCCGTCACGTTTGGGCTGGGGTATGGGCTACCAAACGAGACAACCCCATATTTCCCCGATCGTCGTATCTGCTTTTGGTGTGGCTACGGGGGCTCGATGATCGTGAACGATCTCGATAATGAGATGACCGTTGCATATGTGATGAACCGGATGGACGAGGGTCTCTTGGGTGATATTCGTGGACACTCAATTGTCGCTGCCGCCCTCGCAGCAGTCGCCTAATCGTGCGGGGGTCGTGAAGATGCTCGGGTCACGAGTGCAACCCCAACGATGGCTGTGGCAAAGCCGACAATCGTCGTGACGTTGAGCTGCTCCTCAAACAGTACCGCTGCTTCGATAGCTGACAGCGCCGGCACGAGGAAGAACAAACTCGACACGCTTGCTGCAGGTCGATGCCGGAGGAGCCACAACATGGTGAGCACAGCGGCGATCGAGAGCACGCCAATCGACCACACCAGCGACCAGATCGTGCTCGAAGTGAACGACAACTTGGTCTGGCCCGACAGCCTGGCAAGAACGACGAGCGCGATTGCCGAACTTGCGTATTGAATCGCTGATCCCCACAGCAGTGGAGTTGCAGCACAGCGCTGACGCTGAATGAGCGTACCGATCGACATGCCAAGGGTGGCGAGTGACACCGCAATCACGGCGCGAAGCGGAAGGTTGAGCGCGTCATCGGTAAGGCGGTTAATGACAACGAGAACGACACCGGTGAAGCCAAGAACGACACCACCCCATTGACGGAAATTCAAATGCTCACCGAGCAGTGCCCCGCCAGCTACCGCAGTGATCACTGGGTGGAGGCCGACAACGAGAGCCCCAACACCGGAAGGCAAACCAAGGTCAATCGCAATGAAGACACCACCGAGGTAGGTAGCGTGAATTCCGAGACCGACCACGATGGAAAATCTCGATTCACGTGCAGTCGGCCGAGGCGCGTTCGACAGATGCGCAATGGCCGCAAGGATGAGTGAGGCAACAATGAGCCGTGCTGAGAGAAAGGCCATCGGGTCCGCATCGTTCGTCGCGTAGCGAGCAACGATGAACCCGGTGCTCCACAAGAACACAAAAAGCCATGGTGCAACCGAGGCAAATGTCTGTTGGGCATCGAGCCGGTCCTGAGTCACAGAGAGTGTCTACTTGTTTGGCGTAAAAGATCCCATCACCCAACGATGCGGGGTGATTTCGATGAAGAGCAACTCGCCAACGTCGGGGTCTGGTCCTGGCCTCGAGTACCACTGATATTTCGCATCAAACATCTCGAGCACATCGGTTGGGGCCTCGTCGTGAAGTGCGGCGGTGCCAATTGCTACCGCATCTCCATTCGGGTCGCCCTCTGCTCGCACACCGATTGAGACTTCGCTGTTATTCGAAATGTTCGAGACCTTGGTGCTGTGACGCGCGGTCGCAGTCCACATTGAATTAGCTCGTTTGGCCGCAAACCAGATCGGTACAAGATGTGGCGAACCGTCGCGGTTCTGAGTCGCTAGCCAGGCATCGCAAGCCAAGAGGTTTGCCATCTCAGAACGTGATGACGCAGCGGCCTCGAGTTCCGCCCGCTTCGAGCATCCGGTGAGCCTCAGATGCTTGATCAGCGGGGAAGGTTGCCGCAACTCGAAGGGTGACACTGCCGCTCTCAGTGAGCGCACGCAACTCATCAAGCTTTTCGAGTTCAGTTCTGTATTCACGGACCCACACTTGGTGCAAGGTAATGCCTCGCTCACTTGGGCCTTGAAAGCCTCGAACAGTCGCAAAGCCACCGTCGTCACGCACCGCGGGCAAAAGGAGTTCATTTTGAATGGACCCATCAGCGAGACCGTCAACGCCGTCGGGCACGAGAGCACGAATGCGATCGGCAATGTCATCACCCCGGCGAATGACCTCGTGAGCACCGAGTGAGCGGACAAGGTCTTCGTCGGCCGCAGACGAATCTGCGATAACCCGTAACCCGCGATTCGCACCGAGTTGCACCATGTAGCCACCGAATGCTCCGGCGGCTCCTGTGACGGCAAGAATTGCGCCCTTTGGGAGGTCGAGAAGATCGAGAGCGTATTGAGCCGTAAGCCCGTTCATTGGAAGAGTGCATGCCTCGACTGCAGACGACCCCTGTGGGGCGCGAGCAACAGAACGTGCCGGAAGCACAATCGACGACGAATATCCACCGTGTGAGGCCGTCGGTGCAACAATTCCCATTACCTCGTCGCCAACTGCGACATGGTCGACCCCATCACCGATTTCGCTAATGACACCAGCGATATCCATGCCAGGCACATAAGGAGGTGGATCTTGTTGTAAGAGTTCTGCCCGACCACCGGAGCGATGAATGGTGTCGGTTGGGCTCACTGCCGCCGCAGCGACATCAACTCGAACTTGGCCACTCGCCACGGGTTGAGCGGGAATGTCAAAAACTTTCAACTTCTCGGGACCGCCAAACTCGTCGACGCCGATCACCATAACCATGTGTGAGCTCCTTACTGAGTGGTGCAGAGTCTGGTGACTCTGCGCTGTTTCAGTGTTGCGTACGGGCGCACTTCTCCATGCGTCCGAGCGCCCAACCAAATAGAGCCGAACTGATAGTTCCGGTGAGCGAACTCGCAAATCGTGGAAGCCGACGAACCGTCACATTCTCGTGCCAATGAATTGAAGTCGTCCCTGCGACCTCCCCCGGTGAAACGGTGAGTTCTGCTACCCCTTTGAGCGATGGACCAAGTTTGTGCACGACACAACGGCCATGACCACCCTTGTAGTCAACAACAACGGCCTCCATTCGATCTTCGAGGGCGAGACGGCGCCCCCAACCTGAAGCGCCCGGCCCTGACCATGCAGTGAAGACGTTGGGGTTGGCAGGATCGACATCGACATGGGTGAGCGGCACCCAGTCGCTATGGGCGGCCCAATCAATGAGTGCCTCCCATGCCACATCAGGTTCGAGCGCAACGTCACGATGCACGTCGAATACGACCCGAGCGCCCTTTCCTGAAGGAGGTGTCGTGCGGTCAGGATCTGTTGTGGTCACAGTCTGTCTAACGCCCAGGACCACCCGAACATTCCTCACCACGAGGTTTCGAATGCCGTGCGATTACGGTGAAGTCACCACAAGCGAGCATTGGAGGCGGTAATGGACGATCGGTTTGATCTCAGTGGGAAGGTTGCTCTCGTAACCGGTGGCAGTCGAGGCCTCGGTCGTGAAATGGTTCTTGCCTTTGCGGAGCACGGCGCCGACTTGGTGATTGCCAGCCGCAAACTTGAAGCGTGCGAAGAATTAGCTCATGAGGTGACTGAACAAACCGGTCGCCGTGCGGTTGCCACTGCGTTCCACGCTGGGAAATGGGAGCAGGCTGATCAACTAGCCGAACTCGTGTACGCAGAGTTTGGACGCTGTGACGTGCTTGTCAATAATGCCGGTATGTCGCCGCTTTACCCATCGCTCCCAGAGGTGAGCGAGGAGCTGTTCGACAAAGTTGTTGGCGTAAATTTCAAAGGTCCGTTTCGACTTGCATCGCTCATCGGTACGCAGATGGCTGAGGGTGCCGGAGGATCAATTATCAACGTGTCGTCGATCGCAGCGGTCGCGCCGACACCTCACGAATTGGTATACGCCGGTGCGAAAGCTGCGCTTGATGCGATGACCTCAGGCATGGCGAGAGCTTTTGCGCCAAAGGTTCGTTGCAATGTCATCATGCCCGGGCCGTTTCTCACCGATATTTCAAAAGCGTGGGACCTTGACGCGTTCAATGCCCGAGCGAAAACAGAAATCCCGCTGCAGCGAGGCGGGGAGGCCCACGAAATCGTCGGCGCCGCGCTGTATCTCGCAAGCGATGCCTCGAGCTACACCAGTGGGGCAACGATACGCATCGATGGGGCGATGGCATACACCGCAGGATAGTCCTGGCCGATTCAACAGATTCTCGCGAACAAACCCATGACTTGTTGACGGCGCGACCTAACCTTTACTCATGAGTTGGCTGAGCGATCCCTCGGCATGGAGTGCTCTCGTTGCACTCCTTGTACTGGAAATTGTTCTTGGCGTTGACAACGTCATTTTCATCTCGATCCTGGCAGCCAAATTGCCTGCCGATCAGCAAGATCGGGCCCGCCAGATCGGTCTGCTTGCAGCGGGAGGAATGCGTCTTGTACTGCTGCTCAGCGTTGGGTGGATCATCTCGTTGAAAGATGAGCTACTCGGATTCACTTTGCTCGGTCGAGACTTTAGTTTTTCCGGCAAAGAATTCATCTTGCTGGCCGGCGGCGTGTTTCTTATCTACAAAGCAACGAAAGAAATTCACCACAAACTCGAAGGCGAAGACGACGCCCATGGTTCCAAGGCCGTGCTGACATTTGGTGCTGTCATTGCACAAGTCATGTTGCTCGATGTGGTGTTCTCGCTCGACTCGGTGTTTACCGCAGTGGGCATGACCGAGCACATCCCGGTGATGGTGATTTCGATCGTGACCGCAGTCATCATCATGCTGGCAGCGTCGGGCCCGATTTACTCCTTCGTCAACCGCCACCCATCGGTGAAGATGTTGGCACTCGCATTCCTGCTTCTCATCGGATTCACCCTGGTCGTTGAAGGATTCGGTGAGCACATCCCGAAGGGCTATATCTATGCAGCAATGGCGTTTTCTGTATTCGTTGAAACCCTCAACATCGGAACCCGCCGACACAGCAAAGACCCGGTCAAACTCCGCGAGCAGCCTGACCCGGTGGATTCCAAGTAGTTCGCGCTCATCGCGAGCGGTCGTGTGAATCAACGACTACGATCAGAGTACGTTCCGTCCGGGCAGTAAAGGAGCGTACGCATGCCTGTCACCGTCGTCGTCGGCGCCCAGTGGGGTGACGAAGGCAAAGCCAAGGTCATCGATCTATTGGCGAAAGAGCACCCAGTGGTCGCCCGCTACCAAGGTGGCCACAATGCAGGCCACACCGTTGTCGTTGGCGACGAAAAGTACGCGCTGCAACTCACGCCATCAGGCGTGTTTTACGACACTGTCACGCCGGTCATCGCAAACGGTGTGGTCGTCGATCTGCCAACGCTGTTCAACGAGATCGATACGTTGACCGCCCGAGGAATCAACTGCGACAAGTTACAGGTGTCGACGCGAGCCCATCTCATCTTCCCGTGGCATCAGAGTCACGATGCGCTCGCCGAGGAAGGCCGCGGCGATAACAAGATTGGAACAACCCTGAAAGGCATTGGGCCGGCTTACGCCGATAAGGCTCGTCGAGTCGGAATCCTCGCCGGCGCAGTTGCCGATATTGATGTGTTCTCTGCTGCCGTTCGAGAGCGATGTGAAGCAGAGAACATCTTCATTACTCAAGCGGGCGGCGACGCGTTGAACGTTGACGAGACGGTTCTAACTTTCACCGAACTTGGCCTTCGGTTGCAGCCGTATCTGTGCGACACCGTGAACCTTCTTCATGATGAACTCGCGGCCGGTTCACCAATTTTGCTCGAAGGCGCGCAGGCAACATTCCTAGATCTCGACCATGGAACGTACCCGTATGTCACCTCATCTAATCCGACTGCCGGTGGTGCGTGTGCCGGAACAGGAATCGGTCCGCGCAACATCGACCGGGTTGTTGGTATTTCGAAGAGTTACACAACTCGAGTCGGAGCAGGCCCATTTCCCTCCGAACTGAACGATGAGTTAGGCGATCGACTCGTTGATATCGGACGTGAGTTTGGAACGGTCACGGGGCGGCGACGTCGAACTGGCTGGCTTGACTGCGTCATGTTGCGACACGCAGTGCGTCTCAACAGCCTGACTGAACTTGCGGTGACAAAACTTGATGTGCTCGACACCTTTGAGACCATTCGTGTCTGCGTCGGCTATCGAATCGATGGCAGCGATGTTGAGAACTATCCCGATCTGCCAGATGTTCTTGAGCGTGCAGAGCCGGTGTACGTCGACCTTGAGGGCTGGCAGTCTGATTCCTCTACAGCACGAATGCCCGCAGATCTTCCACCGCAGGCTCAGGCGTTTATTAGGCTCATTGAGGAACAAGCTGGTGTGCCGGTGCGCATTATCGGCGTTGGCGCTGAGCGAGACGATTATGTGCTGTGGGGTTCTTCGTCATGATCGACCGGTATCAGACTCCCGAGATGGCTCTGGTGTGGTCTGATGTGTCGCGAATGGGCCGTTGGCTTGAGGTCGAGTTGCTGGCAACCGAGGCGCATGCGACTCTCGGATTTGTTCCCCACGACGATGCCGTGGCCTGTCGGTCATCTGCCCCGACCGTCGATGAGGGTTTCGTGGCATCAGTCATGGCTCGCGAAGAAATCACCCAGCACGACGTCGCCGCCTTTGTCGATGTTGTTCAAGAGGTGATCGGCGGCACCGCTGGACCTTGGATTCATTACGGTCTGACATCCACCGATGTTGTCGACACCGGTTTGTGCTGGGCGATGCGTGACGCCGCAGATCTTTTGCTGTCTGCAATTGATGAGCTCATCGATCAACTCGTGACGACTGCGAAGATCCACCGCGAAACGGTGATGATCGGTCGAACTCACGGCGTTCATGCAGAGCCGACAACGTTTGGTGCGAAGGTCGCTCTTTGGGCGTTGCAGTTTGACCGAGATCGCCATCGGCTTCGGGCCGCTCGTGATGCGATTGCCGTGATGAAGCTGTCGGGAGCGGTCGGAACGTACTCGAATGTTCCTCCTGAGGTGGAGGCTCATGTGGGACAGGCCCTCGAACTCGAACCGGTTCCCGCCACACAAGTCGTTGCCCGTGATCGTCATGCCGAGTTTCTGTGGGCATGTGCCTCGATTGCATCAAGTTGTGAACTCGTTGCCGTCGAGTTGCGACATCTGCAGAGAACCGAGGTGAGCGAAGTTCGAGAAGGTTTCGCCCCCGGCCAAAAAGGCTCCTCGGCGATGCCGCACAAGAGGAACCCCATTTCGGCTGAGACGATCTCTGGGTTGTCGCGTGTGGTTCGGTCGAATCTGTCGGCCGGTTTGCAGGACGTTGCGCTTTGGCACGAGCGAGACATTTCGCATTCGAGTGTTGAACGCGTGATCTTGCCTGATTCATCAATGCTCGCGCATTACATGTTGCGACGGCTTCGTCGGCTTATTGAACGCCTGGAGGTGGATGCCGCACGCATGGAGGAGAATCTCCACTCAAGTCATGGAGTTGTGTTTTCGCAACCGGTGTTGCTTGCGTTGGTGGCCTCGGGCCTCACACGCGACGACGCCTATCGGATTGTTCAACGCAATGCCATGAGTGCGTGGGAACAACGCATCCCGTTCCGTGATGTACTCGCCGCTGACCCAGAAGTGTCGTCTCGTCAACCCGCAATTGATCTCGATGCGGCATTCGACCTCCGATCATCACTTCAGCATGTAGCTGCAACGTTTGCTCATCTTGACGGCCTGTAATCGAGGGCCGCTTTAAGGTCGTCGCTCATTGCAGAACTGTCAGACCTTATTTGCCATAAAGTTTGAGTGAAGAGCCTCTGTTTTCGTGTTGTTACCGGATTTTGTCTTCTGAGTGCCATCAACTCACGAGTAGATGCAACTGTCATTGGACATAAACGACTGCGCTTTATATTTGTTTTCGCTGAACTGGACCGTGAACGATGCCCGACGGTTCTTTTTGAAAGTAGAAGCAGATACGTAGATGCAATGATGCCCTGTACCTCTTCGGTTGAGACGGGAGTTCAGGCTGAACATTGGTTGAATGGAGGAATGTTCGAGCTCACCCCGCACGGGCCCGACACGTTTGTCGGGACTGGCCCGAGGTACCCATGGGGTGGCCTCTACGGTGGCCAAATCGTTGCTCAGGCTCTACGTGCGGCGACATTGACGGCGGAATCTGAATTTCGGCCCCATTCAATTCGCGCGTATTTCATCCGTCCGGGTGACCACAACGAACCCATCCGCTACGAGGTTGACCGCATCAGAAATGGGCGCTCATTCCTAACCCGACGAGTTGTTGCGAGGCAGGCAATCGGCGCAATTCTCAATGCCGAGTGTTCGTTTCAGCGATCGCACGCTGCGACCGACTTACAAACGGTTGAGATGCCCCAGGTTCTAGGGCCCGAATCTTTGGAGGAAAGTTCGTTCACTCGTCGTTTTGACCGATGTTTCGTACCCGACGAAGCCGTTGACGGTGCAGCTCGAACCGGTGCTGGCCGTGTCTGCGCATGGATAAAAGTCAATGACTACGACTTAGTGAATTCCGTCTCTTCAGATGCTGAACTCATGCATCAATGTTGGCTTGCGTATACCTCAGATGATCTTGCGACCGACACCGTTCGAGCGGCCGCCATCGAAGGCACGGGGGTTGAGCGCGAACACTGGAAAGGTGTCAGCCTCGACCACACCATTTGGTTCCATCGCCCGATGCGATCAGATGTCTGGCACCTCCACGATTTCACTTGTCATCACTTCACTGCATCACGCGGTCTTGCGGTCGGTCACGTGTTCACCCAAGAGGGTGAACACGTCGCAACGGTGGCTCAAGAGGTGCTACTTCGAGATACGCGTTCGAAACCATCGTCGTAAAACGTCATCGGGCTCCAGGAACTGCAGATGCATGCAACAGAGTGCCTCAGTCAGTGCTGAGGGCCAGGGTCGCTACCCGAGTAACGATGCGATGAGATCGAGGTGGTCAAGGTCGGAAAGATCGAGAATCTGGAGGTAGATCCGCTCCGCCCCCGCTTCATGCCATTTCTCGATCGTGTCGATGAACTGATCTGTTGACCCGGCAGCGCCGTTCTGTCGTAGTTCGTCTGGCTCCCGGCCGATTGCTTCTGCTCGACGAGTGAATTCATCCTCGGTGCTCCCGACGCAGGCGACGAGTGCAGCTGACCACGCAAGGTCGTTGGGTGACCGACCGATTGCTTCACAAGCACCTCGGACGACTGTTGATTGCGCGGCGAACGTTGAGAGGTCGGTGAACGGCATATTGAACTCAGCTGCGTATGCAGCTGTCAATGCTGGAGTTTTTTTCGCACCACGACCACCGATGATGATTGGTATGCCACCCGACTGCACGGGTTTGGGAAGAGCCGGCGAGTCAGTGAGTGACCAGTGATCGCCGGCGTATGAAAACGTCTCACCAGCGGGGGTTTGCCACATCCCATCGATAATCGCGAGTTGCTCGGTGAGGCGATCGAATCGCTCGCCAAGAGCTGGAAATGGAATTCCGTACGCCAAGTGTTCAGCCTCATACCAGCCCGCCCCAAGACCGAGTTCAACCCGCCCTCCCGACATTTGATCGACGTTTGCCACCGAAATAGCGAGTGGCCCTGGGTGTCGGAAGGTTGCGGCGGTCACCAGTGTGCCAATTCGAATTTTTGTCGTGTCTCGAGCGAGCCCGCCGAGCGTCACCCATGCATCGCTTGGGCCAGGATCACCACTGACGGAACCCATTTTGAGGTAGTGGTCAGAACGAAAGAATGCACCGAAGCCAAGCGACTCTGAGCGCAACGCCACGGCGAGAAGGTCGTCGTAGGTGGCACCCTGCTGAGGTTCAGTAAAGATTCGATATGGGGTGAGAGCGGTTGTTGTCACATCTCGAACATAGAGGTTTAGACGAAGACACGTAATCTCGGAGATGTGACACGACTTCCCGAGCTGACCTCGACCGGCACCGCTTTACGACGGCACGTGTTGGCGCATTCGTTGAAGCGTGGCGAGTTCACACTGAAGAGTGGAGCGAAGAGTTCTTGGTTTCTTGACACCAAGCAGACTGCCTGCCGGCCAGATGGAATCGTCCTGGTCACAGAAGCGTTGCTCGACATTCTTCCCTCAGATGCCACAGCTATTGGTGGCTTGACGATGGGTGCTGATCCTGTCGCCTTTGGTGTCGCAGCTGTCGCGGCAACGAAAGGACGAATGTTGAGGAGTTTCAGCGTTCGCAAAGAAGCCAAAGATCATGGAGTCACCGGCCGACTCGCTGGCGCATTGCTTCCCGATGATCGTGTCGTCATCGTTGAAGACACCACAACACGAGGCACGAGTTTGCTTGAGGCGGTGGAGGTTGTTCGAGCCTTCGGGGCATCGGTGGTGCTCGCAAGTGTGATCGTCGATCGAGGAACGACGTGCGCTGACCTTTGTGCGGCGGAAGGTATCGAATATCGTCCGCTTCTTACCGCAACTGACCTTGGTTTTGACGCCGGCACGTAGTCACACACCAACGTCTCTCTCGAGAACCTCGACACAAGCCGGTACGAAACGCAGCGCCGACCAGCCAACACCTGATTAAGAGATGGGAGGTCGAAAATGTTAACCGGCACCTGCAGGCGCCTGTGGTGGTCGAGACCGGCGTCGATCCGGTGACCTTCCGCTTTTCAGGCGGACGCTCTGCCAACTGAGCTACTCGACCGAGTGCGATATGGAGCGAGTTTCACACCACATACGCAGCGAGGCTGCCACATGGCAGCCCCGAGCGGTCCCGACGGGACTCGAACCCGCGACCTCCGGCTTGACAGGCCGGCGTGAACTCCAACTTCACCACGGGACCAGAATTCTATTTGTATCTAGCACCCCCAACGGGATTCGAACCCGTGCCGTCACCTTGAAAGGGTGATGTCCTAGGCCGCTAGACGATGGGGGCTTGGCCTCATCTCGTTGAAGGCGCCGTCACGTTAGCACCCTCTTCACGACGTTCCACCCTCACGAGGGAGTGTTTCCGCAAGAGCGCCGACGACCCACTCCAACATCCAGCCTGACCATATATAGAGGTGTTGTTCAGGGCTTGCATCCGATTGGTCATCGGCGTCTGCCGCAGAGTCATCGTCGATGATGCCGAGAGCGCTTGCCAACGTGACTCGAAGGGCATTTAACGTCTGAAGAAATGCGGTGAGTTGCCCATGGCTCATCGTGATGTTGCCACCCTCGGCCAAATCGAATGTGCCGAGTACCTCAGAAATCGCTGTGCGCCGAGCGGTGATGAGTTCATCCCGCATCAGGCGCTGGTACTCCTCATCGAGTTGCTCGTGCTGAGCGTCGTGGTGGGTGAATGCAGGCGGAAACAACCTGTCGACGAGCGCACTCTCGCTACCTATTTGCGCGTTCTCGACGAGTTCATCGAGTTGGTTCATGATGTGGGAGAGCACTTCTCGTTCATCGGCTTGCAGACGGACAATCCATGAGTCGTCAGTGAGTCGCTCGACCGGTGGTTTACGTCTGAATGCCATCACCCAGCCCCTTCAAGAGTTGCCCAGAGGCCGTGTTCATGGAGTCGGAACACATGCATCTCACATTGTTCTCGATTTCCACTTGCAACGTTTGCGCGACCTTCGTGGTGAACTGCAAGCATGAGTTCAGTGGCTTTCTCGGCGGAGTAGCCGAAAAGTTTTTGCAACACATAGGTGACGTAACTCATCAAATTCACCGGATCGTTCCACACGATGACTATCCATTCGCGCTCGTGTTCGACCCGTCCAGTGACATCGGTTTTGGGCGCAGTGATGGTGTCGGTTGACGCCGAAATAGGTAACAACGAATATGTCACACCACACAGTCTGCCGGATGGCGTTGGTCAGCACATCCGCTCGGTCGTACGATGAAGGCCATGTCCATCGGCAGTCGACCTCTCGTGCCTTCACGCGTGGCCTCCGTTGGAGATGTTCACGGGAGCCGTGAGCCTCGAAGTCGAGCCGGCGCGTTCGTTGCATTGACAAAGCCTCGAATCATTGAACTTCTTCTCATTACCACCGTGCCCACGATGGTGCTCGCTCAGAACGGGTGGCCGTCAACGACGTTGGTGATCTTCACGCTCATCGGTGGCGCTCTCGCAGCGGGCGGGGCAAACACCATCAATATGTACGTCGATCGCGACATTGATGCTCTGATGGAACGCACTCGACATCGACCGCTCGTGACCGGTGTTGTTAAACCGAGGGAGGCCTTGATCTTCGCGCTTGTTCTCGAGTCGGCTGCCGTTGCGGTGTTGTGGGCGGCGGCAAACCTTTTGTCAGCTCTCCTTGCTCTCTCTGCAACGGTGTTTTACGTCGGTGTGTATACGTTGTGGCTCAAGCGAACGAGCAGGCAAAACATCGTCATCGGTGGTGCGGCCGGCGCAGTTCCTGTTCTTGTTGGTTGGGCCGCAGTGACCAACGGCCTTACGTGGGAGCCGGTTGTGCTGTTCGCTGTTATTTTCTTTTGGACGCCACCACATTTCTGGGCGCTTGCGCTTCACTATGCAGACGATTACCGCTCAGCAAACGTGCCGATGTTGCCGGCGATCGTTCCGTTCCGGGCCGCCCATGTGCAGATGATCGCTCACACGGTCGCGCTGGTGGCATCGAGTGTGCTCGTCGCATTGGTGTCATCGAACCTTGGCGTTGTATACCTCGCCTCGGCGGGTGCACTGGGGGCAGCGTTTCTTGGTGGAACGATTAGCCTCGGGAGAAATCCTTCCGAGGATGCCTCGATGCGACTTTTTGGTTTCTCGATCACCTACATCACTCTGTTGTTTGCTGCGTTGACAACCGACGTGTTGCTGTAATTAACGTCGTTGACACAACAGTGGAGATTTCGGTTGCGAGGCCCTTACCGAGGTAGTCTGACTAACGGTAGTTTCGAAAGAGTTGCGCTCCGTGGCGGGCGCGACTGAAGCAGAAGTGAGTCAGATCTGAGATGACGACGTTGGAACAATCGGGAACCGGAGCAGGAGCGGGTTCAAAGCTCCTTTCTGACGGTCGTATTGGTACCGCTGTTGGGGCAGCCGCTGATTGGGTGACCTCTACCGACCACAAGAAGATCGGACGACTGTTTACAGGGTTTGGAATCCTCGGAATGATCGCAGTGTCGTTGATTGCGGCGCTGCGGTCGCTCGAGTCAGTTGCCGATCTCGGTGCATTCAACGCTCAGCAACTCGACCAGCTCGCCCAGTTGCATCATTTTGGTCTTGCGTTGATGGTGGCGCTGCCGTTGACCCTTGGTCTCAGCATTGCGGTCGCACCATTGCAGGTAGGTGCTCGAGCGATTGCGTTTGCCCGTCTTGCCCTCATGGGTTTTTATACGTGGCTTGCGGGAGCGGTGTTGACCATTGTTGCCATCGTCAACGGTGGAGGCATAAGCGGTGCAGATAGTGACATGGTCGATCTGTTCCTCGCCGCGATGGCTCTCATGATGTTCGGCGTCATCGCCTCAGCGATCAGCGTTGGGACGACCATTCTTACCTCTCGTGCCCCTGGGGTCACGATGCGTCGTGTCCCGTTCTTGACATGGACTGCGTTGATTCAGTCATTGGCACTCATCATCACCGCTCCAGTGGTGGTCGGTCTCATTATTTACCTGTTTGTTGACCACCGGAATTCAGCCCTTGCGTTCGGTGCCGCAGATGGCCTCGCCGATTGGCTTCCAAGATTCTTCACCGCCCCGGTCGTGTACATCTTTGCGATTCCGGCCTTAGGGGTCTTCGCAGAGTTGCTGCCCGTTTCGATGAGCCGACGGCATCCGATGCGCCAGTTGGTGTTTACCGGTGCGGCCTTGGTTGGAGTCGCATCATTTGCGGGCGTGACCATGCAGAAGGCGTTCCCGGTTGACTTCTCCGAATCAGGCCAAGATGTCTTGAAGTCGCTTGTCGTGATGGCGTTCTTCGTTGGCCTTCCATTGCTTGGCATCGCAATAACGTTGCTGACGTCGTTACTTGTTGCGAAACCTGACGGCTCAGGTGCGCCAAAGCCCCGAATTCTCAGCCCACTGCTGTTCGGTCTTCTTTCGATCCTTCTCCTTCTGCTCGGCGCTGTTGTCGGTGTGCTTACCCAGATTGTCGATTTCGGACTGAGCGGAACCGCAGCAGTCGAAGGCACGGTTGCGTTGATCTGTCTGGCTGCCGCTCTCGGAACGTTGGGTGGCCTCGTGTTTTGGGCTCCAAAATTTTCCGGCAATAAGCCTGATGAGAAAAAAGTTCTTCCCCTGGCCCTTCTTGGCGCTATCGGTGTCGTTCTCGCCGGAGTTCCTGGTGTGATCGCTGGTCTTGCCGGTTCAGACAACTCCTTCTTCTCGACGCTGACCCTCATCGGGTACGCATTGATGGCCCTTACCGGTCTCGCCTTCGTCGGTGCGACCCGTGGTGGAACATCTGACGGAACCAACAACCCGTGGTGTGCTCACACCCTCGAATGGTCAACTGCATGCCCCGCTCCGGACGACAACTATGAGGCTCTTGCAACTGTCCGATCAGCAGAGCCCGAACTCGACCAACTTCCAGAAGGGAGCCCTTCGTGACGCTCGCTCTACCATCCGGTCCGGCCCCAGCACCACGTCGCCAACTCCTTGTTGGGTCTGCTCTCGCAGGGCTCGCCGGCACCACTCTCATCGGTGGAATGCTCGCCGTCTGGCTCCTTGAGCGTCAGCACGCTGTCAATGCTGGTGAGCGGTTCCCGATGAAGTACATCATCCCCGAGGTGGCAACGAACGTCATGTTGATAACGCTCTTCGGGCTTTGTTTCTTCGCCCAATGGGCTGTCTATGCAGCCCGCCGGCAAGACCGTGGGCACACCGGCCTGGCTCTGTCAGTCGTCATTATTCTCGGCCTAGCCTTTGTCAACGCTCAAGCGTTTGTCTATAGCCAAATGGAAGTCGAGATTGCCGAAGGAATTTACGGTGCCCTGTTCTATGCCCTCACCGGCACGATGATGGCGATTGTGATTGCTGGGCTCATCTTTACTGCGGTCGCAGCCTTTCGCACGCTTGGCGGTCGCGACTGGCAGTCCGAGATTGTCTCGGCGAATGCTTTGTATTGGTACTTCGCCGCTGTGGCTTACGCAGCGGTGTGGTTTGTCGTCTACGTCACGAAGTGAGGTCAGAGATCTGATGTTCACCACCGGTTCAAAACTCCTCTTTGGGGCGAGCGGGGCTTCCCTCATTGGAACGTTGCTGTACGGCATTCTTGTCGGTGGCATCATGGGCACGGTCGGATTGGTGTCACTCACCACCGGGCTCATATTCATTGCAGGTATTAATGCGTTCATTCGCGACGCGAACGTTGCGTCAGACGATGTTGCACAGTTCTCCGGGTCTGCTGCCGCAGCTTCTCGTCCAGCATCATCGGTATGGCCGCTCGTTGTTGCAGTTGGTGGCGCTCTCATCGTTCTCGGAGTTGTCATTCACGAAGTGCTCACGATTACCGGTCTGGTCGTCGTGCTGGCAGCAACTGCTGAGTGGCTGTTGCAGGGCTGGGCAGAAAGTGCCTCGACTGATGAATCACATAACCGTGAGGTGCGTGGCCGCCTGGCCTATACCGCGGAGATGCCGGTTGCGGCGGCGATTGGTCTTGGTCTTATTGTCTTCATGTTCAGCCGGGTGATGCTTGGCGTCCCGACGAAGGCGTCTACCATCATCGCGTTCTCAATCGTCGCAACGATTGTGCTCGTTGCGGGAGCGATGATCAGCCGTGCTCGTTCAATGTCGGCTCCCCGAATGTTTGGGCTCTTCGCCGTTGTAAGCGCAGTACTGCTTGCCGGTGGTGCTGTCGCCGGATTCAACGGCGAACGTGAGATCAAAGAACACAAAACCACGGCATATTACGCCGAACTCGATAAGTGCGGTGAGAAAGAGATCTCAGCCGACGAGCACGCAAGTCAGACCGTTGCAGGCAAGGCAAATTCATCAGCTGAAGTCACTCTTGACGAAAACGGGCTGTCGTATACACGACCAGGCCTCAACATGGTGCAGAGCGGAGTTATCCAGCTGCCCCGTTCAAATGCAAACAATATTTTGTTCCGCAACGAAACATCCGAACCGCGGCGCTTTATCGCAGAGATGGCCAATATCGACGGCTCTCCCGCACGAATCTGCACAGCGCTCGTCGAAGAAGGTGGCGTACAACTGCTTACCGTGAACTACTCGGCGCCAAGTTTTGACCCCGTTGTTGAAGCTTCGGGTGGATACGCATTCGTGGTCGCTGGGCTTGACGAACGGATTGAGGTGATTGTGCCATGAGTCACGAGAAGGTTCACTATCGCACCATCTGTAATTCTGAACGCGCGACTTCTAGTCTTGAGAATATGAGTTCTCGCGGCTTCAGAGTAGCGACGACGGTTGCAGGAGTAACAGCGACCACCGTGCTCGCCGGATGCGCATCCGACGCCCCTCAGGACACCTGGAAACCGGCCGGCCCAAACGCCCAAAAAATCCAAGACCTGCAGTGGCCAATCTTCCTCACCGCCGGCATTGTGGGCGTCATCGTGATGGCTTTCATTGCGTTTTGCGTGGTTAAGTATCGAGATCGTGGACAAGCAATCCCCGATCAGGCCCATGGCAAGGCATGGCTTGAATACCTGTTCATCGCGATTCCGGCGGTCATTCTGACTGCGATTGCGATCCCCACAGTGGGTGTCGTGATGGCGTTGAACGACACGGATGACACCGAATGTGTGATCAACGTGACAGGTCAGCAATGGTGGTGGGAATACGACTACGAGGTCGGTGCCGACGGCACGATTTGTGGCTACGCCCCGTCAGAAGTTGCGGCAAGCCCGATTATCACGTCTGGCCAGTTGGTGATTCCCGCAGACACGAAGGTGTTGCTTCGAGGCACCAGTCGTGACGTCATCCACAGCTATTGGATCCCACGTTTGAATGGCAAGCGCGACATGGTCCCAGGCCGTGTGCACTTCCTCCGTCTCGAATCTGACACCCCAGGCATTTACGCCGGTCAGTGCACTGAGTTCTGCGGGCTGTCGCACGCGAACATGCGTATGGAGACGGTCGTTCTCGAGTCTGCTCATTTCCAGCGATGGATTGATAACGAGCTTGAGCCGTATCAGGCCCCGGCCGAAGGCAGCCTTGCGGCTGAAGGTGAGACAACCTTCATTGCCCAGTGCTCGCGATGCCACCAGGTCAACGGGTTGGTCGATCCAGGTAATGGCAATCTTGTGGTCTCGTATCCAGATCAGTTTGTCTACTCAGGTGCTGCGCCAAACCTCACCAACTTCTTGGGTCGCAATACCTTCGCCGGGGCAACGTGGGATCTTCTCACCCCTCAGTGCCGCACAGATGTGTGGGAGTCAAGCCCTGAAGATTTTGGCGACAAATACCTCGCAGGTGTCTCGCAAGACTGTCTAAACGAGATCGACCTTCGCGAATGGTTGCGGAATGCTCCAGCGAAGAAACCGATGTATGCCGATCCAGCGATGCTGGAACAGAGTGACGGCAAGGTTCGTGGTATGCCGTATCTCGGTCTGAGCGAAGACCAAATTGACCAACTAATCGCCTACCTCCTTGAGCGGAAGTGAGTAACTGATGGCAATCATTGAACGCCCTTCAGATGCAGTCGAAGTCGTTGACGAGACGACCCCTTCGGTAGCGACCCCCGAATCTTCTTACGGTGTGTTCCGCCGTCCGGTTGAAACGACCGGTTGGAAATCGTGGCTCTTCACCATCGATCACAAAAAGCTCGGCATCATGTATGGCGTTGTCGCCATGTTCTTCTTCGTCGTCGGTGGTATCGAAGCAATGCTTCTTCGCTTGCAGCTAGCAGGCCCCAACGGCACCGTGCTTTCGGCGGACAAGTACAACCAGATGTTCACGATGCACGCAACGACCATGGTTTTCCTCTTCGTGATGCCAATGGCTGCAGCGTTTGCGAACTATTTCGTTCCGCTGCAGATCGGTGCACGCGACGTCGCGTTCCCCCGCATCAACGCATTCGGATTCTGGGCGTTCCTCTTTGGTGGACTGTTCCTGAACACCTCGTGGTTCCTGGGCGGCGGTGCCGACGGCGGCTGGTTTATGTACGCACCGAACTCGTCGGTTGCGTTCTCGCCGTCAAATGGCGTTGACTTCTGGGGACTCGGCCTACAGATCACCGGTGTCGCCTCCCTCACCGGAGCGATCAACCTCATCGTTACTGTCATCAACATGCGGGCACCGGGCATGAGCCTGATGAAGCTTCCGATCTTCACGTGGATGGTGCTGGTTGTGCAGTTCCTACTCCTGTTCGCAATCCCGGTGATTACCGTTGCACTGTTCATGTTGATGTTCCAGCGCAGTTTTGATGCGACGTTCTTTAGCGTCGAGGCTGGAGCCGACCCGTTGCTCTGGCAGCATCTGTTCTGGATCTTTGGTCACCCCGAGGTGTACATCCTCGTTCTGCCAAGCTTTGGCATTGTCTCCGAGATCCTCCCAGTCTTCTCTAAGAAACCACTGTTCGGCTACCCACTCGTTGTGTTCTCTGGCGCGGCCATCGGTTTTGTCGGATGGGGCGTCTGGGCTCACCACATGTTCGCTTCTGGTCTCGGCCCGATCTCGGTTGCCGCCTTCTCGGTCGCAACGATGGCGATTGCGATTCCGACCGGTGTGAAGATCGTCAACTGGACGCTCACCATGTGGGGCGGAAAATTGCGATTCACCGTTCCGATGTTGTACTCCGTTGGCGTCATCGTGCAGTTCACCATCGGTGGTCTCTCGGGTGTCACGCACTCAGTTGCACCGTCTGACACGCAGCAGACCGACACGTATTACATCGTTGCTCACTTTCACTACGTCATTTTCGGTGGCGCCGTGCTCGGGTTGTTTGCAGGCATGTATTACTGGTGGCCGAAGATGTTCGGCAAGATGCTCAACGAGCGTCTGGGACGAGTCAATTTCTGGTTCACAATCATCGGTATGAACCTCACCTTCGGGCCGATGCATATCGTTGGTCTTCAGGGCCAGCCGCGCCGCATGTATGTATGGACGGAGAACCGTGCCGGCGACGGCTTCTTCAATATCGGTTTCTGGAACCTCATTGCTTCTATCGGATCATTTGTCTTGGCTCTCGGAATCTTGCTGTTCTTCGTGAACATTTATGTCTCGCATCGCAAGGGCACTGAAAAAGCTCCTCTCGACCCATGGGATGCGCGCAGCCTTGAGTGGATAACGACGAACCCGCCGAAAGAACACAACTTCGATCGCCTGCCTCAGGTGGGTCATCTCGATGAGTTCTTCCACCGGAAGTATGAAGACCGTGGTTCAGACGGCCATCACGAGTTCCATCAGATTGCGACCGCGGAGGAAGTTGTCGCTGAAGAAGAGAACAACGCTGATGGGCACATTCATTTGCCATCACCGTCGTATTGGCCAATTCTTCTGGCCTTCAGTCTTCCGATCATGGCGTACGGTGTGATCTACAACGTGTTCCTTCTCATCGGAGGGGCAGTACTTGGTCTGGTGTCATTCTACGGATGGGGTCTTGAGCCTCATACGGCGCCAGAAGATGATTACGATCCGCCAACGGGCACAGCGATGGAGGTTGCCGCTCATGGCTGATACCGCATTTCACGCCGACGAACACGTCGATCACGGAGGTCATTACTCAGCGACCGGCTTGTCAAATAACAAGCTGGCAATGTGGATGTTCCTTGGTTCAGAGTGTTTGCTGTTCGGAGGTCTCATCTCGACGTACATGCTCTACCGCGGGCGTCACTCTGAAAACCTTGGCCCCGATCAGGTGTGGGATATTCCATTTACATCAGCGTCGAGCTTCGTGCTGCTGATGTCGTCTCTCACAATGGTGCTCGCAGTGTCATCGGCCGTACGCGACGATGACCGCAACACGAAGGTGTGGCTGTCGGTCACGGCTCTGCTCGGTGCACTATTCGTTGCCGGTCAGGTGTACGAGTTCACTACCTTCTACCGGGAGGGCCTTGGTTTCACGACTAGTCTCTTCTCTTCGAGTTTCTACACCCTCACCGGTTTCCACGGTGTTCACGTGAGCGTCGGCATCATCATGTTGATGTCGTTGGTCGGAATGATCTCAAAGAACAAGGTCGTCGGTGACAAGAAAGAAACCGTCGAACTCTTTGGTCTCTACTGGCACTTTGTTGACGTGGTGTGGATCCTCATCTTCACCCTTGTCTACCTGATCCCGGCCTGATAAGAATCGAGTTGACATGAGCACCGTGACAGAACAGCACAACACCCACGGCGATGATCACGCCGACCACGGTTTGACCGATCTGGGTTACATCAAGATCGCTATTTTTCTTGCGGTCATCACCGCTGTCGAGGTCGTCTTCAGCTACACCCAAGATCAGTTGGGTGCAGCATTCCTGCCTGGCTTGCTCATTTTGATGGCGGTCAAATTTTTTATGGTGCTGCTCTACTTCATGCACCTGAAATTTGATTCTAAGTTGTTCAGTTTGATGTTCTACATCGGGCTCGTTCTTGCTGTTGGTTGTTATGCAGTGTTCTTAGCGACCCTGCATTTCTTCCAGAGCTGAGGTGTGGTCGACATGATGTTGGCACAGGTCGACATCGCAACTGATCCGTGGAAGTTTGTCCCGCACCCCGAGGTGTGGCTCCTGACGAGCTTTCTGACGATTGCCTACATCTACACAGTGCGTGTCATCGGGCCGAAAGCCGTAGCGTCGGGCGAATCGGTATTGAGCCGCTCTCACTGCGTGTCATTTGTTGCAGCCATTACCGTGCTGTGGGTTTCAAGTGACTGGCCGATCCATGACATCAGCGAGGATTACCTCTATTCGGTGCACATGGTGCAGCACATGGCGCTGTCGTTCTGGCTTCCACCACTTGCGCTGCTCGCAACCCCCACCTGGTTAATGCGCGTGCTCATCGGAACGGGTTCGACGTATCGAGCCACGCGCTTCCTCACTCGCCCTGTCATCGCAGCATTGCTGTTCAATGGTGCAACACTGCTTACGCACATGCCATCGCTGGTGAATGCGTCGGTTGGCGACGGGTACTGGAATGGGGCTCTGCATTACCTGCTTCATGTGCTCGTCGTTGCGTCAGCGCTGTTGATGTGGATGCCTGTGGTTGGCCCGATACGTGAGTTCCAGCTCGGTCCATTGGGCAAAGGCATTTATCTCTTTGCACAATCGATCATTCCGACGATTCCAGCGGCGTTCCTCACCTTTGCAGAATCTGCGGTGTACGAGGCATACGCACGTCCGGTGCGACTCTGGGGGCTCTCGCTCGCAGAAGACCAGCAACTCGCTGGGGCAATCATGAAAACGATGGCGGGCATGTTCTTGTGGGCGCTCATCATTGGCTACTTCATTCAGTATGCAAAGCAATTCCGCAATAGTCACGACTATCGGCGAAACTCCTCCAACACGCTTGAAGACGTCGACGAGGCACCGCTGACAACAGCCGATGTCGAAGCGGCGTTTGCACGCACAGCCCCTGCCCGCGAAGAAGACTAGGCGGTAGCCTCGGCACCGTGATTGACGTTCGGCAGCTTCGAGAACACGCTGATGAAACGTGCTCGGCACTTGCGCGTCGAGGTGACGTGACCTGCGACAGTCAGGTCAAAGAACTTCTTGAACTCGACCAACAGCTGAGACAGCTTACGGCGCGTCGAGACGAGGCTCGAGCGAAGATCAATGAACTTTCTCGAGAAGTGGGACAACTTCGCCGTGATGGAAACGTCGAGCAAGCCGATGCGGTACAAGCAGAAAGTCGAGCTCTCGGAGACGAAGCAGGCCGAATCGAGGGTGAGCACGAAACAGTTTCATCGAAGATGCACGATCTATTGCTGCACATACCGAATGTTCCGCATCCTGATGTGCCCGCTGGCGCAAGTGACGATGACAATCCGGTTGTCAGTGGACCATTTCTTCCCGACGGCGGCCTCGATGGTTTTGCTGCGCATCAACGAGTTCCACATTGGGAGATCGGCAAAGCCCTCGGAATTCTCGATAATGAGCGTGCCACAAAAATTGCGGCCTCGATGTTCACCATGCAGCGTGGAGCCGGCGCAACTATGGCCCGAGCGCTTTGCCAATACGCGCTTGATAGCAATGCCGATGAGTTTGAAGAGATCCGTCCCCCTTCGCTGGTGTCGACAGCAACTCTGACCTCGACTGGGCAGTTGCCGAAGTTTGCCGATGACGCATACGCGATCGAGCGAGACGACCTGTGGTGTATCCCAACTGCCGAGGTGCCACTTACGTCGCTGTACGGAGGCGAAATTCTTGAGGCTGGGAATCTACCGGCTCGCTTCATGGCGTATAGCCCGTGCTTCCGTCGAGAGGCCGGCTCTGCAGGTCGAGATACTCGAGGCATGCTTAGAGCCCATGAGTTCGACAAGGTCGAAATTCTCGCTCTCGCAACCCCAGAGCAAGCGCCTGGCCTTTTGTCTGACATGGTGACTCGGATCGAGCTCATGATCTCTTCGCTTGGTTTGCACCATCGAGTGATCGAGATTTGCTCTGGCGATCTTGGTCAAAGCCACCATCGGTCATTCGATATCGAGGTGTACGCACCTGGTTGTGAGCAGTGGCTCGAGGTTTCATCAGTGTCGTGGTTCTCCGATTACCAAGCCCGCCGAGCAGATATTCGGTATCGCCAGGTAGACGCCAACGGAAAGCCAGTGAAGGGTACGGTTCTCGTGCATACGTTGAATGGTTCGGCTCTCGCAGTGCCTCGGGTGTGGGCTGCGATTCTTGAAACCCATCGTCAGGCCGATGGCATCGTGGCAATTCCTGAGGTGTTGTGGCCATATATGCGCGGTCTCACCGTGCTCGGTGGCTGATATGGCAGATGACAACGACTTGGTTCGGAATCGACGCGTGCAATATGAGACCGCTGGGCTAGATGTCTCAGATGTTGATCCATCCCCGGTCTCTCAGTGGCACCGGTGGCATGAAGAAGCTGCCGAGGCGAGGCTCGTGGAACCAAATGCAATGACAGTTGCTACCGTTGATGCATTAGGTGTACCAGATGGCCGAATTGTCCTTGCGCGCGACGTGTCTGATAGCGGTATCACGTTCTTCACCAACTTCAATTCGGCAAAAAGCGAGCAACTCAATTCCTCAAGTAGTGCAACAGGGGTCTTTGGTTGGTTGGCGCTCCACCGGCAAGTTCGAGTCACCGGCAAAGTTGAACGAATTTCTGATGAAGACAGCGACGCATACTTTGCGAGCCGTCCCAGAGGCTCCCAGATCGGAGCATGGGCCTCACCACAATCAGAGGTGATCGAAAGCCGGGAGGTTCTCGAGAATCTCGTCGCTGACGTCGAGGCTCGGTTCGCGTCGAGTGAAGTCACCAGGCCACCGTTTTGGGGTGGCTGGCGCATCATTCCTGTGAGATGGGAATTTTGGCAGGGTCGCCCAAGCCGCCTCCACGATCGCGTGCAATATGTTCCCTCAGCTGACGGTTGGCTTCGCCAGAGACTCGCTCCGTAAGCCATAACCACTACCTACTCGTAGACTTGGGTTGCTCATGAATAACAGATCAAAGCAGAGGCATCGGGGCACCAAAAGTCGGGTCCAACCGGGCGAAATCTCACCAATGAGATTGGTGCCCGATACCATCCCTCGACCGTCCTACGCGGAAACTGGAATCGTCGACAACTGGGACGAACCCCTTGTCAAAAGCCCTGAAGTTATTGAGCGTATGCGACATTCGGGAAAGATTGCGGCAGAGGTCCTTCGTCTCGCCGGCGAATTTCTCGAGCCTGGCAGAACAACTGATGAGGTCGATGCGTACGTGCACAATTTGTTTATCGAGCGTGGGGCCTACCCGAGCACACTCAACTACCACGGTTACCCGAAGAGTTTGTGTTCATCGGCGAATGAAGTGATTTGTCATGGCATTCCTGATTCGAGAGTCATGCTCGACGGGGACATCATGAACCTCGATGTAACTGGATTCGTTGGTGGTGTGCACGGCGATACCAATGCAACCTTCTGTGTTGGTGAGGTTGATCAGGCGAGCCGTGATCTCATTCGTGTGACGGAAGAGTGCACGTGGTTTGGCATCGAAGCGGTCAAACCAGGTCGTCCGGTCAGCGATATCGGTCGAGCCATTGAGAATCACGCAAAAAAACATCGCTATGGAGTCGTGAAGGCATTCATTGGTCACGGGATCGGTGAGCAATTTCATACGAACATTCAGATCCTTCATTACTACGACTCTCGGTCAACTCTGGAGATGTTGCCCGGTATGACGTTCACTATCGAGCCGATGATTACCCTCGGCGATTGGCGCCATCGAATGTGGGATGACGGATGGACCGCAGTGACTGCTGACTGGCAGCGAACCGCTCAGTTTGAACACACGTTGCTGGTGACCGACGATGGCGTCGAAGTGTTGACCGGTGGAGACGGAGCCGTGTCACCAACTGCGCCGTGGACCCGGTGAGGTGTTTTCTGGTTGCTCATTTGCGATCGGTAGGGTGAGGCATGTGAAATTTGGTGGGGCCTTTATCTTCTCGTTTGCATCGGTACTGGCGTCGTGCGGAGGAAGTGACGCCGTGACGGTCTCTGATGCATGGGCACGAAGCAGCCCGACAGGTGTAACGATGGGAGCGGCCTACTTCGACATCACTTCAGTTGATGACGACTCGCTTGTGGGGGTATCTGTTTCAAGTGATGTCGCCGCCCGCGCAGAGATTCACGAGGTCGCCAAGGTAATGGACATGGGTGATGATGCATCTGAAATGCATGACCACGACATGGGTGATGATGCATCTGAAATGCATGACCACGACATGGGTGATGATGCATCTGAAATGCATGACCATGCAATGTCGATGCAAGAGATCGACGCGCTCTCGCTACCAGCCGGCACGCTGGTGCAACTCGTCCCTGGGGGCTATCACATCATGCTGATTGATTTAGCCGAGCCTCTGGTCATCGGCGAAACCTTCGACCTCACCCTTGACTTCGACCAAGCCCCCGACCTCACGGTGACCGTTGAAGTGAGTGACCGGTAACTACGCCTGAAGTGGCGATGGCTGATTCCCGTTTGCGATCTGCCAGAGCCCGACGAGTGCATATCCGGCAGCCGCACACGCAACGACGCTAATCGCAGCGGTGCCCGCCCGATCGACCCAATAAGGCAGCGAGGTGGGCAGCAGGGCTGAATCAAGTACGTCCTTGCGCCCCAACACCCAAAGCGCAAGGAAGATGCTGCTCATGAGTTGTACACCATTTCGTTGAATCGACGATTGCCGATTCAACAAGAGGGCCGACCCGCTCAACACAGTGGCCAACAATGGGACCACAAACGATTTCAATTGTGGGCCCGTTCCGGGAGCCGCCCACAGATACTGAGCGCCACCAATGACGAGCCCAAGTACAGATGCTGCCACCATCAGTGTCCGGAGTGCCGCAGATCTCCGACGGTTGATGCCCACGACAAGAAGCAACGCACCGGCAGCGGCGAGGAGCGGGGCGAGCAGAGACGGTCTCTCAACCAGAGAACTTTCCACGCGCACATCCACGGGAACACCGTCGACGGTGAACGAGATCGAGTCGGCAACGAGTACATCGCCCGGCTTGGCATTGATCGGTGGTTGCGGTGACATGTAGTGAATGCGATGGTCGTGCCATGCAAGCGTGCAGTTCGAAGCAATCTGCAACCAATCGGGGGCAGCATCGTGATCCACCACATCTGCTCCGAAGTCTGACCCGTAACGGTCCTTGTTGTACCACGTTGACATCGAGCGTTGATTCTCATAGGCCGTGCAATCGGATTCGATCTTGAGGTACTTCTCTCCTTCATACCCAGGAATCTCGACGGTCGTCCCTTGTGCAACAGTCACTGAGAAAAATGAGTCATGTCCTTCGATCGTGATCGCAACATCATCTACAAGTGGAAGAGATTCAGATGTGGCCACCTCAACGATCACCGATAAATAGTCGGTGGGCCCGGGTGCGTCAGCGTGAGCGAATCCGGCAGGCGCAGCAATCACGATCGACCCAGCAATAGCAGCGCACAAGACTCGGTGTTGCCAAAGTTCATTGAACGTCATTCGAGAACCTGGAGTGTAAATTCGCCGCTGGGGTGAATAGAGCAACCACCGGAGAGAGTGCCGGTGCTGGTGAATTCCTGTGAGAGAATTTCGCCCGCGCCGACGAAAAACACGCCGACGACATGGCCACGGTCGTCATCGTTGATGATTCTGAGTGATTCACCAACACGCACCGTGAGCTCCGCCGGAATGATGTTGATCGATTCACCGGCATCGATCTGCGCACCAGCGCCAAGCGGGATGGTGTACTCATAATCGGTGTCGTCTGAATTGGCAACCGTTTGAAACTCTGGCTCATCATCGCCCGAGACAACGGCAATAATGGCAAGGACTGCTCCGGCGAGAGCAATGAGAGCAAATGCGATACCACTCCGCTTCACGACCGTCGCCCACCAAGAAGGTCGTTCAAGTCAGCAGAAATATCATATGACGGCACGCCGAAGGGCCATGTGAGCAGCAGGGTTCCTTGGTCGTCGACGACGTAGAGCGACGTCGAGTGTGCAACTTCGATATCGGTACCCACACTCTCGACGAGATAGCTCACACCAAACGGTTGAGCGGCGGCGGCTAGTTTGGTCTTGTCGGCCGTACCGAGAGCGATTGCGGTTGGGATAAAACTCTTCACGTAGCCGTCGAGCACGGCGAGGTCACGATCAGGATCGACAGTCACCATTGCGACCTCGACACGAGACGCATCATCGAGACGACGAAGTGCAACTGTGAGGTCTTGGAGTGTTGTCGGACAGATATCTGGGCAGTTCGTGTAGCCGAAATAGATCGCGAGCAGGTTGCCGCCGCTTGCAACGAGTTCGCGCGACGACTCCCCACCGATGACAGGAAGGCTGATCCCCTGAGACGATGGCGCGGGAGTTCTCACATACCCCGAGAACTCCCGGGTACCTCCGCAGCTAGATGCGATTGCCAACATCGCACACGAGACGGCGAGCAAACGACGGATCATGGTAGCGGCATCTCTTCGATGAACTGCGCGATGAGATCCGCTTGTTCAGCAGTTAGGCCGTTTTGCGGCATCTTGATGTTGTAGCCCGCAACGAGTTGTGCTTGGGGAAGAAGTATCGACTTGACGAGGTACTCGCGATCGGCAAGCACCGACGAACCATCGCTCAACGCAACGGTAGAACCGGCATGGCCAGCCAACTTCGGGCCGACCCCACCACTCCCGTTCGCTCCGTGACACGCTGCGCAACCATTGTTGTCGTAGAGGGTCTTCCCCTCTCGTGCCCCGTCTGAAAGAGAAAGTTCAGGCTCGGTCGAGCACGCACCGACTCCGATAGCCAGCCCGATGACGGCAACCAGCCGAACGCAGAAGATCGATCGATGACCTCGCACACCTACAGTCAATCAACGCTTGATGGGTTCTTGCCTACAGGAGAGGCTCTTTTCCGGCGTAGTTGACCGGCGGTACGCCACCACGTCGTAACCAGTTCGGCTTCATCACCGGCGACTCCAAACGCTGCACACATTTCGATGCCGAATGAGTGTTGTTCACTGTGCGCAAGTTGCGACACGATCTCTGCATTGAACTGGTGTTGCGGCCACGGCAATTCAAGAATCGACGTGGGAGAAAGGCGCAGCGATGTTGGCGAGAGCCCAGTACCAGCTCGTTCGTGCCAGGCGATTAGCGCAGCGATCGGTGAGTTGATAACTGCGGCAAGTGGCAGAAGGTCATCGAGTTCAGATGGGATCACCGTGGTCACCGGCACCCCGGGCAGCCACTCACCTCTTTCGTCGGCCACAGCCTCAATCGTTCTAGTTTGGGCGGCAACGAGCACCTTTGGTCGTAACATTTTGTGTGCCCATTCGCTGAATCGGCCAGTGAGGAGGGCGACATCAACTCGTGGAGCCGTGAAGAGTTGGTGTGCGAAACGAACCGGATGCGTTCCCCAGAGGCAGGCACCGGGATCAATGAGCCCAGATGTAACGAGAGGTGGACCGTTGTGATGATCTGCAACCGCTGGAACGAGGGCGTAGTACTCATCACGAAAGTTGGCGGTAGCGGTCGCTCGATCGCCGATCACCCCTGAGGTGTACAGAGTTGGAATCGGTGGAATCCCGAGCGCAGTAGTGATCGCAGATGTCCATGGCGCATCACTTCCTTCAACGAAAGTTTCGCGGCGCTCAAAAATGAGAACGGCCACGGTGACATCAGCCTCAAATTGAGGGGACGATGACCACCATGACGTCACAGGAGTTGCAAGCGACGTAACGCGAGCTCTCAACTCAGCGGTATCTCGTGAGGCGAGCACTGATTGGGGCAGCACGATGGCCAGGCGGCCACCTGGTCGTAGAGCCTCGACGCCCGCAAGGCAGAATTCCATTGCGCTGTTTGCGTACGGTCCGCCACCCCGCGCACTTGCACCTTTGCGAGATGTTGACGCAGATAATTGAGACAGAAACGGTGGGTTTGAAACAACGAGATCAAATCCTTGCTCACTATGAAAAGCAGCCCAGTCGATGTCGAGTCCATTGGCCTCAACAAATTCGATCCCGTGTGCCTCATTGCTCTTTCGTGTTTGTGGATTGATATCGCAACCGATGAGTGAGCATCTTCTGGGCATTCGGTTCTTCACTGCGAGGAGAAGTCGCCCATCGCCGCACGAAGGGTCAAGGACTCGCATTTTGTCAGATGCCGGCTCTACGGGCCAGCCATCGCTGGTGAGGAGATTGAGCATCCGTTCGATGAGTGCCGGAGGCGTATACCACGAGCCGAGACGGCGGCGCTCGTCGCTGTTCGCCACCGATTGTTGATCCAACACATTTCCAGCGTAGGGTCACTGCCGTGCCAAGTGGGTACATCGAATTCGACAGGGCCGAATGGGCTGCACTTCGCGCGGCGACGCCGTTAACGCTGGGTGAGGCTGATCTTGAACAACTGAGAGGTATCAACGAGCAGATTGACCTTGAAGAGGTTGCTGCTGTGTACCTCCCATTGAGCCGCCTTCTTAATCTCTATGTGAGTGCGGTGCAAGATCTTCACCGGGTGTCCGCAACCTTTCTCGGAGCGTACGCACCGAAGGTGCCCTACGTCATTGGAGTGGCGGGCTCAGTTGCTGTCGGGAAGAGCACATTTAGTCGAATCTTGCAGGCATTGCTATCGCGTTGGCCAGACCATCCAGCGGTTGACCTCGTTACCACCGATGGGTTCCTCTATCCGAATGGAGAACTTCAAGCCCGCGGTCTCATGGAGCGCAAAGGTTTTCCAGAAAGCTATGACACCCGTGCGCTTATCGAGTTCCTGCGCAATGTAAAGAGCGGAGCAACAGCGTCAGCGCCGGTGTACGACCACGTCACTTATGACATTGTTTCTGATGAACGGGTTGTGGTCGACTCACCCGACATTGTCATCGTCGAAGGCATCAATGTGTTGCAGGTGGGCGGCGACGAGTCAGAATTTGTTTCCGACTACTTCGATTTCTCTATTTATGTTGATGCGGATGAACTCCATATTCAAAAATGGTACGTCGAGCGATTCTTAGCGTTCAGAGAGTCGGTGTTTCAGCGTGAAGACAGCTTTTTCGCGCATTATGCACACCTCAGCGACGACGAAGCAGCTGAGATGGCAAAGTCAATTTGGCGACGGATTAACGGGGTGAACCTCAGCGAGAACATCATGCCGACAAGAAGTCGCGCCTCGCTCGTTGTGCGAAAGGGTCGAGACCATCGCGTATCTGAGGTTCGACTTCGGCGACTGTGACGGTTTACGACTGATGCTCAGCAGCAAGCCATTCAGCCACATCTGAGATGGAGGCAATAGTGCAGAAGGTCCCTTTGGGGGCATTGACAACCTCATGTTCCCACGTCACGTGATACGGGATATGAAGGCCAAAACCTCCGAGTTCGACGATGGGGAGGATGTCTGAACGAACTGAATTGCCGACCATAACAAATGTCGATGGGCTAATACCCCACTCGTTGAGAACTGCTCGGTACGTCGACACATCTTTCTCAAGAACGACTTTGACGTGCTCGAACAGATGATGCAGACCAGAGTTTTGAACCTTGCGCGTTTGGTGAAAAAGATCGCCTTTGGTGATCATCACTATCCGGTGGGTTTCAGCAACAGCGTGCAGGGCATCAGCGACGCCATCGAGAAGTTTCACGGGCTCTCGTAGCATGTCATTAATGCGATCAATGAGGATGCCGATGTCTCGAGAGGGGATGGCGCCTGCCGACGAGGTCACCGCTGCTTCGATCATCGAAAGGCCGAATGCTTTAACTCCATAGCCCGATATTGAGAGGTTGCTGAGCTCGGTGGTGCGAAGTACACCCTTGAGATCAACTCCTGGAGAGGCATACGGGCTCACCGTCTCCAAAAAGAGCCGTTCAGCGTCGTCGAATGTGTCTTGGCATTGCCACAAGGTGTCGTCGGCATCAAAGCCCACCACCTCAACCATGTCACGGCTCCGCATCAGCGGTGTATCGCATTGAGATAGTTGTATACCGTGATCCGACTCACGCCCATCGCATCGGCGAGGTCTTCGACGGCACGTCGTAACGTGAAGGCGCCTCGCTCATCGAGGAGTCTCACTGCGCGCTGTTTGTCTTCGCGTGATATGTCGGCAAGTCGACCGCCGATCTCCGTTTCGACGGACTCGATCATGCGATCGAGGGCGCCGTGTAACTTTGGAAGCCGAACCGCTGCGACAATCTCTCCATTGGCCTCCAGAGGAATATCTGACGGTAATGCGTCTGGAGGCTCTACCGCAGTGGCGCCGATCGCATCAAGCAGAGGTTGAATAGTTGAGACCAGTGGGTGTCGGTCGGAAGGATTCATGTTGTGGTATCTCCGACGACGTCAACATTGACCCTAGTGGCCCCGTGTGCAAACGCCGCTTTGAGAACCGCCGCAACGACATTGGGGATGTTCTCTTCATCAGCGTCACAACTTGAGCCGAAGGCTCCAAAATCGGCGGTGATGCCAAGCGAGGCGAGTACCGCGATGGGTTCGGTCACATGAGCACCTGGTTGGCCCTCAACGAACGGCTCGATAGTGAAATCAATGCGTGCCACGGTCCAAGTGTACGAGAGTTGCTGAGGTGCTGGAGATGCGGGTTAGCTAGTCATGACTCTGAGTAGTTCTTCAGATCCAGCAATACGGTCTCGACCCGCCGACCGAAATGCTTCATCGAGACGATGGGGGTCTGTTTGAATGAAGCGTTCCTCTCCTGCTCAAAGCGTTGGCTTGCTGGGCCTTGCCACGTGGTTGATCCGATCGTGCGATCGACGGTCGACACCAGTTGAGCGATCACCGACATTTGCTCGTGAAGCGTTCGACCGAGTTGCTTTTTATTAGCTCAGTACATCATTGCGGTACCTCTCGTCGACGTGAAGGGTCGCAACAGATTGCGGAGCCTCTCTGGCTCGCCGGCAATCAGTCGCTGGCGAGAGGCCAGGAGCGAACACCTTCAGCCAAACCCTCGATAAGACTTTCCGTGTGGGGCGTCAGGCCCCCCTCCCAGTCCCACCACATTGGTGACGAACCTCTAACTCGTGGAGGGAGTTCGATCTGAACGCCACCATGTTTCGGAAGGTTTACAGGGTTCTTGGGGTGAAGTCCTCGGAGATGTTTGGGGATGTCCTCGACATCATCGATGAGGTTGTATGCCGGCAGGCGCGGCTGAAGTACAGACGTTAAGTGTTTGGCAAGCGGTCGGTTTGTACCCCCGAGTAGTAGGGATGAGAAGAGTCCTCGCCTTCCGAAGCCGTGAATGGTGATGACCACATCAACGTGTTCAAAAAATGAGCGCATCGTGGGAGATTCATCTGGTTGAAACCGCGTTGAAGGCAGATGAGGGGGATCTCCGTTTGGATGAATGACCCCGTAGTACGACGCATTTGACTGGGCTGCTGCTTCACGAGCCACGATGTCGGTGAAGGCTTCGAGACCGCCTCCGTGAAATGCCATAAACCCGAACGTTGACCGCAGGGTCAACTCTTCACGAACACCGTCCATTTCAAGGAGTTCAGCGAAGGTTGTCGGACACATCTCTACATCGTGGCAGATCGACCGGATCAATGTCGCTCGCTCCTGCGATCTACCCAAAACTGTTGACGCCCCGTAACATCAATGGCGTGTTGGTATGGATGGATCTCGAAATGACAGGACTCGACCATATGAGTGATGCCATCGTTGAGATTGCGACGATAATTACCGATGATGAGCTCAACATCATCGCAGAGGGCCCTGATCTGGTGATTTATCAGCCAGAAGAGGTTCTCAGCAAGATGAATGAGGTTGTCGCTAACATGCACACCGAGTCAGGACTGCTCGATCAGATCACAGCGTCAACATTGAGTCTCGATGAGGCGGGACGTCTCACCCTTGACTTTATTAAAGAGCACTGTCCAGAGGCCGGAACCGTGCCTCTCTGTGGTAACTCGATCGGCACCGATCGCAGATTTCTCGCCCGCTACCTGCCTGAAATTGAGAACTATCTCCACTACCGAAGTGTTGACGTGTCAAGCATCAAAGAACTTGTCCGGCGCTGGTATCCCGAGGCAAATGCGCGCCGCCCGTGGAAGCCAAACTCTCATCGAGCGCTCGATGACATCAAAGAGAGCGTTGCCGAACTGCAGCACTATCAGCGGGTTGTTTTCCGGTCGCCAGGCGAGGTGACCAAGCTGTTGGCTGACAACACACCGTCGTGAACAATTGACGCAGAGGTGCTTTGCAGGCGACACTCGTCAGATGCGAGCTGCAGTTGTAGAACAGCACGGAGGACCTGACGCCATCGCGGTGAGAGAGGTCGCTGACCCGACACCTGGTCCAGACGAGATTCGCGTTGCGGTGTCGTACAGCGCCTGCAACCGCGCCGATACGTTGCAGCGCCAAGGCGCTTACCCAGATCCCGTCAAACGAGAACATGAAATCCTGGGTCTTGAGTACGCAGGTGTTGTTGAGTCGATCGGATCTCGGGTCACTCAATGGTCGGTGGGTGATCGAGTCATGGGAATTGAGGCGGGAGCGTGCAACGCTGAACTCGTCGTCACTCATGAGCGCATGGCGATGCGAGTTCCTGAGTCGGTCGCCGATGAAGAGATGGCAGGCATTCCAGAGGTCTTTATAACGGCGTGGGACGCGCTCGTGGCTCAAGGCGGCCTTACCTCTGGCTCCTGGGCGCTTGTTCATGCGGGAGCGAGTGGGGTCGGCACGGCCGCAATTCAGATCGCGAAATCAATCGGCGCGAAGGTCGCGGTGACGTGTTCAGCGCGCAAAGCCGACGCATGTCGCGACCTTGGCGCGGATCTTGTACTTGAGCGTTCGCCGGCTGACTGGCTGTCAGAACTCCAAACCGCAGTTCCTCAAGGGATGAATGTGGTACTGGATGTCATCGGAGGCGAAGAGTCAGACCGGAATCTTCGAGCAGTCGCCTCCCAGGGCACCGTCATGCAGGTTGGTCTCATGGGTGGGGCATCGTCATCGATTACGACAGGACTCATCCTCGCAAAACGCGCAACTTGGATTGGCACAACTCTTCGTAATCGACCTCTCGAACAGAAGGTCGTAGCGGTTCAGGGCTTCACTTCCCAGATGTTGCCGAGGTTCAACTCTGGCGATCTGCGACCGGTGATCGACACAACGTTTTCGTTGGATGACATCGCAGATGCGCATCGGCATATGGAAGCCGATGCAAATGTCGGAAAAATTTTGCTGAAAATCTGAAAAAACGTGAGATGTTGTGATGCCGAGGCTCTGGAAGAGCATGAGCATTCAACTCGATATTCCAGAAATCCCTGAAAGCACTCCATTGCGGCTCGACCGGGCGCGTTGTTCAGATGGAGAAGGTGGGCTTGCCCATATGTTCTTTTCAGATCATGCCCATGAGCTGGCACGGGCAAAGGCGATCTGCAGTCGCTGTCGGCTTGCCGAGGACTGTTTGGAGGGCGCACTGCAACGTGGTGAGTATTACGGCGTGTGGGGAGGGCAACTTCTCATGGAAGGTGTGATCGTCGAAGACCGTCCCCGGAGGGGGCGGCCACCAAAAGAACAGCGAGAGATGCTTGTTGTCGACGAGGTACCCGTGCCACCACACCTCGTTGCCTAATAGCCTGCAAGAGTGAACCGAATCGTTCGTCTCCGACTCTTTGCGGTGGCCACGGGCCTCGTGATGGTTGGTCTTATCGCAGTCGGGGCACCAGAGGTGCGGGATGCCATTGTCAGCGATGAAACCGACGCGGTTCTGTCAAACCCGGGCGAGTATCAGTTGTCAGAAGAGGGTGAAGTTGCGACGCGCTCGGTGTTTCCATCGGCGGAAGTCATCGATGTGAATGGGGCGATGGTCGATTCGGCGGAGTTCATTGGCGCGCCGATGGTTGTCAACCTCTGGTTTGCAGCGTGTCCTCCCTGTCAGCGCGAGATGCCGGACTTCGCAGCAGTCCATGAGCGTGTTGGTGACGAGGTCAGGTTTGTGGGAATTAATCCCGTCGACTCCACATCAGCGATGACTGACTTTGCCGATCGGATGGGCGTGAAGTATGAGCTCTACCGAGACCCACTTGCAGAACTCACGGACGCGCTAGGAACACTCGGGTTTCCATACACCGTGTTTGTCGATGCTGATGGTGACATCGTTGGAGATGCGGGCGTTCTCAACGAAGACGAACTCGTCGGGTTCATCAATGAGTATTTCGATATCGAGGGAGGATCTGACCTATGACGCTTTCGTTCCTCCGAGGGCTCGTTGCTGCGGTGAACCCTTGTGGGTTCGTCCTGTTGCCGACGTACCTCATGTTTTTCCTTGGTGCAGACACATCTGAAGCGGCGTCTGGCCTCGGGGTTCGCCGAGCTAGTATCCGACGAGCGCTCACCGTGAGCTCATCACTCACCGCAGGGTTCATGACCGTGTTCATCGTCGTTGGCATCGTCACCTACAACTTCACATCTTGGATTCAGCAGAATGCTCGATACGCAACAATCGTGATAGCGGTAGGCCTGGTTGGTCTCGGAATTGCAATGCTCAGCGGGCGCTTCGTTGGACTTTCCTTGCCGCGACTCGATGTCGGCGGGCGCGATCGCGGCGTCCGATCAATGTTCTTGTTTGGCGTGGCATACGCCGTTGCTTCACTGGGGTGCACGATCGGTCTTTTCTTACCGACGCTGATCGCAGTTCGAAATGACGGATTTGTCGGGGCGATTGGCAACGTCGCCAGCTACGCCGCCGGCATGGGGCTGCTGATCACGGCTCTCACGGTGTCGCTCGCAGTTGCAAAAATCGGCCTCCTCGGGGTGTTGCGTCGAGGGATGCACCGCGTGGAGCAGATTGCCGGCGGATTCGTTTTGTTATCGGGGATTTACCTTGCGTATTACTTCTGGATGGTTGACATTAATAACCAAAGCGACCCGATCACCGTTGCTGTGGAGAATTTTCAGCGCAGGGTGATCACCAGTCTCAACAACAACTGGCAACTTGTCGCCATCGTTCTCGGAGGCATCGTTGTTGCCTCCGGAATATATGTGCGTGGTGGTCGAGATGAGCGGCAGAGAGTTGACGTGGAGTCGCGGAGCTGACCTCGGTAGAAAGTTTGTGAGCGAAGTACGGTCGTCCCATGGCTAGCGACTCACCAACTTCGACCACACCACAAGAGCAACCCGAACGCCTTCTCGCTGCCGATATTCCTGTACGGCCTGCTGCCACGGTGATGTTGGTGCGAGATGGCGACGAGGGACCAGAAGTCTTCATGCTGCGCCGCACCCTCTCAGCGGCATTCGCAGGCGGTCAGTATGTCTTTCCAGGTGGCAAAGTTGACGGCACCGACCATGCCGATGAACTCGAAGCGATCTGCGACGGTCTTGATGATGCAGAGGCCTCAGCCCGCCTAGGTGTCAAAAGTGGCGGGCTCGCATGGCTCGTTGCAGCGATACGAGAAAGCTTCGAAGAAGCAGGAGTATTGCTTGCCCGACGAGCCGATGAGACGGAAATGATTCGATTTGAGGGGGACATCGTCGCTCCAATGAACGAGGCTCGCAACGCCATCTACAACGGAACAGAGTCGCTGTCGGAGCTTTGTGCCCGTCACGATCTTCGTCTGGTGACCGACGCAATCGGTTTTGTGAGTCACTGGATTACTCCGTTAGGGGAAGCTCGGCGCTTCGACACTCGGTTTCTACTTGCTCGTGCCCCTGAACTGCAAGAACCATTGCACGACGGTGGGGAGACGATCGACAGTCTGTGGGTACGGCCGCAAGATGCGCTGCAGCGTTGGACAGCTGGAGAGTTGCAGATGTTTCCGCCGACGATCGCCAATCTTGAATGGTTAAGCAACTTCGCAACCGCCGATGAGGCACTTGCTGGTGGAGAGGTGATGGGGCTCCCCGAGACGGTCCTCCCGCGAATGAAAACCGACGCAGAGGGAAACGTCATCGGAATCGCGGTTCCAGGTGATGCCGACTATGACTCGGTACCGGACCCAGAATTTGTGTTTGCCAGATTCCGCTGATCTTCAGCCGTAAAAGCATCGTCGAACGCGGCAAGGATCTTCGTTGCGCAGCCGTCTAGTTCATCGGTCACATCAACGGGCGGTGCAACTTCGGTCACGATGCGATCGACAATGGACTGCATCGATGCAGCAGCGGCACCGGTGCCGCTGAGAATGACGGGCTCACCACAGTCTCCGCCTACCGATACAGAGGTTTCGATGGGGATCGACCCGAGTAGCGGTACATCGACCGCCTCGGCGAGCGCCTGACCGCCACCTTGCCCGAAGACAGGGTGGAAGTCGCCATGCTCGCAGATGAAGCCACTCATATTTTCAATTACTCCGAGCACTGGGAGGAATGACCGTTGCGCCATATCTGCTGCCCGTTGCGCCACTCTTTGAGCCGCAGTGGCAGGAGTTGTTACCACGAGAAGCGATGTCCGTGGTAGAAGTCGGGCGAGACCCATCTGCACATCACCGGTGCCGGGCGGCATATCGATGAGGAGGTAATCGAGATCTCCCCACGCAACATCTCGGAGAAATTGTTCGACCGCTTTCGTCAACATCAAACCACGCCACATGAGAGCGGTTGACTCTTCAACTAAGAAACCGGTGGAGACGACTTCAAGCATCCCCTGGCCAATCGATTTGCGGTTAGGAATGATCTGTGGTCGTCCGTCTACCTCGTTTGCGTCAAGGCGATCATTCATTCCTAGAAGGCGAGGGATTGAGAAGCCCCAGATGTCGGCATCAAGCACGCCAACGGTGAATCCCTTCTCCGCAAGACCGGCGGCAAGATTGACGGTGACGGAGCTTTTGCCGACCCCGCCTTTACCGCTTGAAATCGCAAGTACCTGACAGCGTTGCCCGATTGCGGTTTCTGGGGCCCGATCGCGAGCGGCTGCCCTCGCTGTCGACATTGCAGCAGAGCGTTCGTCGGAGTCCATCTCTGACCATTCGAGGCGTACTTTTGTCACACCGGGATGAACAAGAAGGCGTTGCTCCACCATTTTCTTGATCTCAGCCCTCATTGGGCAACCTGAAATGGTGAGGCGAACTTCAACGACCACTGCTCCGCCCGGAGAAATTTCGGTGCGAGGAATCATGCCGAGAGAAACGACATCACTTCCAAGTTCGGGGTCGATGACTGTCGACAGCACGGCAGTAACTTCCTCGACGGTTGGGGGAGCCGCTCGAACTGCCGACATATTGTCAGATTATCTATGAGTGGCGTTCAGGTCACGTTGGCATATAGGATTTCTTATCTTCCAGGAGGTATCTATGATCACGCTCACCGACACAGCAGCATCAAAGGTTCGCGATCTTCTCGACAGTGAGGGGGCAGAAGAACTGGCATTGCGGGTTGCCGTTCGTCCCGGTGGATGCAGTGGATTTTCCTATGAAATGTTCTTCGATGGCGACATTGCTTCAGATGATGAGCAGGCAATGTTTGGTCAAGACATTCGTGAGGTGAAGGTTGTTGTTGACCCGGCATCAGCTCAGTTGCTTGTTGGCGCCACACTTGACTACAAAGATGGCCTCGACCAATCAGGGTTCGCAATTACTAATCCGAACGCAAGCCGTACCTGCGGTTGCGGGCAGAGCTTCTCCTGACAACTGCATCGCCTCGAAAAAAAACTGTAGCGGTGGCTGTCGTCTCCGGCCTCGCAACATTCCTAGCTGGAGTTCCGCTTTATCTCTCTTCAATTGAGCAAGATTTAGGAGCCCGTACCCTTGAGCGAGCTCGACAACTCGATCCTTTAGTAAATGGGGTGAGTTTTTCCGGTCAGGATGGCACCATCTTTTGTGCATCCCCTGTCGAATATCCCGCACAACTCGTTCTCGGTCTGAGTGCTCTTGACGGTGTGCGTTCTGTAGTTGCAGATCGATCATGTCGTGTGTTGCGAGCACCAACAGTCGGTGGCTCTAGCACCGCCTCGATTCCTTCGACGACCGAGGTTCCACAACCATCTGCCACTTTGAGCTTGATCGTTAGAGAGACGACGACGACGGAGTCATTGCCCGTCAGCAATGATGAGCTACTTCTCTCCGTCCTCGAAAGTGACCCTGAATTAACAACGATGGCTCGGCTTGTAAGTGCTGCCGGGCTTGAAAGTCGGCTTGGTGACGTCGTGATTGTTCTCGCACCGGTTGACGGTGCATTCGACGAGTTTGGAGCCGATCTTCTTGCAGAGATTGAAACTGATGTGGCATCAACGATTGCGCTCGTTGATATGCACGTGCTCGAATCTGCAAACTCACCCCGTATTGAGACCTCCGACGATGTGACGACGGTCGATGGTTATGCGCAGGTGATAGAAGTTCTCGATGTTGGGGATCGCCAGGTGTGGTTGCTCGATTCGGTGTTGCAGGCGGATGGAACCGGTGTCCTTCCACTAATCGAAATTGAGCTCACCAACAGCACTCTGCAAGTCGCAGGCTCAAATGTGAGCGAGGATGTCTTTGATGCGGTGACATCGATCGCCGCAAGATCCGGTCGAACCGTCGAGCGCAGATTCGGGTCGACAAGCGAAGACACCATGCTTGTCGACGCACAAGTGATCACGTTGAACGCCATCGAACGGTTGTTGCGAGCAATGATTTATTCACTTGATACAGGCGTATTGACGGTCGCAGAGACCGGCACCAGCCTTGCCGGGTCGTATCTTGATGAGAATCGAGCGGCATCGCTGACTGCGGTTGCCCGATCGGTCGGAGCAGAGGTTTCGCTCGCGCCGCCTGCGCCACTCGGGTCAGCTGAAGTTGATGCCCTCAACGATGACATCGTGGGACTCCTCATCGGTAATCCGGTCAGTTTTATTTCAGGAAGCGCTGAATTTGTGTGGGGAAGTGATGGCGTGCTCGATGAGATCGTTCAGTTGCTTGTTGACGTTCCGGGGATTTCAGTCGTGGTTCGAGGTCATACCGATAGTGACGGGGTTCCCGACTCAAATGTACAACTCAGTACCGATCGCGCAGTGGCGGTCGCTGCGGCACTCATTGATGGTGGACTTGAGCGTTCGTCGGTGAGTTGGGAAGGTGTCGGATCCTCTGAACCGGTCATCATTGAAGGTGTCGAAGACAAGGTGATGAGTCGGCGAGTGGAAATTGTTGTGTTGGCCGCGTGAGAAACCTTGCTGCGGGGACAACTTCTGGAAAGATGATCACTCGATGCCATACACGTTGACAATGGGACTTATCTGGTTCGCGCTTGCTGCGATGATCGGTCTTGTCGTTGGCTGGGTTCTGCGAAGCGCTACAGCGAGTCGCCAGGTTGCTCGCAGCCGCAAGCAGGTGCAGAAAGAACTGTCATCGGAAATTGATGACTTACGGGAGCGCGTCACGACATTGGGTAGATCTGCCGAGGAGCGCGATCGCCTGCAGGCCGAACTCGAATTGTTGAAAGAGCAGCATCTGGCATCAGAAGGTTCTCCTTTTGGCGAGGTTCCTACAGATGGCGACGATGCAGTTCCCGAAGGCGATGAGGGAGCAGAAGAAGCCAGCACGAACGCAACGCCATCGATCCCCGATGTTGCCCTGGGGTCATCGGTGCTTGGTCGCCGCATTGTGCAAGATGACCTCAAAGCAGTCGTTGGCATTGGGCCTGCGATTGAACGGCTTTGTAATGGTGTGGGAATTCGCACTTGGTGGGATCTCGCCGGCGCAGAGAATGACACCTTGACATCGATGCTCGCAGACGCTGGCCCTCGTTTCGGACGCTACGATCCGTCGACTTGGTCTGAGCAGGCAAAGCGGTTCGCTGAAGGCCGTTGGGACGAGGCACGCGCATTCGAAGCGACTATCGGAGAACCACAAAACCAATAGGTCACCGAGGCACTTCGCAGCCTAAGGTGTAGCGATGGCCACACCAATCGGACCTTATTCACCTTCTGTTCGAGCAGGAGATTTCATCATCGTTTCGGGTCAATTAGGTGTTGTTGACGGTGCTCTTGTCGACGGCGTGACGGCGCAGACCACACGAGCCGTCGCCAACCTTGCAGACCGATTGGCGGAATACGGTGCAGATCTCAGCGCAATTTCGAAAACCATGTGTTTTCTTACCGACATGTCGACCTTCGGCGAGTTCAACGATGCCTATGTCGCCGCATTCGGCGATCATCGCCCAGCGAGATCAACGATTGGAGTCGCAGCCCTTCCTCTGAATGGCGCCGTTGAAATCGAGGCTTGGGCCTATTTCCCCGAGCGCTAGCCGGTCCGGGTGCTGAGGCTGTTCTTTCGGCGTCAGAGAACTAGACTGAACTCATGGCTGGCGCAATTGCGATCATCGTGGTTCTTGCGATTTTCCCTGTCCTTATTGCGATGAGCGGCGGTGTAGCAAGCGCGATTCTCGGTGCTGTGCTGCAACGTGATGGAGAGCGTCGCTTCGAGGGCAGCGAACTGCTCGATATCGACGACTGAGAGGCTCATCTCTCGGCTGATCTTTGTGAAGCATTAAGAGTCCCGTTTGTCGATCTTGTAGTGATTAGCGTTACCACATGGCAGATCTCGTCATTCTCAACGCCCGACTGGTGGCAACAATGGATGATCTACGCCGCGAACTTCCTGGCGGTTGGGTGTCGGTGACAGGTGGGCTTATCGAGGGGGTAGGCATCGGTGAGCCACCGTTAGCGTCGACAACTATCGATGCGTCTGGTTGTCTGGTCACCCCTGGTCTCGTCAACACGCATCATCACCTATACCAGAACCTGACGCGGGCGTATACAGAGATGACCGACAAACCACTGTTCGGTTGGTTGCAGTCGCTATACCCGCTTTGGAAGGCACTCGACGAAGAAAGTATCTACCTGTCGGCATGGATTGGACTCGGAGAGCTTGCGTTATCAGGATGCACCACCTCATCCGATCATCTCTACGTGCATCCGTGTGGGTCAGGAGATCTGCTTGCTGCAGAAATTTCCGCCGCCGCCGACATTGGAGTTCGCTTTCATCCGACCCGGGGTTCGATATCACTTTCGGAAAAAGATGGTGGGTTGCCACCTGACGATGTGGTCGAAGATGACGATGACATTTTGGCTGCTTGCGAAGAAGCGGTGAACAGGCACCATGATCGGTCGTGGGGTTCGATGACGCAAATAGCGCTTGCTCCGTGCTCACCGTTTAGCGTCACCGAAGAACTACTCGTTCGGACTGCCGAACTAGCAGAACGCCTAGAGGTTCGCCTGCACACTCACTTTGCCGAAAATTCTGAAGACGATGCGTTCAGCGTTGCTCGCTTTGGCTGTCGCCCCACCGAATATTTGGAACGAACCGGTTGGGCAAGCTCACGAAGTTGGGTTGCACATTGTGTGATGCCGAAAGGCGATGAGGTCAACCGACTTGGCGCTGCCGAAGTTGGCGTTGCCCACTGCCCAAGTTCCAACCTGATCCTGTCGTCAGGTATCGCTCCGGTGACGGCGCTTCGTGCCGCAGGATGCCCAGTCGGACTCGGAGTTGACGGTTCTTCATCTGCAGACTCAGCATCGATGTGGTTAGAGGCTCGTCAAGCCTTACTGCTCGCGAAGCTCAATGACGGGGCAGACGCAATGACGGCGCGCAACGCGCTGGAGATGGCAACGCGTGGCGGGGCTGCTTGCCTCGGTCGTACCGGCGAATTGGGAACCCTCACCGTAGGTGCCGCAGCTGACATCGCCGTCTGGGATCAAACGGGAATCGCCTACGCCGGCGCAGTATCTGATCCGATCGAGGCGTGGTTGCGATGCGGGCCAACCGGTGCTCGAAACACCATTATCAATGGCAGAGAGGTCGTAAAAGACGGCTACCTCGTATCGGCTGCAACCGAAGAAATGTTGACTGCTCACGCTGCGGCATCACAGCGTGTACAACGACTCGCTCAGTGATTCACGGTTTCCAGCGTGAACGACCAAACCTGTAGCCAACCGACCGGACTGTCTGAATGAGGTCAGCATGCTCTTCGCCGAGCTTTGCGCGAAGACGACGAACATGTACATCGACCGTTCTTGCGCCGCCGTAGTAGTCATAGCCCCACACACGGCTGAGGAGCATTTCACGAGAAAATACCTTGCCAGGGTTTTGCACGAGGAATTTCAGCAACTCGTATTCCATATAGGTGAGGTCGAGCGGTTGATCTGAAACCGATGCTTGATAGGTCTCCAAATTGAGCGCGAGGTTCTCGTACATGACGACTTCAGATTTGGTGGCAACCGGCCCGGCCGATGCGAGTAGGTGGGCGACTCGAGCCTCAAGTTCGGTTGGGTGAAACGGGGTCAGACAAAAGTCATCGAAAAGCTCGTCGCGGTGTTCGAGCTCTGAAAGTTGAGCGCCACTGACCAATACGAGCGTTCGGATCGGGTCACGATCTGTTCGACGAAGGTTTCGTGCAACCGACCACCCCGCCTCTGGGTCGGCGGAAAGATCGATGATGGCCCCAACCCAGTAGCCGTCCGGAATTGTTGAGAGCGATTGATCCGCAAAACAGATGCCATGCCACGCCCGCCCTGAGAGGTCGAGGGTGCGCGCAAGTTCTGTGGAAATTTGATCGCCAACGACGAGGAGGGTCCCACTTTCAGGTTGAGTCACAATTTCCCCAGATACCTGTCAATCTCGAATTGGCTGACGTGGGTTTTGTAGTCCATCCACTCACGGCGTTTATTTCTCACGTACCACTCAAAAATGTGTTCGCCGAGTGCCTCGTGGACAAGTTCTGAACGCTCCATCACGTGAAGCGCCTCAGAAAGCGACTGCGGCAGTTGGCCAATTCCCAGTTTGCCGAGCGCCCTATCGTCGAGTTCAAACAGGTTTGCATCAGCCTCAACTGGAAGTTCGTAACCCTCTCTCACCCCTTTGAGTCCGGCAGCAAGCATGAGGCTGAAGGCAAGGTAGGGGTTACAACTCGGATCAGGCGAACGGTATTCGAGTCGAGTCGCAAGCGGATTACCCCGTTTAGGAATGGGCACTCTGATGAGGCCCGATCGATTGTTACGTGCCCAACTGAGGTGGACTGGGGCTTCGAAACCCGGCACCAGCCGTTTGTACGAATTCACCGTCGGATTCGTGATGGCCGTGATTTCCGCAGCATGTTGTAAGAGACCGGCCATAAATGATTTTGCGAGGGGTGACAGGTTGTACTCATCGGCCTCGTCATAGAACGCATTTTCATCGCCAGTGAAGAGCGACAGGTGAGTGTGCATACCCGAGCCCTGCACTCCCTCGAGCGGCTTAGGCATAAACGTCGCGTACACATCGTGTGCCGCCGCAACCTCTCGTACAACGTGACGGAACGTCATCACCGAGTCGGCAATGGTGAGAGCGTCATCGTGACGAAGATCGATTTCCTGTTGGCTCGGAGAATCTTCATGGAATGAGTACTCGACTGGGATCCCGATTTGTTCGAGGGTACGAATCGTTTGCTTTCGGAGGTCGCCAGTGACATCTCGGGTGGTGAGATCAAAGTAGCCCCCGAAATCGAGAGGGGTCGGTCGCTCGCCAGGTTGCGGAGGTGTGAAGTAGAAAAACTCGATGTCAGGCGCAATGTAAAAAGTGAGGCCTTCACTGCGAGCCGCTTCAACATGGCGTCGCAGCACTTGGCGCGGATCGCCAGTGAACGCAGAGCCATCAAGGTGGTGTATGTCGCAGAACACTCTCGCTTCGGCAGCATCCTTGTCGCCAAATGGAAGAATCTGAAATGTGTCCGGATCTGGAATGGCAAGAACGTCAGATTCTTGAACCCGAGAGAACCCGTCGATTGATGAACCATCAAAGGTCATTCCATCGTTGAGAGCATTTTCAAGTTCGTTTTGACTGATGGCAAAACTCTTCAAGTTGCCCAGCACATCGGTAAACCACAGACGCACCATGCGAACACCGCGCTCTGACGCAGTTTTCAGAACATAATCGCATTGCTGTTCCCGCATGATTCCTCCTTCAGCCTTTCATTCTGGCAGTGAAAACGGTGGAGGGGGCCTCGTACATACGAGGCCCCCTCCACGAGGACGTCACCAAGTGACGCTGAACTTGTTAGCGCTTCTTAGAACCCTTCGCTGCAGCCGAACACACGGTGTCGGTGATGAGCTGCGCAACGGTGTACGGATCGCAGTTGGCATTTGGGCGACGATCTTCTGCGTAGCCCTTGCCATCTTTCTCGACCTGCCATGGAATACGGATTGATGCGCCGCGATCTGACACGCCGTAGGAGAACTTGTTCCATGGGGCTGTCTCGTGGTCTCCGGTGAGGCGATCTGCAACACCGTCGCCGTAGTTTTGAACGAGGTTCATGTAGTTCTTGCCGATGGCTTCGCACGCAGCGGTTATGGCCTTGAAGTTGTCACGCATCGCAACCGTTGAGAAGTTGGTGTGACAGCCAGCGCCGTTCCAGTCTCCCTTCATTGGCTTCGCATCAAAGCTAATGACGACGTCGTAATCTTCGGCAATGCGATGGAGAAGCCACCGGGCGACGTACATCTGATCGCCAACTGCAGTCGGTCCGAGTGGTCCAATTTGGAATTCCCACTGTCCAGGCATGACCTCTGCGTTGGTGCCAGAAATCGAAAGTCCGGCATCAATGCATGCCTGGGTGTGCTCTTCGACAATTTCACGTCCGATGACACGACCAGTTCCGACGCCGCAGTAGTACGGGCCCTGAGGAGCAGGCTGCCCGCCACCTGCGGGGAATCCGAGGGGGGACCCGTCAGGACGCATCATCGTGTACTCCTGCTCGAGGCCGAAAATCATCTCGTCGTCTTTGTACTTCTTTTCGATACGAGCGCAGGCAGCACGAGTATTTGTAGGGTGGGCGCGCATATTTGACGCAAGAAGCACTTCGCACATCACCAACACATTGCGGCCTCCACGAATGGGGTCAGGGCACACAAAGGTCGGGCGGAGCACGCAGTCAGATTTGTCGCCGGTGGCCTGCTGGGTAGAGGAACCATCAAAGCCCCAGATGGGGGGATCAGTGACCTCGTCAGCAAGAACTTTGGTCTTTGAACGGAGGAGTGGAGTGGGCTCATGGCCATCAATCCAGATGTATTCAGCTTGGTACGCCACGGGAATCCTTTCGGCGGTAATCGCAGTTGTAGGGGTGCTCACACTGTGTCAGCGCGCGATTTCTCGCCCGTATCTCAATTGTTAACGGAGTGTGAACTACGCCGGCGTCACTGGCGGCGCATCGGTAGTGTACGGCGTCGCTCGCCATCAAAGTCATACAGCGCGGCCGCGACCGCCGGTGCGGTCGGCACGAGGCCGATCTCGCCAACACCTTTAATGCCGTACGGCGAGCGTGGTTGAGGCACTTCAACCACTCTCACATCGATTCTAGGGATGTCTTTTGCACGAAGGATTCCCAACTGTCGAAGCGTTCCGACAGCGGGCATTCCTGTTTCATCACTTGGGAAATCTTCTGTGAGGGCATAGCCGAGACCCATGTGTACAGATCCTTCGATTTGCCCTTCGACGAGAGTCGGGTTTACTGCCTTACCCACATCATGGACGGCAAGCACGCGATCGATAGCGCCCGATGCTTTATCAATCTCAACGAGTTGCGCCGCATAGGAGAAGCACGAGTGGATAGTCGGGTTCGGGTGCTCGGGATCACCGAGGTGATGCGTCCAGTCGACGACGTACTCCCCGAGATGATCGACACCGACCTCACAGTTGGCGGCAAGCGCAGCTTGGCAGGCAGCCGCAACTGACCCAGCGGTCATCAATGTGCCGCGACTTCCGGTCGTTTGCCCAAAGCCGAGTTCTCTGGTGGTGTCAACGATGACGTCGATACGTTCAGCATCAACGTTGAGTTCTTGAGCGGCAACCTGAAGTGCCACGGTATGAACTCCCTGTCCCATCTCGGTCCAGCCATGCCGCAGCTCGATTCGGCCGTCGTCACGGAAATGAACAACCGCTCCACACACCTCCCGGAACCCGTTTCCGAGGCCCGAGTTCTTCATACCAATCGCAAGGCCGACCGGTCGCCCCTCAGAGCGGGCCCGGTCGTAATCGGGTTTGATGGCATCGAGACATTCACGTGCGCCGCCAGCACCGTCATCCATCACTTGACCCGGCCCCCAGATGTCTCCAGGAGTAATCACGTTCCTGCTGCGAAACTCCCACGAGTCGATGCCTACGAGTTCGGCCAGACGGTCGATGACACCCTCGGTTGCAAATTGGGCTTGGTTGGCACCGAAACCCCTGAATGCGCCGCAGATGGGGTTGTTCGTGCGCACCGCAGTCGCTTCGATATCAAGTGACTGCCAGCGGTAAGGGCCAGCAACATGGCCTGCGGCACGTTCGAGCACTTTCATGCCGACGCTCGCGTAAGCCCCCGAGTCTCCGATCGCTCTCACGTGCAGACCGGTCAAGATCCCATCGGCGTCGCAGCCGGCCTGAACGTCAAGAGTGATCGGGTGACGTTTTGCATGCATCCGGAAACTTTCGACGCGGCTCAAGGTGCACTTTACGGGATGGCCGAGTAGCCACGCAGCGAGCGCAGCATGGCCTTGGTTGCTCATGTCTTCTTTGCCGCCGAATGCTCCACCATTTGATACGAGCTCGACCGTTACCCGCTCGCGTCCGACGCCAAGAATCGAGGCGATGTCGTTGCGGTCATCCCAAACACCTTGACCACCTGAGTAAACATGCAAGGTTTTCTGGTTGCCTTCACCTGAGGGCACTGCAAGCGTTGACTCGGGTTCCAGGAATGCGTGCTCGATGCGTTGGGTGGTGAAGGTTTCAGACACGACATGAGCACTTGATGCGAGTGCGTCCTCGATGGAAAGTCCCTCATCCCGGTGATACGCACTCACCGACAGCACATTTGAGTCAGTACCCCAGACCGCAATAGGAGAGTCAGAGGCAAGCGCAGCTTTTGCATCTGTGACAGGAGAATGGACTATGTATTCCACCTCGATGAGCTCTGCGGCTGCTCGTGCATGCTCGCGCGTGTCGGCAACGACGACCGCAAGAACGTCGCCACCAAACGAGGTCGTACCGCCCAGAGGAATCATGAGTGGCCAGTCCTTATGGATGAGGCCTGATCGCAATTCACCAGGAATGTCAGCTGCGGTGAGCACGCTGACGACGCCGGGGGCGGCGATGGCATTCGCAACATCAATGTTGTTGATGTCGGCACGGGTGTGATCGGTGAGGTGGAGTGCAGCGTGAAGCATTCCTGGCACCCGAATGTCATCGATGTAAGGGCGATCCCCGAGCGTCAACGGATGTGCCTCGTACTTCATTCCTCGCGCACCGACGCCGCTTTTCACCTTTGGCAGTTCGACTGGAGTCCCGTGGGCAACCGCCTCAATCGCGTCGAGAATTTTGACGTAGCCCGTGCATCGGCACAGGTGGGCCCCGAGGTGAGGGGCCATCGACTCTCGAGTCAGAGAGGAGCCTTTTTTCGAAATTTGGTAGTGCGCTCGCATCACAATTCCCGGGATACAGAAGCCGCATTGGAGTCCACCACACGCTGCGAATGCGTCAGCAAATTGTTGGCGCTCGCCCCCTGGGAGTCCTTCGAGGGTGGTGATCTTGCGCCCTTCGCACGCGTCAACAGATTGTTGACATGCGACTACGGCCTTGCCATCGATGAGTACCGTGCAGCAGCCGCACTGTCCAGAGGGTGAACATCCGTCTTTTGGCGACGTGATATCGAGTTCGTCTCGTAGTGCCGAGAGCAAGTGAGGGTGGTCGCCGGTGATGGCCGACACCTCGCCGTTTACCGTGAATTGGATTTCACGAGACATGCCGTAACTTTACTGATTGTAAAAGCTGTGACTGTGTCGCAAGATTGAGGCAGACAGTATCAACTGCGCGACGATAAAGAGATGTCAGTAGTAAAAATCAATGCAATTGAGATTCCCGAAGGTGCAGGACCCGAACTTGAAGCCCGTTTTGCCGCGAGGGCTGGCATGGTCGACCAAGAGCCAGGCTTCGAAGAATTTATGTTGTTGAGACCCACAGCTGGAGAGGATCGCTACTTCGTCGTGACACGCTGGGAAAGCGAAGAGGCTTTCCAAGCGTGGCGCAGCGGTCAAGCCTTCGCCCAACAGCATCGCGAGACCCACACCGAAGACGGCTCAGGTGACGCCAAGCCGCAGCACGCAGTCGCCACAGGAGCCTCACTTCTTGAATTCGATGTTGTTTCGCTCACAGTCGCTGACGGTTCGTGACAGTCGTAGGCTGTTGACCTTGTGACACTCATTGTCCAAAAGTACGGCGGCACTTCGGTAGCTGACCCTGACCGTATGCGTGCCGTTGCTGACCACGTTGCGTACACCCGGCAGCATGGCGCAAACGTCATTGTTGTGGTTTCAGCAATGGGCAAGTCGACCGACAATTTGCTGAAGCTTGCGAATGACGTGTCAACTGTGCATCCCGGTCGCGAGATGGACATGTTGCTCACCACCGGTGAGCGGGTATCTATGTCGCTGCTGTGTATGGCACTTGCGGAGCGTGGTGTTGAAGCCATCAGCTTTACCGGGAGCCAAGTCGGCATCATTACGGATAGTGCGCATGGCAAGGCAAAGATTCTTGAGGTCAGGGGTGACCGTCTTCGAGAGGCCCTTAATGAAGGGAGAGTCTGCGTTGTCGCAGGGTTTCAGGGGGTCTCAACCGATCGTGAGATCACCACACTCGGGCGAGGTGGCTCCGACACAACTGCGGTCGCTCTCGCAGCGGCACTCGGCGCTGACGCATGTGAGATCTATACCGATGTTACGGGTGTCTTCTCCGCTGACCCCCGAATTGTTCCGCAGGCACACAAACTAGCGCGCATCAACTTCGATGAAATGCTCGAAATGGCAGGAGCAGGGTCAAAGGTGCTTGCGCTGCGGTCGGTTGAATTTGCCCGAAATCACAATGTCCCTCTCCACGTACGCTCAAGTTTCACTTGGGAACACGGTACGTGGGTGACCTCTGAGGAGCCTGCAATGGAAGATCCAATTATCTCTGGTGTGGTAACTGATGCGAGTGAGTCAAAGCTCACTGTGCTCGGGGTTCCGGACCGTCCAGGAATTTCCGCAACCCTGTTTGAGCCCCTCGCGGAGGCAAATGTCAACGTCGACATGATCGTCCAGAACACGTCAACTGAAGGGACGACCGATATTTCCTTCACCGTGCCCTCAGCTGATCTGAAGGTTGCCGATGAAATCGTGTCAAGGATTGCGCGCGAGATGTCGGCAGCCGGCGTCACTCAGGACAGCGAGATCGCAAAGGTCTCTCTCGTCGGAGCGGGAATGAAGACGTCGCCGGGCATCGCTGCACGCATGTTTAGATGCTTGGCGGATGCCGCAGTAAATATCGAAATGATTTCGACATCAACCATCCGTATTTCCGTTGTCATCACCGCAAGTGACCTTGAGACCGCCGCTCGCAGTTTGCACGCCGAATTCGATCTTGATTCGGGCGAGTCGTATTCCGCTCCGCTGCCAGAACGCAAATGACCGACCGTCATTCGCCGCAACTTGTGGTTGAGGTGTGCGAGAATCCCTTTTAATGCGTCAACGTTCTCAGCTCATTGCGTGGAAAGTTGCGGGCCGCGTCTCTGATCGTCAGAACAGTGCTGATGAAGTCGTTCGAGAAACCGGGTGGGTCTTCAATAACGTCACGGGGGATCACCTCACCCTTGCCGGTTTCGTGGCGACGGGAGATGTTGAGGTCCCGGCTTTTTTGGAGGCATTCGGTCTTCGCAACCCTGAAAATCAGCAGCAGACGATGATTGAAATCGGCTCGGGAATCGGTCGGATGACTGCGGCATTCACCCGCGAGTTTGACCGTGTCATTGCCGCAGATCTTGACATCGGATTTCTTGAGCGTTGTTACGAGACTGTCTCGCGGTTCGGGCGGGTCGACCATCTGCGTACCCTTGAAGTTGCAGACGGTCGCTCGCTCGCGCTTAATGATGACAGCGTTGATTTCGCTTTTAGCTACCTCACGCTGCAACATTGCTCGCACGGCGATGCGCTGGCTCTCGCTCGCGAGGCGGTTCGAGTTACCCGATCTGGTGGTCGCATTGCGCTGAACTTTCGGGGCCCCTCTCGAATCGATCTATTGCTCCTGCCTTTAGGAGCCATTGCTCGTGTTGCTTTTCGTCTTCCCCGCATTGGTGAGTGGCTCAGTCAGCGTAGGTCAATTACCCGGTTGGCTTGGCAAGTAAGTCGAATTTCACCGAGTCAAGTTCTCGCTGCGCTGGGGGCTTCGATCGATGGCGTGACTATCTGGTCGGGTGGTCCCGTCGATGATCTGCAAGGAGCGTTTCGTCATGGGCGCTTCGAGGGCATCAATGAGAACCATTGGTGGATTACCGCCACCATCGTCTGACAAGAGCACGTCAGCCGACATCACGCGAGCGACTGCTCATCGTCATGTGCCGTTAGCCTGCCGGCATGCGCATTGGTGTAGTAGGTGCAACTGGGCAGGTTGGTGGCGTCATGCGGCGGCTCCTTGCTGAACGTCTTTTTCCCGCCAGCGAGGTTCGGTACTTCGCCTCGGTTCGGTCGGCCGGAAGCACCCTTGCTTGGGATGGTGCTGACGTTGTTGTTGAAGATGCATCGACTGCCGACCCTTCTGGGCTTGATGTCGCGCTCTTTTCTGCGGGCGCCACGTCATCGCGCGAACTTGCACCCAAGTTCGCCGCTGCGGGCGTGACCGTCATCGACAACTCGTCGGCGTGGCGAATGGACCCTGAGGTTCCACTTGTCGTGAGCGAGGTCAACCCCGACGAAGTGAAGAATATCCCAAAAGGAATTATTGCCAACCCGAATTGCACGACGATGGCGGCCATGCCTGTTCTAAAGCCGCTTCACGATGAAGCAGGTCTTCTTCGAATGATTGCGTCGACGTATCAGGCCGTGTCAGGTGGCGGTCTCGCAGGAGTTGAGGATCTCGATGAGCAAGCCCGAGCGGCCGCAGAGCAAGCAGCCGAACTCACTCATGATGGCCAGGCAGTCGACTTTCCGCCGGCCAGAAAATTCGCTGACACGATTGCGTTCAATGTGCTCGCACTCGCAGGATCAATGGTTTCTGATGGCTC
>Ga0160423_10000062_pt1 | contig 69991 bp, 74 predicted proteins | sample CRUFie14St8metaG_FD_108191 | JGI IMG/M metagenome (GOLD analysis project Ga0160423, IMG submission 108191) | Marine microbial communities from the Costa Rica Dome - CRUD Field 142mm St8 metaG | ecosystem: Environmental > Aquatic > Marine > Oceanic > Photic zone | place: Costa Rica: the Eastern...
ACACCGGTTTGAACCGAACGCGTCAATAGTACTATGGTAGAAATGCTCAGTAGCATCGGCTAGCTCTTGGCTACTGGGGGGCATTTTTCTTTCATGCCACGCAAAGCCATTTACATCCATGTTTACACCTCCTAGCTTAGCATAGACATTTTCACACTTTGCCAACTCAACAATATCTTTATTCCATTTTTGAAAAATCTCATTCTGTTTTCCCTTGTATGGGCCAATTCCAAGGGGACCGCCGAAATGGTCTAGGATTATTTTTGTGTCTGGAAATGCTCTCGCGAGATCAGTCACTTCTGCGATTTGAGTGTGATAACACCAAGCTTCGAAAGTTAACCCCCTGCGGCTCAACTCCCCAAAACCTCGACGAAAGTCATCTTGCAACAATAAATTAGGCGGAGGATTTGTGCGGTGATTGCGAATTTCATTTGAAGAATCCCATGCGACCGCCCGCCTAATTCCGCGGAATCTTCCACAACCTGCAGCTAGATGCATATCTAACACCTCGCCAGCTAACGCACCTATCCTCAAATCCACTGTACCTATAATAGCCGCAGCGACCTTAGTAGCACCATATAGGCCAGACTCGCACATTGCCGCAATGCCATTAACAAATTCTGTTTCTCCAACAGCACGAAGGTGCTCATCTCCCCCGACTTTAAACATGGCGCCACATTCAATAAATACAGTTGCCACAATATTATGGCCGCAATTGATATCTTCCAAAATTTCGTCCAAAAGATAACGTGGTTGTACAAGATGATTGCTATTCTTATCCCAAAGGTGGTGATGAGGATCGATAATGGGCAACTCCGGTTCTAAAATAGCTTCATCATGTTGTTGAAGCCATTTGTGATTCCTCGACTGCGCAATCATTCCTCGTCCTTTCCACATTCACGTAAATCTATCGGCTAAGCCCATAATACGCCCACTTTAGCGCTTTAAGAGGGAGAAAGTATCCTTTAGAAGATATTTGGTTCGACTATATATCATCGAGGATAATGTTAGCATCTTAAGCGTTAATAGAAGAAATTATTTTATTTCTGTTTGATCAATTTAATATTTGTGCTCAATAATCGACCAATTAATGGCCCAAGATTTTTTGACACCATGTATATAGAGAAGCGGAGTGGTTTTATGTCACGTTCATATAATCGGTCTAAGGAATCATTAGGTAATATTCTTCATATGGAACACGTAAATCTTATGATTCCTGATCAGGCACCCGCAATCCTTTTTTATGTTACTGGGCTCGGTTTTACCCGCGATCCTTTCCTAATGACGGGTCTGGACAATATGTGGATCAATATTGGCCGGAGCCAAATCCATCTGCCAAGGCGTGATCCTTCCCCTCAAATTTTACGGGGACGTATTGGACTTGTGTCACCAAACTTGAAAGAGACTTTTCAAAGCTTGAAAATGATAGAAGAACCTTTGTCGAAAACAAAATTTTCATTTTCGCGTAAGAAGCAGTTTATTGACGTTAGTTGTCCATGGGGAAACCAAATTCGCGTGCATGCACCAGATGAAAAATTTGGAAATATTGAAATAGGTCTACCCTATGTTGAATTCTTCGTTCCAAAAAACAGTGCAGGGGGAATAGTTAATTTCTATCAAGAGATATTTGGAGCCAAGGCATCCATTGGGAAACGTTATGGTAAAACTTGCGCCGAGGTTACTACAGGAACATCCCAATATGTTTACTTTATTGAAACAAATGAAAAACAAGCCAGATATGACGGCCATCATATCGCTATTTATATCGCTGACTTCGCAACGCCTTACCAAAAATTATCAGAACGAGGCTTAATAACAAGAGAGTCAGATGAACACGAATGGCGATTCATAGATATTGTCGACCTAAACAACAATAAACCTATTTTCAAAATAGAGCATGAAGTGAGGAGCGCCACTCATCCACTGTTTAGTCGTCCCCTCGTAAATAGAAACCCACATCAAAGCAATCGCTCTTACAAAAGAGGACAAGATAATTTCCAAGGCCAAATATGATTCCTCTACTCGTCATTTATCTTTGATCTAAAAATTGGCTTCCTTACCGCGGATCAAATTGGACACCAGCTCATTTACGGGAGCAGACATCCCGATCTTTTTTGCTTCAACAGGAACAGCACCATTTATGCCGTCGATTTCAGATGGCCTTTTTGCCAAGTGATCGAGCAGCATTGAAGGCCTTGCATCTGGCATATTTGCACCAAATTCTCTCACATATGTCTCAACATCATCAAACCCTAACGCAATTTTCTTTGCTCTCGCTACAGCATCCGCTTCCTTAGCGCAGTTCAACGCCACAAACCAAGCTTCCGAACTGGCTTGAACCTCGCCTATAGTGGCATTCATAAGCGCACAAGGACCACTGTACGTCACATTACAGATGAATTTTTCCCATATCATTTGATGTATATCAGGGTAACCTTTCGCGGTGAAGCCTGCTTTCTCCCAAGTGTTTACGACTGTGGTGAGGCGCTCACTCATCCCACCATTCATCTCGCCTAGTCTTACTAATTGCATGCCATTATGATGGGCATGCCCAGGCTCTTTGATTGACGCTCCAAAACCACCGACAACACCGATCATAACCTGACGGGTATCAATCGCCTCTGCTATCCTGTCTGCAGCCCCTAAGCCGTTCTGAATTGTTAAGATCACGCTATTTGAACCTGCAATCGATTTTGCGGCTTGAGCCGCCGTTGCTACCCCACTTGCTTTAGTGGCCACAATAATTAAGTCACACTCGCCTGCGTCAATAGCATCGGTGCTGGCATTTATTTTTACCGTACGGTCGCCACTTGCACCCTCAACACGAAGCCCATCTTTATTTATTGCATGGATGTGCTCTTGCCAGGTATCGATTGCCCAAACCTCGTTACCAGCATCCGCCAGAAGTGCCGCATATACTGAACCCATCGCTCCACAGCCAATAATTGCAATCTTCATTATTTAACCCCACCCGTTAGCTTTTTTTGCTTCAATTGAACCATTCTTACTATATTCTAAATTTTCAAAGTTAATAAAGAAATGCTTTTATATATAAAACAAAGCTATGTTCCTCTAACAACACCGAAACTAATAGATTTTCTTAAAGATCAAACTCAAGTTGGATACAAATCAAACCTAGGCAGTCAGGAGATGTGATGAAAAAAAATGAGACGATTGCTGATTTAATCAAAAACCGCTTTGGATTAGCTACCAGTGCCGGTGAAAATATCCACGGGTTTGACGAATTAGCAAATATACTCAATCATCGCACACATCGTCGCTATCAAGATAAACCTGTACCTGATGAACTTTTGGAGATTCTACTTGCCGCTGCTTTTTCTGCTCCCGCTAAATCTGATTTACAACAAGCATCAGTGGTTGTGATAAAAGAAAAGGAAAAGCAAGAAGCCATTGCTAATATGATCCCTGCAATGCCCTGGCTCCGAACATGCCCCGTTCTGCTGGTTTTTCTGGGAGACAGCCGACGTATCCGCCGTATTTGCGAGATGCGAAATAAGCCTTTTGCAAATAATCATTTGGACGCATTTCTAAACGCCGCTGTTGATGCTGGCCTTGTCCTAATGAATTTTATACGTGCTGCCGAAGCTGTGGGATTAGGCTGTTGTCCAATAAGCGTTATTAGAAATCATATCGATGAGGTGGCTGAGCTTTTAGAGCTACCCGATTTTGTCTTTCCACTAGCAGGTATGACCGCAGGGTACCCAAATGATGATGGATATTTGAGTTTGCGGCTGCCACCAACAGTAAATGTTCATTTGAATTCATATAATGATTCTCAGCTTGAGCCAGAGATAGACTCGTACGATAAAAGAAGAGACGCCATATTTTCAATTCCTCAGGAAAAACAGCGGAAAGTTGAAGAATTCGGTGTCGCAAACTTTTATGGATGGTCTGAGGACAAAGCTCGACAAGTATCAAGTAAAGAACGCGATCAACTTGCGGCTTATCTCACAAAAAAAGGCTTTAGTTTAGAATAAAATTCAACTTGGTCGCTGTTAAGAATAATAAAAGGCCCGCCGTTTTCCAACAGCGAGCCTTTTGTCTTTTAGAAGAGTGTTTAACTAGTTAGCTACACTTGGCAACCAGAGAACAATCTCTGGATAAGCCAAGAATAATCCTATCGTTATCACATCTGCTATGAAAAACGGAAAGATCCCTCTAAACACATCACCCAAAGGTATATCGGGCCGAACAGCCGCCACCACATAGCAATTCAACCCGACCGGGGGCGTTATGAGACAAACCTCGCACATTTTAACAACGATAATACCGAACCAGATTGGATCATAACCCAGAGCAATAACCGCCGGATAAACAACAGGTAGTGTAAGTAGCAACATCCCAATCGCGTCCATGAACATCCCAAGGACTGCATAACCAAGGAGTATCAATATCATTATTACGACAGGTGGAAATGGTAGCCCAGTAATCCACCCCGCAAATTCTTGAGGTAGCCCAGCATAACCCAAAAACCTGACAAAGATAAGAACGCCCCATATTAAGGCAAAAATCATCACCGTTAACTTAGCAGTCTCTAGAAGAGCCTCCTTTAAGCTAGCCCACTTCATTCCTTTAAGAAGAGCAACTACTAGAATTACAAAGGCTCCAACCGCACCCGCCTCTGTTGGCGTCGCCGTACCAGAATACATGGAATAGAAGATAACCGCTACCACTACGAAGATCGGAATGGTGCCTGGCAAGCTGGCCATTTTCTCTGACATTGGTGGAGATTTTATTGCACGCCCTAATTCCGGTTTCCAAACACACTGTCCTATTATAAGACCCGCATAAATTAGCGCTGAGACAACCCCTGGAAGAAATCCGGCTAGTATAAGAGTTCCAACAGATTCTTCGACGATGATAGCGTAAATCACAAGGATCGCACTAGGAGGGATCAGCGAAGCTAATGTACCTCCCGCCGCAACAACACCGGCAGCGAGGCGTTTGTCGTATCCATTTTCCAACATATGCGGAATAGCAACTCGGCTAAAGACCGCAGCTGTTGCTGTGCTTGCCCCAGAAACCGCTGCAAAGCCGGCAGTAGCAAAAACACTAGCTACGGCAAGACCGCCCGGGACCCATCCAAACCAATTCCTAGCAGCCCTAAATAAAGCGTGTGTCAAACCGCCGTGGTAAGCAATAAATCCAATTAATATGAACATAGGCAAAACACTAAGCGCGTAATTAATTGACTTCGAGTGAGGCACGGTACCACTAATTCCAGCACCGGCTTTCCATCCGATAATAGCCACACACCCAAAGAGACCAACTAGGGCAGCGACGGCAAATACCCGAACTCCGGCAAATACCAGAATCAGTAACGCCCCCGTCCCAACAAGACCAATTGCAAATTCACTCATGATTTAGCTCCTCGACCGACAATATCAACTTTTTCTTCTTCGCCAGCCAATCCCGCATCAATCTCATGCTGAGCTTGCTCATCGACAGTCTCTATCATTGGTACTCCAATTGGGTCAGCATCCGGGAACCTCACCAACCTTAAAAATCCAAATAATTGAATTAACAAGCGTAGTTCAAGACTTATAAAAGCTATAACGACTATCAGTTTACCCGGCCAAATCGGCAGTTCGATATCAATAGAGCTATCTCCGATGTCCCAAGCCCTGAGGAAGTGTTCCCAGCCGTACCACGTTAATATCGCGATAATTAGCATAACCACCAAAGTGCCTATCACCTCCAAGGACCATAGTAATCTTCCCGAAAAACGTCCTATAAAAAATTCCATCCGGACATGTCCACCCAGCTTTTGGGTATATGCAATACTAAGGAAACAAAAAATAGCCATCGCAAATTCAACCCAATCGACATAACCGGGAATTGGAAAATTAAAAAACTTTCGTCCGACAACCTGAACGACCGCTAACAACATTAAGAAAAGTATGAGCATTGCAGACGTAAGATTAAAGGCCGTTTCCATTTTAAAGAGCTTTTCGTCAGCCCATGCAAGGAAACGGGTCGCTTCGGATTTTTGTGAATGATCTGTACTTGCCATTATTTAAAACCAATCATTAAACCACTTAAAAAAGGTCGCCAGAGCCTACTCCAGCGACCTGATTTAACTCAGATTAAAGAGATCAGCCTCCTTTGGCTGTCTTGAGAACAATATCCAACAATTCTTGCGCTGGAATTTTTCCTTTATTTTCTTTAACCCAATCATTCCATAATGGCTCCCCTGCAATTTTTCGAAAATTAGCCATTTCGTCTTCCGGCATTTTGACTGCCGTAAGCTTTGGATTTTTTGCCCATAATGCTAAGTTTGCTTTATCCTTTTCCGCATAAGCTGCGCCCTGGGCTTTGTAGGCACCGTCTTTAACGTCTTCCAGTAGTTTCTTGTACTGGTCAGGAAGCGCGTTGTAAGAGTCAATATTAAAGACGATCGGGCAATTAACTGAACCTAATGACATATTTGTTGTATACCAATCAGCAATCTCGTCTAACTTGTAAGCTCTAAACGTGTAAGTATATGGGAAACCGATGGCGTCAACTGTTCCCCTCTGTAACGCTGTGTAAGTTTCAGATGCCGGCATCGTTGTTGGGATCGCGCCAATTGCTTTTGCCGCGCGTCCCATACCACCGAGTGCTCTTAATCGCTTACCTTTAAAATCTGAAACACTCTTAGGAACAGGCCCCCTACCTATGTACTCGTACTGAGGAAGCATCATCGACATGTATATCTTTGCATTCCACTTCGCGAGCGCTTTGGTGGACGATGGATGATTGTAGACCGCATCATGCACTTTCCGTTGGATGTCTAATGTTGGAATCGGCAAAAACGGTAAATCCAAGACGTTTAGAGGTTGGTTTTTACCTGGATGGTAAGCGGCACAAAAAGAAGCCATTTCAAATGCACCGACTGAGATGCCGTCAAGATTTTCTTTACTCTTGGACAGTTGCTGCCCGTAATAAATCTTAATATTGAAGTTGCCACCCGTCTTCTCACGGATAACCTTGGCCGCATATTCAGGTGCCTCTGTAAAAGCTCTTCGTTTTCCCCAAAGAGACATTCTCCATGTTATCTTTGGACCTTTAACCTCTTGAGCGCCTGCTGGTGTGGGAGCGCTGACTTCTGTTAAGCCTGCAATACCAAACCCTAAAACGCTCAGAGCTATTATGGTTTTACGCATAAAAATTTCCTTCCCTGTGAAAACTCAATGTTGTTAATATTGACAATTTATTGCGACAGTATCAAGCCCCAACATAGCGGGGCTTGAACAAAGCATCAACTTTTGATCGGTAGAAACCTTAACTAGATCGTGAAACTACCATATGATGATAACTGGATAAAAAATAACTACTAAATATAGACTGAGAAACAGGCTGTTTACAATACACCCAAGCGAATCGATTAAGACAATATGCAGTTAAAGTAAAAAAAAATAGTTCTAATCTCTATTATGAAATAATCGTCGGCGTGCAGAGAATTTATAAAAAACTTTTAAGTCTGGCAGAACATCGACACGCTAAAAAATTTTTGGCAGTGGTCGCCTTTACCGAAAGTTCATTTTTCCCGATCCCCCCAGATGTGATGGTTATCCCCATGGTACTCGCTAAACCATCAGACTGGTGGCGTATCGCGTTAACCTGCACCCTCTTTTCAGTTATCGGAGGTGTCGCCGCCTACTTTATTGGATTACTTGTATTCGACACAGCAGCCATGCCGCTTATCCAATTTTACGGCTACCAAAATAATGTTTCTGAATTCAACGAAATGTATCAAGATTGGGGGGGCTGGGCGGTATTCCTAGCGGGGCTTACACCATTCCCGTATAAAATCATTACGCTGGCAAGCGGTATGGCAAAATTAAACCTCGCCTTGTTTATCGGGTTGTCTGTTCTATCACGAGGCCTCAGATTTTTTGTGGTTTCATTTCTCCTTTATTATTTTGGGGATAAAATCAGAGCATTACTAGAGAAATATTTTGGGTTAATTACAGTTGTAACTGGCTGTTGCTTGCTGCTGATTTATTTTTGGCTAAAGTCTTTTAATAACTAAGAAAGCCTTTTTCTCATGCTTAGCAAAAACAACGTCGTATTTTCCAAGGCCTGTTTCATAATAATTTCCTTCTCTACTGCTGCGCTCATTGCTGCTTTCGCTTTTGAGTATATAGGCGGCTTGAAACCTTGTTCTCTTTGTATTTATCAGAGAATCCCGCATGTTTTGGCAATTGTCCTTTGCCTGTTGACAGTCGTGTTCAAGTTGTCACCTCCGTTCGTAGTGTGGATTTTTACCATTTTGACCTTAATATCTTTAGTAGGAGCCGGTATTGCTTTGTTTCATGTTGGCGTGGAACAGCAATTTTGGCCTGGAACTCAAGGTTGTGGCGGCAACATAGAGGCAAAAAGCGTTGAGGCATTTCGATTAAAACTCCTTCAACAACCAATAGTTCGTTGTGATGAAATAGTTTGGTCGTTTTTTGGTGTTTCGATGGCAGGTTACAATCTTATTCTATCAATAGGACTTTCTTTTGTCCCAGCATTCGCCATATGTAGATGGAGCAACATAAAGGCACAGGTATGAAACAGAAAAAAGCGGAGCAGGCAGAACTGCCGGGCGACTTATCCCAATCAGACCTTGTAAAGCGGTTTATTAGGGTTAACCACGCTGGTGAGTTTGGGGCTAAGCGAATTTATGAGGGCCAGCTAGCTGTGCTGAAAAATACTAAAGAAGCCGCCGTGATAGAGCATATGAAAGACCAGGAGCTACACCACCTCGAAACTTTTGAAAAACTTATCATAGAGAGAAAAGTGAGACCTACCATACTACACCCACTTTGGAATGCAGCTGGCTTTGCTTTAGGCGTTGGTACTGCCCTTTTAGGCCCAAAAGCTGCAATGGCTTGTACCGTAGCCGTTGAAGAAGTCATCGACGAACATTACGCAGACCAGGCCACCCAGTTGACAGAAGATGAGGGCGCGCTGAGAGAAACGATTAACCGTTTCAGGGACGAAGAGCTAGAACATAGAGACACGGCTATTGATTTCGGCGGGGAGACAACGACTGGTTATCCTTTTTTGCGAAGTACAATCCGCGCAGGAAGTAAACTGGCAATTTGGTTATCAGAGCGCCTGTAAATAAGGGCCTAATTTCCCTCTTCTAGCTCACTGTCCCAATATAAGAAGTCGCGCCAGCTGTCATGCAGATGATTTGGCGGAAAGGCACGTCCGGTTTCCTGCAACTCATAATTAGATGGAATTCGGGGTTGATTTCTTGGATGCATTTTCACTGCCTCAGGCAGATGGTTTCCTTTTTTCAAATTACACCTACTGCAAGCTGTTACGACATTTTTCCAATTCGTTGTTCCACCACGTGATCTTGGCACCAAGTGATCAAAGGTTAACTCTTGAGTAGGGAACTTATTTCCGCAGTACTGACAAGAAAATCTATCTCTTAAAAATACGTTGAAACGAGTAAAGGCGGGCCGCCGGGACTGCAGCACAAACTCCTTTAAAGCGATGACACTCGGCAACCTCATCTCAAAACTTGGCGAACGTATTTTATGCTCATACTCCGATAATACGTTTACCCGGCCTAGAAAAACCGCTTTTACAGTGTCTTGCCACGACCAAAGAGAAAGCGGGAAGTAGCTGAGGGGTCGGTAATCAGCGTTGAGTACTAGAACTGGAGAGTTATCAACCTGGTTCACTTCAAAGTCTCTTTATTCCACATCCTATCAAAAACATAGGCCACTTGAGGGGTTTTTCAATCCAACACTACTTCGATTCTAAGTGACCGTGTCTATCAAAAACAAAACAAATTTGAATGGCTACATTCGAGATTAATGCGGAGGCCAAACGCGAAAAAGAGTATATGAGGATTCAAGCAAATTTCCCCAATATGTTTGATAGAAATAACTTGGCTATTTCCAATCCTCTCTCATCAATTGAATGTCCTAATCCGGGGCGTAATTCTGAAGTAACAGAGATTCCAACATCTTCCAGCCCTTTAACAGCATGCTGTAGAGCTTCAGCAGGGACCATTTCATCAGCCGACCCATGAATTAGGGTTACTGGGGGTGATGTTTTTATCTCCTTTTTAAGCAGATCTTCCGCCAACAAACGCCCCGAGTACCCAACGATTCCAGCAATTTGTTCTGAGCGGCGAGGTCCAACAAATAAAGACATCATAGTACCCTGGCTGAAACCTATCAGCGCTAATCTATCCGGCGTAAGTTCAGATTTCTCTAACTGCTCATTTAAGAAATCATCTAATATTTGAGCCGCCATTCTGGCCCCGCCCAACATCGCATGTGGCGATCTGTCTCCCAAACTAAACCATTGGCGACCAAATGGCGACATTTCGCAGGGGAACGGAGCATGTGGCGAAATGAATTCAACATGTGGCAGCTGAGAAGAAAGAACCGGCGCTAAGCCAATAAGGTCATTACCATCAGCACCGTAGCCATGTAACAGGATTGCGAGCGCCTTAGCTCGCTCACCGTTTTTTGGCGGTTGCCTCGGACCTTCCAGGTTAATCATTTTTTGTCTCCGATACTAATATGAGTTTTGCTTTATAAACTGAATTAGTGATACTGACACGCCCCTTTAATTTCAATCAAATCCGACATAAGATTTCCGAAGAAACCATCTTGAGAATATTTATGTCTATGGAAATTGTCACTCGTTTTGCTCCAAGTCCAACTGGTAATCTTCACCTCGGGCACGCGTATTCCGCTCTAATTGCAGAACGAGAAGCTCGTTTTAATAATGGTAAGTTTTTATTGCGAATAGAGGATATTGACATAGAAAGATGCAACCCTGCTTTTGAGGAATCTATTCTGGAAGATTTATCATGGTTAAAGCTCGAATGGCCTGAACCTATTCGAAAACAGTCAAACCATATGGCTGATTATGCAAAGGGATTGGAAAAACTCCACGATCTTGGTCTTCTTTATCGCTGCACATTAACACGCAAAGAGTTAGCAGAGGCTATGTCCGCTCCCCATGGAAACGACGCGGCTAAAATAAATCGGAAATCCCCCAGGAACACGTTGCGTTACATCTCAAAGAGAGAAAATGAAAGACGTTTAGAGGAAGGCGCACCTCACGCGATTCGGCTGCGTATGGAAGCAGCTTCAAGTTTAGCTGGAAAATTAAGATGGTTTGACACCAAGCGTGGTGAGCAAACGGCAGAACCCGAGATATTCGGAGATATAGTACTAGCCAGAAAAGACATTGCGACAAGTTATCACTTGTCGGTCACTATAGATGATGCGATCCAAGGGATTACGCGGGTCACAAGAGGAGATGATCTATTTCAAGTTACTCACATTCATAGATTACTCCAAAGCCTTCTAGAATTGCCAACCCCGGACTATTATCATCATAAAATGATTACCGATGAAAATGGCGTGAGGTTGGCGAAACGAAATAAGTCGGCCTCGCTGAAAGACTTGAGGGAGTCTGGTCACAAACCGGAAGATCTCATTCGGCGTCTAGGCCTCAGATAGCTTGCTTTGCTTGATCGGTTAACTCCGTGTGCGAATATTTGTAAAATGTTCTATAAGCCCCAATCTTAAGACCCGTGCATGTTTTACAGCTAGACAAATCATCCAAAATTTACTTTCTATCCTTACTTCAACGGAGAATGGGTAAAGGGCAGAAGTATCGAAGCGTGCATTTCGTCGAGCCTGTCCGGTCCATCTTTCAAAAATTCTCGCCAGTCCGGATCGGCAGCAGCAGCAGCTCTCGCCTCAGCGCGATGATTCAAGTCCTTATATGCCCACAGATGCGAAACCTCATTTGGTTGCCCGGTGTCTGTGATCCAAATGCAAACATTTTTAGAATGTCGTTCCCTCACGCTCATAGCCTTGGTTATAGCATCGGCAAATACTTTTGTCTTACCTACCTTGCACCGATAATACCTATATTCGTATACATTCCCTTCACTATCTGGGGCGACGAGTGGCTTTGTGGCAGTCATTAGTCTGTTATCTTGCCTGATAATAAGGGGACCGGTTTTCGTAAGATACTCGTTTTTCCATGCTTCGTTTGCAGCTAACTTTGCTTTTACTTCGCTACGATGATTCATATCATCGTAGGACCAAAGGTGCATTACCTGGTTTAGAGGTCCTATCTCCGTCAACCAATAGCCCTCGAGTTTTCCGTGATCGTCTCCCCTAATCGGCCGTCCTATTTCAGCTGAATATTTAGCTAACAATGGCGCTTGACCTGGGCCAGTGGTGTAGGTTCGAAATTCATAGATCATGTAGACTTCCCCGCTATCAAATATGATGTTGCTTTAAAATACCTTTAAGTTGACCACTCACAATAAACTGCCGACTGTAGAATCTAAATTCATCATTTGTAAAAATGTATATGCGATGTAATGATCTATAACATCGTCACACAATTTTTTATAAAAATATCTAATAAAGTGTAATCAAGTCGTAAAAATATAGGTTCAATAAACCCAGATCCTTAAAAGGCAAATTTATCTAATGCTATTAACCTAATATTCGTAGAGGAATTTAGCTTTGTCGAATACAAAAATTAAAGAATACCCCAACTTTGTTACTCACATGGAGTGCTCACTAACGGGTGAAATTTATGAGGCAGCTAAAGTGCAGGGCCTTTCTAAAGCAGGTCGACCACTATTAGTTCGATACAACCTGAAAGAATTAAGTAAAAGCATAACAAAAGATGAACTAGCACGCAGAAAAGGCGGTTTCTGGAGATTTAGAGAGTTTCTTCCAGTTAAAGAAACCAAAAATGTGATAAGCCTTGGAGAAGTAACGACCCCGCTTATGTTGCTGCCCGAAACATCTAAACGCCTAGGGGTGCCAACGGAAAATCTTTTGGTTAAAGATGAAGGGCGCTTGCCCACAGGATCTTTTAAAGCAAGGGGTCTCGCACTTGCTGTTTCGATGGCCAAAGAACTAGGACTCAATCACCTAGCTATGCCAACCAATGGAAATGCGGGTGCAGCAATGGCTGCATACGCTAGCTTTGCCGGTCTGAGAACAACGATATTCTGTCCTGATGACACACCCGAAATTAATATTTCCGAAATAGAGTTGCAAGGTGCATCCGTGTACCGCGTAAATGGGTTAATAAATGATTGCGGAAAGATTGTTGGTGAGGGGAAAGAAATAGTTGGCTGGTTCGACGTATCAACGCTTAAAGAGCCGTACCGGATTGAGGGTAAAAAAACAATGGGTTTGGAATTGGCTGAGCAGTTCAACTGGGAACTTCCAGATGTGATTTTTTATCCAACAGGAGGTGGAACAGGACTGATAGGAATGTGGAAGGCTTTCGCGGAACTAGAGGCTATTGGCTGGATAGGCAAAAAACGACCTAGAATGATTGCCGTTCAGGCAGATGGCTGCGCGCCAATTGTGAAAGCATTCCAAGAAGGCGAAGAACATGCGCCAGTATGGGAGAACGCCACTACCGCTGCCGCTGGAATAAGGGTGCCCGTTGCTGTGGGTGATTTTTTAATACTCCGGGCAGTGAGAGAATCTGGCGGTTTTGCCGTTTCTGTCTCGGAAGAAGATATTTTTGACATTCGGGATGATGCGGCCAAACGCGATGGCGTTCTACTCTGTCCAGAAGGTGCTGCTACGCTTGCAGCCTACGAGCTCGCACTAAGGGATGGATTGGTTAAAAAGAGTGAAACTGCTATCTTATATAATTGCGCTACCGGACTAAAATACCCAATGCCCACCGCGTATAAAAAACTTAACCGACATGATTCGATTAACTACGAGGCCATGCAATGATATGGTAATAAAAATCATGACTGAATAAACCGAGAAACTTTTGATAACTTTTGAAGATGGAGCCAACAATGTTACTAGATGTGCGTACGTACACATGCAAACCAGGAACAATAAAAAAACATTTAGAAGTCTATGAACAATTTGGAAAGGCGCCGCAAACAAAGCACCTTGGACAGCCAATTGCATACCTCGTCACAGAAACTGGGAATGTTAACCAATACGTTCATATATGGGGGTACGAAAACGCGGGGGACCGCGAAGCCAAGCGTGCAGCAATGTGGGCGGACCCTGATTGGATTACCTATACACAGGAAAGCGCAAAACTCGGCGCATTAATTAATCAAGAAAATAAACTCATGCGGCCAGTAGATTTTTTTGCTGAGCCTAAGCGGTATTAGTTGCATCACCCGAACCTTTATTATTTTAAACATATTTTTCCCAGCATCAATTTTCAAGTTGCGAACGCTTTATCTTTAGAATTTGGTGAAGAGTGAAACATAAAAGATCTTCTCCATCTCTTGATGTTAGCTAACGGCAAAAGTTGAGAGAACAAAATCGGAATGTCCAAAATATATCTTGTGAAAATTCGGCGTTTATTAGTTGACATGTTCATTGGTGTTCACGAACACGAAAGACATAGTAAGCAGCGAGTAGCTATTGATGTTGAGCTTGAACTAGACTACCCAGCAGAGGGTTTTAGCAAGGCCATTTATAAGAACGTCGGATGTTATGAAACTCTAGTAGACAAAATAAAAACTTTATCAAAAGAAGGCCATGTTGTTTTAGTTGAGACATTTGCTGATAAAATAGCCGATATCGCATTAGATGATGAGAGAGTTACTTCTGCCGCTATACACGTCGAAAAATTAGATATTTTTTCTGATTGTGAGGCCGTTGGAGCTACAATAAAAAAGTCTAGAAACGAAATTAGCTAGTAAATTTAGTTTTTGAATAAATTTTGAAGAGCACGTAATTCTTTTTGATTTACCATTACAACTTCTGAGAGTATTAAAATATGAAAAATAGATGGATTTATCATCTATCACGGAAGAAAGATGTGGATGCATCTTTAGAACTGGACTTTTATATCCCATCTGCTGAAGATAAAAACGATGGTTTTGTTCACTTTTCAACCGCGAAGCAGCTAGCCATCAGTGCCAAGAAGCATCGAAATGGGGAAAAAGACATTTTTCTACTTGAAGTTGATACCCATTTAATCGTTGATGATTTGAGATGGGAGTCAGCTAGAAATAATGAATATTTCCCCCATTTATACGGCCCTTTTTTTAAGAAATACGTCACCCGACTAACCGCAATCTCAATCGATGATTCTGGCAATCATTTATTACCCAAACTCAAAGACGAGCCGCATGAATAAACTTTTAGAGACAATCTCACTCCGATTACTTCGATACCTTCCGGCAGAAATAGCCCATTCTACTACTATAAAAATGCTTAAGTTAGGTTTTGCATCATCAAAAGATCTGAGGGCCAGCGATTTTTCAGAAACTATTTCAAATATTTTCGAGTTAAGATTTCGGAATCCCATAGGCTTAGCAGCGGGCTTCGATAAAGATGGAGAGGTTTTTGACCAACTAGCTCAAATTGGTCCTGGGTTCGTGGAAGCAGGAACACTAACTCTTAAGCCCCAGATAGGTAATCCCCGTCCGCGTGTATTCCGGTTGTCATCAGATAATGCAGTTATCAATAGGCTCGGTTTTAATAACAAAGGCATTATGGATGGACTACAGCGCCTAAGCAAACGTAAAGATAAATCTGTGGTCTTGGGCGTAAACATTGGGATCAACAAAGATACTCAAACGCCTGTCGAGGACTATGTCGAATGCTTAACACTTTTAAGAAATATAGCTGATTATGTCACTGTGAATGTCTCTTCTCCAAACACCCCCGGGCTTCGTTCATTTCAGCAAGTAGAGAAACTGGAGGAACTTTTAAACACGTTAATTACAGCTTCATTGAACCACAATGATGCGAACCGGCCATTACCCTTACTTCTTAAAATTGCTCCCGACCTAGAAAATGAAGAAATCAATGAAATTGTTGACGTGGCGGTATCAAGTGGCATTTCTGGGATTATTATCTCAAACACAACGCTTAGTCGTCCCGGAAATCTTTTAGATGCTAAGCGAGGCGAAGCAGGCGGCCTAAGTGGAGCGCCTCTCTTCGAACTTTCTACACAAAAATTGGCGCAGACCTTCCTTGCAGCAAAACAACGCATCCCAATAATTGGAGTTGGCGGCGTCGACAGTGCTGAAACGGCATATACCAAGGTCAAGGCTGGAGCTAGCCTGATCCAGCTTTACACCGCGCTTATATACAAAGGACCTAGGCTGTTTACCGAAATTAACAAAGGATTATCTGAGGCTTTAAAAAATGATAACATAGAGCATATCTCAGAGGCTGTTGGTATCGAGGCCGACTATTGGGCTTCTAAAGAAGTATAAATTTGAAAGGAGCGTTGCTGGTGTCGAAAATACTGATTATACCACTCTTTATAGTCGCGCTCGTCTCCGGACCACTTTACGAAATTTTAATAAAGGAGACTATCAGCACACTCAGCTTTGTCATTTCGGTTACATCGACATCATTAGTTATAATTATCAATATTCTCCTGCAATTGAGGAAAATCAATAGAAAAAATCGCCAAGTTTCTATCGATCTTGAAAATACGAAAGAGATCGTTCTAAAAATTGAGGTTCAGCTTAAAGAGTTGCAAAAAAGAATTGACAAACTACCGCAGACTGAAAATGTCGCTTCTGAATTACGAATACTCCGAGGCCTTATGAAACAGGTTACAGAAAAGGTTGGTGAAACCCAGACCACTAAAAATATTCCCCTAGAAATGAAAACTGATGACGATAAAGCGAACCAAAAGGATCCGAAAAAAGCTGGACCACGTGAACCTTTTCTGAATTATGACGATACGGAGATACTCGCTTTTCTAGATAGAGCGGTTAGAGAAGACCGTGTTCAGCTCTATGTACAACCCACTGTGCGCCTGCCTCAAAGAATTCCTGCTTTTTATGAGTGCTTTTCCCGAATTACTGACAATGAAGGAAATATTATCAGACCCGAGCAGTATCTTCCTGTATCAGACGCTGCCGGTCTCACAGCAGCTTTGGACAATCTTTTATTATTCCGATGTGTACAGCTCGTTCGCCAGACACGCCGAGAACAGCCTAACATTTTATTCTTCTGTAATATTTCAAATAAGACACTTACAGATATTGAGTTTTTCACTGATTTTATAGATTTCATGGCTAATAACACACAATTAGCCTCCAGTCTTATTTTTGAATTCAGTCAAAATACTATCGAAGACAGTACATTTGAAATACACACAAATTTAAAAAGACTGGCTGGTTTAGGCTTTCGACTGGCAGTTGATCAACTGAAAGACCTGAACTTTGATCTTTCGACTCTATCTAGTAAAGGCTTTAAATTCATTAAGATAGATGCTCACCTTCTGCACGAAGTAGCAAAAGGTGAGGGCGCCCTGATTAACATGAATTCCTTGAAAGGTGCCATGGACCGACAAGCTATGGACTTAATTGTTGAGAAAATAGAGACAGAAGAGATGCTTCTTGAACTTTTAGATCTCAAGATTGACTTCGGTCAGGGCTACTTATTCGGAGAACCAAAAGCAGTAGAAAAATAGATCTATGGCAGTTAAAGAGTTACAATCAATAGACGAAATTTCAGATTTTTTTGAGGTTTTTATTTTCGATATATGGGGGACCATCTATGATGGACAACTATTATTTGAAGGTGTCAAAAACGTGTTACAAAGCCTACGTCAAAAAGGCAAATGCATAATATTTCTATCCAATTCTCCTCAGGTAGAAAATGTAGTCTACGAGAGGTTAAGCGCACTAGGAATAGATAGCGGTCTATTTGATGAGATAGTTACATCCGGCGGAGAAGCGAAACGGCAACTTTCTGCCAGGCGCCAGTCGAAAAAAAAACAATTTAATGGGCCAGTTTTCCTAACCGGCCCTAACCGCTATCCAAACGTCATCCCTGAAGAAAACTTTCTTATCGAGACCGCTCTTGATAAATCAAAATGGATTCTCAACGCTGGCCCTGACAAAGCCGAAGAAACGCTCGATCATTACATTGAAATCCTCCAAAGAGCCAAATCACTTAATATTCCCATGCTCTGCACAAATCCCGATAAAACTGTATTGCATGGCAACAAAACACATATATGTGCCGGTTATCTCGCCGCTTATTATTCATCTATCGGAGGGGTGGTCTCATATGTAGGTAAACCCTACCCTGCCGTTTTTGAGCGTTGTAAATCGCTAAGCGGCAAAATGGATACTTCGAGATATCTAATGATTGGAGATAATTTAGAAACAGATATACGTGGCGCCAATTCTATTAAATTTAGTTCACTACTTCTTGGAACTGGAGTTCATAAAATTACAGAAAAATCAGGATGCAATCTTGACCTTAATGCTATCCACTTCCTTCAAAATAAGCTGTCATCATTTGCCGATTACGCTATGACACGCCTAAGATAACCAGCAAATAAAACGCTGCGAAAAATCATAGCTACCTTGACGTTCAATTAAGAGTGGCGTATATCGTCCCTATTCTTTTGAGTAGTGAGTGACTTATCAAAAAGGAGACGGTTCCGTGGCTCGTCGATGTTCCATAACTGGCAAGGGTGTGATGACAGGTAATAACGTCAGCCATGCTAATAATAAGAATAAAAGACGGTTTATACCGAACCTGCAAAAAGTTTCGTTCATCAGCGAGGCGCTTGGTGAAACGGTGAGCTTGAAAGTTGCTGCATCTACGATCAGAACTATCGAATATAAGGGCGGCCTGGACTCGTTTTTAAAAAACACCAAGAATGCCAAATTGGCGCCAGATGCCAGAACTTTAAAGCGCAGGATCCAAAAGGTGGAACAAGCAGCCTCCGAATAAGACTACCTCCGCTTATTTGTTCTTTCCTCAGCAACTAATAATGGATAGCGTTAACTAAACTCGTGGGCGCCCTCAATAGTCTTATTAAAACTAAGCTATTGATAAAGAGACAAACACCCACAAGTTGGTGAGCTACCGCTAGGTTGTGAGGAACACCATTTATAAGAGCTAAAACTCCAAGACTGAACTGCAGAACAACTAAGGCTCCGAGGCTACATGCAGCAGATCTTGTACGAGTAGCGGTATTCAACTTCAGACACCTAAATAGCAACCACGCGATTGCGACCGTGGTAACCACTCCCAGCAACCTATGATTAAACTGCACCGCCGCAGGATTTTCGAAAATATTTCGCCATACTACCTTCATGGCCAAATAATCTTCTGGAACAACTTTTCCGCCCATCAACGGAAACATGTTATAAATAAGTCCAGCGTTTAGACCCGCAACCAAAGCACCGGCCAAAATTGTGGTCAAAATCAGTCCACACACTAATTTTGCATGGAGCACAATGGTATTTGTTGTCGAAGGCCCAACGCCAACAACTAAGTCCAAAAGCGTCCAAACTAACACCCCTAAAATAATAAATGCCATTCCAAGATGGGTGGCCAGTCTATATTGGCTTACCGAAGGTTCTCCAGACAATCCACTTTTCACCATCCACCAACCAATAAAAGCCTGCATGAAACCAAGGATGGTTATTAATAAAATTTTTGGGGTCAATTGTTTTGGGATTTTTCGAGAAACTAAAAAAAACAGCAAAGGGACAAAGAAGACTAACCCAATCATGCGGCCCCATAATCTATGAACATATTCCCACCAAAAGATTTCTTTAAAAGCCGATAAGTCCATCCAAGAATTCAGTGATATAAATTCTGGCGATCTTTTGTATAAATTAAATACTCTTTCCCATTCTTGGTCATCTAAAGGGGGCAGCCATCCAACCAGCGGTCGCCACTCTACCATTGATAAACCTGAGCCCGTTACTCGCGTGATACCCCCTATAATGACCATCAATATGACCATTGTTATAAGAAAAGATAACCAAATCACTAATCCACTATTTTCTGATTTAACCACCAACTTCCGCTCCAATACCCTCTTCTTCTGATATGGTGCAAAATATAAAAAAATTCAACCAAATCCCGAGGACTTTCAGATAATTTCTAAGACAGGCTTTGATCTTCTAAAGCTCTATTGATAATATTCCGTTTATAGGGTTTTGGATGGTCGTTTATGAGAAAATGCATAAACTTCATTTCGAAGTTAATGACAGGATTCTGTTTACTTATATCGGGTTGTGCACAACCAGTGTCTGACAACCCCGGTTTGACGAAATTTTCAGAGTATACTTTCACCACATCTAATCAAAGGAACTTGGTGTGTGAATATAATGGGATGAATACTACCGTTAGACGCACAGACATTCCCCATTTTATAAACCTCTCAATACTAAAGCCGCCAATAAAGGTTAGGTGTTCTAAGGAAAACTATTGGGATAAGGTAATTGTTTTAACTCCAATAAGAACATTTGGTTTACTAGATAGGCTGGCACTGAGGCAAAACATCACTATTCAAAACATCAATCATAGTAAGGCGAGCGTGGGACCTTTATCCGGCTTGCCAAGAAAACTACATGTTGTACTCCGCAAAAAGTCATTTAAAAACGCAGACGAGCGGGACCTCTATTATGCGGAGGAAGCCAGTTTCATCGCAAAAAATTGGAATGACATGGCATCAGAGATCAACAAAAATTGCCAAATTAAAAAGAATAATCATGCAGAGCTTTCCCTAAATACCGACTACGCTGCCTGCCAGAAAGCTCATGAACAAATTCAAAAACTTTTGAGGAACGACATAATGAGGTTAGAAATTGAACGACGAGGCTCGCTTGTAGAATAAAATCATTGCGTCAAAGCTCCGAAAAGCCTAATAAACTTCAGGAGCAATTGAAAAAGAGTCGGTTCTCTCAAAAAAAAATCCTGATTTGTCGGCTTACGAGAGAAAACTTTCAATTTATAAAGGCTTTTTGTGAGGGCACATTCAATGCAAATTGGAATAATAAAAGAAAGGCGGTTAGACGAGAAGCGGGTCGCCGCAACTCCTGATACAGTCAAGAAATTTATTGCGATGGGGCTTCAAGTAAACATTGAAAAAGGAGCAGGCATCACAGCAGCAATCACAGACGACGAATATCGAGAAGCTGGTGCAAATATCTTTGACGACGCATCGAAGGTACTAGAGAACGCAGATATCGTCTTAAAAGTTAACAAACCAATAGGGCCAAAAGACAAGGATGTCTCAAAGCTCGATGAAGTGAAGCTCCTCAAATCTGGATCTATATTGGTAAGCCTCATGGAACCTTATAAGGATAGAGGTTTGATTGATTTAATTGCCAAGCAAAATATAACCTGTTTCGCTCTGGAATTAATCCCACGGATAACGCGAGCGCAAACGATGGATGTTTTGTCTTCCCAATCCAACTTAGCGGGTTACAAGGCAGTTATCGAAGCGTGTACAACCTATGGTAAAGCATTTCCGATGATGATGACCGCCGCAGGAACCGTTCCACCTGCTAAATGTCTAGTAATGGGAGCGGGAGTTGCGGGCCTTCAAGCTATTGCAACCGCTCGCAGACTTGGTGCCGTGGTGTCGGCGAGTGACGTTCGACCAGCAGCAAAAGAAAACGTCGAAAGTTTAGGCGCTAAGTTCATTGCTGTAGAGGATGAGGAATTTAAACAAGCTGAGACGAGCGCCGGCTATGCTAGGGAAATGAGTGAAGAGTACAAGAAGAAACAAGCGGAATTAATCGCAGCTACAGTTGCAAAGCAGGATATCATCATCTGCACTGCTTTAATACCTGGAAAGCCAGCTCCGGTTTTATTAACAACAGAGATGGTTGACACTATGAAGCCTGGTTCAGTGATTGTGGACCTTGCCGTAGAACAAGGAGGGAATTGCCCGCTTTCTGAACCCAATAAGTTAGTCGACCGAAACGGGGTTCAAATAATTGGCTGCACAAATCTGGCCAGTAGAGTAGCAATTGACGCATCAGCCCTTTTTGCCAAAAACCTGCTAAATTTTGTATCACCACTTATTAATAGTTCAGAAAATAAGATAGAAATTAATATGCAAGATGAAATCATCGTAGGTTCGATGATAACAAAAGATGGCGAGATCGTTCACGAAGCGGTTACAACCTCGGTTTAACCCAGTCAATCAAACTACGATAACGTATTAAATGTATTATTTATACAATTTTACACCGTTGTATCAGGGCATATATAAGGAACAAATAAAGAATTGAGTAAAGAGGTATAAAGTGCAACCAGGAAGCGTCGATCCACTTATCTTTGGTATTACAGTACTAGTTTTAGCCTGTTTTGTCGGCTACTACGTCGTTTGGCGTGTCACTCCCGCTTTGCATTCACCTCTTATGAGCGTAACAAATGGTATTTCTTCAGTTATTATAGTTGGTGCACTGATAGCCGCCGGCCCCTCTGAAGCCAACTTTGCTCAAATCATGGGTTTTTTCGCAGTGGTTTTAGCGTCTATTAATATTTTTGGCGGCTTCATTGTAACTCAACGAATGTTATCAATGTTTAAGAAAAAACGCTGATTCAGGAAACGACAATGACCGATAATATTTCAGCCATCCTCTACTTAATTTCCAGCGTATTTTTTATATTGGCACTACGAGGATTAAGTTCGCCTGGTACTGCGCGCCAAGGGAATGTTTTCGGGATCCTCGGGATGATTATCGCTGTTGGAACTACTTTTACTCTGCCAACTGTATTGAGTTACGAAGTTATTCTTGCTGGAATTATTATCGGCGGCGGAATAGGGACATTCATAGCCCGAAAAATAAAAATGACGGCCCTACCTCAACTAGTTGCAGGGTTCCACAGCCTCGTTGGATTAGCCGCCTGCTTCGTGGCCGCAGCCGCGTTTTTTAGGCCTGAGGCCTACGGAATTGGCACTTTTTTAGACATTAGCACAGGTAGTTTAATAGGAATATCAATTGGTTTAGCTATAGGTGCAATAACCTTTACAGGTTCAATTATCGCATTTGGGAAACTGCAAGGGCTTATAACTGGCGCACCACTAACTTTCCCAGGCCAACACCTTGTTAATGCAATCTTAGGAATTACTTTAGTCGCTTTAATTGCTTGGATGACCATTGAGCAAATTGAGAGCACTTTTTGGGGAATATTTTTATTATCGCTGATTATTGGAATTCTGATAATTGTGCCAATTGGTGGAGCTGATATGCCCGTCGTGGTATCTATGTTGAATTCTTATTCCGGATGGGCCGCATGTGGCATTGGCTTTACACTTGGGAATAGCCTTTTAATAGTGACTGGGGCGTTAGTAGGTTCATCGGGAGCCATCCTATCTTACATTATGTGTAAGGGTATGAATCGATCTTTCCTCAGTGTAATACTGGGTGGATTCGATGACGGCTCAGAAATCTCTGGCACCACAACAAGCCGCGAAAAGGCCATTAAATCTGGAAGCGCAGAAGATGCGGCTTTTATTATGAAAAACGCGTCTTCAGTTATAATTGTTCCAGGATATGGGATGGCCGTAGCACAAGCACAGCACGCTTTGCGCGAAATGGGGGAGTTACTGCAAGCCGATGGCGTCGACGTTCGCTACGCTATTCATCCCGTTGCTGGTCGCATGCCAGGCCATATGAATGTTCTCCTAGCTGAAGCAAATGTCCCTTATGAACAAATATTAGAATTAGATGAAATTAATAAAGATTTTACACGAGCTGATGTCGCCTTTGTCATAGGTGCGAACGATGTAACTAACCCGGCCGCTAAGACTGATCCCTCAAGTCCAATTTATGGGATGCCTGTATTGGATATTGAAAATGCGAAAACCGTACTTTTTGTTAAAAGGTCTATGGCCTCGGGTTATGCTGGTGTAGAGAATGAATTGTTTTTCCGAGATAATACAATGATGCTTTTTTCGGACGCAAAATCGATGTGCGACGAAATCGTTCAGGCCTTAAACTAACTAAAAAAATTATTATTGCGGGCACTATCAGCCAGATCACTATCCTAATTTCTCGTTTTCTATAATTTGAGCCTGCAGCTCTTCACCCTTCGAGAAAAGCACGGTATGGAGTTGCTCTACTCTTGGAGGCTCCTTCCAAATAATGGTATCAAAAGCATGGCAATTTCCACAGGTCGCGGACCATTCTAGAGCAACCGCGCCACAGCTATTACATGCCCACGTTTTGTCTGGAAGTGCTCGTGATGCTTTTTCTAACCAGCTCTTAGATAAATTATCATCATGCATCTCAAGTTTCTCAAGTTCTGACATCAAAAGACAATATGAAACTGTGACCTTTTTTTCTTTGATCAACTCGATTTTACTTCGCGCCTCTCGCCATAAATGAGCGTTTAGTGCTGATTGCGCCATGAAGAGCATTACCTCGTCGTCCACAACCTTATGATCCAAGAGATTCTGTAGTCGTTGATACTTTTGCAGATCTTCCTCATTCTGCCAAAGCTTCACGTATGCCTCCAAGATTTTCGGATGTGGCTTCCGTTTGCAAAATGACTCGATAAACGAAACGGCTTTTTGTTGCGATTTTACATCAGAAATTAAACCTGTTCTTATGAGTGCCGCAGGCACAAATTCTTTATCGTAATTGAGTGCTGATTCAGATGCGACGATTGCCTCTTTTTCATTCCCCTCAAGCTTCTTTGACTGGGCAAGAGCTGACAAGACTACGGCTCTAGACTTTTTAACTAAACTTTCCGGCTTCACTTTTCTTCGCACAGAATCGGCAAGAGTTTTATTTGCCTCTTCCCAAGATCCATTGGCTATTTGCAAATCGAATAATGTCTCGACGATGAAAGCTGACCCGGGGCGCAATTCGTACGCTTCTTTTGTTAATTTATGGACGACCGTTGTATTACCAGAATGCTGGGCCTGCCTTATCAAACCTACAAGACCAACAAACCTTGTTTCTTTGTCGTTGCTTAGGGTATTGAAAAATCTTGACGCTGCTTCTCCATCTCCATTAAGCGCTGCGGTTTGCGCAGATAGTAACCTTGTTATTCTAGGATTGCCTAAAAGCTTATCAGCTTGCTTTGAAAACTTGGTAGCCTCATCTTTATCACCCGCAGCAACAGCCGCCATACCAAATGTAAGTGCCTTATAACCCTCAGTCTCGCGACGTCTCTTCCGTGCATTAAAAAACTCTCTAGGGCTTTTACAGATTACTCTTACAATACGAGCAAATAGCAAAATGGACATTAGTAGACCTAATAACGCAAATAGCAACACGCCGAAGTAAGTTTGGATTTCATAACCTAACCAATATATTGTTACGCTTCCTGGATTATCCGTAAGCCAAACAGATAATCCAACCAAACAAGTTAGGAACAAGAAGAAAAAAAGTACTTTGAACATTTTCAGTTATTTTTCTGACGGGGTGCTGCAAGTGTTAGTCGCTTCAGCTTCGCTAATAATCGATATGCATCTACTCTGTCTTTTACGATCATTAACCAGTCGTTCATTTGCATGCGAACTGAGTTTGGCAAAGATGAGATTTTTTCTGAGGCTAGCTTAAAATTAAATTTTTTAACAGCGTCATGAGCATCAACTAGAATTGCTTCATCCGTATCTAACGCTATTCCCGATAACTTTTTAATTTTTACAAGTGAGTTAAGTTGATGTTTAAGCTCTCCAAATATTGTTTCTTTTTCTAGAGTCGGAATTGATATTCGGTCTATTTTCTCGATAAAGTCCTTTTTTAAAAAGTTTTTAGATTTCACCCCCCTTAGGGCGATGGGCTTTAACTCTTTTACTATTGCAGCTACCTTTGACTTATCCTCAATGAGTTGTTCTACTAAATCTAACTGAAAAGAAAAATCCTGACCCGATGCCATTGAATTTGCTAATTGGCCAACGCTTATTTGCAGTAACTTTGGGGTAGTTACAACTATTGCCGTGCCTGTTTTAGAAATTGGTTTTTTACCCCGCAATGTTGACATGTCTCTTTTATTTACTTCAAAAAATAACTTTGTGTCTTGCAATTGGGCTTTAAGAGCATTTAACTCGCTGTTAATCTCCTGGATCATGACCAAAATGCTTTGATCAGGATTAGCGGCTTCACTCGGCACGGACAACTTAATCTGGCTTTCATCTGTCGATAACCTTTTCAATCTCTGGCTTGTAACCCGGGCATCAAACTCTTTTTGATCTTTTTCTAATTTCTGAACGCGTTGCTGCAGAGAATAAAATTTGTTTGAAAGGCGCTCTAATTGCGCAGGTAATTCTGCATCCTCATTTGTATTACTTACCGTCAGAACTTTATTTGAACTGCCGTTTTTTCCTTCTTCATTCTCTACTTTTTTTACAGAATCACCCAGGTTCGTATCGCCTTCTTTATCCCCAAAGGCAAAAGACTGATTTAAAAACTCTACTGGTAAAAATTGACGCATTATTGGGAAGTAATCCAAAAATAACGGCGCGCCTCCTATAAATATCATTAATAAAAGCAAGGGGGCGGCCATAAACCACTTCATTTTTGATCGTTTTTTTGTATTGTAGTCCACGGAACTTGGCCCAGCCACATCAGCATTTGGCCCTGGACTGGTTAGACTTACGCTTTTTTTTCTTTCACGCTTGGCCATATTTTGCCCTCGTCATGTCAAGAGGCCTGTATCTCTTAATTGATAAGAGATTTACTATTTTTTTTTGCAAGTGCCAATATCGATTTCTGTGTGGGTTTTTCGCTAACAAGTATTTTGTTCCAAACCGTGTTTGAAGCTTCCTTAGCGACAGCTTCACTTAAACAAAATGCGGTAACGGATTTTAACGAGTCTTCTAAACTAAACTTTTCTATCAATTCATTTAATATCATAGCTGATCTCGGTGAGAATATGAATACACCCAAAATCTCACCAGACCGAAGAGCCTGCTGAGCAGCATCTGTTAAACAGGTAGCGGCTTCCGCCTGATAGACAATTCTTTTTTCTAATTTAAAACCAGATTGACTTAGCTCTTTTTCAATTAAACCACGTGTATTTTTGCCAGCCAGATACAAAACGGGTCCACCCATCGGATTACAAATTTGCTTAACTTTCCGCAACAAGTCCTCACTGCTGCCGGAAGCTGACCTAATATTCGAAAAGCCAGATTTCCTAAATAATAAAGCTGTTGCATCACCGACACAAAACATCAAAGTTTTTTTACTTAAGCTAAGTGTTTTAATCGTGGCCAATGTATTCTTGCTGGTTATTATTATAGACTGAAACTCTGATATATTTTGCACCTCAGTGGGCAGAGAGACAATTTTGATCAACGGTGAAATAAGCGAGTGCATGCCAATCTCGGATAATTTGGCCGCGAAGTTTTTTGAATCTAGCGCTGTTCTGGTGATAATAACTTTCATGATAATCTATCTAACCAGATCCGAGCCAGCCTTTATCAAAAGCCGCTGGCCAATTTCCTGTCCTAATTTGACCGCTTCTGCTTGACTGGAAGTATCGCTCTCTGAATAAATTTTTGTTCCGTCAGGTGAAATTACAAAACCTTTCAAAGTTATGTTTTCTTCCTCTATCAATTTAGAAAAACCCGCTATTGGGGTCTGGCAGGACCCGTCAAGAGCTCCGAGCATCGCCCTCTCTGACTCGACACAAATAGCAGATTCTCTATGATTTACAGTGCTAATCCAATTTAAAATTTTTTCATCAGCTTTACATTTTGGCAGTCTACATTGCACACCAATTGCACCCTGCCCAATGGCTGGTGGTATTTCCTCGAGTGTAAACTTCTGGGTTATTCGATCGACCAAAGCAACGCGTTTTAACCCAGCAACAGCAAGAATGGTTGCATCAACTTCTCTGTCGTCTAATTTTTGTAATCTTGTATTAATGTTTCCTCTGAATAAAACTGTTTTCAAGTCTGGGCGCTGATTTTTGATTAGACCTACGCGTCGAACAGAAGACGTACCAATTATACTACCATACGGAAGATCCTTTAAACTTTTGGATGAATTAGAAATCAAAGCGTCGTTAATCTCCTCTCGGGGCAGAATGCACCCAATTCTTGTTTTAGGATTTAAAAAGGTCTCCACATCTTTCATTGAATGAACAGCCGCATCTATGTGACCTGCAACGAGGGCTTTTTCTATATCTTTCACAAAAAGTCCCTTGCCGCCAACTTCGCTAAGCGGGCGATCCAATATTTTATCGCCAGTCGTATGTATAACAACTGTTTCAACTGCACCAGGCTCTCTAAAGATATCGACATTCTCAACCAAATATTTCTTAAACTCCTCAGCCTGCGCCAGTGCTAGTCTAGACCCTCGAGTGCCTATCTTTATAAGGGGTGTTTTTATAGTATGGATATTCATGGTATGAATGTGTAGACCTTTACCGCGTGCAAGGAAAGTTAGAAATTAACTATGGCTGAGGAAAACGCTAATCATAAAAATAAGACACGTAGCCCACTTCTGGTGCTTGGAATCGAGTCAAGTTGTGATGAAACAGCAGCTGCGGTGGTTTCTAACGACTTTAGAATCTTGTCAAACATAGTGGGTTCTCAATTCGAACATCACCGACCATACGGCGGGGTAGTTCCTGAATTAGCCGCAAGAGCCCACGTACAGACAATCGATATCATAGTTTCCCGCGCGATCACAGAAGCAGGAATCAACTTTGGAGAACTCAACGCAGTCGCTGCCACCGGTGGCCCAGGTCTCATTGGTGGAGTACTAGTCGGCGCGACGTTTGGCAAGGCCCTAGCTTTAGCAAATCGAATACCTTTTCTCGCGGTAAATCATTTAGAAGGTCATGCCTTAACTGCTCGGCTGACAGACCAATTGGATTTCCCCTACCTGCTTTTGCTTGTATCTGGCGGACACAGTCAAATTTTAATCGTCGAAGATGTAGGTAGCTATAAATTATTGGGAACTACACTTGATGATGCAGTTGGCGAGGCCTTTGATAAAATTGCTAAGTTACTGGGTATTGACATGCCGGGCGGTCCAAACCTTGAAAAACTTGCTCTTAGAGGTGATCCTAAAAAATATCATTTCCCAAGACCTCTACTAGGCAGACCGGATTGCAATTTTTCTTTATCTGGTTTGAAGACCGCTGTTCGATATAAAATTAGTAAACTCCGTAATATTTCTTCACAGGATAAAGCGGATATTTCGGCTTCATTTCAGAAGGCTGTTTGTGACGTCATAGTAGATCGCTGCTCAAATGCTATCGACAAATGCCAACTAGATTTTAGTAAAAACTTCTCCTTTGTTGTCGCTGGCGGGGTTGCTGCAAATGAAAGCATACGAACCGCATTACAAACTCTTAGTCATCGAAAGGGCATTAAATTTATTGCCCCTCCAATTTCTCTTTGCACTGACAATGCTGCAATGATTGCTTGGACTGGTGTAGAGCGATTTAACAAGGGGGACTTTGATGATTTTGATTTTTTGCCAAAGCCACGATGGCCATTAGACAATAGCTAGATTAGGTTTACATATTTGGGAAGTACAGGATGTTGATCTCGAAAATTTCTGTTCTAGGTGCGGGTGCGTGGGGCTCCGCCCTGGCCCATATGCTTGCTGAGCTAGACCACGAAGTGATACTTTGGGGAAGAAGCTCTGAGACGATAAACAATATAAATAAACGCAACAAAAATGAACGCTATTTTGGGGAACTTAAATTAAGCTCAAAAATTAGAGCAACAACTAATCTTAAGATCGCTTGCTCATCCCAAGTCTATCTTCTTGTTGTACCAGTAAATGCTATAAAAAAAATTGGAGAGGAGTGTGCGCCTCTAATTCATTCAGATTCGAAAGTTATATGCTGTGCGAAAGGCTTCGAAAAAACCACTGGCAATCTGCTTTCAAATGAATTGTCAAAAATATTTCCAGAAAAAAATTTGGCCTATCTTTCAGGGCCTACATTCGCGGCTGAGGTGATTAAAGGATTTCCGAGCGCCGCAACACTCGCCATGAAAGACCTTGTAGACAGCCAGAGTCTCGCCCAACAATTGAGCAGCACAACATTCCGCATTTACTCTAGCTCTGACCTTATTGGTGTGCAAGTTGGCGGGGCTGTAAAAAATGTATTAGCTATCGCTAGTGGGATGGCTAAGGGGGCAGGTTTTGGAGAAAACTCAAAGGCAGCTTTAATCACAAGGGGCTTGTCAGAGATGCGTCGTTTAGCTATAGCTTTGGGCGGCAATTCAGAAACAATATCTGGTCTGTCTGGGCTTGGGGACGTATTACTAAGTTGTTCAAGTAGACAATCAAGAAATTTTTTATTTGGAGAGCTTTTGGGTAACGGTAACGGCAAAGATATTGCACGTGAAAAAATAGGGGGTGTTGTTGAGGGCTGGTCTAGCGCCTTCTCCGTTATGAAAAAGCAAAAAGAACTCGGTATTGACTTACCTATCTGCAAAACGGTGTATGATATTCTTTATAATGAAAAAGATATAAAAATATCTGTATCAGAGCTCTTAAATCGACCAATAAAACCAGAATGATAAGAAACTTGGCCCTTTCAGACTGGCACCTTCGGTAAAACGACTAAATTTGATAATGTTAATATACACCTTTTCATTTAGGTAATTTTATTCAAATTTAATTTGAACCTCCCGAACACATCATTTAAGAGGTACTGTCATAAAATTTGTTTTTTTTGGTAACTTCGGCATCTTCAACATATTGGAAAAAAAATGGCAGAGGTTGGTGGAATAGCGGGTGAAACACTACGGTCATATATTGAGCGCATCGAACGTTTAGAAGCGGAAAAAACTGCTTTAACAGCAGATATCCGAGAGATTTTTTCTGAAGCTAAAGGAAACGGTTTTGATGCAAAGATAATGAGACAAATAGTCAGGCTCCGTAGAATGGATCGCGAAGATCGATTAGAACAAGAAGAGCTATTGGCAATATATCAACACGCAATAGGGATGGATGGGGCAGAGTAAACATTCAGATTTTCAGAATAATTTAAACCCCACAATTGCCGAGTATAAATCAATCCCTTGGCCTTTGTTTGATAAAAGTAGTACCTTCTAATAGAGAGGCTGTTCGATGAGCCCATCCAAAAAACCCGTTTTAACAGCAAAAGAAAAGTTGCGTCCAATAAGTGGATTCCCCGAACTACTGCCAGAGGAAAGAAAAGTTGAACTTGATTGGATAGATCAAATTCGCACTATTTTTGAAAGTTATGGGTTCACTTCAATTGAACCAAGAACAGTTGAACCAATAGATGTACTTTTAAAGCAAGGTGATACTGATAAGGAAATTTATACCATAGGGCGATTATTGGATACATCCGCCTCAGATAAAGAGCCGACCTATGGGCTTCATTATGATTTGACGATTCCAATGGCTCGCTATGTTGCTGCAAACATGGAAAACCTAGACTTTCCGTTCAAAAGATATCAGATACAAAAGGCTTGGAGAGGCGAACGCCCTCAAGGTGGGCGCTTTAGGGAATTTATGCAATGCGACATTGATGTAGTCGACACAAGAGAAATTCCATTGCATTTCGATGTTGAAATTCCAGCAATCATGAATCAAGTGATTAAATCAATCGACGCCGGCCCGGTAGTCACTAAAATTAACAATAGAAAAATATTGGAAGGCTATTATTCCGGCTTAGATATGGAGAATACGCCAGAAGCTATACGTCTGATTGATAAAGTTGATAAAATTGGTTTCGATGGGGTCGCAGACTTACTTAAAGCCGAGTTAAGACTAAATACCAAAACCGTTGATAAAATTTTTCAACTAACACAAATACGTGGCTCTGGGCAGCAAGTCGTAGATCAAATTCAGGACTTGGGAGTGCACTCCGAATTACTCAACCAGGGATTGACAGAACTTACTTTTGTTATGCAAGAGCTAGAACATATCGACAAGGAGGCATTCTCTGTCGATCTCTCGATAGCTCGAGGTTTAGCCTACTACACAGGCACAGTTTACGAAACTCGTTTCACGGAATATCCTGCCTATCCATCAATTTGTGGTGGCGGACGGTATGATAATCTGGTAGGGGATTTCGTTAGCAAACGCTTACCAGGGATTGGTATCTCTATAGGATTAAGCCGTATCTTTGCAAAACTACTAAAAGAGAAGCGAATAAAAACTGATAAAAAGTCACCAACGGAAATATTAGTAATTCATACTAGAGGGGCCCCTTACCGACTCGTGAATAAAACAGCACAAACTTTGAGGCACAGGGGGTTTAATGTCGAACAATATCATGAGGATAGAAAGTTAAATGCACAGCTAAAATATGCAGAGGGGAAAGGCATACCGTGGATTTGGTTTCCCCCAAGTAATGTTGATGGGGAACATCAAGTAAAGAATTCTGTTTCCCGAGAACAACGGGCAGCGGATCCAACGACGTGGTTGCCAGAAAAGGGTAAGTAAACTGTTTCTTTGGAACTTTGTCATAACCAGTTCCCACAACTGGCATCACATTAACGATCAATTATATCGTTCTGCACAGGCGTATGGGTCATATTTTGACTATCTACTAAAACGAAACAAAATTAAGTCGCTAATAAATTTACGGGGCGAAAATCCTTTATCCAAGTGGTATGCACCAGAGCAGAGGCTTTGCAACCAATTAAATATACAACATATTGACCTTGCACTACATTCAAGAAGGCTCCCCAAAAAAGCAACATTGATTGAAATGGTCAGGGTATTCAATACAGCTGACCGCCCTATCCTTCTCAAATGTTCCGGCGGTGCTGATAGAACCGGATTGGCCGCCTCCTTATTTATATTAAACGAATATGGAATTGAATGTTTGCCTGAAGCACTGCAGCAACTTAAATTTTTTCCATATCTTCATTTTCCCCGCAAGCACCAACGTTGGATTGGGCATCTGCCAAGGTACTTTGCCGCTACACACCGTGACAAAACCCTCGCTGACTGGACACAGCAGTTTTACTCGCACGCTAACTTTGCGGAATGGCTGTGTGAAAACAATTTAGAGGGAACTTGGTATAAATAGCTTTGGAATATGCTTAAGTCTTTTGAATTAACTTAAGCAATCAATGATCCCTCGATCATGCAAATCACTGATGACATGATCTGGAAGCCCCAGTAGATTAGAAATTACTTCGCCTGTGTGTTCCCCCAAACTCGGCGCAGGTTTGAGTGGCTGCTCCTCGAGTTCTTTAAAACGAAGCGGGAGGCCTGCAGCAGGGAATTCTCCTAAGCCTTTTTGAAAAATTGTTCGAATTAATGGGTTTTCCTCAGAACAACGTGGATCTTTTTTTACCAGCTCGTCAAAGGTTTGATAAGGACCCCATAAGACGCCATTCTCATCCAATATAAGCTTTATAGTTTGATAATCATTTTGTGAAACAAAGGGTTCTATTAAGCCTACAATTTCATCCCGAAACTCATATCTACTACCTTCGTCATCAAGGTCGGTATTATGTTTATTTTCCAATTCAACAACAGCACCTTCTATTTTCATGGCAGTCTTTAATCGCTTCCATTGAGCTTTGGTAAGGGCTGTTAACATGATTCTACAATTATCTCTTGTTACAAAATCGTGGCCAAACGCACCATAAATATGGTTACCGTCAGCTTCTCTACTTCTTCCCAATAAAGCACTTTCAGCTAGATGCCCAAGGGCACTTGCCACCCAAATACCAACATCTGATAACGCTAGATTTACAAGTTCCCCGTTTCCAGATCGATTTCTCTTACGCTCAGCAGCCAAGATACCAGTTGCAGCCATACTACCAGTTACAAGATCCCATGCTGGTAAAAGGTGATTTACTGGGTTTTCACTATTTCTTGGCCCTGTCGCCAACGGGTAACCTAGTGCGCAATTTATAGTATAGTCAACAGCCGGCGCCCCATCGTGACTGCCTAAAATATTTAACATTATCAGATCTTTTCTTTTAGACTGAAGATCATCAAAATTTAAAGGCCCCCCTGGTGGATGATTTGTCAAAAATATTCCATTTTCAGGCCCTGGCGCGCATATTAAGGCCTTAACAAGGTCACGACCCTCATCTTCCCTTATATTTATAGTGATCGATTTTTTGCCCTTATTTAGTCCATTCCAATAAAGGCTGTTTCCTTTTTTATCTAAAGGCCAACGTTTGAAATCCATGCCTCCCCCGATAGGGTCAAAACGTATAACATTTGCTCCAAGCTGAGCTAACGTCATTCCACCTAACGGAGCTGCAACAAAAGCTGACCCCTCAATTACCGTGAGTCCCGACAGCAAGTCATACATAGATTATCCAATTCATAAAAGTTTAAAGGGAGTGGGAAAGGGTACCTTAAGTTCGGTCGTGACTAACGCGTCTCTTGATCCAGTGTGGCTTCGATTATTCAATTTAATCTATTGAACAATTTTACTATGAAGCACTTATACCGGCAGCCAACACATCTTTGTCAACATGATCAATAAATTGTTGGAAATTATTCTCAAACCTTCCACATAAATCCCTCGCAACCGAATCATATCTTTTTGGATCAGACCAAGCCTTTCTTGGTTGTAAAATTTCTGAAGGCACATCGGGACAAGTGTTTGGAATACCCAGCCCAAAGCAATTGTCAAAATTAATAGAAGTTCCATCTAATTTTCCGTCTAATGCTGCTCTCAGCATGGCGCGTGTATAACCAATTTTCATTCTTTCTGCACCATCCGCAACAGACCCACCCGACCATCCTGTATTGACTAACCAGCACGAGCCTCCATGTTTTGACAATCTCTCTCTTAACATTTCTCCGTATACAGTTGGGCGTCTTGGCATGAATGGCCCACCGAAGCAAGTGGAGAAAGTAGCTTCAGGCTGACTTCCCATTCCCTTTTCAGTACCTGCTACTTTAGCAGTATAACCGGATAGAAAATGATACATGGCCTGTTCAGGCGATAGCTTTGATATTGGAGGTAAGACCCCAAACGCATCTGCAGCCAGTAATACAATATTTTTGGGATGACTTGCTATTCCGGTAGGACTGGCGTTTTCAATGAAATCAAGTGGATAGCAAGCTCTAGTATTCTCAGTAAGGCTCTTATCCCACAAGTCTAGGTTTCTTGTCACAGGCTCAAATACCACATTCTCTAAAACTGTGCCAAACCGATGAGTGGTGGCATATATCTCAGGTTCTGCTTCCTCAGATAGATTTATAACTTTTGCGTAGCATCCACCCTCAAAATTGAAAATCCCATTTTGTGACCAACCGTGTTCATCATCACCAATTAAGACCCTTGACTTATCGGCCGATAGGGTCGTTTTCCCTGTGCCAGACAGTCCAAAAAAAATCGCACTATCCCCATTGCTTCCGACATTCGCTGAACAATGCATTGGCATTACATCTCTATCTGGAAGGAGGTAGTTAAGAATTCCAAAGATTGACTTTTTTATTTCCCCTGCATAATGGCTTCCCCCTATCAAAACCACTTTTCTATCAAAATTTACAAGGATAAAAGTTTCCGAGTTCACGCCATCATTTGCTCCGGCGGCCTGCAGACCGGGAACATGAATTACCGTGAAATCTGGAAGAAAACTTTGTTTTTCCTCCACTGAGGGCCTGATAAACATATTTTGTGCAAATAGGTTTGGCCATGCCGATTCTGTTATTACTCTCACGTTTAATCTGTATTCAGGGTCAGCACCCGCAAAACAATCCTGGACGAATACGTCACGGCCTTGAAGATACGAGGTTACCTTTTTGAATAACGATTCAAAGTTTTCCTCGCTTATGGGCTTATTGACATTGCCCCAATTTATGTGGTCATGAATAGATGGCGTATCCACGATAAATTTATCCTTTGGCGATCTACCCGTATGAATTCCTGTAGCGACGGTGAGCGCACCTCCAGCCGTCACTACCCCCTCGTTCCTTCGGATGGCTTCTTGATAAAGAGCGGGAGCACTAAGATTCCAATGAATCGAGCCAAGATTTTCTAATCCATGCAACCGAAGGTGCTCATAGCTCGAGGCCACACCATTTTTACCCAATATTGCCTCCATACTTCTCTTTGCCGTTAGTTCTTTCTAGAGCCTACAATATTTCATGAAAAGTTTAGATATATCCTCCCCAGGAAATAAAAACGAATTCCACGAACAACTATTTTAAAACCAATAGTTAAGCAGACTTTTTAGAATTATAGAAATATATTTTCTACTTGCACCTATCGATACCCTTTATTTGCAAATTTTTTCAAACTCCGACATTTGGTGACCAACCATCACATAGCCACAAACTATACAACTCATATGTGCACAAATTATGGATTGCTTCTAAACAGATTCAGTATCAAAATAAAAACCCCGCAACCTATTGTTTTTTAACGTTTATTTCAAGCAGAAATCTAACCTTAGTTAATTGGCTGCTTTTAATGAGGCATGAGCAAATTTATTTTAACAAAACCACTACTATCTTCTAAAAGATTTAGGACGCTTTTAGAAATTCGAGAAAAACTTTTACCGTGTAGTCTTTTAATCATAATTGTGCCTTATTTTGACTTTATTTTGCGCGACTCGATTAGTATGTGGAGGGTCAAAATGACTAATATAATCGCCCTAGTTGATGACGACCAAAATATTCTTACATCAGTGTCGATGGCATTAGAGGCAGAGAACTTTGTTGTGAAGACCTATAGAGACGGCGAAGACGCACTCCTTGGAATAAGCCAAACACCCCCGGACCTTGCTGTTGTAGATATTAAGATGCCAAGATTGGACGGCATGGAATTACTTGAAAAAATTAGAAAGAAAAGCACTCTACCAGTGATTTTTTTAACTTCAAAAGATGATGAAGTAGACGAATTATTAGGTTTGCGTTTGGGAGCTGACGATTACATAACAAAGCCTTTTTCTCAAAGACTGTTGCTTGAGAGAATTAAGACATTACTTCGACGCCAGAAACTTAACAATGATGACACCGGTGGTGACTACAGCACAGGGATTATAAGAGGCCATTTACTGCTAGACTCAACCAGACATCTCTGCAAATGGAGGGGATCAGAATTAAACCTGACGGTTACCGAGTTCCTTTTAATCGAGACTCTTGCGAGGCGCCCAGGTCTTGTAAAAACACGGGATCAACTTATGGATGCCGCCTATGGGGAAACTATCTACGTGGATGATCGAACAATTGACAGTCACATAAAACGTCTGAGACGAAAATTCAAAAACCTTGATAAAAATTTCGATGAAATTGAAACACTCTACGGCATAGGTTACAGATATAAAAATAGGCAAAATTCATGAGACGCGTAGGAGTTTACTTTTTGAGAGCTTAACCTCTAATGTTTATTTATAATCTCATCCGGAAAAAAGAAAAAAGGTCGTCACCGAGAAAGCGACGAGTTTCACCACTCACCATTAAAATATTATCAATTAACGTGATTGCCATATTTGTCGTATTCACAGCCGTGCTTCACCTAGATCGTTATGAAGATAGTCTCATTCAAACTGAACTAGAAGGGTTGGAACGGCAAGCCACCTTGTTTGCAAACGCTCTCAGCGAAGTCGCAGTCGCCAGAAACCCTGGAGCTCAAAATTATCTTTCCGTCACTGCCGTTCAAAACGTGATAGACAGATCAGCTTTAGAATCACTGGCTAGATCGCGAGTATTTGGCACTGGAGGAGAACTTTTAGCCGACAGCTATAGACTCCCGGGTAGGGTTCCGTCGGTCACGACAAAACCACTAGCTTCCGTCTCACCCAATATTTTCTTTCAAAAATTTTTAGATAAGTTCTTTCAAGACTTTTTTTATTCTACCACTCAACAACATGTCCCAAATTATCAACAACATACCATTCTATTGGCTCGTGCATTTCCTGAAGTGATTTCCGCACTTCGCGGATCTTCTGTAAAAACTGTCAAGGCGACGACAAATGGACGAAAACTATTGACGGTGGCAATGCCTATTCGAAAGAAATATAAACCGGTCTTAGGCGTTTTGCTTCTTTCCTTGGATGATAAAAATATCAATGTCGCGTTTAACTCATATCAAAAAGAGCTTATAACAGCAGTTGTAATTGCCATAATAATTACGTCGGCTTTATCACTTTACCTCTCAAGATCAATTACACGACCAATTCGTCGTTTAGCCTTTGCAGCAGAAAAAATAAGATTCGATAGGAACGGACGACATGAAATATCAGAGGTATCTGAACGAAAAGATGAAATCGGCGAGCTAAGTAAAGCGCTGACGCAAATGACCGATGATTTATGGCAACGTCTTAACGCTATAGAGAAATTCGCTGCAGATGTTGCTCACGAAATAAAAAATCCGCTTACATCAATCAGAAGTGCGGTTGAAACAGCCAGTAAAATAAAAAATAATGAAAAGCGTGACAAGCTATTGGCCCTTATTCTAGATGACGTTCATCGCCTCGATAGACTTATAACAGATATATCAGACTCATCACGGCTGGATACTGAACTCAGCCGAGAGAAATTCACGGCTATTGACATTGAAAAATTGTTACTTGCTTTTTATGAATTGAGAACTTCCCAAAAGAAGTTTGATAAAAAAAAATTAACTCTTAACATAACGGAGGGAAATGATGAGCCAATAATCCTTGGCCATGAAATTCGAATTGTTCAGGTTATAGACAATATAGTTGACAACGCTATTACATTTTCTCGCCCGCATGGAAACATCAACATTGTTGTAAGCGCCGATACAAAAAGCGTTACAATCACTATCGACGATCAAGGACCAGGGATACCTAAGGGTAAATTAGACGCTATCTTTGACAGGTTCTACTCCGAACGGCCACCTACCGAAAAATTTGGCCTTCACTCGGGCCTCGGCCTCTCTATATGTAAGCAAATAATCGAGGCGCACAATGGCGAAATAACGGCAGAAAATCGCTTAGACCAACAAAGTATTACAAAAGGCGCTCGATTCATTATAACCTTGCCTCGATTAACAAAAGAGCAAATTTTAGAACCCTAATTTTAGCAACCATCAACAAAAGTATTTTTTGAAATGGAAAATTTTCAAGGTACATGCATCGCATTTGATGAAGAAGCTGTTCTTTTCAGAGGACCATCAGGCTGCGGAAAATCGGATTTAGCGCTACGGTGTATCAATCAGGGCGCCACTTTGATATCAGATGACCAAACGATTCTTTGTAAGGAAAACAGAAAAATATTTGCTTCTGCTCCAATAACCATAGCTGGTAAACTCGAAGTACGGGGGCTTGGTATTGTTGAATTTCCGTATATCGAACGGGCTCGGTTAGCTTTAGTGTTAGATTTAGTCAATGAGGACGCTGTGGAAAGACTTCCGGATATCAATTTCGTAGATTATTTTGATCTAAAAGTACCTAACTTTCGCTTGCACGCCTTCCAGTGCTCAGCTGTCGAGAAAATTTCATTAGCAATCGGTCTGTTCAAAGAATTGAAACCGAATTAATTTGAGTTGACGATTTTTTTCATTATTCATCAATAAGGTAAAAATGAGCATAGAGCCAAAAGCTGAAATTGTTATCGTGACAGGGCTCTCGGGAGCTGGACGCTCAACCTGTTTAAAGTTGTTGGAGGATTATAATTTTGAGGCGATTGATAATCTGCCTCTAACACTTATGTCAGACCTTTTTTCACCCCTTATTTCAAATCCAAAAAATGAGTCACGAAAAAAAATTGCGGTGGGTGTTGATCCTCGAACGAGAGGTTTTAATGCACAAAGCTTGATAGATATCTTGGGTGAATTAAAATTAGAAAAAGCTAAATTTTATGTAGTGTTTTTAGACTGTGATAATGCAAGTTTAATTAGACGTTTTACGGAGACGAGAAGAAAGCATCCTCTAGCTATCGATCGGCCAGTTAGTGATGGGATTAAAACCGAGAGAAAACTTTTAGAGGGTGTCCGACGAGCAGCTGATTTTATCATAGACTCTTCGAATCTCACGTTACCCCAATTCCAAACTCTAGTTAAAAACACGCTATACCTTGAAAAAAGCAAAGAACTTAGCGTAACCGTTATATCTTTTGGTTTTAGGAATGGTTTACCAAGAGAGGCAGATATGATTTTTGATGTTAGGTTTTTGACAAACCCACACTACGATCCCAAACTTCGTCCCCTAGATGGTAGACAGGATGAAATTGGCAATTTTATAGAAAATGATCCAGCCTTCGGAGTATTTTTTGATAATCTTAAAAATTTACTCGACCCGCTGCTTCCAAAATATGCAGAGGAAGGGAAAAGTTATTTAACTATAGCTTTCGGATGCACCGGTGGTAAACACCGGTCAGTTTTTGTTGCTGAAAAATTTGTTCACTGGTTGGAAAAGTCTGATTATATTCTTTCCACAAGACACCGTGATCTAGCAATAAATTGATTTTAATAGAGCCAGCAAGGTAACTTTAAGATGAGCGAATACGCTTTACCCGACCAGATAGGACTAGTAATCGTTACGCACGGAAATCTGGGTGCGGAATTATTAAAAGTTCTTGAACATGTGGTGGGACCGCAAGAAAATATCGCAGTAGTGAGTATTGGGCCGGAAGACGATATGGAACAAACTCGTTCAAGTATCTTAGAGTCTGTCAATCATGTTAATATCGGAAAAGGGACAATAGTTCTAACGGATATGTTTGGTGGAACTCCCTCAAATTTAGCAATTTCAATAATGGAAAGCGCAAAAATTGATGTTATTGCAGGTGTAAATCTTCCCATGCTCGTGAAATTAGCCAGTGTTAGATCAACCCTCACTTTTTCGGAGGCAGTGGACCAAGCAAAACAAGCCGGGCAAAAATATATCATGACCGCTTCCCAAATACTTGGGCAGGCAAAGTGAGGCAGGATGTTAAAGAGACAAGATTGACCATCCATAATCAGAAAGGTCTTCACGCAAGAGCTGCAGCCAAATTTGTAAACATTACAAGTAAATTCGAAAGTGAAATTAAAGTTTCAAAAGAAAATGAAAACGTATCTGGGAAATCAATCATGGGTTTATTGATGCTAGCTGCTGTCAAAGGGACGACGATTCGAATAACAGCAAATGGAGGTGATGCGTCAAAAGTTTTAGAAGAATTAACTCGTTTAATTGATAATAAATTCGATGAAGAATAATTCACTAACCGAGAAGCAAAGTCCTAAGACGCAAACAGTCCTAATTGGCTCTGGAATCTCTATGTCAGCCGCCATTGGTAACGCACATGTAATAAAATCGGGTTTAGGTAAAATTCCTAGGTATCATGTTTCAGATGCTGACGTTCCCGACGAGCTTAAAAGATTTAGAAAAGCCGTAGCTAAGGCTCAAAAGCAAATAGCACGCCTAAAAGCCAAAACAAGTTCACTCACTGAAGCCACTGCAGAGGAATTGGAACTGCTTCTAGACGCGCACGCAGCAATGCTTGTCTCTACCCGAATGTTGTCGGGAATAGAGAAGAACATATCTGAATTAAACGTTAATGCCGAAGCGGCTTTAGAGATAGTTGTAGAAGAAATTGCTAGAGGTTTTGAAAAGGTTAAGGATGCTTATCTGGCTGCAAGAGTTCAGGATATAAAAGATGTCGGGTCAAGAATACTTCGGCAACTCATGGAGACCCCTTATCAAGTTTATTCAAAAATACCCAAAGGATCTATAATTGTAGCTCAAGAATTAAGTCCTGCAGACACAGCCCTAATGGACCCTGCCAGTATCGCTGGAATTATCACCGAACAAGGTGGTTCGGATGGACATACAGCCATAATGGCGCGGTCATTGAATATACCCGCGGTACTTGGGATTACAAAAATTTTAGCCAAAATATGTGATGGCGATACAATCATTGTTGATGGTGAGAACGGGCGTGTGATCTTAAGTCCTGACCACGATACTCTGGAAGAATTTAAACGCAAAGTGGAAGCCCGTAGACGTCTCAATAGACAGCTTACCCGCTTGCGTTCACTACCAGCAGTAACCCAAGACGGAGTATTTGTAGGAATGCAAGCTAATATTGAACTAGCTCGCGATGTGGAGGGGGCAATACATGCTGGCGCCGAAGGGATTGGTCTTTTGAGAACAGAGTTTATGTTTCTCAACCGTTCATCGGCTCCAACTGAAGAAGATCAGTATCAAACTTTGAAAACGATTGTTACCGAAATGTCCGGTAGACCAGTAACGATTCGTACATTTGACTTGAGCACTGACAACCTACCCCAATCAAAAAATATTCGAACAAATAAATCTACCAACCCACTTCTGGGCCTGCGTGCAGTTAGGCTTTCATTAAGGCAACAAAGGCTATTCGAGATACAACTCTCTGCAATATTACGAGCAAGCACACATGGTGAAATAAGGATCCTTTTGCCTATGGTATCGAGCATCCATCAGGTGCGCGAGGTTAAAAAGATTCTTAGGCGTGTTCATTCAAGACTTCGAAAGCAAGATAAAATTTCAACGGACAAAGTACCGCCACTAGGTGCTATGATTGAGGTACCCGGTGCAGCTCTTATCGCAGACTCTATTATTCAAGAAGTTGATTTTCTTGCAATCGGGACAAACGACTTAACAATGTATACACTAGCCATTGATAGGGAAGATGAGCAAGTCTCTCATCTTTTTAATCCTCTACACCCGGCAGTATTACAGTTGGTACAGATTACGCTCCAAGCTGCACACCGTAGCAAAAAACCAGTCAGCATCTGTGGAGAAATAGCTGGAGATCCGCGTTTCGCCCCTCTTTTGATAGGCCTCGGTGTTCGCGAATTATCAATGACGTCGCAAAATTTACCACGAGTTAAACAAAGAATAAGAGCGTTGAAAACTGGTCCTGCTACTCGACGAGCAATGGCTATCCTTGATCAAACAGACGAAGATCAAGTTCAACGCCTGTTAGATGATTTTAATGAAGGAATTTGATCCTTATTTTGAAATTTGAATAGGAGTTTAAATGAAAACGATAAAAATAGGCCTCATCGGTGCAGGCGGTAATACTAGAAACAGACATATTCCCGGGTTTAAAGCGAAAGAAAATATTGAACTATTGGCTGTCGCGAACAGAAGCATGGATTCGTCAAAAAAAATAGCAGCCGAGTTCGGAGTGCGCGAAGTCGCTACCAGTTGGAAACATATTATCGAGAACCCAGATATCGACGCCGTTTGTATTGGAACTTGGCCCTACATGCATTGCCCAATTACTATCGCAGCGTTAGAGAATAATAAACATGTACTTTGCGAGGCACGCATGGCACTCAATGCTAATGAAGCGCGTAAAATGTTGGATATTTCAAGGCAAAATCCGCACCTAGTAGCCCAAATTGTTCCAGCACCACATACACTGTCTTTAGATCAGACCATTAATGAGCTCATCGGGTCTGGTTTTATTGGTGATCTGATTAGTATGGATGGTAGAATCAACTCAGGAAGTGATTTTCCAATGCCAAACAGCCCACCTCACTGGAGGCACAACAAGGATCTATCTGGAAATAATATTATGAATATGGGCATTTGGTATGAAGCCATCATGAGATGGTTAGGAGATATGACAGACGTTTTTGCTTTAGGAAAAACAACAATTTCCTATCGCATTGATGAACAAAATCGTCGTATTCCAACGCCTATTCCAGACCATATCGACATCTTGGGGAATTTCGCTCAAGGTGGGCAAATGCGTCTTACAGTCTCTAATGTTATAGGGCTCTCGCCTACCGAAGTTGACTTGTTTATTTTTGGAACAAAAGGAACGCTTCGGGTTGTTCAAACAAAAGATACAGAGATTGAACTGTTCGCAGGCGATAAAAAAGCAACCCAACTAGAGCCCGTAAACATAGAACCAGAGAAAAAGGGGAAATGGCGCGTTGAGGAGGAATTTATAAATGCAATACGGGGTCTCGAGGAAATAACACATACAGACTTCACGACCGCTTTTAAATACATGGAATGGACAGATGCTGTTACGATTTCAATACAGACAAGGAAACTGGTGCCTCTCCCATTATCAAATGGTATGCGTTAAACATGCTAATTTGGTAATTTGGAAAATTCATGGCCTTTCCGATAAATTCTAATGTGGTTAACGCAGTGGAACCTCCAATAGCAGAGGCCCAGTCTTGGATCGCCGGAAGATCATTCCCAAAAAACAAACCTTTGCTAAACTTAGCCCAGGCTGTTCCAAGTTATCCCCCAGCAAGTTCCATGTCCGAACATCTGGCAGACAATGTGAAATTATTTGAAACCGCTCAATATACAGCAATTGAGGGGATCCCAGCACTTAGAGGTAGCCTCGCATCTAATATGATGATTTCACATGGAGGTCGGATCGACCCAAAAAATGTTTTAATTTCCGCTGGTTGCAATCAAGCTTTTTGTATTGCAATTATGGCGATAGCCAAAGCCGGAGATGAAATTATACTTTCTGCCCCGTATTATTTTAATCATATGATGTGGTTAGAAATGCTAGGTATCAAGCCGGTTCTACTACCCTTCCGAAGTGATCTAAATTCGGTCCCATCTCCAGAAGATGTGGAGAACTTAATTACAGCAAAAACAAGAGCTATCGTCTTAATTAGTCCCAATAATCCTACAGGTGCAATATACCCATCAGAGATATTAAGCCAGTTTTTTGATCTTGCTCACGGATCAAAAATAGCTTTGATAGTTGATGAAACATACAAGGACTTCATTGAAAAAATGCCTCCGCATAATATCTTTCTTTCACCTTACTGGGAGGAAACATTCATACAACTTTATAGTTTTTCAAAAGTATTTAGCTTAACAGGTTACCGTGTGGGATCTATTATCGGAGGTCAAAATATTATAAATTCTGCAACCAAGGTGATGGATACCCTTGCTATTTGCGCACCAAGGATTGCTCAGGATGCAGCGCTTTTTGGCCTTGATAATCTTGAACAGTGGGTCGCCGATAAGAGAGCAGGAATTCTAGAAAGATTGAGTTACGTTAACAAGATCTTTAGAAATAACGAAACCTCATATGAACTAATATCGAGTGGCGCTTATTTCGCTTATGTAAAGCATCCTTTCGGAAAAAAATCTTCAAAAGAGGTGGCTAGACAGCTGGCGGAAAAAGAAAATATTCTTTGCTTACCTGGATCTTTTTTCGGACCGAACCAGGAACAATTTTTAAGAATTGCGTTTGCAAACGCGACCGTGGAAGAACTATCACTTTTATCAAAAAGACTAAGATCAAGCCTCAGAAGGCTAGCTTCGGCCTAATTTTACATCTTGAAAGTTGTAAAAATTTTTATATTTCCCCGAATGGGACTATTGCTCATTTACATAAGCACTGGTATACGCCAGTTTAAGCAAGTAAATGAGCCTGATTACAACTCATAAGGAACAATGGAATAATGAGCACTTTTACAGACTGCAAAATTGCAGATATTTCTTTGGCTGAGTGGGGATACCGCGAAATAAAGATAGCGGAGACAGAGATGCCTGGCCTGATGGCGGTGAGAGCGGAATATGGCCAGTCAAAACCACTGAGCGGTGCGAGAATAACCGGTTGTTTGCACATGACAATCCAAACCGCCGTGCTTATTCAAACGCTAGTTGAATTGGGCGCGGAAATACGCTGGTCGTCTTGTAATATTTTTTCTACACAAGATCACGCAGCAGCTGCAATCGCGGCAGATAATATACCTGTCTTTGCGTGGAAAGGTATGACGGAGGAGGAATATGACTGGTGTATAAGACAGACGATCGAAGGACGAGACGGTTGGCGACCAAATATGTTACTAGATGACGGAGGTGATCTGACAAAAATTATGCACGAAGACTACCCGGAACTTTTGGAAAATGTTCGTGGTGTGTCTGAGGAAACGACAACCGGGGTATTGAGGTTACTCGAGATGCAAGAAGCTGGTTCATTGAAGATTCCAGCCTTCAACGTCAATGATAGCGTAACAAAATCAAAATTCGATAACTTATATGGTTGCAGGGAAAGTCTAACCGACGGAATTCGCCGGGCGACAGATGTAATGTTGTCAGGGAAAGTTGCTGTAGTAAATGGCTATGGCGATGTCGGCAAAGGTTCCGCATCAAGTTTAAGAAATGGCGGAGCTAGGGTTATTGTTGCGGAAGTTGACCCAATTTGTGCACTTCAAGCGGCTATGGAGGGATTCGAAGTTGCAACTATGGATGAATATGCTTCAAAAGCTGACATCTTTGTAACTGCTACCGGCAACAAGGATATAATCACGGTCGATCATATGCGGGAAATGAAGGACCGAGCCATTGTCTGTAACATTGGCCACTTTGACACGGAAATCCAGGTAGAAAGTCTAAGAAATTTCAAATGGCATCAAGTGAAGCCGCAAGTTGATGAGGTGGAGTTTCCAGATGGGAAAAGAATTATTCTTTTAGCGGAAGGGCGTCTCGTCAACCTTGGTTGTGCTACAGGACATCCCAGTTTTGTAATGAGTGCGTCTTTTACAAACCAAACACTGGCTCAGATAGAACTTTGGGGTAATCCAGGTAAATATTCCAAAGAAGTGCACATTCTTCCTAAATCACTGGACGAAAAAGTCGCTGAACTTCATCTTGCCAGAGTAGGTGCCACGCTTACAAAAATGAGTGAAGAACAGGCTTCCTATATAGGTGTTTCTCAACAGGGCCCGTTCAAGTCTGACAACTATAGATATTAGGCTACCCAGAGCAACAGCGAGTTAGAAGATAAACTCTGGGGGAATTCTACAGCGTAAAGAAAATAAGTTCCAAGGAGAGAGATATGGGTGTTTTGATACATAGTAATGCAGAAGTTTTCATATCAAAAAACTCTAATCTTCCTATAGCCCGCGTCATTACTCAAGCAACAGGTTCGGGTGCGTGTGAGCTGTGGGAACAACCTCTTAAGCCAGGTGATATCATCCCAATGCACTATCATCTTGTTGAAGAGACAATCACTTTTTCCAGCGGTAGAATCAAAGTTATTCTTGATGGGCACGAGCATGAAATTAATGCAGATCGCGATGGAACAAGCTCTTTGTTAATACCAACCCGATTACATCACGAAATCAAAAATATAGGAAACAACTCCACATCAATGCTTGCTTTTTTCCCCGCAGTCCAGCCTGAGATATTCCCAGTAAGAGATAAGTAAAACCTACCAAATCAGGCTTACCAAAATAGACTTTAATCTTGATGGAATTTACTTCTATGCAAAAACATTCTGTCACTTTGTCCGGACACCCAACAAGTATTTCGATTGAGAAAGAATTTTGGGACATCCTTAAAAAGATAGCAAAAAATAGAAATCAAACAATAAACTCACTCATTTCCGACTTGGATAAAAAACGCGACGGCAACCTTTCTAGTACCATTCGTCTTTTTGTACTTCGGGAAGTTCAATCGAAGAGTGAAGAATAATTCTATCCGTTAGAATCAGATTATTTTACAAACTTCGTCGAATTCTAATCTTGGTGCCCTATTAGGAATATTATCCCAGATTCCATAACCGAGATTACAGAGAAAATTGGATTTGATTTCGGTCCCACTAAAAAACTCTTTATCGACTTTTACGTTGTCAAATCCAGACATTGGTCCACAGTCCAGCCCTATAGAACGAGCAGCTAAAATAAAATATGCTCCTTGCATAGAGCCATTTCGAAAGGCCGTTGTTTCGGCAAACTGAGGGTTTTCAGTGAATAGCTGACTCATATCTTTGAACGGAAATAGTTTATCTAGGCTCTTCCAGCATGATACATCATACCCAATGATTGCGCAGACGGGGGCAGTCATAGTCTTTTCCACATTTCCAGAAACAAGCGCTGGACGCAGCCTCTCCTTGGCGTCATCACTCTTTATGAAAATAATACGAGCAGGCGAGATATTCATACTCGTAGGTGCCATTTTCATTAGACTGTATAAGTTTTCAAGAGCACTCTCCTCAACGTCCCTATCCTGCCAAACATTATGAGTGCGAGCTTCGTTGAACAAAAGATCTAAAGCTATAGGATCAAGCTGAGGCATAGTGTTGGCAGATACTTTTTGCATAGGGAATTCCTTTTGTTAATTGTCAACTATAAGTATATAACGATCACGGTAGATTTCCAATTAAAGGTCTTGCCATTGTAAGCAACCCCAATCAGTAAACATTTACAAAAAAGGCGTAATTATGGACTTTCTTCTTCAATTCATACCCGCCGAGTTGAGCTCAGTTGAAGCCTTAGGGTTAATAATATTTAGCTACTTCACCTCAGCTGTGACGGTTACTTTTGGTATTGGTGGGGGTGTAATGATGTTGATGGCAATGGCGTCAATATTGCCAGTTGCAACAGTTATACCTGTCCACGGTGCTGTACAGATGGGGTCAAATGCTGGTAGAGCAATAATGATGGGTTCACACCTCGATATGTCGATCTTCAAATACTTTGTTCTGGGGTCTGTAATAGGAGCAATAATTGCCGGCCAAGTTGTCGTTTCGCTTCCTAAAGACTGGTTACGCTTAATACTTGGTGTATTTGTCATTTGGATTGTATGGGCGCCAAAGTTAAATAAACGAGACACGAATCCAATTGCTTTCTTACCAATTGGAATGGGTACAACATTTGCTAGCATGTTTGTCGGCGCAACTGGCCTCCTAGTCGCTGCGTTTTTATCTCCAGAAAAGCTTGGCAGGATGGCAACCGTTAGTACACAAGCTACATGTACGATGGTACAGCACGGCCTGAAAGTTATAGTATTTGGTGCACTCGGCTTTACTTTCTGGGAGTGGCTGCCGCTCATAGTAATCATGGTGATGACTGGGTTTATCGGCACATACACTGGGAAATATATTCTACACAAGATACCTGACCGATTGTTTGGGATGCTATTTAAAGCTATGTTAACTCTACTTGCTATCCGACTTGTTTATATAGCAGGTCGAAATCTTATGCCGTTTTAGTTGAAGACGGTTTGCAACTGGTAAAGCATATGACTTTTTTGTCAGTCCCACACTTGTCTGAGAAAATTTAACCAGTTTTCACCTAACACCCGACGTATCTTCGTTTCTTTCCAGCCAGCCCTTTCCATAGCAGGAACGAAATTTCCAAAATGACCAAGCGTTTCCAATCCCTTAGGCATACTCGGCACTTTTTTATGTGGTGTAGAGGTTGGTCGGCCCTTACCTTTATCAGAAGAAAGATAATTGAAAAAATGGATGTCTTGATCTTGAACCCAGTCTGTCCCTATACCTGCTTTTTCTTCACCAACAATATTAATCAAATAGTCCAGAGCCGTTATGCAGTCATCCAATGTTGTATCTTCGCCTTTTGGTAAAAAGGGGGTGTAGCTTGCAAAACCAACAAAGCCATCAGCATCTGCTATTTCTCTGAGTTGTTCATCGGTTTTATTCCTGGCATGCTTTTTCAACATTGGACAGCAATGAGTATATGCAACCGGTTTTTTAGAAAGTTTTATCGCATCCGAACTTGTCTTTGGCCCCACATGAGACAGATCTATCAGTATTCCTAACTTGTTCATCTCGTCAACTACATGCCGACCGAAGTCACTTAGACCACTATCATTTGTTTCCCAACACCCAGCCCCAACTAGGTTTTGCGAATTGTAAGTTAATTGTATAATCCTTACACCTAGTTCCCTAAATAGAGCCAAGTAACGTACATCATCGTCTATCCCGCTTGTGTTCTGCCACCCTAAAATTATACCAACTTTGTTCTGGGACTTAGCAGCTCGGATATCTTCGGCGTTGTAAACTTGAATGATTAGATCACTGTGTTCTTCGAACCATGATTTCCATTGAGATATTTTACCCATTGTTTCGGAAAAACTATCCCATACACAACAGGTGCAGTTAGCAGCTGTAATGCCGCCCTTAAGCATGTCTTCAAAAATCGCTCGAGAAAACTTTGAGATATTAAGACCATCTATAAAAATTGCGTCTTTAAAACTATTTTCCATTTTTCTATGATCGCTTTCCAATAAGTTGGGAGGTTTAAAGTTCTGGCCACCAGCGCTTGTTTTCAGGTATTTCGTCTCCATGCAACTCCGGTTCTTCGTAAGAATACAAGTTACTCAAATGTTTCGGGAAGTCTTCCTTAAAGATACTGGCAGTTATTCCCTTCACCAATCGGTCCGCGCCATCACTGATCGCAGGAATGTCTCCACTCACATTGCCATGGCTAACTGTGGCTGCGAATGTAAATTCGTGAAGATTTTTGAGATAGGGAGATCTTCCCAAAACTTTCTCTTGCAGCTCAAAATCGAAGCCAAGGTCCGGGAAATCTAAAAATTCACCAAAATTTTTGTTACCAACTAACGATTTTGTGTCGCGAAAAGTTTTTATTTCATCGGCAAAGGGTTTTAGTACCCGCGGCGCATTCACGTTAATTTTAAACCCCGTTCCAAGAATTACATGATCAACTTTAATCCGATGATGTCTCGTTAACAGTAATAGCTTTTGCTTTTCTTTTTTTACCTCAGTCAATTCAGCATCAAGATGTAACTCTACATTCTTGTGTTTCCATACTCTCTGCACAGAATTTTGTGGTGGAGCGACGCGATACTTAAAGACATAAGAGAGAAGGTCCATGCGTTCAGCTAAAGAGAGTCTGGGAAAACCATTTGTAAATCCAGAATATACTGTGCTTTTCATTTTATTTACTCTGGGAACGGCAGGCGCTCTAGCAAGTATGTGCACCATAGAAGCTCCCGCTTCCAGTGCGGTTGCTGCATTGTCTATAGCTGAAGCACTTATGCCAACAACGGCGACCTCTTTCCCATTCAGTTTATCAAAGTTAATATCTTCTGAACTGTGTTGGCATTGCGGACCGATAGACCCTTGCAAAGGCCTAGGGACCCTTGGCTCCGCCATTCCTTCACGGCCAGTTGCAAGTATAATTTTTCTTACCGGTATTTCTTCTTCGATTGTACCAAACTTAATCCGTATATTAAAACCGTGATCCGCCACTTCAATTTTCTCAACCGATTTTCTATTCTCAATCTTTAAACTCAATACCTCTCGATACCATATGAGGTATTCCATCCATGTTTGTGTCGGGATACGGCCCAAATCAGCCCATGCGTCTTGTCCCCATTGAGCTTCGTACCAGGCCTGAAACGTCAAGTTTGGTAATCCTAAGGCAGGCCCGGCAAGCGTTTTTGGAGACCGAAGAGTTTCCATGCGAGCGTATTTGGGCCAAGGACCCTCTCGGCCCTCTTTATTGGAATCAAATGTTCTTATATTACTAATACCAGCTCTTAATAGAGCAAAAGTAGCAACAAGCCCGCACATACCTCCGCCTATTACCGCCACATCTAAAACAGGCTGCCCATCATTGGTCTTGCGCGGTATTACCCAATCAGCTGGCGGATATTGTAACATTTCGAGGTCACGCTTGATTCTTCGCCCAAGTTTTTCAAGCCCGATTTGACATTCTGACAAGATCCGCTCCCATACCGGATGAATTACATGCGAAATATAATTATATTGCGCTGGAGTATCTAGTATTACCCCGTATTATTACTAATATTTTTGCTGCTTGGATACTATCATGTCTCTTCGCGTTGTTTTGATTCACGCTGTACCTATGGCGATTGGCCCGATTAAATGTGCATTTGATGAACTCTGGCCAGAGCCTGAGATAGTAAATTTATTTGACGACTCACTAAGTATTGACCGCGCAAAATCAAATGTCCTCACGACTGACATGGAAAAACGTTTCTCTGATCTTGGAAATTATGCAGAAAGTATCGGAGCAAACGGAATTCTGTTTACATGCTCAGCTTTTGGCCCTGCTATAGACAAAGTCGCTAATAATTTAACGATACCAGTTTTAAAACCAAATGAGGCTATGTTTGAGCAAGCCCTTAATACTGGATACAGGATTGGTATGCTTGCCACTTTCGAGCAAAGTATTGCATCGATGTCTAGAGAATTTTGCGAAATGCGAAATAGTTTATCAGCGACCGGTTCTCTTGACACCAAGCTTGTTGAAGGTGCAATGGAATTTCTAAGACAGGGCGACCAAGCAAAACACAATGAATTAATAGCCAAAACCGCGGCAACTTTTAAACACCATGATGTATTGATGTTGGCCCAATTCTCAATGGTGAGCGCTAAATTATCGGTTTCTAAAGAATTAAAAGTCCCGGTTTTGACCGCTCCAGAGGCAGCGGTCAAAAAATTACGTGGAATACTAACGCAAAAGATCTAACTTTAATTTTTGTCTTGTAAATCTTAATAGCGATCTGGAAAAATAGCTCATGGCAAATACTCACAATATTGAAGCATCACCCTCCACGGTTCACTGGGGATATTTTGACGCTAAACTCGACCCAATAATGGAGATTGCCTCCGGAGATACTATTATTCTCAACTCTCTTTCAGGAGGACCTGAAAATCTTCCAGGCCCAGATTATTATGTCCCACCAGAACTTTTAGAGATTCATAAAAAAGTTCCAAAGAAAATGCACGGTCATATTTTGACCGGACCTATTCATATAAGCAACGCAAAACCAGGACAAGTTTTGCAAGTCGATATCCTAGATATTAGTTTAACACAAGACTGGGGCTATAACTTTGTTAAACCATTATCTGGCGGTTTGCCAGGGGAGTTCGACGAGGAATCTCATATCACCATCAAACTGGACAAAGAAAAAAATGAAGGCGAATTACCCTGGGGAACAAGACTTCCTCTCAAGCCATTTTTTGGGGTGATGGGCTGCGCACCCCCAAAAAATTGGGGAATGATAACATCCATTATTCCACGAGCACATGGCGGGAATATGGATAACAAAGAGCTGGTTTCCGGCACGTCAGTTTTCTTGCCTATTTTCGTAGAGGGAGCCAATTTCTCTGCAGGTGATGGACACGGCTGCCAAGGAGATGGTGAAGTTTGCGTAACCGCTATAGAGACCGCTTTGGAAGGAAAATTTCGTTTAACAGTGAGAGAAGATCTATCTTTGACGCTGCCACAGGCTGAAAGTCCATCACATTTTATTACTATGGCTTTTGATGAAGATCTTGACGATGCAGCTAAAGAAGCACTTCGTCAAATGATCATCCTAATAACCCAAAGAACAAATTTATCAAAATCTCAGGCATACTCCCTCTGTTCATTGGTTGCGGATCTGAGGGTCACCCAGATTGTCAACGGCAACAAGGGTGTACACGTAATGTTACCCAAGACAGTCTTATAGGAGTTAAAAATGTTAAAGCAACATAATAGGTATCCATATTCAAGTCTTCCATCAAGAGCCCAATATGAATGGCCAAACGGAAAGAAGCTTGCTGTATATATAGCCATGAATATCGAAGCATTTAGCTATGGAGAAGGTAAAGGTGCTGCAATAGCGCCCCCCGAACAAGCTAGAAGCCATAGTATTTACTCATGGAGAGATTACGGAAACCGGGTTGGTTTTTGGCGATTGATGGATATGTTTGACGAATTGAACATCCCCGTAGAGCATCAAATAAACACAGCAATCTATGAGGAGTGTCCAGATATTCCATCAAGAATAAGGGAAAGAGGTGACGAATTTCTGGGCCATGGCTACACGAACTCGGAAGAGCAGGAAGGACTTTCTGAAGATGACGAAAGAGCCATGATACGCTCCTGTACGAAAGCAATATCAGAACAAGAAGGGAAACCTCCTATTGGCTGGATGAGCCCTTGGCTTTCAAATAATGAGACTACAATGGATATTCTCCAAGAAGAAGGTTATCGGTATGTCATGGATTGGACAATGGATGACCAACCTGTCTGGATAAAAACTAGAAATGGCAAGATCCTATCCATGCCATATCCCGTCGAAGCGAATGACAACCGAGGTATCGTTTGGTATCGGTACACATCGGCGGAATTTACCGAAATGCTGATTGATAACTTTGACGAAATGTTGGAGCAATCCAATAACGATGGGCACGCCCTAGTTTGTCCCATATCACTGCATCCGTTTGTAGTTGGGCGACCTTATCGGATACGACAGCTTCGCCGAGCTTTCGAACATATTCTTAATTACCGTGATAAAATCTGGCTAACTACGCCAGGAGAAATATGCACTCATATAGAGAATCTTCCGGATGGTGTAGTTCCCTTTGCATAATATGAAGAGAATCTAGGTTATACTTGACGCTGTTTGTTTGATCTGCGCCCAAGCATCCTTAACGTGTGTCAACTCCGTGTTCGTCTGACCGATTGACCATCGTATGACAAAATGACCGCGCACCCGGTTTTGCGTAAAGTAGGTCGTGCCACTGTCATTTAAGTCATTTAAAAGTTTCAAGTTTAATCTATCAATGTCTAATACCTTGTCACTTTGCTTGGGAAGAAGTCTGAAGTTAATCAGAGATAGTGATCGCGGGGCCACTAACTCAAAATTTTTAGAATCATTGATCCATTCCTCCACTTGGGAGGCCAACTCGATATGTTTTCTAATCATTTTTTGTAGCCCCCCCACCCCGTAATATCTGATGACAAACCAAAGTTTTAAAGCTCTGAAACGCCGGCCAAGTGGAATACTCCAATCACGATAATCAATTATATCTTCACTTTCTTTACTCTTAAGGTATTCGGGTAAAATTGAAAGCGTACTTGTCAGCGCATTGGGATCCTTTACAAAGTGAGCAGAACAATCAAAGTTCGTTAAAAGCCACTTATGAGGATTAATAACGATACTATCAGCTAACTCAATTCCGTCCGCCATCGATCTATGTTCAGGCAGTATCATTGCGGCTCCCGCCCATGCCGCATCAACGTGTAGAAAGATGTCAAACTCCTTGCACAATGTTGCAATTTTTTTGATTGGGTCAACAGCTCCAACACCTGTCGTCCCAATAGAAGCGACCACACAAGTAGGAACAAATCCCTTGTCTAAATCGGATTGAATTTCTTTTCGTAGGTGGTTTGGGCACATGCTAAATTTATCATCTGTAGGAATAAAGCGTATATTATCCTTACCAAAACCTGCAATTTTTGCCCCCTTTTCAGTGGAGGAATGTGCTTCTTCAGATGTATAAACAATTAATTTTTTCGCTATAGTCATGAATCCTAAGTCATTAGTTTTCCAGGAAGTGGCTTTCTCTCGGGCAGTTAACAACGCACAAAGTGTTGCACTGGAAGCAGAATCTTGAATGACGCCACTAAACTTCTTTGGAAGGTCAATCATACTTGCTAGCCATTGCATCATACGTGTTTCCATCTCTGTGGCAGCTGGACTAGTCTGCCACAACATACATTGTGCACCGAGCGTAGCTGTCAGCATTTCCGCTAAAACAGATGGAGGACTCGAATTGGCAGGGAAATAGGCAAAAAAACGGGGATGTTGCCAGTGAGTTATACCGGGGAGAATCGTCGTTTTAAAATCGTCTATTATATTCTCCATAGGTTCGCCGTTTGTTGGCGGTTTCTTTTTCAAACGATTGGATATTTCACCTGGCTCCACCTGAGAACGCACAGGGAGTTTTTCAACCGTGTCCATATAATCAGCCATCCAATCAATAAGCTGATGACCATGCTTTCTGAACTCATCGATATCCATAACCGGCTCTCTTCATTTTTTCATTAAGGATGCAAACGCTCAATAACCGTCGCCCATTCAGATTGAACAACTTCGTCCTGCTCTTTAACAAAAAGTGCTTCATAACTCGCTTTTATGGTCTTTTTGTCACCTATTTGGCCTAATGCCCACACGGCCATAGACCGAACAATTGGTGCAGGATCGGAAAGTAACTTTGATAAAATAGATGGCACCTCTGATATTTTTGAATTACCAAATGCAACGAGGACATTTCGTATAAACCTATCTCTACCAATCCTCTTTATTGGTGAGCGGGAGAAATAGTTGCGGAAACTCTGATCATCAAGCAGCAGGAGTTCTTCTAGAAGTGGCAGGTTAAGGTTGTCTCTTGGGATGAAAGCAATTTCACTAGCGATTTTTGCAAACTTATTCCACGGGCACACAGCCAAACAATCATCACAACCATATATTCTATTTCCAATAAGCTTACGGAATTCAACCGGAATGTGCCCCTTGTGCTCGATTGTCAAATATGAGATGCACCTCCTCGCATCAAGTTGATAAGGAGCGGGAAAGGCATGTGTTGGGCAAATATCCAAACATTTTGTGCAACTACCACAGTGATCTTGCTCTACCGTATCAGGTTCTAAATCAAGAGTTGTGAAGACCTCCCCTAAAAATAACCACGAACCAAAACCCTTATTAACTAAATTCGAATGTTTGCCTTGCCATCCAATTCCGGCATTCTGAGCAAGTGGCTTTTCCAGTATAGGCGCAGTATCAACAAAAACTTTAAGCTCGCACGGGAAGTGTTCTCCGAGCCATCTACCAAGTGTTTTTAGTTTTTTTTTTAAAACATCATGGTAATCCCGATTACGGGCGTAGACTGAAATATTTCCTCGATCAAAAGCGTTCAAATCACTCAATGGATTACTTGTTGGGCCATAATTAGAAGCCACCACAATAATAGATCGCGCTTCTGGCCAAAACAGTTTGGGATCCCTGCGACGATGAGCATTTTTGGCCATCCACTCCATGTCACCAAAAAATCCATTCGATATAAAGTTGTCGAACTTTTCTGTTGTATTGCTATTCAATGCCGGTGCTGTGAAACCGATAGCATCAAAACCAATTTCAAGAGCCTTCTCTTTTATAAGCTCTTTCATTTAGTAATCCATTTCAAGCGTTTGCCTAACTTAAAATACATTGAGCACTTCATTTCATCGAGGCTATATCACCTAAGCTTTGTTCCTTATGAAACAACCTAGAAAACTCAGCCAGTAAACCATTCTTTATTGCTTCTCTCAATCCTCGCATTAAGTCTTGATAATATCTAAGGTTGTGCCAGGTTAATAACATGGCCCCAAGAATTTCCCCAGATTTCACCAAATGATGCAAATAAGCTCTGCTGAACTGTTGGCAAGCAGGACAATTACATTCGGCATCTAAGGGCCGTGGATCACATGCATGCCTGGCATTCCTTAAATTCACTTCACCTCGTCTTGTAAATGCTTGTCCAGTTCTGCCAGAACGAGTTGGAAGCACACAATCAAACATATCTACACCATTTTGCACTGCTGCCAATAGATCACGCGGCTTTCCAACACCCATCAGGTATCGGGGCTTATCCTCTGGTAGACACGGAACCGTCATTTTCAAAACATTAATCATGGTTTCATAACCTTCACCAACAGCAAGCCCACCAACTGCATAGCCGTCAAAACCAATTCTTTTCAGCTTTTTAGCCGATTGAATTCTTAAGCTCTCAAAAATACTTCCTTGCACTATTCCAAATAAACCAAACCCATCTCTGTCGCTAAAGGATTGCTTTGATCGCTCTGCCCATCGCATTGACAAAAGCATCGATCTTTCTGCTTCATCTTCAGAAACCGGAAATGGAGTGCATTCATCGAACGCCATCGTAATATTTGAACCTAAATCTTGCTGAATTTCGATCGATTTTTCCGGCGTTAATTTATGATACGAACCATCTATATGACTTCTGAAAGTTACGCCGTCTTCATCAAGCTTACGAAGTTGCGAAAGCGACATGACTTGATAACCACCGGAATCCGTTAATATAGGTCCATCCCAACCCATAAATTTGTGAAGCCCACCTAGTTCTTTAATGCGGGACGCACCCGGCCTCAACATTAAATGGTAGGTATTACCAAGAAGTATCTGGGCACCAGTTTCTTTAACGGAAGCAGGCATCATTGCCTTCACCGTTGCTGCGGTTCCAACAGGCATGAAAGTTGGGGTGTCTATTTTACCATGTTGAGTTAACAGGCTACCGCATCGAGCAAAACCGTCCTTGCAATCCACAGAAAAAGAAATCGACATAATTAAAAACTTTCAGGAGTAAACCGTTCGCGTTTATCGACAAATACACTGTGCAACTAGCGATTATTTCCAAATATTAAATTATAGTTTGATGTTTCAATTTCCGACCCGACCAAAAAGAATTTTGGCAGACCATATTTCGGCAAACTGCTTATCGATCGCGAGGCCATCACACTGTCTTGTGCTTCAACTATTATAATCCAAGAAGGTGTTTCATTTTCTGGAATTTCGATCCCTTGCGCTTGACGACCTTTATTTACTACTTCAAGGTTATTTTCGGCTAAAATAGCCCCCACTACGCCAGGCTTTTGCACAATTTCCTTAAGAAATTCATCGCGAAAATAATCTCTTAGATCATCCATAACGTCATTCTTTGGATTAAACCAGGCGACAGAACATCCCCCACCAAACCCATGGGAAAAATCAATAGTGATATCAGCTGTTATGCGTTCAAATTTTGTGAATTTAGCCATTACTTTTTTTGACCAATCAGATTGGTCTTTAAGCAGTTCCATATACTCGGGGTCAGCTAGATCCTGTACAACAGTTGTTTCATAGGTTGCAAAATATTTAAAAGAGGCCGTTCCATCCGCGTCTATATATCTTCGTGCCCGATGAAAACCAGGCATCCAGACTCGCTCATCGATGTGTTCTCTGTTGTACCACTCGTTGAAATCCACTTCATCTTCAGTCAAAGTTTCTGTGAAGGTCATCAGCATACCTTTTCCGTAGAGGGCCATATTTTTGCTCCGTTAAAATTTGTTTATTCTGTCGATAAAAATTTTCAATTTCATGCCGACTTTACAACCAACCTTTTCGGCCTCGTCATTAAAGTGTGATATAACACCATCATTATAAACAGACTCGCCATCTCCTATTCGAGCCGACATTCCATCAACTGTTGCCGCTATTATACCCCTTTCGTTGAGGGGCTTTAATCTCGTTATACCGGCGGCGCCCTTTCCTATTCCACCGTCGTGAAAAAAACCCGCAAAAGCATCATGTTTCATTGCAGTTTTTGGATCTTTTCCAAGCATGCCGCCGTGACTACCCGAGACGACAATTTTGTCCCTATCCTTTTCAGAAACAAGGGATATTGAATCAATCAAAATAATTTCCCGCTTATTTTCGCTAGATGTTAATTCTTTTCGCGCTTCCGAATATTCCTCCGAAACCTTATCACTCACCTTGGCTAAGGTAAGTTTATTTGCCGCTAAAATCGCGGGCATACCTATTTCTAGACCTAATAACTTCGCCGTGTTATTTACATAAGAAATTATCCCTTCGTTTCTCATGCTTTCCCCATCGCCAATCCTGCAAGAATTAGACCCTACCGTAGCAAACGGGACATCTAAACTATCGCAATATTTGCCTCCCGATATTCCTGAGTCGTCTTTAGCAAAACCCGCATCATTTAAAATTATACCGAGGGCTCCCGACTTTACTGCTAAAAAAGCTGCATAAGTAGCACCATGTGATCCTGCCAAGACAACATGTCCAAAACATTGATCACCTAGCGTTGTGACCGAATTCGCCACTACTATTTTGCTATGTAAGACTTGGTCTTTCAAAATTACCGCCAAATTTTGCCTATTTAAAGCCCGCAGAAACCGTAATTGATTTTCTGGCCGCTTCTACGATTTGTTCCGAGGACACCCGGATTTTGTCTTCAAGGGGCGGGGCATAGGAAATTGGAACGCGAGGCGCAGCACAACGAGTTATAGGCGACTTCAGGACTGAGAATAATTGCTCGGCGACAGTGGCTGCTATCTCTGCACCAAAACCGCCCACGGAAACACTTTCATGCGTAATTAATAGCCGGCCAGTTTTTTCAACAGAATCAAAAACCATCTGTCTATCCCACGGCCACAACGTTCGAAGATCAATCAACTCTGCAGAGATCCCCTCTGCTTGCAATAAAGTCGCTGCGTTTGCAGCGATATGCATTTGGGCCGACCAAGAAACTATTGTTATGTCATTGCCCTCTTTCTCTAGCCGTCCCTTCCCAAACGGAATTAGAGTTTCATCTTCCGGCACGTCCCCTTCATAGCCCCAAATATTTTTATGCTCGAGATATACAACGGGATCATCTGATCTTATCGCTGTTTTTAAAAGTCCCCTATTATCTGCCGGAGTGGATGGAACGGCAACAACGAGACCGGGGATATGAGTATACCAACTTTCCAGCGACTGGCTGTGTTGCGCTGCAGACGATCGCCACATTCCAATCGGCTCTCTTATCACCATAGGTACTTTCACCTGGCCGCCTAGCATGTAGCGTGCCTTTGCTGCCTGGTTGATTAACTCGTCAACGGCACAGAGTGCAAAATCGGCAAAGCGCATTTCAACAACAGGTCGTGTCCCAGCCATAGCCGCTCCTACGCTTGCCCCCATAATTGCTGATTCGGAAATAGGTGCATCAGATATTCTCTCTGGCCCAAACTCATCCAAAAGTCCTAAATATTGGCCAAAAACACCCCCCCGCCCAAGATCTTCTCCTATAGCCCATACAAGCGGGTCCCTTCTCATTTCCTCTGCGAGTGCTAGCTTCGCTGCCTCGGCATAGGTCATTTTAACCATTAAAATGCTCCTTCGCGTGGATCACCAAGGTCTTGCACATCGGAAAAAGCATTATCTTCGTTGGGCCACGGCGCCTCCTTGGCTGTTTTGTATACTCCTTCCATTTCCGCCAGTGCTATTTTTCTATGCTCATTTAGAATTTCTCGGGATATTCCCAACCTTGAAAGCAATTTTGAACATCTTTCGATTGGATCCTCTTTCCAAGCTGCTTCAACTTCCGCCGCAGACCTATAAGAGGCTGGATCCGATGCCGTATGCCCATGCAGTCTGTAAGTGTTGAATGAAATTAAATGTGGCCCGTTACCGTTCCGAATTTTAGCAATATATTCTCGTGTTATCTCGTCTACTGAAACGATGTCATTGCCATCAACTTCTGTTGCTGTGATTCCCATTGATCGTGCTCTAGCTGCAGCACCTTCTCCTGATGTCATAGCATCCGTCCGGGTTGTGGAAGCGAACCCGTTATTTTCACAAACAAATAAAACCGGAAGATTGAAAACACCTGACCAATTCAAACCTTCTAAGAACGGCCCGCGATTGATCGCGCCATCACCAAAAATGCAACATGAAATATTTGTTTCTCGCTTAAGTTTGATCGCATGCGCAGCGCCAGTGGCAATATTTATGTTCGCCGCCACAACGCCGTTGGCACCCAGCATTCCAACACTTGCATCTGCTATGTGCATCGACCCACCTTTTCCTTTACATATGCCTCCGCGTCTTCCCAATAACTCAAGCATCATAGCTTCCGGATCGGCGCCTTTTGCTAGAGTATGCCCATGGCCTCTGTGCGTACTCAGTAGAAAATCTTCCTTCATTAAATTTTTACAGACCCCCGATGCGATAGCTTCTTGTCCTATCGACAAGTGGATAGCCCCTAGAACGAGTTTATCCTGATTGGCTCTTGCTGCAGTTTCCTCAAAAGCTCTTATACGATGCATCATAATGTGGTGTTCGAGAAACCAGTCTTTGTCGATATTTTGATGAGGGGGCTGTATCACTATGTTTCTCCCTGTATATTCTCACACTTAATACTATGTCCGAGGTGAAAACTAGGCAAGAATGGCCGTGAAATAAAAATATGTTTGGACAAAAAAGAGGTTTAAGATTATCACAGCCGTATGATCTAATTCTTGTACTAAGGAGCATTAAAGGTGCATGCAATAAGACCAATATTTTTCGGTGTATTAGCTATGGCTATAGTCGTTGCTGTATCGAATGTCGCCGTCGGTTACCCGATAAACGACTGGATAACATGGGGTGCTTTGACATATCCTATAGCATTTTTAGTTACGGATGTGATGAACCGATCATTCGGGGCCTCCAACGCCAGAAAAGTAGTATATGGAGGTTTTTTAGTTGGAGTTGTTTTTTCAATTTGGCTTGCCGATATTAGGATCGCACTTGCCTCAGGTACAGCTTTCTTAACAGCGCAATTAATCGATATATTTGTTTTTAATAAGGTCAGTAAAAAGACGTGGTGGCAAGCCCCTTTTATTTCCTCCTCACTATCGTCAGCAATCGACACCGTGTTATTCTTTTCCATTGCTTTTATCGGGTCTGGGCTCCCGTGGGTTACATGGGCTGCTGGCGATTACGCTATAAAATTAGCAATGGCCATACTATTGTTAGTGCCATTTAAGTTGGTTATTTCCATTATTACAAATCAAGCTACGATCGTTCCCAGGGACACCACACCTTAGAAATGGATGTTAACTTATTTGATTACGAACTACCCCCAGATTTTATTGCACAAACACCGATAAATCCACGGGATGCCGCCCGTCTATTGGACCTTACGAACGGCGGCCTAAAAGATCGCTTTATTCAGGAACTTCCATTCATACTGAAACCGGGCGACCTACTTGTTGCTAACAACACCCGTGTAATACCAACAAAATTACAAGGTAAGTGCGCCAGCAAAAGGATAACCGTGAACCTCCATAAAAAGGTTTCTCCGAGCATATGGTTCGCTTTTGCACGACCTGCAAAACGGGTTACCGAGGGCGATTTGATAATGTTTGATGATTCCGTCATTGCAAAAGTGTTGGAAAGAAACCACGGTGAATTACTTTTAGAGTTTCAATTGAGTGATCAAGATATAATGGGTTTTCTTGAACAGCGTGGAAGCATGCCACTTCCTCCTTACATCAAACGCAACGAACCGTCATCTAATGCCGCAGACCTAAAAGATTACCAATCCATTTTCGCCCAACACGAAGGAGCCGTTGCAGCCCCTACGGCTAGCCTTCACTTTACGGATCGCCTTCTTGCTAGTTTGAAAAAAAATAATATAGACATTGCATATCTCACACTTCACGTAGGAGCTGGGACTTTTCTTCCAGTAAAAGTAAAAGATACAGAAAACCACGACATGCACAGCGAGTGGGCCGAATTGGGATCTAAAGCTGTAGAAGAGATTAAAAACGTAAAAGCAAGAGGCAATAAAGTTATTGCACTTGGCACCACCAGCCTGCGCGTTTTAGAAACAGCATCTATTAGCGGCACGATAGCACCGTTTGCAGGCGATACTGACCTGTTTATAACCCCTGGGTTTAAGTTCAACACAACAGATGCACTTATAACAAATTTCCACTTACCAAAATCTACGCTGATAATGCTAGCATCCGCTTTGGCTGGCAGAGAGAGGCTGTTAGATGCATACGAGCACGCAAAACGGGAAAATTATCGGTTTTTTTCCTATGGCGACGCGTGTTTGATTGACCATTTTCAAAGATAACAATATTTGACTAGAATTGCTGGATAGCCCAAACTTATGATTTCTCTGAGTTGACATTTTACCCAGCATAAGGTGCACCCTATAACTTTAAATGTACTGCGATGGCTTTTGTGGAAGCAAATATTAGGCAACCAGATATTTTTCTGAAATCTCTTTTTAAGGCGGCGACTTATTCAGCCGACCCTAGACATTGCTTGCCGCCGCAACTTATGGGCATTATTACCTCCCCTCCTAAAGGGAAAGTCGTTGTTATAGGAGCCGGGAAGGCTGCTGGTTCGATGGCTCAATCGTTTGAACGTTTTTGGCTAGAAAATTTTCCTGCGGTGCCACTGAATGGTATGGTGATTACCCGTTATGGCCACGCACTTGCCTGCAGGCACATTGATGTTATTGAAGCCGGCCACCCACTTCCAGATATTAACGGAACCTTGGCGGCCGATAAAATCTTTGAGTTAGCAAATACTTTAACTAAAGACGATCTTGTCGTCTGCCTTATCTCAGGTGGTTGCTCAGCCCTGCTTTCCTTACCGGCGGATGGTATCGAATTGGAGGAAAAGCGAGCTCTCACGCAGCAGCTTTTAGCTTCTGGGGCAACAATTCATGAAATGAATTGTGTCCGAAAACATCTGTCAAAAATAAAAGGAGGCAGGCTCGCGAAGGCAAGCTACCCAGCGCAAGTATTGACCCTCTGCATATCAGATGTTCCCGGTGACGAGCTCCACACGATCGGTTCTGGACCAACCGTACCTGACCCGACGCAACTAGAAGATGCCATCAATATTCTCAATAAATATAGAATATCATACTCAACAAGAATATTAGAACATCTCTCAAACCAAGAAAACGAAACACCAAAGCCCGGTGACCCTGTCTTCAGAAAAACAAAAATTTCTCTGATAGCAACACCACAGCTAGCCTTAGAGGCTGCTGCCAAGGAAGCCCATAAAGTTGGGTTAAACACGGTGGTCTTAGGAGATGCAATTGAAGGTGAAGCACGGGAGGTCGCACGAGTTCACGCCGCTATAACGGGTCAAGTGCTTCGACATAATCAACCAGCACCAGCACCAGTTGTTTTGCTTTCCGGTGGCGAGACAACTGTAACGGTCAAAGGCACTGGACGTGGTGGACGCAATACAGAGTTTCTTCTTGCATTCGCGATCACACTTTTCGAACGGTCAAATCAACACCTTTCGCGTGTATCTGCTATTGCTTGCGACACCGATGGTATAGATGGGACAGAAGACAATGCCGGGGCACTATACTTACCAACTACGTTCCAAATGGCACGAGAACAAAACATTAACCTCGTAAAAGCATTGCAAGAAAATGATGGATACGGAGCATTTAAAAAATTAGGAAACCTCGTTATAACCGGCCCAACATTGACAAACGTTAATGATTTTAGAGCTATTTTAATTCAGTAAACAGCTTTACACCTAATTAAAGATGGATCCATTTAAGGAAAATAAAATCGAAAATGTGAGGCATTTAAAATGACATCATCTTATAACCCGAGAGATTGGACTATTCATCCAAGCTATTTTTCCGAGAATTATAAGTCCACTCATCTGCGGAGCCCCACTAAAGCGCCTGTAAAAATAGAGCAAACAAAATCGGAATTGACGGCACCTAGTTTTTTTCCATTAATCAACCACGAGCAAGAAAATGACTTAACTAAAAACGGGGCCGTAGACGGGCAACAGCCTTTGGGTGAACGTATCGTGGTTACCGGCCGCGTCCTCGATGAAAACGGGAAGCCTCAACCGAATACCTTAATCGAAATTTGGCAATGTAATTCATCTGGACGATATATTCACGCAGCAGACCAACACGACGCACCTTTGGACCCAAATTTTTTTGGTGCAGGAAGATGCATCACAGATAAAAACGGTATTTATAAATTTTACTCGATAAAGCCAGGCGCGTATCCATGGGGCAACCACAAAAATGCTTGGAGGCCAGCCCACATTCATTTTTCTCTCTTTGGTCCCGCATTTGCAACAAGACTAATAACCCAGTCATATTTCCCTGGCGATCCTTTATTAGAATTAGATCCTATTTTTCAATCAACCACGAAAGAAGCAAGAAAACTACTCATAAAGACTTTCGACATTGAGGCCACCGAAGAAGGTTTTGCTTTAGGCTATAAATTCGATTTCATTTTGCGAGGCCCCAAAGCAACTCCAATGGAGAAATAACATGTCGTTTAAACAAACACCCTCTCAAACGATTGGCCCATTTTTCGCTTACGGCCTCACCCCCAAACAATATGGCTATAATGAAATTAAAGATATTGCTTCCAATAACTTAAATTCAGAAGGAACCATTGGGGAAAGAATAAGCATTGAAGGGATCGTATTTGACGGGAATAGTGAACCCGTAGACGATGCATTAATTGAAATTTGGCAGGCATCTAGTTCTGGCCTATATGCTACATCAAAAAACCTGAAAAATACGAATGATAGTTTCTGCGGTTTTGGGCGATGCGGCACAGGCATAAATCCGCAACGAAAATTCTCGTTTACGACGATTAAACCAGGCACTTGCAGCCAAAATCAAGCACCTCACATTAATTTTATTATTTTCATGAGGGGGCTTCTTTCTCATGTCTATACAAGGATGTATTTCCCTGAAGAGGAAGTAGCCAATCAACACGATAGCTTTCTCCTCAATGTTCCAAAAACCCGACGCCAGACACTTATTGCAAAACAAATGTCGTATAGTAAAGTTAAAGTATACCAATTTAATATTTACATGCAGGGAGCCAATGAGACAGTCTTCTTCGATGTTTAATCATTTATTAATCTCTTGAAGTACGCCTAAATTCTATTCAGTTGTAAAAACATCGTTTAAAGTTTTGTTCTATATTTATAAGTTATTGTACAAAAGCGTAATTTAGAGAGGAGCTTGAGTGAACTTTCGACGGATAGCGATAGAACCCGTTTCTGGAAATCTAGGTGCGATAATAAAAGGTGTTGATTTAGCAAAGTTGGATGACGAGACCTTTGCTGAGGTTCACCGAGCTTGGCTCAAATACTCAGTTATTTTCTTTCGGAAACAAAAACTAGGACCATTACAACAAATTGACTTCGCCAAAAGGTTTGGTGAAATTCATTTCCATCCATATATGCGAGGTTTAGACGACCATCCAGAAATATTAGAAATCATTAAAGAACCGGGCGATGAATATACATTCGGGGCCGTCTGGCATACTGATCAAATGTTCAACCCGGAACCAGCAAAAGCAACGATGCTTTATGCTCATGAAGTTCCCAAAAGTGGCGGGGATACGCAATTTTCAAATCAATACTTAGCTTACGAAACTTTATCTGAGCCGATGAGGGACGTTTTAGAAAACCTTAAAACCTTTAACGTAGGCGATAATTTTCGACGCGGCGTAGGAAAGATAAATAGGAAAGATCGGTACGCCAGCAATCCGAAAATGCAAGCGAAAATTAGAAAGCCAAGAAACGTGCCTACAGAATCTGTTCATCCCTTAGTACGAACACATCCCGAGACTGGACGAAAATCACTATACATAGGTAGCCACACTCAAAATCTTTTCGGCTTTAACGAAAATGAAGCAGATACACTTATCGATTTTCTGCGTAATCACTCAACCCGCCCCGAATTTACCTGTCGCTTCAGATGGGAAGTTGGATCACTAGCCCTATGGGACAACCGATGTGTCCAACACCAGGCTCTTGCCGATTATAACGAGCGTCGACGCATGCACAGAATCACAATTGCAGGTGATGCGCCCTTCTAGATTGGACGAGTAATGAAATTTGGAATTCATTTAGGTATTAGAGGTCCTGTCGCGCATCCTGATACCCTCAGGACAATTGCTCTTGAGGCTGAAGAATTAGGTTTCAGTTACCTTGGCTTTAGTGACCATGTTGTAATAGCCGAAGATGTAAACTCTCCTTACCCTTATACTAAGTCAGGGCGTTGGTTTGCCGAGGACACCGGAGAATGCCTTGAACAACTGAGCACTTTAAGTTTTGTCGCTGCCTCAACAAGCGTTATACGATTGCTCACATCGGTAATGGTTATACCACACCGCCCGCCTATTTTGACCGCAAAGATGACCAAGACCATTGATGTTTTGTCCAAAGGACGCTTAACCGTTGGGGTTGGCGTGGGGTGGATGGAAGAAGAAATACAACTTTTAAACGGTCCAGCTTTCAAAGACAGGGGGGCCGCATCTGACGAATACATTGGAGCGTTCAAAAACTTATGGACCGAGGAATCACCATCCTTCAAAGGCAGTCACGTTAAATACTCGGGCTTAAAATTTTTCCCAAAGCCGGTCCAATATCCCCATCCCCCACTTTGGATTGGCGGAGAAGCTAGACTTGCAAGACAACGTGCCGCAAAATTTGGGGATGGATGGTATCCGGTTGGTAATAATCCCAGGGCACCTTTTGATACGGCAGAACGTTATGGGCAAGGGTTGAGGGAGGTACACGAAAATGCAGAGCTAATAGGACGTTCAACTTCCGATATAACGGCCGGCCTGCTAGCTATCTGGTATAAGCTAGGAACTTCGGATAAAACAAATACTGGGGCACGACGGGCCTTCACCGGTAGCAGTAAAGAAATCATAAAGGACGTTGAAGCATATAGGGAAAACGGTCTTCAATGCCTTATAATAGGGGGCGAAAATTCAAATTTAGAGGCATGCTTGCATCGCATGAGAGAATTTAAAACGGAGATCATAGAGCACCTATAGCATCTTCATAGACTATTTTTTGTATGGAGGTTGGCATTTTTCTGTTTAAAACGAATTTCCTAAAATTTGATAGGATAGCAGAGTTATTACTGCTTTAAATAAAAATCCATAAATTCTAGGGATTAGCGGTGCTTCGTGCATCATCTACGGATTAACCTTGCTGCAACTCCTAAAGAATCTAGGAGACACTAAACGACCAGAATTACACTTAGTGATGTCGCGCTCCGCCGAAATAACTTTAGCATATGAAACAAAAATGAAGATCAAAGAAGTTCATCAAATGGCAGATGTTGTCCATGCAAATAAAGACATCAGTGCATCAATCGTCTCGGGGGCTTTCAAGACTGATGGCATGATCATCGCCCCATGTTCAATGAAAACACACGCAGAGATAGCATCTGGCGTTACAAACAATTTATTATCCAGGGCAGCAGATGTAACATTGAAAGAACGTCGCCGTCTCGTGTGTCTAACAAGAGAAACGCCTTAACATAAAGGGCACCTAAAAAATATGCTGGCACTATCTGAAATGGGTGGAATAGTTGCGCCCCCCGTCCCTGCTTTTTATTCACAACCAGAAACTATTGATGATATTGTGGAGCACACAGTTGGCCGGATTTTAGATCTCTTTGCTATAGAAGTAGGTTTAATGAAACGATGGAAGAATAGTTAAACGTTATTCCGATTTTCGCTTAGTACTAATCTCCGTCTTGAATAAGCATCTTGATTATTTAGTATAAATTAAACGTTTAAAACTACCTTTTCTATACAATTAGCCACTTCGAGAAGCTTTTCGTCTTCTCCCGTGTTTCCCATAACCATCATGCCAACCGGTGCTTCTCCAGGTTGTTGAATGGGTAACGAAATTGCACATCTATTCAGAAAGTTTCCAAAAGAACAATTACGGAGCATCAATAAATTAGCTTCATGATATGCTGTGTCGGATTTCTCTAAGTGATCAAGGATAGGCGCTATTGTTGGAACCGTTGGCATAATTAGCGCATCATAATTTCGTGTTATCTCGTCAGCTTCTTTCCTTATGTTTACTGTCGCGTCTAATAATTCTAGATACTCCACCCCTGACATTTCCGCCCCTCTCCTTACTCTGACAGCCACCCTTGGATCAAAACTTGACTCATCCTTTTCCAAAAGATCACGCAGTGTGTGGAAAGCTTCAACTGCCGCAAAACCTCCTTTGCTATTAGCTAACGGAATTTGAGAGAGAATACTGCACGGATGTTCTACAATACGCACACCAGACCCGGACAACCTCTTTATAACATTTTCAAATTTTGTAGCTACCGTGCGATCCATATCATCGAGCACAATAGTTTGTGGAATAGCCAAAGTTAAACCATCAACGGGTTTATCAAGAAGTGCATTTACAGCTGCACCCCGCATGGTTTGATCCAAAATTGAACAGCATGAGACGCTATTTGCAAGTGGGCCGATAGAATCTAATGTGGTTGAGAGAGGGAATGTGCCTTCTCTAGATACTCTGACAGCTGTAGGCTTAAAACCGGTTAAACCACATAAAGCCGAGGGTATTCGAACAGATCCACCTGTGTCTGTACCAATTGCAGCTGCCGCCATGTTGTCGGTAACCGATATAGCTGCACCACTTGACGAACCGCCCGGGATTCTGCCCGTTTTTCTGTCCCATGGATTTAACGGTGTGCCATAATGAGGATTAATCCCCAAACCAGAGAATGCAAACTCTGTCATATTAGTTCGACCAATTAATATTGCCCCTGCGGCTCGTAGCTTAGCAACAATATGGGCATCAGATTTAGCCGGAACACTGTTTCTTCTTACTATGGACCCAGATAACGTGATTTCACCTGCAACATCAAATAGATCTTTGATCGATATTGGAATACCAGCAAGAGGGTGTAATTCAACGCCAGACTTTCTAACTTGATCTATAGCCTTCGCCTGAGCCATAGCCTGGTCTTCATAAACCTTTATGAAAGTTTTGCCCCCTTGTCCTTCCGACGACACCGCAGATGCCAGAGCCTCTCCTACGAGTTGTTCACTTGTAACTTCTCCTCTTTGGAGCTGCAGCCGAATACCTTGAAGAGTTTTTGCCATATTACTGCCTCATATTTAAATAATTAGTTTTTCCATACCGTTTCATAAAAAACTTTGATTGAATACTTTTTGAGAAAGATTGGGAAACAACGACAAAGCTATTTCATTAAAGGTAGACGTTATAGCCTTATCGAAAGAAATTTTTTCATGTTCCAGGTATTTTAAAATATTGTAGTGCATTATTAGTATATACTCGCCTTCAGCCACTTTGCCCTCCACCGAAATATCTGGCAAACTTCCAACTAATATACGCTGTTCTATGCGTTCTCCCTCCAATTCAACATCGAGAATAGCCTTTTTTCATTTTTCATAATCAGTTGGGAGGTTTATATTTTTTAAAACGCCGCGAACTTCGAAATGGCACAATAAACTGTTGTATAAGTGATTTA